>Ga0073936_10000441_pt1 | contig 63613 bp, 62 predicted proteins | sample AliMusrvi5mmetaG_FD_87041 | JGI IMG/M metagenome (GOLD analysis project Ga0073936, IMG submission 87041) | Freshwater lake bacterial and archeal communities from Alinen Mustajarvi, Finland, to study Microbial Dark Matter (Phase II) - Alinen... | ecosystem: Environmental > Aquatic > Freshwater >... | reverse complement strand
CCCCAAGTCACCCCCCAAGTCAAATTGCTATTACGGGTATTGGTAAAAGAAATGGGAATGGCGGAGATTAGGAAAGCGCTTGGATTGCATGATCGGAAATCGGTCAGCCTTGTTTACTTGAAGCCTGCGTTTGAAATGGGGTTGGTTGAGATGAGCATTCCTGATAAGCCTAAGAGTAGCCGACAAAAATACCGGACGACTGAGAAAGCTCAACAACTACTCAGGGCAGGCGATGCGCATGAATATAATAATGGCAGACGTCGAACCGTGGACGCTGTGTGAAGTGAAGATTAGTTTTCTATAAGGACAACAATATGACAGACCAAACTACCCGTTCTGGCCGCCTTAAAGTGGCAACTGTCGTTGGAACACGCCCGGAAATCATCCGCCTCGCCCGCGTGATGGCCGCTCTTGACCGACATGTTGACCATGTAATCATCCATACAGGACAAAACTACGACTACGAACTAAATCAGATCTTTTTTGACGATCTTGGTATCCGCAAGCCTGATCATTTTCTCGGCACGGCAGGTGGCGCAACATCTGCGGCCGAAACGGTGGGCCTGATTATCTCTAAAGTCGATCAAGTCCTGGCGGAAGTGAAGCCGGACGCCATACTTGTATTGGGCGACACCAACTCATGCCTGGCCGCTTACCCGGCCAAACGGCGCAAAATACCAGTTTTCCACATGGAGGCGGGTAATCGATGTTTCGATCAGCGCGTGCCTGAAGAAATTAACCGCAAGATTGTGGACCACATCAGTGACATCAACATGCCCTACAGCAGTATCTCTCGCGAGTACCTGCTTCGTGAAGGGCTGCCGCCGGACCGAGTGATCAAGACTGGCAGTCCGATGTTCGAGGTGCTTCATCATTATCTGTCGAAGATAGAGAAATCAGACGTCTTGGAGAGGCTGGGTTTACAAGGCGGAAAATGCGAATCGAACATCGAACAGTCAACGTCGAACACTGAACATCGAACAAAACCAATCAACAATTCTCCTTTTAATTACTTCGTCGTCAGCGCCCATCGGGAAGAGAATATCGATGACCCGGTACAGTTCGAGAAGCTGGTTAAAGTTTTAAATGGATTGGCGGAAACCTACGGAAAGCGAGTCATTGTCTCCACCCATCCCCGCACGCGGAAGCGGATGGAGGAAAAGAAAGTCAAAATCCACAGCCTGGTGGAACTGATGAAACCGCTTGGTTTTTGCGACTATGTCAAACTCCAGATGAATGCACAGGCGGTTCTCTCGGACAGTGGTACGATCACAGAGGAGTCTTCAATTTTGAATTTCCCCGCACTTAACATCCGTAACGCGCACGAGCGGCCGGAGGGTATGGAGGAAGGAACCGTCATGATGGTGGGGCTGGAATGGGATCGTATCCGTGAAGCCTTGCGTGTTTTGGAAACCCAGCCCCGAGGAACTGAGCGTCTTTTACGGATAATCGAGGACTACAATGTCCCGAATGTCTCGGACAAGGTAGTAAGAATAATCCTCAGTTATACCGATTACGTGAACCGGGTTGTATGGAAAAAATAGAATAATATTAGTGGGGCCTTAGTGACCTTTATGGAGTGCGGCGGCTTGACGCCGCTTTCAATTGGCCCGGCTTGACGGGACAACGGGCTTTAGGGACGTCAAATCAAGCTGCGGAAAAGCGGCGTCAAGCCGCCGCACTCCAAATAGTTATCGTTGCCGACTTTAAGTTCGCATTTCCCTGCAATACGTGTTCTTACGCCATGGCGTATCCGTAGCGTCGCCTAACGAGGCTTTGATACCGTCAGGCTTCCGTGTTTATGATTTTAAGAAAGCTAATAATTTCATGCGTATTCTGATTGTTTCCCAGTACTTCTGGCCCGAAAACTTTCGGATAAATGATCTTGTACTTGGTTTGATCGAGCGTGGTCATAAGATCACTGTTTTGACAGGTATACCGAACTACCCTGATGGACATTTTTTTGCAGGTTACGGGATTTTTCGAAAAAACCGTGACAACTATCACGGGGCAAAGGTTATTCGTATACCAATCATTCCTCGCGGCAAAGGCTGCGGTTTTCGGTTAGCGTTGAATTACTTTTCGTTTGTTGTCAGTGGCTGCATGTTTGTGCCTTTGCGATGCAGGGAAAAATATGACCTTATCTTTATTTACGAGCCGTCTCCTATAACGGTGGCATTGCCAGCGCTCCTTATAAAGGCAATACGTAATATTCCTGTCATGTTCTGGGTACAGGACCTCTGGCCAGAAAGTCTTGCTGCGACTGGGGCAATAACCGCTAGACGAAGTCTTAATATTGTTGCCCATATTGTACGATTTATTTATCGAAGATGTGACAAAATCCTGATTACTTCTGAATCGTATAGAAAATCCGTCGAACATTACAACGGCTCCCCAAAACATATTCATTATTTTCCGCAATGCGCAGAGGACTTCTTTCAGCCAGTGTCCGAGAAGAAGAACATAGCCGCGTTAAACTCTCTTCCTCCTGGTTTTTGGGTTATGTTTGCCGGGAATATTGGGGCAGCGCAAGATTTCGAGACCATAATTGCAGCCGCGGAAAGAATTAAGAATTACAAAGAGATTCATTGGATTATTGTTGGCGATGGACGCAAGCGAAAATGGGCGGAAAGCGAAGTTATTAAGCGAGGACTTAGTAGTAATTTTCATTTCCTTGGGCGGCACCCAGCTGAGGTGATGCCGCAGTTCTTTTCACATGCTGACGCAATGCTGGTAACTTTGAAAAACGAACCGATATTTGCACTGACGATTCCTGCTAAGATTCAGTCCTATCTCGCTTGTAGCATGCCGATTATCGCCGCGTTGGACGGGGAAGGTGCAGGTATCATAGATAGTTCGGGCGCCGGTTACACGTGCCCGGCAGAAGATCCTGATGCATTTGCCAAGACCGTTTTGAAGATGTATAAGACGCCAAAACGCGAACGCGTGGAGATGGGAATGCGCGGAAGGGCATACTGTGAGTCAAACTTTGATAGAGATAGGCTACTCGACAAACTGGACAAATGGATGAGCGAGTTGGTCTGCGCGGGCAATAAAAAGACGACTTCATGAAACAAAACTATAAAAATTTTCTTGTAACAGGCGCTACAGGTTTTATTGGGGGATTTCTCTGTAAACGCCTTCTTGCTAATGGTTTTGCTGTTCGCGGAACCCTGCTGGCTAGCGAAAATCCCTCGTCTCTTTCCTCGGGCGTACAACCAGTGGTAATTGAGCCTCTAGGAACTCGAACATCCTGGGATGAGGCCCTTGCCGGGATAGATGCGGTCATTCATTTGGCAGCTCGTGTGCATATCATGGATGATTCCGCAGACGACCCGTTGACTGAATTTCGCAAGGTGAATACTGAGGGTTCGTTACGGCTGGCAAACGAATCAGCAAGACTTGGGGTCAAGAGGTTTGTTTTTGTCAGCACAATCAAAGTTAACGGGGAAGAAACAGCGGTTTCCTATACACCCGATTCGCGTCCCTCTCCGACTGATCCCTACGGAATAAGCAAATGGGAAGCCGAACAGGGGTTGAGGCAGATTGCGTTAGAAAGCGGGCTCGAAGTGGTCGTTGTTAGACCGACACTGGTTTATGGCGCAGGTGTGAGGGCGAATTTTCTCAATATGATGAAGGTCATCTCAAAAGGCATCCCTCTACCTCTTGCATCCATAACTAACAAGCGGAGCCTGATCTATGTTGGCAACCTCGTGGATGCTCTAACTGTTTGCGCTAGCCATCCGCTTGCGGCCGGCAAGACGTACCTCGTTAGTGATGGCGACGATGTATCCACGCCCGAACTGATCCAGAGAACCGCTAAGGTTCTCTGTGTCCCGTCACGTCTTATCCCGTTCCCTGTTTCCCTCATGCGCATGGCTGGTAAGTTGACGGGTAAGAGTGATGCCGTGAATCGGCTTGTAGGGTCATTAACGGTAGATAGTTCAAGTATGAGGCGAGAACTTATGTGGACTCCGCCGTTTACGATGGAGCAGGGCTTGACTGAGACGGCAGAATGGTTTTGCCGGAAGAAAGTTTGAGAACATTGTGAAGCGAATATTTGATATTACCTGTACCTTGCTAGCGTTGAGTCTTACTGCCATCCCCATGCTAGTTGTCGCCATCCTTGTAAGACTGACATCCCCAGGCCCAGTTCTCTATTGGTCCAATCGGGTGGGGCAAAACAACGCCATCTTCAAGATGCCCAAGTTCCGTACGATGCGTATCGATACCCCGGCTGTAGCCACACATCTTCTCGATAATCCGGAACGCTGGCTGACCCCGCCGGGCAATTTTCTGCGCAAAACGAGTCTCGATGAACTGCCTCAGCTTTGGAGCATCCTCTCTGGCGATATGAGCATCGTCGGGCCGCGTCCCGCACTCTTCAACCAGCACGATCTGGTTGCTCTTCGCACCGAGAAAGGCGTGGACGTTCTGACTCCAGGCCTGACAGGCTGGGCACAGATCAATGGGCGGGATGAGTTGCCAATCCCCGTAAAGGTGTCATTCGATGAATATTATCTCCACAATCGTTCTTTTCTTCTGGATCTCAAGATCATTATCCTGACCTTCGTGAAGGTTATTAGACGCGAAGGCGTTACTCACTGAATCATTACTTAAGCGCTTAAGTTGGGCATTTTAACGAAATTTAGCTTATGCTTTTTTTCTCCCTTCTTTCATCGCCCATCTCATTGCGCTGGGGCTGGCTTAATTGGCCGGCAAACTTGCGCCGAGCCACTACGGTTGTATTTCTGGCGTTTGCCAACTGGTTATTCCTTGCACCTGCCGCAACCTTCCGGGATGTGCATGTCTTCCTATAATCGCCTGGGGACAGTCAATACGTTCTGCCCCAAGGGGACCTGTCCTCTCGATATTCATAAAAATTGCGATCTGAAGCGTTTCAGATGCCGGAAATAGCCAGTCCGGTATCTGATCTCGTCGTCACCATGTTCCCACTCCTGACAACCAACAATCGCATCTCGGTGGCCGAGACTGATGTTCCACTAGCGTCTGTATCGGTACCGATTGTTGAGCTGGAGCCAGTGTCTTAAGATCCAAATAGGTTGATAATTGAAATATGAAACGCGTTTATGACATCGCCGGTGCATTGGCTGGGATTGTTATTTTTAGCCCTTTATTGGCGGCAATTTGGTTTGCCATTGTGCTGGAAAGCGGGCTGCCGGGTCTGTTCCGTCAACGACGTATGGGGCGGGGCGGAAGTGAGTTTGTACTATATAAGTTTCGGACCATGACGGTTCAGCGGGGAACAGAGCATGGATCTTTTGATGCCGGTAGTACTGCCAGGGTGACTAGGGTCGGCAAATTGTTGCGAAAAACGAAACTCGATGAGCTTCCTCAGCTTTGGAACGTGCTCGTGGGTGACATGTCGCTGGTCGGGCCAAGACCTGAAGTCCGTAAATGGGTCGAGATTTATCCTGACCGGTGGGCGAAGGTGCTCGCCGTTCGCCCCGGCATCACGGATCCTGCCTCGATCGAATTCCGGAACGAGGAGGAGTTGCTGGCTGCGGCACCGGATCCGGAAACGCATTATCGGAATGTGATCTTACCCCAGAAACTTGACCTGTATGAACGGTATGTCGCGTCTCAGTCGCTGGGCGGAGATATTAGCATACTGTTCAGGACAATGTGGGCAGTGTTTAGAGGATAAACAGGGAAATCATTCCTTCCCGGACGAAAACCCAATGCGTTTCCTGGGCGGTGTTGGCGGTTGCATGAGGTCGCGGATGGCATCGAACACTGCCCGGAAGCTGGCGTCGTATTTGTTCTCCAGGGCCATAACCTTACGGGACAGGGCTTCGACGGATAGTGCAAGACGACGCAGCCTGACAAAGGCCTTCACAACAGCAACGCTCATGTCGATGGCTTTTTGACTATTCAGCACCGTGGCAGCCATTATTGCGCCGTGTTCTGTAAAAGCCGAAGGAATATACTTGCGATGTTGACCGCGCTTTAAGGTCGCAAAATGCGACCTTAAAGAATTCCACTCGGCTTCGGTAAGATGCAGAACGAAGTCATCAGGGAATCGCTTTGGGTTCCGGCGAATTTGCTCATTGAGCCGTTTGACAGTAACGCCATAGAGGGCGGCAAGGTCGGAATCAAGAATGACCGACTGGCCGCGGATACGAATGATGGCCTCATTTGGATGACGATTAACTGAGCTGGTTTCTTTGGAGCGCATCGATTAAATGTAAACTAATGTGTGATTAATAATCAACTATATATAGTCTAATACTATTGTGACGCAAATCCTGCTCCCTGCTTCTTCCCCTGATCCGGAAATCGATGAGGTTGTGACCCCCATAGACGTGGCGGCAAGGCCATTTATTTGACCACTGACGAAGCGGAGAACGAAAAAGCGAATAGATTTTATGCGAAGTTTGGATTTGAGCTTCTGGATACATTCAAACGCCCAGGTAACCGTGTCATGAATCACTGGGTGATGAAATTGGATCGTTAAGGCTGTATATCTCTGTTGGGCAGTATTAGGTGGCGTTCGACTTCCTCGGCGAACGATTCTCTTTCTAGATCAATCATCCGCCGCCATGTCCGCCGTAGTACCGAAGGCGGAGGATGTCGGTTGCCACCTAATTCCGTTGCTATCTGAAGCGCTTTAGATGAAAAGACCGTGCCTAGACAACTATTTACCATTCAGCAGCATGTTGCGGAATGGTTTTGACTGTTCCGCAGGCATGTGAATAATGGTTCTGATGAAAACTTACCCAAGGATCTATACCGGAATCCTGCGCGAACATCTGGCTGAGAATCGGCAGATGGCCTTTGTCTCAGGACCACGGCAGGTTGGGAAGACCACTGTTTGCAGGGAACTGGCTTCGGCCTACTTCAATTGGGACGATCAGGATTCACGCGCTCGGATCCTAAAAGGCCCTTCCGAAATTGCACAGGAGGCTGGATTACAGAAAATCCAAGCCACTACGCCGGTCTTGGCTTTTGATGAATTGCACCGGTATCCGCGCTGGCTATTCGTAAGGAGCCAAAATGGTTTCTGCGGGACTGGTCGATGATCGGGGATGTCGGGAAACGGGCGGAAACGTTTGTGGCTTGTCATCTCTTGAAGGCGGTTGAGGGGTGGACGGATTTGGGGTTGGGGAAGTTCGATCTGTTCTATATCCGCGATAAGCAGAAACGCGAAGTGGATTTCCTGGTTACGCAGGATAACCAACCCTGGTTTTTGGTAGAAGTGAAGAACGCAGAATCACATTTGTCGCCAGCGCTGGCTCTCATGCAGGCGCAGACGGGCGCCAAACATGCATTTCAGGTGGTTATCGAGGAACCTTACATCGAGTCAGACTGTTTTCTTCACCAAGAACCCGTCGTCGTCCCCGCCCGCACTTTTTTGAGCCAACTCTTGTGATGGAGATAGGGGGGGCATGCGATCTGAAACGTTTCAGATGAATAATTGAGCTATGAAACGTGTTTTAGACATTGTGGGTGCATTGACTGGGGTAGTTCTCCTTAGCCCTGTATTGGCGGCGGTCTGGTTTGTGATCGTCATGGAAAGCGGTTTGCCGGGGTTCTTTCGTCAACGCCGCATGGGGCGGGGGGGAAGTGAGTTCACCCTATACAAGTTTCGGAGCATGACGGTGCAGCGGGGAACAGAACGGGGATCTTTTGATGCAGGCGGTTCTGCCCGGGTGACAAGGGTTGGGAAACTATTGCGCAAAACGAAACTCGATGAACTTCCTCAACTCTGGAACGTGCTGGCGGGGGACATGTCGCTGGTCGGGCCAAGACCTGAAGTCCGTAAATGGGTTGAGGCGTATCCGGAGCGATGGGCGCAGGTGCTCGCTGTCCGCCCCGGCATCACGGATCCTGCCTCGATCGAATTCCGGAATGAAGAGGAACTGCTGGCGGCCACACCGGATCCAGAAGCCTACTATCGGAATGTGATTTTGCCCAGAAAACTGGATCTATATGAGCGATATGTGGAGACAAGGTGTTTCTGGGGGGATGTGGGGATCCTGTTGAAAACCGTGTGGGCGGTGGCGGGGAGATAAACGCTGAAGATGGGGAACCGGCCAACCAAGAATTACCACTACGACCGCGCCGGCGTGGCGATGCTGACGCTCAAGTCGCTACCCAATGTACGGCTTTGCAATATCACCCAGGATGAGTTCACGCTCACGCTGCAGGGTTGCTTGGTACAGCAGGAATTGCTGGGGATACCGAACTATTACCCGCAGATCAAGATCGGGCAGTACCAGATCATGCCAGATCACCTGCATGTTTTGGTTCACGTGGTGCGCGACTTGCCGCCGGACGTCACCTTGCAGCGCGTGATCCGGGGGTTCAAACTGGGTGTGAACCGTGAGTGCGCCAAAGCGGCGGGCGGTAACCGGATCCGCGTCTTCGAGAAGGGCATGTATGACAGCCTCGTTTTCGACCGCGAGCACCTGACGCGGGAGGCGGCCTATATCCGCGATAATGTTCGCCGGTATCGACTATTGAAGGCTAACCCGGCGCTTTTTGAGAAGGCCGCGAAACTGATGTCGCTGGACGATGACACCCCGCTCTGGGGATTTGGAAACCGTTTCCTGCTGGAACATCCGCGGCGGGTGAGCGTCCAGTTCTCGCGTCGCACGACGGAATCGGAATGGTCGGCCATCGAGGAACAACTTGCCGACTTTTTGGCTCAGGGGTATGTGTTCGTCTCGCCTTTTATATCTCCATTCGAGAAGCGAGTGCTCCAAGAGGTTATAGCGCAGGGCGGCCGGGCGATCCGCCTGACGCACCGGTTCTTCGGTGAGCGGTACAAACCCGCTGGCAGGCTCTTCGATTTGTGCGCGGCAGGCCGGTTGCTGGAACTTTCGGTGGCGGGGGCGTTCCCGCGCTTTGCCCGGCTGGACCGGGCGGCTTGCTTGCGGCTCAATGCGGTGACGGGGGTTGTTACGACCACGCAGTGGTCGCAACGGGGAGTGTGAAGAAGAGAGGACGACCACGCAGTGGCCGCAACGGGGAGTGTGAAGAAGAGAGGACGACCACGCAGTGGTCGCAAGTGGGTGGATAACACCACACAGTGGTCTAGCATCTTTTAATCTCTTGTGGCGTCCACTGCGTGGGCGCCAGCAATAAACATAACAACAGCAAAACCATGAATATTCCCTTCTCTAAAGTCGACTGTTCCGGCAATGAACTCAGGTATGTAAAGGAGGTCATTGAGAGCGGCTGGCTCACAACCGCCGGAAAGTGCGTAGAATTCGAGAAACAGTTCTGCCAAAAGGTTGGCGGTAAGTTTGCCTGCGCTGTTAATTCCGCTACGGCTGCCCTGCATCTCGCGGCGGAAGCCCTGGGGATCGGCCCCGGCGACAAGGTTTTCGTTCCCACTATGACTTTTACAGCCTCGGCTGAGGTGATTCGTTATCTGGGAGCCGACCCGGTGTTCCTGGATGTCGAATATGGCACCTGCTTGGTGACGCCTGAAATACTCGAAAAGGCGGCTAGGCAGAACCCGGACACCAAGGCCTTTGTACTGGTTCACTTCGGCGGCCAGGCAGCAGACATGGGAGATGTCAGTGGACAGTCGTCAGTGGGCAGTGGGCAGAATAAGATGGGGATTCTTGAGATATGACGGAAATACGGGATGAAACTGATCGAGGATGCCGCCCATGCATTCCCAACACAGTATAAAGGCAAGATGATCGGCTCGTTCGGAGATGTCACCTGTTTCAGTTTCTATGCCAACAAGACCATCACCACCGGTGAGGGCGGGATGCTGGTGACGGATGACGAAACGATTTACAAGCGGGCCAAGGTTATGCGACTCCATGGCATCAATCGGGACATCTGGGACCGGTTTACCGCCAAGAAAGCCAATTGGGAGTATGATGTCGTTGCGCCGGGGTTTAAGTACAACATGCCGGATGTGAATGCCGCCATTGGGCTGGCTCAGATGGAGCGGGCGGATGAATTCCGGGAGGGGCGGCAACGTTGTGCTGAGTTCTACTACAAGCATTTGGCTAACGTGCCGGGAGTGGATTTGCCTGTTTGTCATTGCCCCAAAGCCGATCATTCATGGCATCTCTTCTGGATCGTGTTGAACGAGAAATGCCCGCTTGAACGGAACACTTTTATTGACCGGATGAATGAGGCTGGTATTGGCACCTCCGTCCACTATAAACCCCTTCACCGTATGACCTATTACAAGGAACGCTATGGCCTGAAGCCTGAGAATTATCCCAACGCCGAGCGCCACTGGCGCGGTGTGGTGACGCTGCCAGTCTATCCCGGACTCTCGAACGAGGATTTGGCGTATGTGTGTGACACGATCAAGAGGCTGGTTGGGTAAACACAAACCTTATAGTTCTCATAGTGTACAAGAAAGATGCCGATCGACCCGCAGACAGGCGGATGTGGACATCCTCCCCACAATAGACGATGTTCGTATTCTCTTGAATTCGTTTGACTTACGGGTACCGCATACTGTATAAAACCACTAATAAGAACAATCAATTGAATTTAAATATCATATTGTGTGCTTTATATGAATCTTCCCTTGCCATTACCAGTCGACAGAGCGCTCAAGAAACTTGGGGCGGACATTTCATTGGCGCGTCGTCGTCGTAACCTGACTCAGGCCATGTTGGCTGAACGGCTTGGCACCTCTGTCATGACGGTACGCCGGATGGAGACTGGGCACCCCGGTACCGCCCTGCAGTACCTGGCACGCGCCCTGCAAGTGTTCGGGGAACTGGAGAAACTCAACGACTTGTTGGATTCTGCGCAAGACACCGTCGGACTCATCCTGATGAATGAGCAGGTCCCCATGCGGGTTCGCAAGCCTAAGCAGGGAAAAGGAGTCTTTTGATGGCCACCATAGAAAACACAGAGACAATATATTCGCGAAGCCCATGTAGTAACCGCCGTGTCGGCGGTAGTTTTACAGGGGAGAAGAAATGTCGGGAATATCTTACTTGATCTTGCTGTGAGAATTGGCGTCAAAGGACAGGAAATATATCCTTCTTTTCTATTCAACGTTGGACGTTCGATGTTGAATGTTCGATGTTCGCATTCTCTTGAATTCGCAATCTGAAGCGCTTCAGATGATGATGAAGCCTCTTGTGGGAGGGGCGCTAACAAGCATAACCCACCCGCCGCGTAACTACTCAGGTATTCAGGAGTCAGAATTCAGAATTCAGAAAAAAGGTCTTCTGCCAAACCACCAAATCTTCAAATCATTCTGACTCCTGAATTCTGAATTCTGACTACCTGAGCAGTAACTCCCCCGCAATGAAACTTGATAGATGTGAAATTCTTAATTCGTTCAATCTGTGGTTATTATATCCTTGTTTTATCGCCATTCTATGGATATTATTTGGTTCAGTTTTATAAATGGATGATGTTATGAACCGGATTGCATTGAGTTACATTTCGGAATGGAAGGATCGGGCGACACGGAAACCGCTCGTCATTCGAGGCGCCAGGCAGGTCGGCAAATCGTTTCTCGTCCGTATGGCGGCGAAAGAACTCTTCTCAAACCTCCTTGAAATTAACTTCGAACGGATGCCGGATGCCGCTTCGCTCTTTGCTTCCAAGTCACCCAAAACCATCCTCCCTCTACTGGAGGCTTGCTTTAACTCGCCTGTTGAGCCCGGCAAAACACTTCTTTTCCTGGACGAAATTCAAGCGGCACCCGAGGTGTTTGCTTCACTCAGGTATTTTCTGGAGGAACTGCCGGGGTTGCACATCATCGCGGCCGGTTCTCTCCTGGAATTCATGCTCGAAGAGCACACCTTTTCCATGCCGGTTGGCCGGATCGAGTATATGCATCTTGGTCCTATGACCTTTGAGGAGTTTCTGCTGGCACTCGGACAGGAGAAACTGCAGCAATGGTTGTCAACTTTCACGCTTGGGGAAGACGTGCCGGAGGCGATTCACCGGGAATTGCTCGGGTTCATGCGTCAATATTGTGTCGTGGGCGGCATGCCGGAAGCCGTGGCCGCGTTTGCCCGGACCGGGTCCTACCAGGAGTGCGAACACGTTCAACAGGTCATTTTGTCCACTTACCGCGACGATTTCTCCAAGTACTCCACCAAGGCTGAACACCGGCGGATCGAGAAAATATTTTCGGCGGTTCCCAGACTCGTCGGCCGCAAGTTCATGTACAGTCATGTTGACAGGGAAGCTCGTTCACGGGAACTGGGCGGTGCGCTCCACCTGCTTTGCCTGGCCCGCGTCACACACCAAATCAAGCACAGTCACGGCAATGGAGTGCCCCTTGGTGCTGAAGCCGATGACCGCACCTTCAAGATGCTTTTTCTCGATGTGGGTTTGCTGTGCCGTTCCTGCGGACTGCGCGTGCTGGATATCCAGAACGCCGCCGATTTGATTCTGGTTAATAACGGGGCCGTTTGCGAACAACTTGTCGGTCAGCAACTTTTACAGTCGGGCGCCTTCTATGAGGAGCCCTCTCTCCACTGCTGGATGCGGGATAAGCCGAGTGCCAATGCGGAAGTGGATTACCTGATGGCCTGTGGCCCCACGGTTATTCCAGTTGAGGTTAAGGCTGGCGCCACGGGTAGACTGAAGTCGCTCCATCTCTTTTTGGCTGAGAAGCACTTCGGCTTCGGATTGCGATTCAACAGCGACATCCCTTCCTTGCTGGATTCCCAGACCCCTCACGTTAACTCGAATACCAAATCATTCCGCCTGTTGTCCCTGCCACTCTACATGCTCGGACAAACGCGGCGACTTTGCTCGGAGGTGGTTGATCGAACCACATCCAACCACCCGCTTCGCTAGTTTTCTTTTGGATCGTATAGGGACAGGAAATATATCCATGTTACTCAGACGCCCAAATTTAGATAATATAAATTGACTAAATATGGTCAGATATATATCCTCTGAAAACATGAAAGATGAATTTCAGATTCATAACCTTTTCAGGGAGTCTCCTGAACGGTTCTTTCGTGAGGATCCGCATTTGCGACGTGCGGCCTTGCAACCCTTTTCGTATGTCTCCCCGTTGATCAGTACCTTGGAATTCCTCGAGACTGGCATTCTCATGATTACAGGCGGGCGGCAGGTTGGTAAAACGACTTGTCTGAAGCAGTTCATTGCCAAACTGCTGAAAGAAGGAAGGGTGCGGCCGGATCATATTTCGTTCATGACCGGGGAACTGATTCGGGATGATGCCGAACTGCGGCGGGAGATTGTTTCAGAGTTGGAGGGAAAGAACGGCTGGCAGGTTATTGTCGTTGATGAAATCAGCTATGTGAAAGACTGGGACAAGGCGGTTAAGTTCCTGGCCGACGCCGGGAGCCTGGAATCGACAACGCTCATTTTATCCGGGTCTGACAGTGCGATCCTGCGAGAGGCCATGAAGCGCTTCGCCGGTCGGCGAGGCCGGTCGACCCAGGTGGATTTCGTCTTCCACCCGCTCGGTTTTGCCGAGACGGTAACACTCAAAGCGCCCGAGTTGAGCGGATTGGTTGCCGCTTGTAAGGATACGGACTATCCGATTGATTCGCCCGACTATCAGAAACACTTGCCGCAACTCGAAACTCTGTTTGACGAGTATCTCCTGCATGGTGGCTATCTGACAGCGATAGCGGATATGCTCAGGGGCGGACGCATTGAGGCGGCGACGTTCAGAACGTATGCGGAGTGGCTACGTGGCGATATCCTGAAACACAATAAGCAGGAGAAGTATCTCCTTGAAGTGCTTCGGGGTATGATGAAGACCTATGCTTCGCAGGTTTCCTGGGTTTCGCTGGCCAAGGAACTTTCGATTGAGCACCACAAGACGGTGAGTGACTATGTGGCGATCCTTGAGGACATGCATGCGGTGATCATTCAGGAGGCCTTGGCGGAACACACCTTGTCGGCGGCGCCAAAAAAGGCGAAGAAACTGTATTTTGAGGATCCGTTTATCTTTCATGCCGTAGAAACCATGCTGGGGAACATGAATGCGGAAAACACTCCGGCCTTGGTCGAGACCGTTGCCGTGGCGCACTTTTTCCGAAAATATGGGAAGACTTATTATATCAAGGGCGCCAAAGGCGAGGTGGATATCGCCTATTTGCAGGATGGGACGTTTTTCCCCGTCGAAATCAAGTGGACCACGCAGATCCGACCGGAGGAATTGAAGCAAGTCATGCTCTATAAAAACAGCCTGATTCTGGGGCGGCAACGCGCGCCAGGGCGTCTCGGTCATGTCCAGTATAGTCCACTGATCAGGTATTTGTTGGATGAATGCAGCCGCCGAGCCGCACGTTCAGACAACTTCAACTTAAGCGCTTAAGCATTGGCTTTTTTACAGTTCATGACTCTCAACTAAAACCCTAAAACAATGATCAATCAATTCCGCAATCGAAATTTCTACCTACTGGTGTTAACCGACATCATCGTTTTCATCGTGTCGATATGCCTCGCCTATTCGGTCCGGTTCTCCATGCGTATTCCGCATGGTGAGTACCATAATATCATGGAAGTCCTCCCGTGGCTCGTTATCGTCAAGGTCGCCACCTTTTTCTTGCTGGGAGTCTATCGGGGCATGTGGCGCTACACCAGTATGCCCGATGCAGTGCGCCTGCTGAAGGCAACCTTGCTCGCCACACTGATCGTCATGACCGGCCTGACTTTCATTAACCGCTTTATAGGCTTCCCCCGCTCTGTATTTATTGCCGACAGTATTTTTACCCTTTTCTTCTGCGGCGGCATCCGGGCAGGCATCAGAATGCTATATTCGATAAAGCAAAAATTACCAGGCTGGACGGCTGATGAAGATATTACTCCGCCTCATCGGATCAACCTGATCCTGATTGGCGCGGGAGATGCCGCAGATAAAATCATTCGCGAAGTCCAGGGGAATCCCCAGTCGCCCTTCCGCGTCGTTTGCTGCCTGGATGATGACTCCACTAAGCACCACCGCTCCCTGCTGGGCATTCCTATCCATGGACCCGTGAGCCACCTGAAGCACTATGCCGAGACGTTCCAGGCTGAAGAAGTCATCATCGCCATGCCCTCCGTTGGCGGTGACCGCATGCGGGAAATTGTCGCCGTCTGCGAAAAATCGGGGTTATCTTTTAAGACCGTGCCATCCCTGACCGCCTTGATTGATGGCAATGTCACGATCAACGATTTGCGTCCGGTCAATTTCGAGGACCTGCTCGGCCGTCCGGCGGTTAATCTGGATATGGAGGGGATTGGTCATTATCTGACAGGTAAGACGGTTGCCGTGACCGGCGCAGGAGGTTCCATCGGCTCCGAGCTATGCCGCCAGATCATCCGTTTTAAGCCGGCTGCGTTGATCTTGATCGAGGGCTCGGAATTCAACCTCTATCGCATGGAAATGGAACTGCGCACGGAACGAAAATTCCCCAATATATTTCCGGCGATGGGGCGTGTGCAAGATCGCAACTTGATGGATCGCATTTTTGATCATTACCGGCCCCAGGTTGTTTTCCACGCCGCCGCCTGCAAGCACGTTCCCATGGTTGAGATGAATCCTTGGGAGGCCGTCTTTAATAATGTGGCCGGCAGTCAGGGCGTCATGGATGTTGCTGAAAAATACGGTGTTGAGCGCTGTGTGTTTATTTCCACCGACAAGGCCGTCCGGCCCACCAATGTCATGGGGGCCAGTAAACGCACTGTGGAGATCCTGCTCCAATCACGGCCTGCCTCAAAAACCCGCTTTATGGCTGTCCGGTTTGGCAACGTGGTGGGGTCTTCCGGTTCGGCCATCCCTCTTTTCCAGAGCCAGATCAAGGCCGGTGGACCTGTCACAGTCACTCATCCAGAAATGACCCGGTACTTCATGACCATCCCGGAAGCGAGCCAGCTTGTCCTGCAAGCCGGCTCACTGGGTGAAGGCGGCGAGATCTTTATCCTGGAAATGGGCACCCCGGTAAAAATCGATGACATGGCGCGCGACCTGATCCGGCTTTCCGGGAAGGAGCCGGACCGGGATATCAAAATCGTTTACACCGGTTTGCGGCCGGGTGAAAAGCTCTATGAGGAGCTGATTACCCATGGCGAGGGTATTGTGCCCACCGCGCATGAGAAGATCATGGTATTGCGCCGCAGCGAGATGCACAATGGTATGCATCGCGAAGAGATTCTGTCGGTTGTAGACAAGCTCATTGCGGACGCCAATGCCTATGATGCGCCCCGCATCAGGGCCACCCTGAACCAACTCATTCCCGAGTACAGCCCTTCCGATACCGCCAGTGTGTTGTGTGTGGCGTCCCGCCTGACTGACGCCATAGGCTAAGTTCCCCCAGTTATTTGGTTCCCGCCCGACGCGGTTCACGTGAGGTTCGCTCTCCAGTTTCATGGAAGCCGAACCTTTAGTGAGCCGCGTTTGTGTTTTCCTGTGACTCCTCACCCCAGCCCTCTCCCTCACGGGCGAGGCTGCAGGTGGTGATGAGATGAGTTATGGGTAAATTGAATCCATAATACATTTTGTCGCCTGGTTTGACACAGCCGTCTTGTTTTTGCACACTCTCCCCCACGAAAGCGCGGTTTCAGGTTGGTTTCGACGGGTGTGTGCCTGTGCCTCCAGAAAAGTGATTTCTTATTAGTTTATCAGGGTGATGGTAGTGCTATGGATACGGTAAAAACGCTGCGGCAACTCGGGGAAAAGTACGGGACGCCTCTGTTTGTGGTCGATCACAATGTCCTTCGGCGGAACTACGCCACTTTCAAAAAACATTTACCCCGCGTTCAGGCCTATTATGCCGTGAAGGCCAATCCGGACCCTGCTATCGTCAAAACCCTTTTTGAAGCGGGCGCCAGTTTTGACGTCGCCTCGATGCCGGAATTCAATATTGTGCATGAACTGATCAAGCACCTGCCGGCAAAACAGCGGCAGGATTGGATCTGGGATAAAATCATCTACGCCAATCCCATCAAGGTCAACGATGCGCTGAGGGAATTGGATCAATACAAAGCCCTGGTCACCTACGATAACCACGAGGAGATCCGGAAAATCAAGAAATACGCACCCCACTCAGGGCTCGCCCTGCGATTGAGTGTTCCCAATACCGGCGCCATGTGCGAACTCTCGTCGAAATGTGGGGCCGCTTCCGGTGAAGCCGTGGATCTCATTCTCGAGGCGGATAAGGCCGGTCTGGTTGTGGAAGGGTTGAGTTTCCATGTTGGCAGCCAGACCACCAATTTTGAGAATTTCGTCCAGGCCATCAATCTCGCGGCAGGTATTTTTGAAGAGGCAAAGAACCGTGGCTACACCAAGATGAATCTATTGGATATTGGCGGTGGATTTCCGGCTCCGTACGACGCGACGGTGAAGCCCTTTCGCGAACTTGCCCGCAAGATTAACGCTGAACTCAACCGGCTCTTTCCCAAGGACATCCAGATTCTGGCTGAACCGGGTCGGTTCATGGTGGCAACCGCAGGCACGGCCGTTTCGCAGGTAATCGGAAAGGCGGTCCGCAATGGCAAGCTTTGCTATTATATCGACGACGGGGTCTACAATACGTTCTCAGGGATCATCTTCGATCATTGCCAGTATCATCTGAAAGCTTTCAAGAAGGGGCCCACAGAGATCTGCACCGTTTTCGGTCCGACCTGCGATGCGCTTGATGTGATTTCCATGTCAGAAGAACTGCCCACCACGCTGGAACGGGGCGATCTTGTGTACAGCCGGAATATCGGGGCCTACAGTGTGGCTTCGGCCACGCACTTCAACGGGTTCTCGCCCGCCAGGATTGTGCATATCAATCAGTAAAAAAAGGGCCGTCGATGCAATACGCATGACGGCCCTTTTTATTTAGCTGACAATTATTATTTCTTCCGCCCTGAGGGTTTCATCTTCTTGGCCTTGCGATTCACCACCGGTTTCGCCTTGATCTTAACCACGGGCTTCACTTTGGCTTTAACCGCGGCTTTCTTCTTCACCGGTTTCGCCACAGGCCGGGGCGTCAGGGCGATCATGGGATTGGCCGCAGAAACGGTGACCGTGGCGGTGGACTCGGCGAGTTCGGTCTGCAGATCCCGGACTGAGCCATCAAATGAATACTTGCTGCCAGGCTTGATCTCCTTGATATCCGTCGGCAGACCGATTTTGTCAAGGATGGCAAGGAAGGGTTCAGGATCGAGTTCTTCCACATTCACCATGGTCTTCGGATCCCAAATCCCCTGGGCCACCAGCATGGCGGCCGCCACCGGGGGAACCCCTGCCGTATAACTGATTCCCTGGGATTCAACTTCCTCGAAACATTTGTGGTGGTCGGAAACCTGGTAAATGAAGACTTCCCGTTTTTTGCCGTTTTTCCAGCCCTTGACAAAATTTCCAATGCAGGTTTTACCGGTGTACCCGGGAGCCAGGGTCTTGGGGTCGGGCAGGAGGGCCTTAACGACTTTTAGAGGCACCACCTCCTGGCCGGTGGTGAGGGTCACCGGCAGATGGGACAGGAATCCCAAGGTCCGCAAGACCGTGAATACATTGATATAGTGGTCGCCAAAACCCATCCAGAACCGGATGCTGTTCGCGTCAATATTTTTCGACAGCGAGTGCAACTCATCATGTCCGTTAAGGTAGATCGGGCGCGGCCCGGCCACCGGGAAATCATAGATGCGCTTGACCGAGTGGGTCGGGAATTCCTTCCACTGCCGGTCAATCCAGGTCCAGACCTTGATGAATTCACGGAAATTGATCTCCGGGTCAAAGTTGGTGGCGAAATACTTGCCGTGGCTGCCGGCATTGATGTCCATGATGTCAATGGTGTCGATCTTGTCGAAATAGCGTTTCTGGGCCAACGCACAATACGCATTCACCACGCCGGGGTCGAATCCCACGCCGAGAATGGCCGTCAGGCCCTTTTCACGACAGCGATCCTTCCGCTTCCACTCGTAGTTGGCGTACCACGGCGGTGTCTCGCAGACCTTGTCCGGATCCTCATGGATGGCGGTGTCCAGATAGACTGCGCCGGTCTGCAGGCAGGCCTCCAAAACAGACATGTTGATGAAGGCGTTACCGAGGTTGATTACGATTTCGGACCGGGTTTCCCGGATCAGGTTCACGGTGGCAGGAATATCGAGTGCGTCGATCTGCCGTGAATAAAGTTTCCTGGACGTATCCTTGAGGTGCTTCATCCGCCGGACACTTTCAATGATCTCGTCGCATTTGGATGGGGTACGTGACGCAAGACAAATGTCGCCGAGCACATCATTGTTCATGGCCGCCTTGTGGGCTGCCACGTGGGCCACGCCGCCGGCGCCGATAATCAGTACATTTTTCTTCATGAGGGTTCCTTTATTATGAAAGACTTTCGAGATAGTCCTTGTAGCTGAAACGCCTTACCGTTTCAAGTTTTCCGCTAAGCCTTCTCACGCAAATGGAAGGCATGGGGAGTCCGTTGAACCAGTTCTTTTTCACCATGGTGTACCCGGCGGCATCCGCCAGATGGACTACGGAACCTGGGGTCAGCCGTGTTTTGAGTTTGTAATGCCCAAACACATCACCCGCGAGACAGGATCGTCCGGCCAGCATGACCGGGTGACGGCCCGGCCCCGGTGAGGTGATTTTCGGACTGGTACGATAGATCAGGTGATCCAGCATGTGCGCCTCAATGGAGGCGTCCAGAATCGCCACATTGATTTCATTATGTACCACATCCAGCACGGTGGTCACGAGTTCGGCACATCCGGTGATCGCGGCTTCGCCAGGCTCCAGATAGACTTGTACGCCGAACGCCTCGCTGAACTGTTTCAGTTTTCGACAGAATTGCCGCAGGGGATAACGGGCTTTTGTGAAAGACAACCCTCCGCCCAGGCTTACCCACTCCATTTTTTTCAAGAAGGGACCGTACTTCTGCCCGATATGGTCGAGTGCCGCCGCAAAACTCTTGAACTCGTCATTTTCGCAGTTGAAATGGAACATGACCCCGCTGAGCCGGGACGCCACCTTCATGATTTCGGACTGATCTGTCACGCCGAGCCTGGAATAGCGTCGAGCCGGATCCGCCAGGTCAAAATGGGAATGACTGATCCCGGGATTCACTCGCAAGCCCAGTTTCAGGCCGCGTGTCTCGGGGGCATATCGTTTCAGCTGGGATATGGAATTGAAAATCACCTTGTCGGCAAAGGCGCTGACCTCCCGTACCTCCTGCCGGTTAAATCCAACACTATAGGCATGCACTTCTTTTTTGAATTTATCGTGCCCCAGCCTGGCCTCAAGAAGGGAACTGCTGGTGGTGCCATCCATGTATTTTCGCATTAGGCCGAATACAGACCAGGTTGAAAAGCATTTCAAGGCAAGGACTGATTTTGCGCCTGAAAGTTCACGCACCCGTTGGATGATTTTCAGGTTGCGTAACAGTTTTTTCTCATCGATAAGATAATAGGGAGTGGTCGGTTTCATCATGGGCTTTAGTGCAAGAATTCTTTCTTTCAAGAACGATGCCAGAACGCCCTCGGGAGTACAAGGCTGTACTCACGTAACGGGGGTGGGCGCCTATGAACTGAATTGACTTGAAAATGTTCGGATAATCCGGATTTACACCTGATTGCGGGCTGCTCATCGGGCGGGATCTCGTCTTGGAATGTAGAGCCAACGTCAACGGCATTCTGATTCTCACTTGGACAATGGAGCCCCAAATTTTTTATGAAGGACGTCCTTGACCATACCCAGCGCCTCGTCCTGGGTGAGTTTGTCATTGAAGGATGGCATCGCCAATCCGAAGAATATGCCCTTGAGAATGACTTTGGCCATGGCGGTGTCGTTGGTGTTCTGTTGCCATTGCGGATCAGTGAAAACCGCCCCGCGAAGGTGCTTGCCCGTGGCATCACGTCCATTGCCCGTTGCACCGTGACAACGGACACAATTCTGCTGGTAGAACAGGCCCAAATCTTTTGGGGTTGGACTTTCTGCCGCCAATACTCCTCCTGCGACTGCGAGGATTGCCGCGCTGCCAATCGCCGTGCTTTTGAATAGGTTTTTTCTGCTTTTTGCGACCGCAAAGCTTTTAAGTGTTTTCATCTTCCTGCATTACACCATAGTTTTCAGATGAGTCAATGCATAGTCTGTGCTCGTCTGTCGTGATTATGATTTAGTGAGCCGATCCAGAAGCTGCTGTCTCGATCGGATAGGGGCCCCCTCGGTCGTCAGTCCCAGGTGGCGTGCAGCTAGCAGAAGCAATGGCGGGGCGAGTCGCGCGTTTCGCAAGGTTTCATCCTGTGTCAGGACCTCGTCTACGGGACCCCTGCATTGGGTGGCGCCATGTGCAAGAATAACGGCCTCATCAGCCCACTCGTAGGCGAAATCCATGTTGTGGGTGCTGAGGACAACCGTGGTGCCGTTTTGGTGAATGGCGTTTAATAATTCTATGACGCGTTCGGTCCAGCTGGGGTCCAGCCCCGCAGTCGGTTCGTCCAGGATCACCAGTTTTGGCTTCATGGCCAGGATACCCGCCATGGCGACAATCTTGCGTTCCCCATGACTGAGTTCATGCGCCGGGCGTTCCGCGAATTCCGATATTCCGATTTGCTCCATTGTCTCCAGTGCAATCTGCCTCGCTGCCGCAGGGGAATGCCCGAGATTCAAGGGGCCGAAGGCAATGTCCTGAATCACCGTGCCTCCGACAATCTGATCGTCCGGATCTTGAAAGACCAGCCCCACCTGTTTCCGCCAGGCAAGCAAATCTATGCGTGAATACCCTGTCGGTTTCCCATGCAGCCACACCGATCCTGCGGCGGGTTTATAAGTACCGTTCAGGCAAAGGAAGAGAGTGGTCTTGCCGGAGCCATTGGCCCCAAGGATTGCCAGTTTGCGCCCGGCGGTGACACGCAGATTCAATCCGTTCAACGCCACCTTTCCACAGGGGTATCGATAATGAAGATCACGGGCTTCAAGAATAATGTCAGGCATAAGGCCACCTCTGGGTTATTGATCCGATGCAGGCGATGATCAGGCATAGCAGGAAGACGACGATGATGACTCCGGGGGAGGGTTTCCGTTCAAAAGGGAGACTGGGAATTTCGCCATTATAACAGCGGGACTCCATCCCCAGATCGATGCGCCGTGCGCGATCCAGTGACCGGATAAACAGGTTGGCTCCGATCAGGCCGGTTGTTCGTATCCGGCTCCGGAAGGTGAGGTTGCCGAGCCGCGCCGCCTGGGCCTGTTGGAGTGTGGACAGGCGTTCCGCAAATACGAACAATAGCCGGTAGGTCATCATCATTAAGTCTACAACCACCGCCGGCACATATAGTTTCCGGAGCAGCGGCATCCAGTCGGCCGTCGGCGTGGTGAGCGAAAAAAATATCAGGCATGAAGTGGCGGCCAGGGCGCGCGCCGTCAATTGAATGGCCGTGGCGACTCCTTCTTTTGCGAAACCGATGTGAATAAGGCCGGAATGAAAGGATAGGGTGACCAGCAGGGATGACGCCCCGATCAGGATAAACGACAGGGGAATGGCCAGTACCCGTCCATAGAGTGGGCCCGGAATACGTGCGCCGAGCAAGGCCACAAGACTGACCACGAACAGGATCAACAGCAACCCTGAGAGAGGCACGAAGAAGCTCAGGATGAGCAGGCCCCCGGCAAAAGCCGCCTTTTCTGCCGGGTGCCGATGTCGCCACCGGCTCGTGTAGGCATAACAATCCATCAAATGAACCATGCTACTCCTTCTTTCCCCGTCCCTTGAGATAACCCAGATAATAGCCGATGATGCCCGCGCCCAGGGCCGCCTGAAGCGAAAAGAGCAGGGTGGCAATCTCGCCGCTGGGCGGATTCCATAAGGGATGAACCCACGGTTTGTAGTCCGGATGAAGGGATTCCACTGCCATTTTGGCTTTGTCGTCGGTTCCGCCAAAAGCGTCCACGCCCGCCCTGGGCCGGGTCAGGACCAGTGGCAGACTTACCAGACAAACAATCGCCAAAATCATCAGGACGGTTTTCATTTGTCGAGTCCTCCCGGGCGTAACACATTGAGCCCCCGCAGTTCCTCCGGGTTATAGGACTTCAGCGCATTCATCAGGATGACCGTGATCAACCCTTCGGCCACAGCAATGGGAATCTGGGTCACCGCGAAAATGGTAAGGAATTTCACCAAGGCGCCGATGAAGCCGCTGGTGGTGTCGGGGAATGCCCATGCCAGTTGGGCCGACGTGCATACATACGTCGCGAGGTCGCCCAGGGTGGCCGCCACAAAGACGGTGACGGAGAACGAGGCCCCGCACTGGCGCAGGCCGCAGAAAAGCCCGTAGGCGACCCAGGGGCCGACGATGGCCATGGAGAAGGCATTTGCGCCCAGCGTGGTGAGGCCGCCGTGGGCCAGCAGGAGCGCCTGGAAGAGCAGCACAATCGATCCCAGGACAGCCATGACCGATGGCCCGAACAGGATGGCTCCGAATCCGGTTCCGGTCGGGTGGGAGCAGCTTCCTGTGACCGATGGTAACTTCAAGGCGGATAACACGAACACGAAGGCGCTGGAGGTTCCCAGCAGCGCCCGTGCGGAGGGGTGTTCCCGGACAATGCGTTTTAGTGAATGAACCCCCACCCCCATAAACGGCAGGGAAGCCACCCACCATCCAGCCGCATGGGCAACCGGTAAATAACCTTCCATAATGTGCATTTAACGGTCCTTAAACGTATTCCTGGGTCAGTTCCAGCATCATCTTGAGAAACCTTGGATGCGAACCCAGCGGGGGTAGGGTTTTAATTTTCAATCCCCGGTGTTTGCGCATCAGGGCTTTTACCTTGTCGGGAATGTCCTTGATGAGATGGGTTCCGCTGGACATGAAAAGAGGCAAAACCCGGATGTTTGTCACGCCCGCTTTAACGGCAAGTTCCACGATGTCCTCGAGGGAGGGCGAGGCGAGTTCCATATGCGCCAGATGGATGTTGGTTCGCCCGGTTTCCTTTCGAAGTTTCCGTAATAAGCTTTGGAACGGTTTGAGCCAGCTGGGGCGCTTGCTCCCATGGGTGAGTAGAATCAGGCATGTTTTATTCATAATATTATCCTAATTGCAGGACTGCTTGGATCAGGGATTCGACACTTGTGAATGCATTAGGGGTCGTCACCGGGGGGCGGCCAACAACGATGAATTGACAGGATTCCAGCCGGGACGCCTCGCGTTTGGCCTGGAATCCGCCGGCCTCCCCGCTGTCTTTGGTAACAAAGACGCCAATTGAAAAACGCCGAATCAACTCACGGTTTTCCGTGAGGCTAAAGGGGCCGCGCCCGGTAATGATATGGTCGTCCGGTAGTCCTGCCTCACGGCAGGCGGTCAGGGATTCGTGATGCGGGAGGACTCGGGCGACGATCTGTAATCCCGCTTCTTCTGCGGGGTGAACATAATCGGCGACATGTCGGGATCCAATTGTCAGGAGAATGGGTTTTCCAAATTCGCAGGCCTTCTGTGCTGCCGTCGAGTGATCGGCTACCATGAGCATATCCCCGCCTTCGGAAGCGCACGCTGTTGGGCGCACAAAGGTGAAATACGGAATGCCGGTATGGCGGGCGGCCTTTTCTGCCGTGGCCCGGACTTCGGTGGCGTAGGGATGGGTGACATCAACCAGGGCGGTGATATTCTCCTGCGAGATCAGGGCGGCCATGGCGGCCTCGTTCAGCCGGCCCTGACGCAGGCGGATATGGGGGTGAGTTCCCACCCCCAGCGGGATATCCGTCGCCGTCGACACCAGAACCCGGCGGCCTGCTTCCGCAAGCGCCTGGGCCACGATGGCGGTCTCGGTTGTACCTCCCAGCAGAAGAATCACAGCTTGTATCCCCTTGGTGTTACGAACCAGCCGTTCAGGTTGCGGGAGGTTCGATTCCCGATCAGGACAACGGTCCGCATATCAATTTCCTGGTCCAGCAAATGTCCAAGATCAGTGAGGATGACGTTCTCGTCCGCTGCGCCAAGCGCCGTGGCGATTCCCGCTGGGGTGGTGTCAGGGCGATGTTTCTTGAAGATCGCCACCGCTTCTTCCAACTGCGAAATGCGACGCATGCTTCGCGGGTTATACAAGGCGGTCACCAGGTCGGCCGCGGCCACCGCCTCCAGGCGGCCCCGGATGGTCTCCCAGGGTACCAGCAGATCACTCAGGCTGATGCAGGCATAGTCCAGCGTCAGCGGGGCGCCCAGGCGGGCGGCGGCGATCTGTGCTGCCGACACACCTGGGATAATCTTGACCGGAACAGGTTGGGATTCACCCGCCAGCATCTCCAGCACGAGTCCGGCCATACCGTAAATACCGGGATCACCGGAGGAGATCAGTGACACCACGGCACCAGCCCGGGCGCGATCAATCGCCAACCGGCAGCGCTCTTTCTCCTCACGCATGCCGGTGGAGAAGATTTCCTTGCCCGTCACCAGATCGTTCAGATAGTCCACGTAACGTTTATAGCCGACGATCAGCGTACGTGACCGGATGGCCTCCTCGGCCTCCGGGGTGCGGTCGATCGGGTTTCCTGAACCGATGCCGATTACAAACAGTTTTCCAGGGCGATTGCCACCGTCACATGACGGATGATTGTTTTGTTGAGTATTAATCGTGTTCTCCTTCCTGCCAGCAAAGCTGAGGGTTCTGCCACCGCCGGCAATCCGACTTTCCGGACTGCCAGGGGGGTCTGTTTAAACTGTTTCGCGGTCGATCGGATTTCTTCCGATGCCACCAGGCGAAGTCCTATTCCCAGAATTTCAGCGGCCTCCAATAATCCCGCCTCATCATGTTTGATGTCGGCCGTAGCCAGTAACCGGATGCGGCGGGGATCGGCCTTTACCTGTTTGAGGGCGGTCCGGACTGCCGCGACGATGTCGCTTGCCTTTGCCCCGCGGCGACAACCGAGGCCGACGATCAGATCCTTTTCGGCGTCGGTCGTCGTGGTGATCACGGGTTCCGCCGCCAGAATATTACCCACCTGCAAGGCCAGCCGGTTAGCGCCGCCTTCATGGCCGCTGAGCAGGCTGATGGCATAGCGGGCTCCCACATCCATCACGACAATCGCCGGATCGACGAGTTTTCCCTTGAGCAGTCCGTCGATCGAGCGCACCACCACGCCGGTGGGCAGAATGTAAATCAAGTTTTGGTAACGATGGAATATCCGGTGGGTCAGGGTTTGAACAGTGCCAAACCTGCGTCCGCCATACCGCGCCGGCACAATTTTGTGAACAAAAAGATCGGCGGTTCCCAGCGCCTTTACCAGGCGGATGGCCTTTTTAGCGCCGGTTTCGGAGAGCGTAATGACAGCGGTCGGGTTCACGGGGTTTTGGCCTTCCGGTATTCGTGTGAGAAAGAGGCGTCGTAAAGTTTGGAGGCGGGGATATCCCGGGCTAATGCCCTGCCGACAATGATCATCGCCGTCTTACTGATCCGGGCGGCCTCCACTTGCCCGGCAATGCCGGCAAGGGTTCCCCGGATGATGACCTGATCCGGCCATGAGGCATGAAAGACGACCCCAATCGGGCAGTCGCTGCCGTAGTACTTCGCCAGCGTTGCGGCCATACTATTGAGGTTGCCGACCGATAGAAATAGACAGAGGGTGGAGTGCGATGCCGCCAATTTCTCGAGATCCTGCTCTGGGGGTACCGGGGTACGTCCGGCAGAACGTGTCAGAATGATGGTTTGTGCCACCTCAGGGGCTGTGAGTTCGGTCTTGAGCGCCGCCGCTGCGGCTTGGAAAGAACTGACGCCGGGCACGACTTCATAAGCAATGCCGAGTGGGTCGAGTTCGTTCATCTGTTCCCGGATGGCCCCATAAATCGCGGGATCCCCGGTGTGAAGCCGGATCACGTCCATGTCGCGCGCCTGGGCCGAACGGTACACTGCCACTACTTCATCCAGCGTCATGCTCGCCGAATCATGGGTCTCTGCCCCGGCAGGGATCAGGGCAAGTACGTCCGGGCTGACAAGGGAACCGGCATAAACACAGCACTGGCAGGACGACAAAAGTTTCGCTGCTTTCAGGGTCAATAGATCCGGATCCCCGGGCCCGGCGCCGACAAAAATTACTTTCATCGTCTGTTCCTTCCCGAGGCATGCACCAGAATGAGGGAAAGATATCCTGTGCGCACTTCTTCCACGTTCAGCTTGTGAAGATCCGTTTCCACCCGCTGGCCTTCCTGTCCGGCGCGGGCGACAAATACGGCGTGATCGATCAGGGCGGTTTCCTCCAGGATTTTCACAATCTCGGCCAGGCGCTCCCCGATTTTCATCAGCACGACCGTCCCGCCCCTTTGGAGGGCTTCCCGGACGGAGGATAAATCGTCTGCCGTCGGAACCACCGTGATGAGCTCTTTCTTTTCGCCCAGCGGGAAACTGGTGAGAGCGGCGGCCGCGCAGAAGGACGTGATGCCGGGGATGGTAATGGCGTTGAGTCCCGGCAGGCGGGCACGCAGGGCACGGAGAAGATAAATGTAGGTGGAATAAACCAGAGGATCACCGATCGTCAGGAAACAGGCGTCTGCGCCAGTTACGAGCACCGCGGCGACGGCCTCCGCAGATTCGACCCAGCGCCGTGAAAGTTCCTCTTCGTTATGGGTCATGGGAAAGACCAGTTCATGAACTTTTGCGTCGGGGCTGAGATAATGCTGTGCAATGGTGAGCGCGACGCTATCGGAGGCGATGCGCGCCTTGGGAACAAATACGTGGTGGCAGTGTTTGAGCAGGTTGGCACCCTTGACGGTAATCAATTCCGAATCACCGGGGCCGACCCCGATTCCATAAAATGTTCCCGATTTCATATTTGCTCCTTCTTATCGATCCACAGAATGATGCAGCGACTGGGCATCTTGAACGTTTTCAACGTGGCCGGAGAGACCGCTCGCACCCGTTCATCGGGGAGCGTCAGGTTTTCGCAGACTACGATCCGGTAACGGTTGCCCAATGTGGCGGCGACTTCATTCAGCCAGCGGCGGCATTTGGGATGGCCGGCGAGGACGGCTAATTTCGGAATCCCGGCCAGCGAGGCAGGGGATACCCATGTATTTCCGCTATGTGCGTTGATAATCCTGGCGTCCAGCCAATCGGTGCCGGCCCGTGCGAAAGCCGTTTGAACGGAACTGATTCCGGGAATAATCCGGCAAGCGGTGCGGCCGAAGCGAGCGACCACCGGCTTGGCGAGACTGCACAACCCGGGATCGCCGGTAACAAGAACCGTGATCCGTTTGCCCCGGTGAGCGTCCATCTGATCCAACGCCGCCGCCACATTCGCGCCGACCGGAATTCGTTTCGCCGGATTCTCCGGGAACGACTCCAAAAGACGGGTCGCACCAACCAGAACGTCAGCTTCTTGGATGGCTGAGTGGGCTACTGGTGTCAGGTAGTCAAGTCCGCCCGGTCCGCATCCGACAATCGTAATCCGGTGTTTGTTTATTGCCATGGCGAAATATCCCCTCCGGTGCCGAGCTTTGTTCCATTCATGGCGACCAGCATGACGGCAATGGTTTTTCCTGTTCGCTTCTCGACCGCTGTTTGAATGTCCGAGGCCAGCCGGTTGGCAAGTTCCTGTCGCAGTGTCTCCGGCAAAGCCTGGAACAGTCCTTCAGCGGTCGTAACTTCGGCTGAGGTCTGGATTCCCAGCGAGGAGGCCAATTGATGGATGAATGGCAAGACCGATGGCGACTGCGCGGAGTGGGTTTCCCAATGCCCTTCGGCAAGTTTTGCCATTTTCCCGGGATGTCCCACCAGTAGCAGGTGTGCCCAGGGTTGTTGGGCTGCCTGTTCCAACATGAAGCCCCATTCATTGCTGACCTCGATGACCTGTTCCGGCGTCACGTTGAAATGGGCGAGGGCGGCACGCTGCCCGATATGGCCCGGCACCAGAACCGGAGCCGTTACGCCGCTGGCGAGGGCCACATTAAGAGTGCAAACCAGGGCATCGCGTAAGGCCGGTGCGCTGAAGGGTCGAACTTGTCCCGAGGTCCCGAGAATGGAAAGCCCGCCCACGATGCCCAGTCGCGGATTGAAGGTGCGAGCCGCCAGTTCGCGGCCCCCGGGAATGGAGAGGATGACCGTCAGGCCGCCGGGGGTGACTTCCCGTAATGCCTCGCCGATCATCTTGCGCGGACCGGGATTGATGGCGGGTTGGCCGGGAGGAATCTGGAGGCCGGGTTTGGTCACCGTGCCAACCCCTTCGCCGGCAAGGAAGAGGATTTCGCCAACTTCATTGCGGGCCACTGTGGCGACAATCAGTACTCCGTCAGTAATGTCCGGATCATCACCCGCGAATTTCTTTACGGCGGCCGATACCGGCGAGACGCCGGTTACTACAGTGTGCTTCGCGCCTTCTTCTGTAGTAGCCGCTGTCTCAGCGGCATTATTGACGAACTCAATGGCAAACGTGGATCTGGATCCATCGGGGAAGGGGATATCCACAGTGGGGACAAGCCGGTTCTCGAGCAGGGCAATAGCGGCGGCCTTGGCGGCGGCCGCCGAGCATGCGCCCGTGGTATATCCTGACCGCAGGACTGTCATTCGCCCGCCTCTAATTCCCAAGTGGCAATGGTGCAGAGGGCGTGTACGACGCTGACGGCCAGGGTACTGCCACCGCGTCGGCCGTTCATGACAATGGACGGAACAGGCAATGAGATCAGTTCCTCTTTGCTTTCCTCGACATGCACAAATCCCACGGGTAGCCCGATGACCAGAGCTGGTGAGAGTTCGCCTTCCGCGATCATGCGGTTGAGTTCCAGCAGCGCCACGGGCGCATTCCCGAATACGGCAATGCCGCCATTCAGGGTTGCCTTCGCCTTGCGCACGGCAAAATAGGAGCGGGGTAAGCCGGTGTGTTTCGCTTCGGTGGCGACATCCGGCGCCGCCACGTTGCAGGTAATCATCTCTGGGGTGTACTTGGGGTTTACGCTGCGCAAGCGGGCCAGGGACAATCCGCCCCGGATCATGTTGGAATCAACATAGATCGGAGCCCCGGCACGCAAAGCCGCCACCCCGGCCTGGATGGCTTTGGATGAAAATCGGATGAGCGGGACAATACTGGGATCGCCACAGGTGTGGATCATGCGGCGGATCACTTCCCATTGGTCACGCGGAACTGCCAGTGCCCCTCGCTCAGAGTCAATGATTTCAAATGACCGTTTCTCGATTTCTTCACCTGTCATGGGTTTTGCAATAAGGTTGTGGATCAAAGAAGGGTTCATCGGGGGTGGGCCTTTCGTGCGAAATTGAGGAAGGTGCGGACAGCCTCGGGATGAGCCGCGAAATGGAGATGGACATAACCCGCCAGGATTCGGCCCTGTTGAATTCCTGCAGGTACCGGGTTTGGCTCCCGCCGGTATTGAACGTGGTATGCGGGTTTCCAGTCCGCTTTTGTTGTGTCTTCCACGATCTGGGAATAGTGGAATTCATGGCCACGTAGACGGGTTCCTTCCGGGCCCCACATGGTGTTGCCGTTCAGGACCACTTCCGTGTAGCCCAGGGTTTGACGCCGGGCACACATGCGGGTTCGGAAAGGAAGCAGTCCGGCCATGGGATGAATGACCCCGTTGAGTGTCTCGATGCTTTTCGACAGCACCATGAGTCCGCCGCATTCGGCATAGATGGCGCCGCCGGCGGCGGAAAATTTCCGGATCGATTCCAGCATCCCGACATTTTGGGCGATCGCGTCGGCGAATTCCTCGGGGTATCCTCCCCCCAGATATAAGGCGTCCAGTGAGTCGGGCAGACGGGGATCCTTGATCGGTGAAAAATAGACGAGGTTTGCCCCCTGCGCTTCTAGGCATGCCAGATTATCAGGATAGTAGAAATGGAAGGCTGAGTCAGAGGCAATGCCGATGGTGATCGGTTTGTCTCCGGCATTTGACGCCGCCCGGAGGTCGGCGTCCACCTTGAGGGATTTGCTGTAACTGATGGGAGGTGCGCCTTTTGCCAATTCAATGATCGCCTCCAGATGGATGAACTTTTCGATGGCATCGGCGAGCGAGTCCAGCAGGGCAGGGGTGAGGGTTTCCGCTGCGGCAGTAACTAAACCGAGATGACGGCTTGGCAGGGAAGGGAGTGCGTCGACAGGGATACACCCGAGTAGCGGGGGGAGTCTGGCGGATGTGACTGTTTCCGCAAGCCAGTCGGCATGCCGGGTGGAGCCCACCCGGTTGGCAATAACGCCGGCAATGTGAATATCCGGTTCAAAACTATCGAAGCCCTTGATTACGGCGCCAACACTGCGGGCGGCCCCCTTGGCATCCACAACAAGCAGAATGGGAGTTTGCAGCCATCGCGCGATTTCCGCCGTGCTGCCGGTTGAGGTTTCCGGGGAAGCGCCGTCAAATAACCCCATTACTCCTTCGATTACGGCGATATCCGCTTGGGCTGTCGCCTGTTGAAAGAGTTGTTCGACGTACTCCTTGCCACACATCCAGGAGTCCAAGTTGTAGCAGGTTTTGCCGGAGGCGAGGGTCAGATGGGTGGGATCCAGAAAATCAGGGCCCACTTTGAATGTTTGTACTCGCAGTCCGCGCCGGGCGAGGGCACGCACCAGCGCCAACGACAGGGACGTCTTGCCCACGCCACTGCCGGTTCCGGCGATGATGATGCGTGCAACGGCCATATTAGAACTCCACACCTTTTTCTGCCGGACGGCCTTTCTGGAACCCGTGCTTGATGCATCGCATTTCGGTTACCGTGTCGGCCAGGGAAATCAGCGATTTCGGTGCATAGCGACCGGTGAGGACGATGATTTTATCTCCCGGCGCGCCCTTGATGAGGGTTAAGACCGCCTTTTGCGAAATCAGTTTTTTGAACAGAGCATTGCAGATTTCGTCAAGGACCACGACTTTGTAGCGGCGGGAATTTATGACTTCCCGCGCTTTCAGAAGTGCGGCTTCGGCGGCCTTTCGATGATTCCCGAAGGAAGGGTGCAGGGTGGGGGGGACGAAGCCCCGGCCCATCTGTTGGATCTTGAGGTGGGGTAACTGTCGCAAGGCGGCGAGTTCCCCGGTGGAGGAATCATGTTTGATGAATTGGATAATGAAGGCGGGCATTTTGTGGCCGATGGCACGCAGTACGAGGCCCAGGGCGGCGGTTGTTTTCCCTTTACCCTCGCCTGTAAACACGAGAATTCTGGCTTTTTGATCCATAATTTACCCACAAAAAAAACATCCCGGCGCCCTTATGGGAGCCGGGATGCCGATATTTCATCCCCAAAGCAGAGTGACCCTTTCAAGACCCCTGTCCACGAGGGCCAATAGATTACTCACTATGCGGGTCGGTATTCTGGTTTCCGGATCAACCTACTAATCGTGCCTTCCCATCTTATGACAGTGGCCTGAACGATGTTCGTCCCCGGTTACAGCGGCGGGACCACGACGGATTCACACCGTCTTCCCGACAACCGCATTCAAACTTTGTAGAATTCTATGTCAGGTGGGGGGAAAGCACAAGGTGAGAAATTATTGTTGGCAGGTGGGGCAGAGATGGGTGCCACGTTGGCTGACGATAGTACGGACAATGAGGTGTTGGCAGCGAGGGCAGGGTTCCCCGGTGCGGCGGAACACCTTGAGGGCATCGGCATTGCGTCCCCGGCGGCCTGCCACACTGTAAAAATTAGTCTCCCCGTTGCCCAGTGTGGTTCCGCAATTGTCCACCCCCTGTTGCAATACGGAGCGGATGGCCTGATGGAGCCGTTTGATTTCACCGGCGGTCAGGGTGTCTGCACGACGTTCCGGATGAATCTTGGCCTGCCATAAGGACTCATCCACATAAATGTTGCCCAGGCCTGCCACACAGTTCTGGTCCAGCAGCAGGGGCTTGATCATGCGGGATTTTCCCTTAAGTTGCTGTTGCAGCATGTGAACGGTGAAGGTGTTGTCGAGCGGTTCTGGCCCCAGATGCTGCAAACCCATTCCAAACTCCCGGGTAAGCCGGAACCGGCCGAATTTCCGGGTGTCATTAAAGACAAGCTGATCTCCGTTCATCAGGGTGATCACCACATGGTCATGTTTGCCCGGCGAGTGAGGCTTGGCAACATAGTGGAGTTTCCCGGTCATGCGGAGGTGAATGAGAAGGTGCTGGCCGTTGTCGAGTGAAAGGACAATATATTTAGCGCGCCGCGAGAGGCTGGTGATGGTGCGGCCGCAAAGGGCCCGGTTGAATGCGGTGGGCGTCAGGCCCTCAACGGTCCGTGCCCACCGGATATCCACCGAGCGGATGACGGCCTGTTCAAGGCCATGGGCGCGCAAATCTCGCACAACGGTTTCAACTTCAGGGAGTTCAGGCATATCTCATCTCGGTTTCATGGCCTCGCAGATCGCATTCAAATCCTCATACTTCCACTGCATGGGAAAGTCGCGGCATTGGCGCGGCTTCACGGCCTGAATGTGACAGGTAGCGGGGCTGCCTGCCAGGAAAATACAGGCGCCGTCCGCTTGATCCCTCAGAGATAAACCGAGCCGGTCATTCCGGAGTCGGGTGTATTGCTCCGTGAAAGCGGTGACATCCATGCCCAAACCGGCGGCAATGGTTTCTGCCTCGCCGTCAGCAAGGCGTACCTCTCCTTCGTGCCGACAGCAATTCCCGCAGCGCAAACACTGGAAGAGGGGGGCTATATTCCTGCCTCGATCACGCTGGGGTCATAATTGGCGGGGGCCTCGAATCCCAGAAGGTTGAGGCAGGTTGCCGCGAGACTGCTGATGCCCAGACCGGTGTGTGCACTCAATTTGAGTTTTGCACAGTTCGAAGGGTCGTAGACAATGACGGGTACCGGATTGAGGGAATGGGCGGTTTTGACTTTAATGGTGCCATTCTCCGTTTTCACCTTGCCGGTTTTCTTGTCATGCTCATACATGTCATCGGCATTCCCATGATCCGCTGAAATCACCAGGATACCGCCGGCAGCCCGAATGGCGGGGAGGAGGCGGCCAATGCAGAGATCCACCGTTTCCACAGCGATCTGGGTGGCCTGATAGACGCCGGTATGCCCGACCATATCTCCGTTGGGGTAGTTCAAGCGGATAAAGCGGTGGGTGTTCCCGGCAATCGCTTTCAATACGGCATCGGTGATTTCCGCTCCCTTCATCCAGGGGCGCTGTTCAAAGGGGAGGATATCGGAGGGAATTTCAATATAATCTTCCAGTGCGGCGTTGAATTTCCCGGAACGGTTTCCGTTGAAGAAATAGGTAACATGCCCAAACTTCTGGGTTTCGCTGATGGCCATCTGCCGGACACCTGCCTGGGCCAGATACTCGCCCATGGTTTCGGCGATGGCGGGCGGTTCAACCAGATAGTTTTTGGGAAGTTTCAAATCGCCGTCATATTGCATCATTCCCGCGAAGAGAACCTTCGGACGCGGGGACCGGTCGAATTCGGTCACGCGGTCATCCTCGAACGCCCGGGTGATTTCGATGGAGCGGTCACCGCGGAAGTTGAAGAAAATAACGCTGTGGTTGTCGGTAATCTTGCCGATGGGCTGGCCCTTGTCTGCGATGACGAAGGCCGGAAGGTCCTGATCAATGACCCCCGGTGTGGCTTTGCGCAGGGCCTCGATGGCGGCATGGGCAGAGGGGAATTGAGCGCCGAGCCCGCGAACGTGGGTGTCCCAGCCGCGTTTGACCATATCCCAGTTGGCATTATAGCGATCCATGGTGATGTTCATGCGTCCGCCGCCGGAGGCGATCCGGAAATCCACGATCCCGCCGGCATTGAGACCGGCGAGGAACTGTTCAAAGGGATCAACATACTCCAGGGCGGACGTCTCCCCGACATCACGGCCATCGAGCAGGACATGAATCCGGGCACATTTCACGCCTTCGGCCTTGGCCTGTGTGAGCATGGCCTTGAGATGGTCAATGTGGCTGTGGACGTTCCCATCGGAGAACAGGCCGATGAAATGAAGAGGGGTGTTGTGTTTCAGGCAATTGGCAATCTGGGCTTTCCAGACTTCGCCCCGGAACATGGCACCGGAATGGATGGCATCGCTGACCAAGCTCGCGCCCTGTGCGAAAACGCGGCCGCATCCGATGGCGTTGTGGCCCACTTCACTGTTTCCCATATCTTCATCGCTGGGCAGGCCGACGGCGACCCCATGGGCCTTGAGCTGACTTGAGATGGCATGGGTCTTCAGCCAGTCCAGATTCGGGGTTAGGGCGGAGCGCACCGCATCCCCTTCCTCGTATTTCCCAATGCCAACCCCATCCATAATGATCAATACCACCGGTCCCTTGGGGCCGGGGAAAGTTGTTTTCTTCAATGCCTGCATGGTTCTGTCCTCTTTTTGAAAAAAGCTGTTATTTTGTTTTGGTATTCAAAGTAGATTGGGCCAGTTCTATTCAGAAACATTTACCACTTTTAGTGGTGGAGCGAACGAGGCTCGAACTCGTGACCCCCACGTTGCGAACGTGGTGCTCTACCAACTGAGCTACCGCCCCTTTGTGAAAAGGAGGCATTCGTATACCTGATTCAGAGGGGACATGTAAAGCACGGAATGAACTTTAGCTCAATAGCAAGGTTGCCAGTATGCCGATCGTGATGCCGACCACCATACCGGCAAAGACTTCCAGACGGGTATGACCCAGGATTTCGATGAGTTTTTGAGCGGAAAGGTGATGGTTTTTAAACACCTCATCGACAATCTGATTCAGCAAGCGGGCCTGGAGCCCTGTCGCCCGCCGGACGGTTGACGCATCAAACATCACGATCGCCGCAAAGGCAAAGGAGATGGCAAAGGCAGTGCTGCCAAATCCATCGTGCAGACCAATGGATGTTGTCAACCCGCACACCATGGCCGAATGGGCGCTGGGCATCCCTCCCAGTCGCGTTAAATATTGGAAATCCACCTTGCCGGTACTCAACAGATTCAGCAGTGTCTTTAATAAGGATGCGACCACATACGCGCTGAAAGCCGACCAGAAAATAGGTGATTCAAAAAAGGCTCCGATGTCATGATGCATAAGCGTTTAATAGTCCCCATTTCATCATGTATGGTCAAGTGAGAAAGCGGATAGCATTTATTGTCCGGGTGTTGACAGTGAGGGGGGGAGTCCGGTACATCCTTCAATAAGTGTTTGCAATTCAATCGCCGGAAAGGTTCGGGAAGGTATGGAAATCGGTAATTCATTGTTATCCGTCACCGTTAAGCCGCATGGTGCGGAACTTGCCGGCTTAAAGGCGGCGGATGGGACGGAATATCTTTGGCAGGCGGATCCTGCCGTCTGGGGCCGCCATGCCCCACTGCTTTTCCCTATCGTGGGGAAACTTGCCCAAGGTCACTATCTCCTGGACGGTAAACGCTACGAAATGAAGCCGCACGGATTTGCACGTGATATGGACTTCGAACTGATTCAGGAATCCGGGACGGCACTGTCTTTCCGCCTCAGGTCCACCCCGGAGACCCGCCGGCAATACCCCTTTGATTTCATGTTGTTGCGGCATTACCGCCTCAATCAGGCCAGTCTTGAGGTCACCTGTGAGGTATTCAACACTGGAAATACGGTGATGCCTTTTTCAATTGGCGAGCATCCGGCATTTGCGCTGAACTGGGGAGCGGGGGATCGGGTTGAGGATTACGCCTTGAAGTTTGAAAAAGCGGAACGGCTGGATGCACATTTCCTCAACTCCGAGGGCTTGTTGTCCGGTCAGACCGAGCGCATTCTCTCCAACCATAATGTGCTGCCATTACGCCGCGATTTATTTGACCGCGATGCCTTGATTTTTCTGAAGATGAAGTCACAAACAATCAGCCTTTGCTCGCGCCGGCATGCCCGCGGGGTGACGGTTGAATTCTCGGGCTATCCCTGTGTGGGTATCTGGGCCAAGCCCGGGGCGCCCTTTGTATGCATCGAGCCCTGGTATGGCCATGCAGATCCCGTCGGGCACAATGGCGAACTGATGAATAAACCCGGAATCATCAAGCTGGAACCGGGAACGTCTTTTACCTGTTCCTGGCGGGTGGTTGTAAAGACATAAGGATCCGGCTTCAGATTTGAAGACCGGATCCTTGGATAGTTTTCTTACTTCGCTGCGGCTGCCGGTGTATCCACCTTTTCAATGGTGGTAATGGTCTTGAAGGCGCGAACGGTTTTGCCTTTCTTTTCCGTGCTGTACCCAGTGCCGGTCACTTTAACCTTGGTCCCCGCAAATTCCTCAACTTTCCCTTTTGGCAGCCGTACGGACTGGCCTTCTTCATCAATCAGGTTGAACCAAGTCATCATCGGGGTGCCATCCTTCTTCTTGTTTTCGCATTTGGTGATGGTGCCAACTATGGTCATGTCCTGGGTGGCCAGTTCCTTTTCAGCTTTGGGGGCTGCTTTTGCTTCCGGGGCCGGTGTGGTGGCTTCCCCCGCCAGCGCTCCGGTTGTCGCCACTGCCGCTACTACCAATGCGATCCAATACACTTTCTTCATTATGTCTCCATTATGTTCATGGTTCTTGCCTCCGATCGCCATTCTGACGTTCGTATTCAAGGCAAATTCTTTAATCAAATATAAATACTAATATAGATAATGCAATAGCAAAATTTAGCCTTTACGGACTTATCTCCGCGCCGATGCGGTAGAAACTGCTTTGTTCAACAGTATGGACCGTGTCGGTATAAAGGCCGATGGTGGTATTCGTGACGATCGGAGAAAAGGCGGCTGTTGCCAGATTGGATGACCAACTAACCGAATAGGTGCGACCTGTTACGGTGGGCCATTGCAGGATCTGTCCGGTGGCCGCGTTCCAGGAATTAGATACTTTCAGAACGGAGGAGGCTTGCGTGGGGCATGTTCCGGCCACCCATTCTTCCCAAGCCTTCATGCCGTCATGGTCGGTGTCACTCATTGCCCCGGCATCCGAGGGCTCCAGATGATAATCCGCAAGCCACTGCAGCGGGGTGTTGTTTGTCGCGACATTGATATCCGCGGGGTACCCGATCACTTCCACATCATCCAGGCAAACGCCAAACCCGTTTTTGGCGTTACCCACAAAACCGATGGTGTAGTGGGTACTGAGATTGAGCAAGGGGATGGATTGTTGAGTCCAGCTTGCGATGAAATTGGTAAAGCCGGCGATCCAAAACCATGAAGCGGCAGCGTTTGTTTTAACCCACACATTTAGAGTGTCCTGATCGGTTCCCCATTGTTGCATGGAAAGCCAGAACCGAAGGACGGCTCCAGTGTATCCTGTCATATTGAGTGCTGGAGTTGAAAGCCTGCAAACGTCAGACTGACTTGTTCCATCGTAGAGACAGGCATTGTAAGGGCCTGAATATGCGGTTGCAGGACCGAAACCGCCAGTATATCCGCCGGATTGGACTTTCCAGGAGGTGGCCGATCCCGAAAGATTGGTCTGAGTCCAGCCGGCAGGGAGCCTGTTGGTGGCATCAAAATTTTCGAATAACATGGACATTGAGGGCACCGTGGCGATCGTGAAGGTGGCATCGCTTTCATCCCAGATCTCGGGATGCGTCGCGCTGGATAAATGGATCAGGTAGTTGGTTGAACTGAGTAAGGGGGGGGCCAAATTCCAGGCATAGCTTCCGGTGTTTGTTGCATTTGTAACAATCGCGCTGTAGCGGCTTCCGTTTAGATAAAGTTCAATGTTAACAGTCCCGCCGACATTGGTTCCGCTTGACCAGGAAATTGTGTTGGTTTGACTTTTATACCAGAGGTCACCGCCATTGGGACTTTGCACAAGGAGGCCGACGGTCAGGGCCGCTTTCCCAGTGACAAAATACTGTCCGATACTGCCATAGGCCGTATATCCGGTCGGAGAGGAATTGGTGGGATTGCCCGTTCCGCTGTTGGAGATGAGAAGATAATATTGCCTGGCTGCGGGGACGGAATAGTTGATGATGGCTTGCGTTAGATTACTGCGATTATCTGAGGCGACAAGTGTTCCGTTGCCATCAAATAATTGCGCCTGGACGTCCAGATTTCCACCGTAGGTGCCACTGGTACAGCGATAGGGGAAGATCGTCAGGGAGAGGGCTCCCGCGCCGGCTACAAATGAAAGCACATCGACATCCGTATTGCTGGAAATGAGACCTGAAGAGACGAGGGAGCCATTACTGGTCACCAACAGTGTGGCTGTGGCGAGGGTGTTGCCGTGTTCGTCGGCGCGATAGGGTGCTTTTCCTGCAATGATGGCCAGATCGTCCTGGGGATTGTTGGCGCCATAATACTCGCCTTTTGACCACTGGGAAACATTCCGCCCATACCCTGTGCCCATGATAGGGCCCCATGAGGTGTCACCGGAACCATGGCCCCCGTAATACTCATTCGTGGTGGGCGGGACGGCATAGCCGTCGTGGCTCAGGCCCATATTGTGGCCGAGTTCATGCGAAACCGCCTCAGCCGTATCGGCATAACTGCTGCCACTCATCGGCAAAACAAAAGCGGGCGAATGACAGGCCGCGTAGTTATAGGAATAATCTGTGTGTCCGAAAACATCGACATAGGCAATTCCCCCGGAACCGTAATGGGGGCAATGGAGGCCATTCGCATCGGTGTCGGGGGTGATCAACGCATGTCCGGTGGTGGTGGTCCAATGGGTCGGTTGCTCGGTGGTTACATCAACATCAAAAGGAGCGTAGTCCTCCGAAACACGTTCCCATATCTGGATGATGTAGGTCTGTTCGCTGGGACTGAAGGTGTTGGTGTTGCCGTCGGTATCAAACGGAAGACAATCCCACCGAGGGACATTAGAATATTTAAGGTTATTGTTCCACGCCGTATTGGTGATGACATGTCCGCTGAAGTCGAGAAACAGGACACGGGTGGCCCCGGGCCTGCTGTGGCGGATCGGGGGTGAAGTAATGGGGACATCGGCCAGTATTCCCGGGAAAAGCGCCGCCGGATTGGGTGCGCTCGCAGAATAAACCGTGCCTGGCACAGGAATATTGGCCGCCGCCTTGGCCGAGGCGGACGTGGCCCCGGTACTTACAGCAGAAGTGGTGTTTGAAAAAGTGCAAATATAATACGGCGCGCCAGTCTGATCCACATGCAGGGAATTCAAGTCAGCAGCGGGGAAGGTCATTGCGGTGAGCCGTGTCAGGGCGAGTGCGCGGATATCGGGTGGCAGATCCTCCAATTCTGTTCTTAAAGCACAGGGAGGTAGGTCGGATGTCTTAAACGGAACTCCATTCCCGAAGATATTCCGGTTTGAAGCGATCCCTGGCGCGGGCACTGAGGTTGTTATAAGGGAGGTGGGGGCAGGTAATATTTGAGAAGAATTGGAAAGAGGTGTCGCCCCCGTAACTATAGGTGTCACCTGCGACACTGCGCTTGACAAGAGGGCGTTTGTCACAAAAGGCTGATTCTTAGTGGAATTCGTCTCTTTCCGGGCTGGATTCTCAGTATTGTGAGAAAAAGGCGAATATAGCAGTGCAAAACCTGTGGCTAGTACCACAAATCCACCCAATATTGAGTACTTCATTGCCCCACTCATGAATCGGCTCCCGCTTGGTTAGTGAAGCAGACGGCGTGCCACTATCAGTGTGACTTGGCTTGCCAGGCGCGATCAATTTCCATCTGGATGGCACGAGCCGCCAGGCAGGGGTCTGCCGCCTCGACAATTGGGCGGCCCACTACCAGGTAAGTCGAGCCCGCCTCTACTGCCAGGGTAGGGGTGGCGACCCGCTTCTGATCGCCCACGTCGGCGCCGGACGGTCGGATGCCGGGGGTGACGAGAATGGGGGCATTTCCGAAACGTTGGCGCAGAGCGGGTGCTTCGTGCACAGAGGTGACAACCCCGTCAATGCCGCAGGCAAGGGCCATTTCCGTCAACGCCAGTGCCTGGGCGGAGACTGTACGCCCGATGCCCAGATCGACAAAATCGTCCTGGTTCAGGCTGGTGAGCGTGGTGACGGCGACGAGCCGGGGGCGTGTCGGGCCGAATGCGGCCGCCGCCTCCGCCGCCGCCTGAAGCATGGCGCGCCCGCCAATGGCGTGAACGGTGATCAGGTTGACCCCCAGTCTGGCGGCCGAGGTGACGGCGTTGGCAACGGTTCGGGGAATGTCGTGCAGTTTCAGGTCCAGAAAGATCTTTTTCTGGCGGGAAGAGATGATTTGCAGAACTGCCGGACCTTCGGCGGTAAACAGTTCCAGCCCCACCTTGAACCAGGTTAATTCGGCAGGAAGCCTGTTCATCAGCGGGGCAACTTCGGTGGCGGACGGTACATCAACAGCAAGGATGATTTCAGGTTTCATGATTCCCATTTCTATTTAGCTGAACATTTTGCTAAGAAGTTTAGCAACACACAAGGTGGCTTTCGAGAATTTTCGAAATAATATAAGAGGGATATATCTATGACGCCGATACGATGGGGTATTTTGGGGCCGGGTAGAATCGCAAAGAAATTCGCTTTGGGATTAAAATACATCCCGGATGCCAAGTTGGTGGCTGTGGGGTCTCGGACCCACGAAAAAGCGGCCGCTTTTGCCGCTGAGTTTGACGTTCCCTTTGCCTATGGCAGTTATGAGGCACTGGTTGCCGATTCCCAGGTGGATGTGGTGTATGTGGCCACACCGCATCCCATGCACCATGAGGCGACGTTGCTTTGCTTGAAGGCGAAGAAAGCGGTTTTGTGTGAAAAACCGTTCACGCTTAATGAGCGGGAATGTCAGGAACTGGTTGACTGTGCCCGGCGTGAGAATGTCTTTCTGATGGAAGCCATGTGGACCCGTTTTCTACCCCCCATGGTGTTGGTGCGGGAATGGTTGGCCCAGGGACTGATCGGAGAACCGCGTATGGTGATGGCGGATTTCGGGTTCCGGACCGATTGGAATCCGGCTGGCCGGGCTTTGAACCCGCATCTGGGCGGCGGGGCTTTGCTCGATGTGGGAATCTATCCCCTGGCTTTGGCTTCAATGGTGTTCGGCGGCGCCCCATTGAAAATGGTCAGTCAATGCCATCTGGGTGAAACCGGCGTGGATGAGCAGTCGGCCATGGTATTGTCTTATCCACGCGGAGCCCTGGCGGTCCTGACCTGTGCCGTTCGAACCCAGACCCCGCATGAAGCGCGGATTCTGGGAACGGAAGGCTCCATCTATCTGCCGGGGTTCTGGCATGCCGAACAGGCGACATTGACCCGGTCGGGCAAAGAGCCCGAGACCTTCACCCCCGTCAGGGTGGGGAACGGTTATAACTACGAGGCGATCGAAGTCGGCCGGTGTTTGCGCGCGGGTCTCAAGGAAAGTCCGGTCATGTCCCTGTCCGAATCCCTGGCCACGATGCGTACCATGGATACCCTGCGCCGGCAATGGGGACTGGTTTATCCGCAGGAAAAAGGCTGTTGATTTTTCCAGTTGACTTTCCGGGGCGTTGTTTCTATACATAGAAACATTATGTTCCCAAATGAAAAAGATTATGCCGGACTGGCGCGAGCCTATGACATCGTGCCGGTGTACAAAGAGGTCCTCGCGGATACCGAGACGCCCGTTTCGGTACTGCAGCGTTTCATCAACCGGGAGAACGTCTTTCTCCTGGAAAGTATGGAGGGGGGCGAAAAATGGGGCCGTTACTCCTTTGTCGGGATTGATCCGCGCCCATTTTTGGAAGTGGATCACCGGCAACCGGGCCGGGGGTTGGATGAAATCCGCCGGATCTTCAAGGGGGTACGGGTCGCGGCCGTGCCCGGGTTACCCCGGTTTATCGGGGGCGCCGTGGGGTTTGTCGGCTATGAGGCGATCGGGGAATTCGAACGCATGCCCCCGCCCAAGGAGGGACGCCCGGGCATGCGATTGCGCAGCCGGTTTGTCCAGGCGGACCGGATGATTGTCTTTGATAACATCCGTCACACCATCAAAATTGTGATTTGCACCCGGCCTTCCGAGTCCCCGTCCCCGGAGGCGGCCTATCGTCGGGCGGTTTCGGAAATTGAAGGGATCGAACACACCTTGACCCAGCCCCAGGAACGGCCGGTAAGCCGGCGAACCGCGGGGGAGGTGGCCTTTGAGTCGAACATGACCCGGGAACAGTTTTGCGGGATGGTCAACAAGGCGAAGGCCTATATCACCGCCGGGGATATCATTCAGGTCGTCTTGAGTCAGCGCTTCACGGCCAGGGCGGAGCTTTCGTCTCTGGATCTTTACCGGGCGTTGCGTCTTTTGAATCCTTCCCCTTACACCTTCTTCCTGAAACTGGGGAGCCAGACGCTGGTGGGGTCGTCGCCGGAAGTCATGGTGCGCCTGACGGGGAACCGGGTGGAATTGCGGCCCATTGCCGGGACACGTCCGCGCGGGAAAGACGATTCCGAGGATCGGGCGCTGGCCGATGAATTGCTTTCGGATGAGAAGGAACGTGCGGAGCATGTGATGCTGGTGGATCTTGGGCGTAATGACATCGGGCGCCTTTCGGAAATGGGAAGCGTGCAGGTGACCGAGTACATGGTGATAGAACGCTACAGTCATGTGATGCATCTGGTATCGCATGTGCAGGGTGTGTTGCGGAAGGAATTTGACGCCTATGATGTGATCCGCGCCACGTTCCCGGCGGGAACCCTGTCCGGGGCGCCGAAGATCCGAGCCATGGAGATTATCCATGAGTTGGAGCCGGAACCCCGCGGAGCCTATGGCGGTGCGGTCGGGTATGTGGGGTATGATGGCAATATGGATCTGGCCATCACCATCCGGACGCTTGAGGTGGGGGGCGGCACGGTGGCGATTCAAGCGGGTGCCGGGATTGTCTATGACTCTGATCCGGCGAAGGAATATCAGGAAACATGCCAGAAGGCTCGTGGCATGCAGAAAGCGGTGCAATTGGCGGCCCGGGCCCTCGAATTGGATGGAGATGTGGTATGATCATTCTAATCGATAATTATGATTCCTTCACCTACAACCTCGTGCAGATGATGTCTGCGATTGGGGCGGATATCCGGGTATTCCGGAACGATGCCATCACGGTGGAGGCTGTTGAAGCCTTGAAGCCTGAGGCCGTGATGATTTCACCCGGTCCCTGCACGCCGAAGGAGGCCGGAATTTCGGTGGAGCTGATCAAGCGGATGAGTGGACGGATGCCGGTGTTGGGGGTTTGCCTGGGGCACCAGTCACTGGGTGTGGCCTTCGGGGCCACCGTGTCGAACGCCAAACGCATTATGCATGGCAAGGTGTCGCAGGTCCGGCATAATGGGGAGGGCCTTTTCAAGGGGATGAGTAATCCTTTTCAAGCCGGGCGTTATCATTCCCTGGCGGTATTGAAGGAGACACTCCCTCCGGAATTGATTGCCAATGCCTTTAGTGAGGATGATGAAATCATGGGAATGCAGCATGCAACTCACCCGACCTATGGGGTTCAGTTTCATCCAGAGTCGGTGTTGACGCCGACGGGGAAGCGGCTGTTGCGTAATTTCCTGGATATCGTGGCGGAAAAGAAGGCGGCGTCATGAAAGAGTTTTTACAGAAAATAATCGCCGGCCAAAACCTGAGCACTCCGGAAGCAGTGGCGGCGTTTGACAAGATCATGGATGGGGAGGCGACCCCGGCCCAATTGGGGGCCTTTCTTGCCGCGATGCGCATCAAAGGGGAAACGATTGAGGAATTGACGGGCGCCTGTGCCTCCATGCGGCGCCATGCCGTTTTTATTGATCCGCGGGGCAAGACCGTGGTGGATACCTGCGGTACCGGCGGGGATGCGTTGAGTACGTTTAATATTTCCACCACGGCGGCCTTTGTTGTGGCCGGTGCCGGTGTGCCGGTGGCCAAGCATGGGAACCGTTCCATTACCAGCAAATGCGGTTCGGCCGATGTGTTGGCGGAGTTGGGTGTCAATCTCGATGTCTCGCCCGACATCATGGAAGAATGTATTCATGAAGTAGGCATCGGGTTTTTGTATGCACCGAAATTGCATCCGGCAATGAAGCATGCCATGGGACCGCGCCGGGAATTGGGGTTCAGGACCATTTTCAATCTACTGGGGCCGCTGGCCAACCCGGCGGGTACACGATGCCAGGTGCTGGGGGTTTTTGCGCCGGAACTGACCGAGATGTTCGCCGAAGTCCTGAAGCATCTGGGAAGTCAGCGCGTTTTTGTGGTGCACGGGCAGGATGGAATGGATGAGATCACCGTTACCGGGACCACGCGGATCAGTGAGCTTCGGGACGGTTCGATCCGGACTTATAATTTCGATCCCTTGTCGGTTATAGACGATTATGCCGATCTATCGACTCTGGCAGGGGGGGATCCCAGGCAGAATGCGGTGATCACGCGTGCCATTTTGGAAGGGGAAAAAGGACCCCGGCGGAATATTGTTTGTCTGAATGCCGCCGCAGGACTGATTGCGGGTGGCAAAGTCTCGGACTTCGTGGAAGGCTTCCAACTGGCTGAAAAGACCCTCGATAGCGGTGCCGCCCTGAAAGCGCTTGAAGGTCTCGTCACCAAAACGCAAAGCTAAGCAGGATTTCCTAATTGTACTTCTTCCGCATGTGGGAAGGGGCGATTTTCGGGGCAATCCGGTATTTGGCGACGGTGCGGCGGGCGATCTGGATGCCGCGTTCATTCAAGATCTCCAGGAGTTCCTGGTCCGACAACGGATGTTCCGGGGATTCCGATGCGACCAGCGAGGCAATGCTATCCTTCACTGTTTTATTGGAAACAACGCCCCCCGCATCGGTTTTCAGGCCTGGGGTGAAGAAATACTTCATCTCAAATATGCCCTGCGGGGTCTGCATGTGTTTCCCCGCCACGGCACGGCTGACCGTTGTTTCGTGCAGGCCCACCACGGTGGCCACCTCGGACATGGTCAGGGGCTTGAGGTGGGCAATTCCATTGTCAAAAAAGTCCTGCTGCACCTTTACGATCTCCGAGGCGATTTTGAAGATGGTCTGCTGGCGCTGGTGAATGCTTTTGATGAGGAAGGCGCTCGAACGGACCCGGTCCTGGATGTAGTCGCGCACTTCCCGCCCGGTTCCCTCATTGTTCATCAGGGAACGATAATGCTTGCTGATGCGCAGGCGGGGAAGATCATCGTCATTCATCAGCACGACATAAACCCCTTCCACTTTTTGTACGACTACTTCGGGTGTGACGTAGGGGGAAGACTCGGCACCGTAGGCGCGGCCGGGTTTGGGTTCGAGGGTGGAAATAAAATTGGCGGCGGCCTGAATTTCTTCGATCGGGAGCTTCAGGGCTTTGGCGATATCCTGCAATTTATGCGCGGCCAACCGTTCAAGGTGGCCCGCCACGATGCGTCCGGCGGTGCTCTCTGCCTTGCCCAACCGTTCCAGTTGGAACAACAGGCATTCCCGCAGGTCGCGGGAACCGACACCCATCGGGTCAAAGTCCTGAATGACGGTGAGGACATCCTGCATGTGTCCGATATCGGCATTACAGGTGGCGGCCAAGTCTTCGATGGAGGCCGAGAGATATCCGTCATCACTGATGCTGCCGATGATGAGCTCGCCCAGGGCTTTATCGGACTTGCTGAATTCGGTGAGGGCGAGTTGATGCAGGAGATGTTCCTGAAGGGATTGGGTTTGGGTGATGGAATCGTAGAGGTAGTCCCGTTTCTCCTCGCTATGGGCGGAGTAGGAATTCCGTTCCCGCTCCTGGAAGAAATAATCCTTCCACTCGTCATCCAGCCGCGTCAGGATTTCAAACTCCTTGCGGAAATCCATGGACTTGTGGTCTTCGATCTCTGTATTGACTTTTTCCACCTCGATCTGGGGGGCATCGGCGGGAAGTTCTTCGAGGGTGGGGTTACTGTTCAGTTCCGCCTGGATCATGGCGCGCAGTTCGAGCACGGGGGCCTGAAGCATTTCCAGGGATTGGCGCAATTGGGGCGCCAACACCATGTGAAGGCGCATCTCCTGACTTAAATGTAATCCTTGTTCCGCCATCTGTTGCTCTCTCTGTTCGACCTGAATATATCCCCCCTAGGAGGTGGTCTCAAGGAGAAACTCTGGCGGGGGAAGGGCGAAGTGGAGGGATCAACGGAGCAAATAAACTGAGCCGCTGGCGCCGAAGTTGCCGAGGGGGACGATTTCCCGTGCATCCGATACCCCGTTCCCGTTGACGTCGTTGGTCAGTGTGGCGGGGATGTCGTAGCCGATCGATACATTATCCAGACAGGCGGAGTTCGTGTTGTTGTTAATGAAATCGAAGGTGGAGCAGGACGTGGCGTTGGTGTTGATAAAGGGAAACCCTGCGCGCATCAGTACGCCATTCAGGAAAATGGCGCATTGCTTGGTGTTGAATGCGTTATAGACGCTTAGCCGAATCCACTGGCCATTGGTGACGGCGCTGACGGGGGTCTGCCAGACATTGCTGTTGCACACTTCCCAACTGGCATTGGTGCGGTTGTAGACGGTAAGGAAACCGTTGCTGCTCATCACGGCCATCACCAGGGCGTTGGTCCTGACATCCGTTAGCTCTTGTTCGGCACTATAGGCCAAAATTCCCCGAAAATCCGTCCAGACATTCTGCGAAGTGACTGATGTGAGGCGGTTCGAAATCGCTGTGAAGGCCGCGAGATCCACCGCATTTGTGCTGCCACCATAGGTCCGGTTGGTTTCGATGACCACACTGGAGTCGGATGCGCCCCAGCCCCGGAATCCAAGCTGGTTGACCATGGTGTTGACCTGGTAATTTTCAAAATCATCGGCAAAGGGCAGGGTGGCGCGGCCTTGCGGAAGCCCCCACTGATCATTCACAGTAAAAGATCCCTGAAGGAGAATGCCATCGGCTGACAAGGTTCCGTTCGAGACTACCAGCTGTCCTCCCGGATTGATTATCAAATGCGATGCCACCACATTGAGATTGGTCAGCAGAACCGTAACTCCGGTCCCGATCGTGAGGTTGGTACAGGTGATGCCTCCCTGTGCCCACAGGCTGCTCGTGCCTAAAATGGTGATATTGCTGGCCCCCAACAGCCCTTGAACTGTCAGCGTTGAGGCCGGATTCAGGGTGATGTTTGTCGCCGTCAGATTGCCTGTCACGGCGAAGGTGGCGCCATTGCCTTCGCTAAGGCTGCCGCAGACAAAGCCCACGCGGGAGGTGATGGCCAAGCCCGTATTGATCGCCAGGCTTCCGGCAATGGTGAAGACTCCGCCGGTCAACATATTGATGGTGTTGCTGATGGTGACGTTTTCCGGGTAGGTTCCATCATGCACCATGACCGTATCACGTGGCAGGGCGGCATTGAATGCCGTTTGGATACTTGAGTAAAATTGGCCGGCGCCCACGTGAAGAAGGGTGGCAATGTAACCATACGTCTGGATTTCCTGGGCATCGGAGAAACTGTCATTATTCCAATCGTTGCTCATGGAAGAGGGGATGCTAGTCGTGATGAGCACGTTGTCAACGTAGGACGTTACCGCTTCGCCGCCGATGACTTTGAACGAGGTACACCGGGTCGTGTTGCTGATGAATGGCAATTCCTGTTTTAGCGCCAAGCCGTTCAGGAAGACTGCGCAACGGTTGGCTTGATAGTTCTGGTGGATCGTCACGTGGGCCCATTGTCCGTTGGTCAAGGCTACCACGTTCGAGTGCCAGACGGTGTTGGTGTAAGTTCCCCAGGCGGAAACCGAGCGGTCATAGGCCATGAGATACCCGTCTGCGCTCAGGTACACCATGGAAACCGCGTTACTGTCCAAGGGCTGGTTGTCGCTGGCGCTGTGCGGGGTCATGAGAACATTGAAGTCCGTCCAGACATTGGTGAGCGTGGCGGCTGCAATGGCATTCGATGCGGTCGTATTTTCCGGTAGCATCACGGACTTGGAATCGGTCCACACCACGTTGGTCTGAACGATCACGGTGTTGCTGGAGGCGTTCCAACCGTCATTGGTGAGTGAGGTCACCGCCGTTCCCTGGACATAGGACTCGAAAGTATTGGTCATCGGAATCGTTTGCGGCACGGGTGTGGCACCGGCGGAGCAGGCCGACAGGATCAGTAATCCCCGTCTGAGCGCCTTGAAGGCCGTTTCTATATTCATGGCAGTTCCCCCCTGATTGGCTGGTGTGATTACTCGATTACCAGTGCCGTGCCCCGTACCCATAGCTTTGTGATCACTTTGACCTGCTTGGCCGTCGTGTCATTCGTAACCGTGCAACGGTAACGGTTTGGCACGGTCCCGATGGCGAGGGTTCCGTTTCCGCTTGAGGAACCGGCATACCTGATGATGACGTTGGTGCCATCTCCGAAGCCGCTGGCTGCGGTGACATTGACCGTGCCGCCCGTGATGGAGAGGCTGCCGGATACATCAATGAGATCGTTCGTGCCACTCCCGATCACACCCGGTGTGCCGAGGTCGACATTCAAGATGGCATTGGTTCCCAGTGCGAGGGTGCCTTGGACATAAAGCGTTCCGGGCGAATTCGTTCCCGGCGCGAGGGTTCCCACTGTACCGGCGGTTCCGATATTTGCTGTTGTGCAGTGCAGGCGGCCGACGCCCGACACAGTCCCGCCACCGGTCACATTGATCGTGGCGGCTCGTACTGTTCCTGTGGGCCACCCGCTTTGTGCCGGAGTGATAAGTAGTTCGTACCAGGCGGTAATGTCGTAGATCCCTGTGGGCGTGGTGTTGTAGGCGCGCTCGACAACACCGGCCTGAATGCTCACCTTGCCGGTTATGTTGGTGAAAAATGCAGCCGGGTTGTCATAGACTTCAAGAGAAGAAGGAGCGGCTTTGATTACATTACGGACTTGCCAGCCGCCGTTCCCAAGCAGGCGGCTCGTCCAGTTATTATTTGCGGCCCCTCCATTACCCAGAGTGACATCGAAGCCCGGTCCGGTGACCATGCTTGTCAGCGTTCCCCCGCTGGGATAGTTGCACAGTTGAATATTCACGTTGGTCGTGATGACAATGCCTAGAACATTGGTATTCTTGAGTGAATTTCCGCTGGGAACAATGATGCCAGTTGAGTTTACAGTGATTTTGCCGGCATAGATGCCATTGGCTCCGTTGTAAATCGTAGGATTGACGCCGGGGATCACAATATCATTGGTCAGCGAGGCGGCTGCCCCTGGATTAAACACGAAATACCCCGACGTTAGCGATATCGTCCCGGACCCGAATCCATAGGTGCCTGCTGACGAAGGCGCAAACGAAAAACCGTCACTACCGTTGCCACTGGTGATGCTTATTCCCCCACCAAACGTGTAGGAACCGTTACGGGTGAAGTTGACGATGTTATCACGGGTCAGGGTAATGGATGCGGTGGCTCCTGTAATATCACCCCCGGTGAGGGTAAAGGTGTCGCCGAACCCTTGCTGGCTGTTGACCACACCGGGGCCAACCCCGCCTGATTCAACAGTAACAGTGCCAGCGGTTGGTCTGCCTGAAAAACTGCCGAAATAGACATTATCGCCATCATGAAAAGCGACATGCGGGCCGGTTAGCCCAGCGGTGCTAGACCAGTTGGTGTCCGTGTGATTCCAATTCCACGTGCCTTGTGCGTTGCTCCAGTAAATTGTGGCGGCTCCCGAATTAACGCCACCCAAGGTGCATAACATCACCACAACCCATTTCAGCCATGTCCTGCAATACGCTTTCATTTTACCCCCTCCTTTATTTTCTTTGTCATGTAACTTTTTCACGACAAACCCTAATTCTGCCCCACTGCTGTAAGTCCTTCCGGTTGCCATATTCCCCTCTCCCGCATGTCGATCGGTATATTTGCCGCCCGCCACTCCTTCTCGAAGAGGGCGGGGATGACGGCAGTCATCTCCGTCTGGCTTGTGCGCAGCAGTCGGATGGCGTTGAGGATGATTGATCTTGAATCGAATCCCAGCCAGCAGACAGGCACGTCAACATTCGGAAGCGCCGGGTAGTTGCAATGGGCGACAACATCCAGATCCTCCGGCGTGCGCAAATTCATCGCTTTCAATCCCCGTGCGCCGGCTTCGACCAGATGATCGTCCGTAATGATCAACCCGTCGGGACGTTCCCCCGGCGGGAGTTGGAACATCGCCTGTACGGCATGCGAGGCCCATTCAGCGTAAGGAGCTTCAGTGGCTTGTACCCAGGCTGGGCGGGTAATCAGCCCGGCGGCTTGAATGGCTGAAATGAGAGGTGATTCAAGGGAGGTCCGTTCGGTGAATACCCCCGGAATGGTCAGTACCGCAATACGTCGCCGTCCTCGCGATTTCAGATACGTGACGGCTTGGTTCCGCCAGGCTGCATTATCAAGACGCAACGAAGCGCATTCCGCCAGATCGGGTTGTTGCTCGTCATTCTGGACAACCAGTGGGACCCTCGCCTTGGGGAAAAACGTCTGATGCAATGGAATCTGCAGGCGATGCGTATAGAACAATCCAGCCAGGCGCCTGTGCTGCACATCGTACACCAGACGTTGATAATCCGGAGAGTCCGTGTGCCCCGCGATATCGAGATAGAAGTCGAAGTCGCAGCCGATTTCCGGCGCGAGGGCGCAGGCTTGATCCCGTAAGACGGCCCAGAATCGCGAGAGGGTCGGTCGCAGAAAAACTAGGCCAAAACGTGTGAGGTGGGGGGGGCGGGGGGAGATGAAACTGCCAGCCCGTCCCTGGGCGCGGATAAATCCGTCTTTGGTCAGCGTGTCCATCGCCCTCTGAACCGTAACGGATGACACATTGAATTTGCGGTGCAGTTCACGACGCACTGGTAAGCGTGCTTCCGGCGCGTAGCGACCCGAGATGATCGAATTCCGGAGCTTTTCGACGAGCGCCTGTTCCTTTGCCGCAAATCTCTGTTTACGTGGTTTCGCCATACAGTCTGCCAAATGATTGATGTGATATGTTTATTAATATATTAAAACATAATGAAGGGACCGTCAAACGATATTTTTGGTAATTTCTTGTTTGCATTCACGAAACCTTTCCTCTTATATCCCACCCAGTGGTAGTGGTGGCAGCGAGATCTATTTTAAAAAAGGATGCTTGCTACCGCCAAATGTTCTTGGTAAACAGTCTCGCCATTTTGTGTCGGAGACTCTTTTTTTATGAGTAATACTGTTGTGTTTAGCTTGATTTACGTGCTGGCATTTCTGGTGGGTGGCCTGACGATCGGGGTGGCCTCCATGTTGCTGGCCTGGTTGCTTTCTCCGCGGCGAACCCGTGAGGTTTTTCAGAAAACCCTGCGGAGCATCGAGTGCGGGGTGGACCCGATCGGGCCTGCCTGGATCCGCTACGGTGTGGTATATTATCTCTATGCCCTGATCTTCGTGGCCTTTTCTGTGGATGTCCTTTTCCTGTTTCCCGTGGCATTGGTCTATAATGAGAAGCCGGGGTGGTTGGATTTCGCGGAAGTCCTGCTCTTTGTCGGCATCCTGGCTTTGGTGATCGTTTATGCTTGGAAGAAAGGCATCTTTTCATGGAAAAGCAAGTTGAAGTCCCCCCAGGCTTGATTCATTTTGCCATGTTGGATGACGTGCTGAATCTGGCACGCGCCAATTCTTTGTGGCCGATGACGTTTGGTCTGGCCTGTTGTGCCATTGAGATGATGGCGACGGGCGCTTCGCGTTTTGATATGGCCCGGTTCGGCTGTGAAGTCTTCCGGCCTTCCCCCCGCCAAAGCGATCTCATGATCGTTTGTGGTACCATCAGTCGCAAAATGGCGCCGGCGGTGGTGACCCTTTATGACCAGATGCCTGAGCCCAAATGGGTGCTGGCCATGGGGAATTGCGCCATTTCCGGCGGCCCGTTCAAGTTTCCCGGTCAATATGGAATCGTGGAAGGGGCGGATCAACTGTTTCCAGTGGATGTATATGTACCGGGTTGTCCCCCGCGTCCTGAAGCCCTTATCGAAGGTATTCTCAAACTCGAGGAGAAACTGACCGGGCGGCGCCGTTTCCCCACTGTGGAGGCGCAGTAACCTCATGAAGAGTGTGCTCCTGAAATCCAAGTTTGAGGCGATTGCCGGGGTGGCCGCCGAAACGGCTCACGCAACAAAGGGCATTGATCTGGATGTGACGGTTCCGGCAGAACGCCTTGTGGAGGCTGTCAAGATCCTTGATGAGGCGAAGTTCATGATTGAGGCGATCACCGGTGTGGATTGGCTGGCGGAGCGTCAACTTGAAGTCGTTTATGATTTTACCCATGTGGAATCCGGCGAACGTGTCGCCCTTCGGGTCCGGATTCCCCGTGACAAACCGGAACTGCCGACGATCTCTCATCTCTATGGCGGGGCGAACTGGCATGAGCGTGAAACCCATGACTTCTTCGGGATCATCTTTACGGGTCATCCGCAACTGATTCCGTTGTTGTTGCCGGAAGATGCCAAATTCCACCCGCTGCGAAAGGACTTTACGGCGTGAGCATCGAAGCACAAAGTATTCGGAACGAGACCTTTGTCCTCAACTTGGGGCCCCAGCATCCCGCCACCCATGGCGTGTTGCGCATCAAGTTGACCATGGATGGTGAGTACATCATGGATGCGGATCCAGTGATCGGTTACGGACACCGCATGCATGAGAAAATGGGGGAGAACCGGTCCTACGCGAAGTTCTTGCCCAATACCGGGCGCATGGATTATGTCGCCGCACTTTTCAATGGTCATGGCTATGTGGGGGCGGTAGAGCGGTTGGCCGGGATCACGGTGCCGGAACGGGCGGAATACATCCGTGTCATCACCTCGGAACTCAATCGTCTTGCCAGTCATTTGCTGTGGTTGGGTGCCTTCCTGGTCGATTTGGGCGGTTTTACGCCGTTGTTGTATTGCTTCGATGACCGCGAGCATGTTCTGGATCTGCTTGAATCGGTGACCGGGTCGCGGTTGACATTCTGCTATTACCGTTTTGGCGGGGTATGTAACGATATCGACGAGGATTTCATTGCCGGTACCCGGAAGTTCCTGGCCCGCCTGCGTCCCCGGATGCCGATGTATGATGCCTTTGTCACTAAAAACATCATTTTCCGCAAACGCGTGGAGGGGATCGGGCACATCTCGGCGGAGCAGTGTCGCAAGTATGGCGCCACAGGTCCGGTGATTCGCGGTTCCGGCATTGCATATGACGTGCGCAAAGTGGAGCCCTATTCGGTCTATTCGAAGTTCAATTTTGATATCCCGGTTTTCCCGGAGTGCGATTGCATGGCCCGTTACAAGGTGCGTGTTGAAGAAATGGTTCAAAGCATGCGGATCATTGAGCAGGCGCTCGATTCGCTGCCGACCGGGCCGGTGATGGCGGAGAAGGTACCGCGGACGATCAAACCCGCCAAGGGCGATTGTTATTTTAATGTGGAGTCTGCCCGCGGCAGCTTTGGGGTGCGTGTGGTGAGCGATGGTTCGGAGAACGCGTACCGGCTCAAGTTGCGTTCACCCTGTTTCTCGAACATGAGCCTTTTCCGCGAGTGTTCGGAAGGGATGCTGCTGCCGGATGCGCTGGCGCTGTTGGGAAGTTTGGATTTGGTGATTCCGGATATTGACCGTTAAGGATGGGAGTTTGGTAGTGATATCGAGCGACATGATCATGGAATTGGTGAGGCTGGTCCTTTATGTGATCGGCTTCCTTACCTTTGCGGCACTCAATGCGGCGTACCTGTCGCTCATGGAGCGGAAGATTCCGTCCTGGTTTCAGCTTCGTCCGGGCCCGGTTGAAGTGGGCCCCTGGGGGTTGTTGCAGCCGGTGGCCGATGGCATCAAGCTTTTGAGCAAACAGATCCTGACCCCGCAGGGAGCCGATCTTATCCTGTTCAAGTTGGCGCCGGTGATGGTGGTGGTGCCCGGGATCCTTTGCCTGGTGACCATCCCTTTCAGCAACATGATTGTGGCCCGGAACTTCAATCTGGGACTCTTGATGGTCTTTTCCTTTGGCGCCTTCGGGGTGTTTGCGGTTTTGCTGGCCGGTTGGGCTTCCAACAACAAGTATTCAAGTATTGCGGCGGCCCGGGTGGTGGCCCAGAACATTGCCTATGAAGTGCCCATGTTGTTGGTGGTGATCTCCCTGGTCTTTGTTACCCGCACGTTCAATCTGCATACGATTGTCGATCAGCAGATGGGTGGATTCTGGCACTGGAATGTGTTGAATCTGAAGGCGAGCCTCATGATGCCGGTGGCCTTCCTGATCTATTTTATCTGTATGCTGGCGGAAACGAACCGGGCGCCCTTTGATATGGTTGAGGCGGAGAGCGAATTGATCGCTGGTGCCTTCACGGAATATTCCGGCATGGGCTTCGGCCTGTTTTTCATTGCCGAGTATGTAAACATCATTATCGGTTGCTGTGTGGGTACAATCCTGTTCCTGGGCGGCTGGGATTGTCCCTTCGGTCTGTTCCCCGGTCTGCACTGGTTCCTGATCAAAATGTATGCCCTCTGTTTCTCCGTCATCTGGGTGCGCTGGTCATTCCCCCGTACCCAGTTCTACGGGCTTTTGAATCTGTCGTGGAAGATCCTGATTCCATTCGCGCTGGCGAATCTGGTGCTGACGGCCTTTATGCTTAAACTGTTCCATCATGCTTAAACCGATGATTACTTATTTCAAAGAGATAGTGAACGGGGTTTACACCCTGTTTGTGGGGATGAAAATCACGATCACCCACATGCTCCGACGGGATGTGACGGTGCGGTATCCACGGCAGAGTCTGAAAATGACGCCGCGTTATCGGGGGCACATTGATCTCAAGTGTGATGAGGCTGGTAAGCCCAAATGTGTGGTGTGTATGGCCTGCCAGCGGGCGTGCCCGTCAGGCTGCATCAAACTGGATGGGGCCAAGGCGGAAGGGGCGCCCCGGAAATCACTGACCTCCTATACCCTTGATTTCACGACATGCAGCCTGTGCGGACTCTGTGTGGAGAGTTGCAGCTTTGATGCGATTAAATTTTCGAAGGAATACAATCTGGCCTCCATGAAGAAAGACGATTACAAGATGGATTTGTTAAAACGCGTGTTGGAGAAAACATGACGATCGACTTGACTCCTGCAACGCTCAATACGCTGGCGGCTTCCCTGCTTTTCGCGGGGGTGGTAGCGGTGACGTTGGTCGGTGCCGTGATCGCGGCGGCCTCGAAGCGGCTGGTATATTGTGTGAGCGGGCTTGCGCTTTCCTTTGTGGGGTTGGCGGGCCTGTATGTCTTTTTGAACAGCCCTTTTCTGGCCCTGATGCAGGTGCTGATTTACATCGGCGCCGTCTGTGTCGTCATCATGTTCGCGCTCATGTTGGCCAGTCCCAAAGACGAGCCTTTGGGGCTGCCGCGGAATGTCATGGTCGGGGTGTCGAGTCTTCTGGTGGCGGGAATGCTGGCGGTGGGACTGATCCTGGTGGTGGCCCGGACGCACTGGATGCCCAAGGCCGTCCTGATCAATGCCGGTACGGTAGAGGATCTGGGGCGGGCGTTGTTGACGCGCTTCGGCTTTGCCTTTGAACTGATCTCGGTGGTGTTGCTGCTGGCCATACTCGGGGCGCTGGTGGTGGCACGAACGGGGCGGAGGTCTCAATCATGAATCTCAGTAACCTGATGTTGCACGCGCATGGAAGTCTGTCTGCCTACCTGGCTGTGGGGGCGTTGTTGTTTGCCATCGGATTTTTCGGCTTCTTCCGGCACCGGACGCTGGTGGGGATGCTGGTCTCAGGTGAACTGATCCTGGCCGGTGCTTCGCTCAATTTCATGGCCTTTGCCCATTTCCGCGCGGCGGACCCGGTAGTCGGGCAGGTGTTCACCTTGTTCATCATGGGGATTGCGGCGGCTGAGGCGGCCATTGTGCTGAGTATTATGATTGCCGTGTATCGCAATTATCACTCCATTGATGCACGCGATTTGAAGGAGATGGAAGGATGACGATGGCCGTTCCCTTGGAAACTCCCCGTCTGCTCTGGGCGATTCTTGCGCCTTTAATCGGATCCCTGGCGGTGATGCTGACCGGTAAGCGCCCGAATGTGCGTGAAACCTGTTCCTTTATCACCGCCAGCATTTTGTTTGGTATCGTGGTCTCGTTGGTCCCTGCGGTTTTGGCGGGGGAAAAGCTCGTCTATCACCTCTTCAGTCTCCTGCCGGGGGTGAGTGTGACGCTGCGGGCGGATGCCTTCTCCATGGTGTTTGCGCTGGTGGCGTCGTCCTTGTGGATGGTGACCGTGATTTACTCGATGGGTTACATGCGGGGTTCCCATGAACATGCCCAGACCCGGTTCAACGCCTGTTTTGCGCTGGCCCTTTTTGGCGCCATCGGCTGTGCCTTTGCGGATAATCTTTTCACCCTTTACCTGTTCTATGAAATTGTCAGCATCAGCACCTATCCGCTGGTCGCGCATCACCAGGACCAGGAAGGCTATGAAGGCGCCCGCAAGTATTTGACCTATTTGACGGCCACGGCCAAGGGATTGGTGTTGCCGGCGATGATCATGACCTATGTCCTGTGCGGCACGCTGGACTTCTCCACCAACATCTCGACCGGGATCTTTCCCTCGGATGCCAGCCGGTGGCTGGTCACGATTACCTATATCTGTTTGATCCTGGGTTTTGCCAAGAACGGGATCATGCCATTTCACAGCTGGTTGCCCGGTGCCATGGTGGCCCCCACGCCGGTCAGCGCCTTGCTGCACGCGGTTGCCGTCGTTAAGGTCGGTGTGTTCTCGACCACGCGGGTGATGTTGTTCCTGTTCGGGGTAGTCAAGATGCACGACTTCAATCTGGGCATCCCCACGGCCTATTTTGTGTCCTTCACCATTCTGGCGGCGTCATTGATTGCCTTGAGTAAAGACAATCTGAAGGCGCGGCTGGCGTACTCCACCGTGAGCCAGTTGTCGTATGTGATTTTGGGCGTGGCGCTGTTGACGCCGATGGGAATTGAAGGCGGTATTGTTCACATCGTGAACCATGCCTTCGCCAAGATCACCCTGTTCTTCTGTGCGGGCGCCATCTATGTGGCTTCGCATAAGAAAAATATTTCCGACATGAAGGGGTTGGGACGCGTGATGCCGTTCACCTTTGCGGCCTTCGGGGTGGCGGCCTTGAGCATGATCGGGGTGCCGCCGGTGGGTGGGTTTATCAGTAAGTGGTTCCTGCTGGTGGGCGCCATGGATGCCGCCCAGATCGGGATTGTAGCGGTGTTGTTGACCAGTACGCTGCTGAATATCGGGTATTTTGCACCGGTGGTGTACTCTGCGTTTTTCGGCAAGCCGGCCGATCCTCACGCCTATGATGGGCTGGGGGAAGCCCCGCTGACGATGCTCGTGCCGTTGTTGATTACGGCCGCGCTTTCGGTGGCTGTTGGTATCTATCCTGATTTCTTCCTCAATCTCATCAAAGGAGTGTTCGTATGAAGATTATCGCCCTGATTGATTTTCTGCGAAACCACCTGAAAGCCGTCATCATCGTGTGCTGTGTGATGCTGGCTCTGCTGGTGGTGGGGGACTGGCTGTTTGTGGACAAGGAACATGCCCATACGAAAGCCGAGCATATTCCCGGCTTCTGGTCTGCATTTGGCTTTATTGCCTGTTTGCTGATTATTTTTGTATCCAAGTGGTTTGGTCACCTGGGCATTATGAAACGGGAAGATTATTATGGTGAATAATTTTTGGCTACATCCCGCGCTGATCCTGATTGTAGGCGCCATTCTGATGCCGCTGATGCGTGGACGGGCACGTTCCGTCTGGCTGTTGCTTGTGCCTGCTTTTGTTTTTGCCCAGGTCGTCAGGATGGGTTTTGGGCTGGGGCCGGAAGGCGCGCTTTATGGGTCTGTAAAGTTTCTCAACCTGACTTTGACATTTGGTCGAGTTGACAAATTGGCCCAGGTGTTCGGCTACATCATGTCATTGATGTGCCTGTTCGGCAGTTTGTATGCCTTGCATGTCAAGGAGTCGGCGCAACATTCTGCCGCCTGGGTTTATGTGGCCGGTTCACTGGGCGTGATCTATGCCGGTGATTTCATGACGCTCTTCCTGTTCTGGGAGATGATGGCGTTTTCATCAGTCTTTTTGATCTGGCTGCGTCGTCGCCCTCAGTCGTTAGGTGCGGGTTTCCGGTATTTGCTGGTGCATGTCGCGGGAGGGTTGGCGCTGTTGGCGGGTATTCTTCTGCGCTACCACGCCACGGGCGGGGATCTCACGTTTACCCAGTTGGATGTGCATAATCCGGATCTTTCGACCTATTTGATCATGATCGGGTTCATTCTGAATGCCGCGGTGCCGCCGCTGCATGCCTGGCTGCCGGATGCCTATGGCGAGGCGACGGTCACCGGTTCGGTGTTCATGTGTGCGTTCACGACGAAGACGGCGGTCTATGCTCTGTGCCGCGGATTTGCCGGGATGGAGATTCTGGTGGGATTGGGCGTGTGTATGGCCCTCTACGGTGTGGTTTACGCGGTGCTCGAAAATGATGCCCGCAGGTTACTGGCTTATCACATTATCAGCCAGGTCGGCTATATGGTGGCCGGTGTGGGGATTGGGACCCAGATGGCGATCAATGGCGCCTGTGCCCATGCGTTTGCTCATATTCTTTACAAGGGACTTCTTTTCATGGGCACGGGCTCGGTGTTGCACATGACCGGCAAGAGCAAATTCTCTGAACTGGGTGGACTTTATAAGAAGATGCCCTGGGCGTTTGTCTTTACCCTGATCGGCGGCCTGTCGATTTCGGCCTTCCCGCTGTTCAGCGGATTCGTCAGCAAGTCCATGATTGTGGCGGCGGGGTTTGAAGACAAAAAGATGATCGCTGCCTTTCTTCTGATGCTGGCCTCGGCGGGAACATTCCTGCATACGGGGCTCAAGGTGCCGTACTTTATCTGGTTCGGGAAGAACAACTGTAGCAAGGAAACCTGGGAGATCGCCAAGGATCCGCCCTGGAACATGTGCGCGGCCATGGCCTTGATGTCGTTTATGTGTATTTTCATCGGATGCTACACGCCGTACCTTTACGACAAGTTGCCGTTCCCCGTTGAGTATAACCCTTATACCGCCTACCACGTTTCTGAAACGCTTCAGATCCTGTTATTCACGGCGCTCGGCTTTTTCCTGTTTGTCAAAAAATTGACGCCCGAAGCGACGATCAGTCTGGATATGGACTGGTTCTACCGGATAGGTGGACGCGGCGTGGCGTGGGTGTCCCGTGTGCCGGCCCAGGCGGTGGATGAGTGGGTGAGCGAGTTCTACCGGTTCTGCGGGTTGGCGTGGACGATGTCCCTGGCGCGGGTGTCCTCGTGGTTTGACGGGCGTGTGATTGATGGTGTGGTGGATGGGGTGGCGATCTCGGTGCGTTGGGTGGGGGACCGGGTCCGCCACATGCAGACAAGAAATCTTCAGTTCAATATCTTCAGCGCGGTCATAGTGGTCGTGGTGATGCTGTTGACATATGCGTTGACAGCGATGACGTTGAGGTAAGCTATGGGTTGCTTTTATATAGACGGGGCCTGGCCGATTTTATCGTTCCTGATTTTCCTGCCTTTGGCAGGGGTGATGGTATTGCCGCTTCTCAAGGGGGATGGGCCTGCCAAAATCTGGACGTTGGGGGTGACGCTGGTGACGGCGGTGTTGTCGTTGCCGCTGTTTTTCTCCTTTGACAGCACCACGGCCAACTACCAGTTCTGTGAGAAGGTGGTGTGGATTCCCTCGCTGAATATCCACTATGCGCTGTGCATTGATGGCATCAGCCTGCTGCTGGTGTTGTTAACCACGCTCCTGATGCCCTTGTGTATTCTCTGTTCCTGGCGCGCTATCGGTACCCGCGTCAAGGAGTTCATGGCCTGTATCCTGATCATGGAGACGGCCATGCTTGGCGTTTTTGCAGCGCTGGATTTTGTCCTTTTCTACATCTTCTGGGAAGCGATGTTGATCCCGATGTTCCTGTTGATCGGGATCTGGGGCGGACCGAGGAAGATTTATGCTTCGGTCAAGTTCTTCCTGTACACCCTGGCGGGCTCGGTCTTGATGCCTGTGGCGGTGATCGCGCTCTATCTGCACAGTCAGCCGCACACATTTTCAATCCCGGAGCTGATGAGTCAGCCGTATTCGTTCTCGCTGCAATGCTGGGTCTTTCTGGCGTTCTTTGTGGCCTTCGCGGTAAAGGTTCCGATGTTTCCGTTTCATACATGGTTGCCGGCGGCGCATGTGGAGGCCCCGACGGCCGGTAGCGTTCTGCTGGCGAGCGTATTGCTGAAGATGGGCGCTTACGGTTTCCTGCGGTTCTGTCTGCCCATGACGCCACTGGGGGTTGAGGCGTTTGCCCCTTATGTCCTGGCGCTCTCGGTGGCGGGTATTATTTACGGTGGATTTACGGCGCTGGCCCAGAGCGACATGAAGAAACTGGTGGCCTACTCGAGCGTGGCGCATATGGGCTTTGTTACCCTGGGGATTTTTGTTCTGAACACCAATGGCGTTGAAGGGGCGATCCTTCAGATGATCAATCACGGGATCACCACAGGCGCCTTGTTCCTCTGTGTGGGGATGATCTATGAGCGGACCCATAGTCGGGAACTGGCCCTGGCTACCGGGATCGGCAAAGTGATGCCGGTATATGTGACGGCGCTGGCGATTTTCGGGCTTTCCTCGCTGGCTTTCCCGGGCACGAACAGTTTCGTGGGCGAATTTCTGGTGTTGATCGGGGGCTTTGCGCATTCCATGAAACTCGGGTGGGCGGTGGTTCCAGGCGTGATTCTGAGTGCGGCGTATATGTTGCGTATGTTGCAGCGGGTCATCTGGGGTGGCACCGCCAATCCGGATACCTCATACCTGAAGGATTTAAATTGGCGGGAAATGGTTACGCTGGCGCCGTTGGTGGCGTTTGTGTTGTGGATCGGTCTGGCGCCCGCTCCATTCTTGAAGGTGCTGCATGTCAGTGTCCAGCACCTGCTCACACAAGTCCAGTTGGGCTTGAATATTTAATTTTCGGAAGGAATGCACGAAACGATGAATCCAATTTTGTTTATGCCTGAACTGGTGCTCATCTTCGGGAGCTTGGTGGCGTTTGGGGTCTGTCTGGGCGAGGGGAAGACCCGGTTGGCGGCAATGACGGCTTTGACAACCGCCTTGCTGACCTTGGGGAGCAGTGTGGCGTCCCTTTGTTCGGCGGGGGATCTGTTTTGCCAGGCGTACCGGGTGGACCTTTTTTCGCAACTTTTCAAGGTGTTCATTGCACTCGGCTTGGTGGCGGTGGTTCTGTTTGGCAGCAAGCTGAAGGACATCCGGGCCGAGATCAGGCCGGAATACTTCCTGTTTCTGCTGTTAGGTTCGCTGGGTTTGATTCTTCTGGTCAGTAGCGTGGAGTTGATTTCCCTGTTCATTGCTTTGGAACTTTCCTCCTATGCGTTATACCTGTTGGTGCCCCTGCGCCGGGAACAGCCCGGGTTGCGTTTGCAGATGGAGTCGGCGGCCAAGTATGTGATGTTCGGCATTGTGGCCACCGGTTTTCTGTTGTTCGGGATGAGTTATCTGTATGGGATGACGGGGTCCACCTATTTCAGCCAGATCGGGCCGGCCTTGATTCAGCATTGGAATGAGCCGGCGGCGTTGGTGGGAATGATCCTGATCCTTGCGGGGCTTTTCTTCAAGTTGGCGGCATTCCCGATGCATTTGTGGGCGCCGGATGTTTACCAGGGGGCTTCCAATGAGACGACGGCCTTCATTGCCGGGGTACCCAAAGTCGCGGTGGTGGCGGTCTTGATCCGTTTCCTGATGTGTGCCCAGCCCGTGCATGGGACGCTAACCACGGCCATTACACTGGCCGCGATAGGCTCCATGTTTTTTGGAAACCTGGCGGCGCTGGTGCAGAAAGATCTCAAGCGGATGTTGGGGTACTCGAGTATCGCCCATGCCGGTTATGTGATGCTGGGGCTAGTGACGTTGCAGAAGAGCGGTTATGCGGTATCGATGTTTTATATCTTCGGTTTTGTCGTCATGAGTCTGGCGGCCTTCCTGGTGATATGCCAGATGTCGAAAGACGGGGAGAACGTCACCCTCGATGACCTGTCCGGCTTACACCAGCGCAACCCGCTGGCGGCTTTTATTCTGGCGTCCAGCATGTTTGCCCTCGCCGGTATCCCGCCCTTTGCCGGCTTTATGGGCAAGTGGCTGCTTTTAAATGAGGCTCTTCGCAGCGGGTTTATCACGTTGGTGGTGATTGCCGCCGTGAATACAGCCATTGGGATTTACTACTATTTAACGGTTGCCCGCGTGGTCTATTTTACTGACCCCGGTCAACGTCCCGCCTTTAAATTTGAGCGTGGGGTCGCGGCCTTGGGCGTGGTTCTGATCGTGCTCGTGACGCTGCTCGGTATTGTTCCCGCCAAGCTGTTGAACGCGGCGATTCTGGCTGTGCAATTCTAAATTTAACCGATGGACTCTCGCTGCGGGTCAAAAGTCACATTCGGTAGAAACCATAACAAGCAATTCATCTTGATGTGTATACCGCCATCGTATACATTATTGACATGACAGAGCTGATAACCGTACCGGATTTCGAGGGATTCGATTGGACCGGTGGCAATGCCGAAAAGAATTGGGATGGGCACCACGTTTCTCCGTTGGAAGCCGAGCAGGTGTTTTTCAATTCTCCGCTTCTTACAGGGGCGGATGACGAGCATTCCCAGCACGAGAAACGTTTCTTTGCCTTAGGGCAGACGGATGAAGGTCGCGAACTGTTTATCGCGTTCACGATCCGTGGCGGAAAATTGCGTGTTGTGTCATCTCGGGATATGAGCCGAAGGGAAAGAAAGGTTTACAGATCATGAAGAAACAGGTTCCAACATTCAAGAATGAGGATGCCGAAAGGGCGTTTTGGGCGAATCATGATTCCACGGATTATGTTGATTGGTCCAAGGCGAAGCGGGCAGTTTTCCCGAATCTAAAGCCCTCCACCAAGACTATCTCATTGCGTTTGCCTGAATCTATAATCGCTGCGCTTAAAGTTCT
>Ga0073936_10000437_pt1 | contig 64114 bp, 50 predicted proteins | sample AliMusrvi5mmetaG_FD_87041 | JGI IMG/M metagenome (GOLD analysis project Ga0073936, IMG submission 87041) | Freshwater lake bacterial and archeal communities from Alinen Mustajarvi, Finland, to study Microbial Dark Matter (Phase II) - Alinen... | ecosystem: Environmental > Aquatic > Freshwater >... | reverse complement strand
CCTTTGGGGCCACTCCCTGAGGTTGAGTTTTCAAAGATCCGGTGGCGGCAATGGGCGACCGGATGAAGCCCATGCTGCATCTTTACTTTTACCATGGGGTGGCAAGGGATTTTGGGGGGCGGATCAGGGAACGGGCTGTGTTTTGTTTGCGTCAGGGGTTTTGAGAGGCTTGTGACCGGCTGCACGGGTCTTGGCATAAATGGTACTTATTCTGCGGCGGCGCTGGATAAGTGGCGGGGGGCTTGACTTTGCTGGCGGAGTTGATCTGAGCTGGAAGTGGGTTGTTTTGTTAGATGTGGTGCGAATGGGAAAAACGGGGTTGGAGGAGGGGGGATGCGCGGATTCCTGGTATGTTGCTGTTGGGGAATGGGTTAGGGTCAGTTTTGGAGTGTTGGATTTTGGTGGGGAGGGGTGGTTTTGGAGGGCAAAATGGGACATGCGCGAAAACGCTTGAATATGTGGTTTGGATTCAATAGAATGGGGATGCCAGGGTTGGAAAGAGTGCCCCGATACGAAGGGGATTGAGACAGTGATACTGTGATTGGTCCCATCCACATGATAACCTTGGTTGGAAAGAGTGCCCCGATACGAAGGGGATTGAGACAGTAGAGGCAGGATCTCCATTTCTTTCTCTATAAATTTGTTGGAAAGAGTGCCCCGATACGAAGGGGATTGAGACAGACTTTTGTGACTATGCCACGTACTACTTCGTACGGGTTGGAAAGAGTGCCCCGATACGAAGGGGATTGAGACCGTAGCCAGTCGATGCTATCAGGGCCGTCCCAATAGAGTTGGAAAGAGTGCCCCGATACGAAGGGGATTGAGACAAGAACCAGTCGTCGGCCCGCCAACCTGGCATCGGACAGTTGGAAAGAGTGCCCCGATACGAAGGGGATTGAGACTTCAAGGCTACTGTGGGCGTCTTGAGAACATCGTTGGGTTGGAAAGAGTGCCCCGATACGAAGGGGGCTTGGATCGGGATGAGCGGTAGGTTGTGGCTAACTTATGGCTCATTCCTTGAAGCTTAAAAGGGTTACTGGCCGCCGATCCACGCCGATTCACGCAGATCAGGACTTCACGGGCTTGGTGATGATGATAGGTACTTCTGCCTTCCGCCCTTTCTCTGAGATTTCGCTTCCACTTAAAGATTGCTCCAATATTACGGTTGTCAGTGGGCTCATGTCGCAGAGACTGGGGCTTGGCTGATGAGTTGTCCAATTTCCTGGATGGAATTATTCCGTGGATTAGTGTAGGATAATGTCGAAGCTTGGCGCTGGGAGGTAATTTGAAGCGCATTTTCGAACATCCATTCGCACTTGCCGTCATGTTTATTGCCGGCCTTACTACGCCTGTGGCGCTGATTTGGCAGAGTGGTGTCGAATATGCTGTTCATCTTGCTATGGGCTTGATCGCCATTGTTGGAGCGATTCTCATTTTTCTGGGATGGAGATCGCGGCACACAGTTTCCTATTCCGGAATTGTCCACTACCACGAATCCTTTGAGGCCATTGCCAGCCGGGAAGTCTTTCGCGAGGCCAAGAGGCAATATAGTTATCTTGGGATAAGCTTCAGTTCGATCAAACAACCCTTCCTTTCGTGGTATGAAGAGGACCGTAAGCCGGGTTGTAAGATCCGATTGCTGCTTACCGATCCGTCGTCAAAGTCCGTTGAGACGCTCAGGTTTCAAGCGCGCCACCGGCTTGGACTTTTCGATCCGACGCTAACCGCTGAACAGTCGAAGTCCGTAGAAGCTGCCGCCGAAGAGGACCGGATCAATACTCTTGCGACGCTGCAAACACTTTCCGGGCTGAAAGGGGCAGCCGATAACATCGAGGTGCGTCTGCAAAGCGACAAACTACGGATGTGGATGCATCTGTTGGACGAGGGGACGATCTATTTGGGAGTAATGCGGCCGAGTGAGCGAGGGCTGCAGGGGCCGGTGTTGCTGTTGCAGCGGCGCAAGAACTGGAGCCTTTTCGATTATTACGAGCAGATGTACGAGAGTATGTGGGCGATGGCCACGCCATATCCACTGAATAAGCCGCCGCAAGGAAAGTCAAAGTGAAGCAGAAATATTGCGATGTTTTTCTGAAAACACTCACGCCGATGTGGCTAGGGGACATCAAACAGAATAGTGGAAGTGCGCGGGAAGTTGGCTTTATCGGATCGTTACGCTTTTGGTTTGAGGGGATTTTGCGTGGACACAACAAGATAGTCTGTGGCATCAAAACCGGGGTTTGCGGAAAGGTTGATCAATGTGGCGCCTGTGCGCTATTCGGGTGCACGAGTTTTGCTAGGAGGTTCCGCATCGAGTTGGATGGGTTGCCGGCTGTTGGATTGTTCTTGCAGAGGGAGGAGCGTTACGAAAACGGCGAAGAGGATTTGTGTGGGGTCAGCAAGGAGGCCTTGTTTGGCGACAATCCGTTTCTGGTGAGAATTACTCCACGCCGGGGGGATAGGGAGCGAACTGCGGCTATTGTGCGGGCGATCATTCGAACTGCGGCTGAATGCGGCGGATTAGGGGCGCGAACACATATCGGTTTCGGGCAGGTAAGGGTGGAGTCCCAAACCGAGGGCGATGCAACTTGGGATAAGCAAGTTCTTGAGGCGTTCATCAAGAGTCTACCCAATGCGACCATTGCGCCAACTGCGGGTTTGTTTTCCTTAAATCCAGCTTCGGGATTTTTTCAGAACACTTACGAAGTAGACCCCCTGGCGCTTAAACGCTTAGAGATGGTTCCTCGCCAAAACGGACTAGCGTGGCAGATCGGAGCACCCTATCTGCCCTTGGGTCTCCACTTGCGAAATTCGATTATCCGGCCCGTTGTTGGAGGTATCCGTGACGATGATTTGATGTCGGATCTGTTTGGCCGGCCGGGCTTTACCAGCAGGCTTCATGTAAGCCACTTCTACAGCCCTGACAAGCATGGGATCTACCAGCTCAAAGTTTGGGGGGAAGCCAAGAGAAAGCAGACAGAGGTAGAGAAGGCGATTTACAGCGCACTACGTTTCCTGGAGCCCTAATTGATGAGCTACGACTTTTTCGCACAATTGGAACACCTGAGGCCATTAGATATTACGCAGGGAGGCTATGACACCTATACAAAGGCGTTGTTGGTCAAGGGCGTAAAAGAGGTGAAAGTTGGGATTGGGAAGCAAAGCCCGAAAGCATGGGTGCGAGAGCGCGACGACGAGTACCGCCAACTCATCTGGAATGCGGTAGAAGTCGACAAGCCGCTTGCAGGGCTGGGACTGACGGACATCGACGTTCAGAACATTGATGCCCTGCCGGATGAAGCGGGCATCTTGCAATTTCGCTTCAAGCTGGAAAAGAAGTACATTTCCAAAGACGACGAGCCCTTTTATCCTCATGACAACCCGGTGCGCAAAGAGTTCATCTTCAAAGTCCCGATGGTTTCGGGCTCAAGCTGGAAGGGGAGTTTACGGGCAGCGGCCGTGACAAACTTGTTGGACCGCGAGCACTTGCCGGAGGTTCGCGATGGGCGCAGGGTGCTGGAGCGATTGCGGCTGAAGAAGTTATTCGGTGACGAGAAAGACAGCGAGGGAGTTGAAACCTCAAGTGAGGACAAGTTGCGAGTCTACCTTGACCGGAAGATGGGAGAGGCTGCTCGCACAACTTTCCACCAGTACCATGCCGAATGGTCCGATGGAGACGACATGCGGCGCAAAGGGCGCATCCGGATTTTGCCATCGTATTTCGATAAGATTGATCTGGATATCATCCATCCGCGCGACCGCCATACCCGAGCGGGGTCGACTCCGATTACCCTGGAAGTTGTTCCGAAAGACGCGACAGCGCTCTTCACGCTAATCTATCTTCCTTTCGACCTGTTGGGCATCTCAAGCGGTGACGCCTTGAGGCTTGAGATCTTGCGGGACATCAAGCTCTTGGGAGAAGCATTGGACACGCTTCTTCGAAGGCAAGGGCTTGGGGCAAAGACGTCGAGCGGTTTCGGAAGGGCCTTCGCTATCAGAGAGACCGTAGTGTTCCACAACTGGATTGCGGCACTTCCCTTGCCAGCTGTGCTTCCATTGCCGCCTGAACTCTTTGGGGAGCAGAAATGATCTTCCCGGAGTTGGAGGCGTGTCGCGAAGAGGTACTTTGGTGGGAGATCTGTTCCTTGCTGCACGATGTCGGCAAGCTGAGCGGCTTGTTCTTGAAATACAGGCAAGAATGGCAGTTTATTGAGAATGGTTATGGTGAGGACCCACACGATAATGGGTGGCTAGACCGGGACCCTTTGCTCATTGGAGCCCGGCCGCACCCAATCAAGAAAGAATTCGAGCGGGCGATACTCGATACACCGCGGGGAGTGGTCAGCATCATACGCTCCATCCACAAGCACACAAAGCCGGAATGGCCACTTGAGAAACTGCTCAACTATGGCGATGGCGTGGACAGCATGACGGACCGGAACAATCCGTTGTTTGGTTGCGAGCAGACCAACGGTACACGGCCCTTTCAGCCTGTGCCTCAATTCCGATCGAATGTGTTTGGATATGAAGGGACAGGCCCAGTGACCGGGGAGGAATTGGACGGCCACCGGAAGGAGCTCTATGACGCCATGGAGCCGATTCTAAGAGAAGCTCTTGCGGACAGACCCAATCTTGCCCCGATGAAGCAGTGTCACTACCTTCGGATGCGCGAACTGATGGAGGCTCATTTCGAGCGTGGGTTGTCAGACACTACACGACCTAACAACGACACCTCACTTTGGGAGCACGTTTATTCCGTTGCCAGTATTACGAAGGCTTTGCATATTCAAGAGCTGATGACGGGCAAGCCAATATCCGGCTTCACCGATGTCCGGTTCCGTGTGTGGGGCTTCGGGTTCGATGCCTTACGTTTCCTCTCCAACGCACACAAGATCGGGGATCTTTTGGGACGGCGCAAGATATTGGAGACGATCTTCGATCACGCCCTTAAGCTGATCGAGTTTGAGGTTCCCTTTGGCAACCGGGTCTATCAGGACGAGAATTGCATCTTGTTTTTGTGTCCTGCGGTCGATGATTCGTATTACTCTAAGCTCGAGGCAGAGATTAATCGGATCGCATTGGAAGTATCCGGAAGTGAGATTCTACCGAAGTTCACCTTGAGCCCGGCGGTAATGTCTCTGACACAGATTGCGGCTCGAATTGAGGACCTGCGGATAAAGAACCTAACCCCTGTCACGAAAGGGGTTGGCCAGTTGGCCGAAGGGTTTGCGCAGAATTGGGGTGGCGCCAGGGAATCGATTTGCGCCATCTGCCAGATTCGGCCGGCCAAAGACAGAAATGAGAATCGCCGTATTTGCAAAACGTGTTTGAAGCGCCGTTCGGGGCATACCTTGGGGCTAGAGGATAGGAATTACCAGACACGGTATCTACACGAAATCGCCGATGGCAAGGGCCGTGTGGCGATGATTGTGGCTAAGTTCGGATTGCGGGAGTGGTTGGATGGCCTGATGGTGCGGACGCTCCTGATTACTGAACCTGAGGGAATCGAAAAGACCTTTACAGCCATTCAGCACATCAGTGAAATAAAGGAGGATGCTCCTGAGAGGCGCGTGTTAGCGGGCTACCAGCGATACCACTGGAATCAGATGCTGGCGGACTTCAAAGAGCTCAGAGACCCTAAAGACGAATCGACGGACAAGTTGTTCCTCTATGCGCGGCCCATAGTAGGGTCGCGATTAAACCGCGATAAGAAGAGAGCAAATGAAACTTGGGATGCGTGGTTCGGGGAAGAGAGGGAGCAAGTTCATACGTTTCTGAACTCCCGCCGCAGCGTGGCCGATGAGTTAAATCTGGTTTGCGGCAAGACGCCGACACCGTCCACGATTCTGGACGTCTGGGAAACTACGGAGGAATTCTTCGAGGGGTTCCGAAAGTCCGCCGATGGAGCGATTCTAGGATTGCCGGTCCGGCTGCGCGAGTACCGGCACGGGCGAGATAAGCCAGACTGGTTGAACTATTCCGCCGAGACAGAGATAGAGATCGATGGCCGCCAGTACGAAGCCGCATTCGATCGGGACGCCTTTGTGCATTACGTTGAGAATCTGCCTGCAGACGCCCCAAATGGTGAGCGGGTTGCGCCGTGCCGGTTTATTGTGACGTCCCCCGATTTGCTGCTGTTGCTGGTTCCGGCCGATCAGGCGGTGAGGATTTCGACGGCGATCCGGACCGAATACATGCAGCGATTCGGAAAGGTCCATGGAAGGCTGCCACTGAGCATCGGCAACATCTTTTTTCAGCAGCACCTGCCTATGTTTTCCGTTCTGGATGCGGCTCGGCGAATGGAGCAAAATTTCCGGCGACTGCATGAGGGCTACTGGACCAGGGCGCCCTTCCAACCTTCGGAAATGCCAAACATGGAATTGGGATATGGCGGGTTGGATTATCATCATCCCTACGCAATTACGGCGGAACCCCTTCCTGAGAAGGCCACGTATTTCCACACCATCGCCGGACCAATCGTACACATGCGCGATGCGGTTGGCGAAGAGGTGCTCACAAGGCCGAACTGGTTTGATGCGGAGTTTCTCGGGGCTTCGGCGGACCGGCTGCGGCTGCACATCGATTCCCCGCCGGAATTTGAGCCAGATCCGGCAAAGTGGCAACAGATTGCACCGGAAGCCTGGAAGAAAAGGATAGAACGATCAGGAGATATTCCCACCGGCCCAATCTTGTTGGACGATTTGCCGCGCATGACAGCCTTCTGGAATCTGCTGCGCACCAGCGGCGCCACCGATGCGGGCGTGAGGAATCTGGAGTACTTGCTGGCCAACCGGAAGATTGCCTGGAAAGAGGCCAACGGCGCCGATGCTGAGGGTGAGATCGCGAAACTTGCGGCGCCGCTTGTGGCGCGGTTTCTTCCAACTGCGGCGCAAAGAGAAGTGATTGCGATGATTCAGAGCGGATTATTCTTCCGCACGCTGAATCTGTACTTACGAATTCTAAAGGAAAGGCTTGACCAATGATGCCCGTTGATCCTGAACTGCAACCTCCCTATCTGCGCGTCCGGTATCTGGCGGAAGCGCTTGATCCCATCCATGTAGGCACCGGAGAATTTCGCCTGGGACGGGTGGATAACACCATTGTGCGCGAGCCTGGCACGAATTTGCCGAAGATTCCCGGTTCGAGTATGGCCGGTGTATGCCGCGCATACACGGCGATGAAGAGGAACCGGTATTTGCGCACAGGGCCTGACGGGAAAGCTGTCAGTTGCGCGGGTAAGGGTGGCAAGGAGGGGGAAGAGCACTGCGGCGAGATTAAGTGCCCCGTGTGCGTTCCCTATGGCTTTGCGAAGGGTAAGAGCGGGTTTCAGGGGTTGGCCCAATTCGGCGACTTGCGGCTGCTGTTCTTCCCGGTGTACACGTGTTACGGCCCGGTGTGGATTACATCGCCTTCTGCCCTGGAGGATGCCGGAGTTAAAGCTGAATGGGTCTCAGGGACAGCGGCGAAGGAATGGAGCCAGCTGTTGACTGACCAAAACTCAACGATTTGCCTTGGTGGAGCGAATAAGAAGCTGATCAATTTTGGCTGGCTATATCTCGCATCGAGCACCGTTGCGGGGCTCAAGCCACTAGGCGAGTGGACGATTGCACATGGCGAGGCGGAGGGACGATCCAAACTAGGCGGCGTTCGATACTTGGGTCCTGTGCTGGAAAACCTTTATCTTGTAAGCAACGCGCTGTTGCCTGTGATCGTTGACGACCAGTTGGAGGTGCGAACATCCGTTTCCATATCTCCAAGAACTGGTGCGGCGGAACCTGGTGCGCTGTTTACGTATGAAGCGATTCCCAGGGCGACCTTCTTTTCCACGCACTGCACGTACCTGAACCCAGCATTGTATCGTGTTCCCGGTTACGATGAGCCAATTGGAATGAAGATGCCGGGTCTCCGGCGCCGCGTTGAAGACGGCATGAGAATGATTGAGTTTCTCGGGCTTGGTGGGTCGAATACGCGGGGGCTGGGACGGATGCGTGTGATCCCCGGAGTGGAGGGTTTCCCAGATGGCATTTGAGAACATCGATCTTCAGTGTTCGCTGAAAGCAGCGGAGATAGTAAAGGGAGCCAAGAATCAAGGCGATTGGGAGGATCTGGTGAACCGCGCTTCCGCGACGCTGGCTCTCCATGGTCCGTACGCATTTTTCCTCTATCTTGAAGCGAAAAAGGGGGATGAAGCGAGGAAGCTCAAGACAGTGGCCTATGGCCTTCTTAAGGAACAGTTTTCAATCAAGGCCGACCGTGTAGAGCTGCCTACCGTGGCGGCAGAGTTTTCCAACGACCTACCGAAGTTGTTGCTGGCTCGCAAACTACTGAGCCAGACGCTAGTTTACCTAAAGTACCATGTTAAGACGCTGGAAAAGGGCAAGTAATGGCTGCCGCAGGCAAATGGCGCTGTTTCCGAGCCGTGCTTCAGGCACGGGCTCCGATCCACATCGGATGGCACGAGCTGGGGCTAATCCAGCGGACGCGCTATTACATTCCTGCCCGTGCGATGTGGGGCCTTCTTGTTGCTGGGTTGACGCCCAGGTTGAAGTCCGGCCCGGAACTGCAGTACGAAGCGACTGCCCGCGATCTGGAAGACTGCCTGCGGTTCACCTGCTTTTTTCCGGCAACCGATCCATCCGATGACAGCCAGCTTTTCCGGCCGAAGTATGTCGAGAAGCGCGGAATTACCTATGGAGAATTGACGGCAGCGGAATTCGAATCCAGGTTAGTCTACTCGCAGACATCGGCCGCCTGGAACCGATGCAGCTTTCGGCGCTGGATGGGGCGCTGCATGAGTCGGAGTTTCTGTCGCCTGTCGATCCCAAGGAGAAGAAGGGCGTCCATTTCGTGGGCTACCTGGTGATTCACGAGTCATTGGACACAAAGCTTGTTGAGGATACCCTACGGCACTGCTGCGCTGGGGCTGACCGGCATTATGGTTGGGGCGACCTGCAGTTGCGCGGAAAGTTACGGGATGCGGGCGGCGGGCCAGTGTTCGAGACTCTGCGGTACGCGGGTGGGTGCGAATTCATGGCTCCGTCCGGCGGACCTCACTATCTTCCGGCTCACCTGGCTTGCGACGGTGCGGAGAGTGGATTCGAAGGCGCCTTGGAAGCGGTAAGCGGCCGGGATTGGTGCAAGACCGATGGCCCTGGCAGAGCCAGTCAGCCCAGGGCAGAATTGTGTTGGGCACCAGGGACCCGAGTTGCGAATGAGGGCACCGACATTAGGTTCGAGATCGGCGCAAAAGGACTTTGGACAAGAGTGGGGTGACACATGCAACTCCCGGTCACGCTCGAAGACCTGCACGACGCGTTTGAGCGAGTGTGCGAGAACGACGGGTGCGCCGGGGTGGATGGGGTTACACTGCGGGCGTTTGGGCGCAATGCTGGGGAGCGATTGCAGCGGCTGGTAGCGCTGGTGGAAGCCGACCGGTACCTGCCGTATCCGCTGCTCAAAATCGTCATCGAGAAAAAGCCGGGCAGCGACAAGACGCGCACGCTGCTGGTGCCCGCCGTCCGCGACCGCGTGCTGCAAACAGCCATTGCACGCCAACTCTCCCACAGCTTCGAAGAAGAGTTTCTGGAGTGCAGCTTTGCCTACCGGCCAGGGCGCGGCGTGGACCGCGCGGTGGCGCGCATTCGCGAACTGCACTCGCAAGGCTACCGCTTCGTTTTGGATGGCGACATTACGACTTTTTTCGACGAAGTGGATCACGATCTGCTCCTCGAACGGCTGGCCGCGCATGGCATAACCGGCGCGACCGGCGCGCTGACCCGCCAGTGGATTCGCGGCGAATTCTGGGACGGCGAGCGGCTGCATCCGATCCGCAAAGGCATTCCTCAAGGCTCACCGATCTCCCCGCTGCTGGCCAATTTCTTCCTGGAAGATTTCGATCGCGAGCTGGAAAAATCGACCTGCCGGCTGGTGCGGTATGCCGACGACTTTCTCATCCTGGCAAAAACCCGGCCGGAGGCCGAACGTGCCCTGGGCGAGACCACCGAATTCCTGCACACGCAGCATCTGGAGATGAACGCGGCGAAGACGTCCGTAGTGGATTTCGACCAGGGGTTCCACTTCCTGGGCGTCTTCTTCCGCGGCGACGACATCTGGACGCCGTGGAAGACAGACCGCAAGCCGGGCCGCCTGCTGTTCATGGCGCATCCGCTGCCGGCGCGGCTCAGGCGGCGGTATGAGGACGGTCCGGTGATGCAGACGGCGATGAAGGCGGCATTTCACAAGGCCTGGGCTGAGGAGCGTCCGCCGGAGGCGGAAAGGAGCGGGAGCGTGGCATTCCTATATTTGACCCAGCAGGGCGCGGTGCTGCGGAAGGCGGGCGACCGGCTGTTGGTGGAGCGCAACGATGAGATTCTGTTCGACAGTCCATACCACAAGCTGGACCACGTACTGACGTTCGGCAACGTGCAGATTACGACGCAGGCGCTGGCGGAACTGCTGGATAAGGGCGTGCCGCTGAGCCTGTTTTCGCGGCAGGGGCAGTTTCGCGGGGCGCTGACTCCGGCGCGCGGAAAGAACGTGGAACTGCGGCTGAAGCAGTTCCAGGCCTATTCTGACGGGGCGCGGTCACTGGATCTGGCGCGGAGCTTCATTGCGGCGAAGATCTCGAACGGGGCGGCGGTGGTGGCGCGGTATTCGGCGCGGGCGGCGCACGACGAAGACCGCATCGAGCTGAACGTTTCGGAGCGGCTTCGGGCGGTGGCGGAAGCCAGGCATGTGGCCGAGCTGGACGGCGTGGAGGGCACGGCCGCGCGCGACTATTTCGAAACGGCGATGCGGTTCAATAAGAGCGAACTGCGATGGGAGGGGCGGAAGCGGCATCCGGCGACGGACCCGATAAACGCTCTGCTGTCGCTGACCTACACGCTGCTGATGCACGAGTTGGGGGCGGTGCTGGAGGGGCTTGGGCTCGATCCTTATCTGGGGTTCCTGCACCAGTTGGATTATGGGCGGCCGTCGCTGGCGCTGGATGCGGTGGAACCGTTCCGGCATCCGGTGGCGGACCGGCTGGTGCTGGCGCTGGTGAACAAGAAGGTGATTGGGGCGGCCGATTTCCAGGCGCATGAGGACCGCGAGGGGCTGTTTCTGAAGCCGCTGGTGCTGGTGCGGTTTTTTGAGAGTTATGAGAAGTGGATGTTGAACCGGCCTCCGGGGCAGGTGTGTTTCCGGGAGCGGATGCATCACGAGGCGGAGCGGCTGGCGGCGGCGATCCGGGATGGGACGCCGTTTGAGCCGTACCGGTTCGACCATGAAACGGAGGAGGAATGCTTTACGTCGTCTGTTACGATATAGCCGACGATCAGCGGCGGCAGCGGGTGGCGCAGGCGATGTTGGATTACGGGTCGCGCATTCAGGAGAGCGTGTTTCTGGCGCATCTGGATGAGGAGTTGAGCGGACGGATGATGGCGCGGCTGCGGCGGCTGATTTCGGAGTACGAGGACCGGGTGCATGTGTTCCGGTTGTGCAAGGGGTGCGAAGGGGAGGCCCTGGCGCTGGGGCTGGCGGAGATCAAAAAGGACGCGGATTACATTATTATTTGAATTTATGGTTGGGCGGGTTGGGATAAGCTCCAGGGGGCTTGACTTTGGCGGCGGAGTTGATCTGAGCGGGAAGTGGCTTGTTTTGTTGGAGGTGGTGCGAATGGAGAAATCGGGTTTGGAGGAGGGGGGATGCGCGGATTCCTGGTATGTGGATGATGGGAAAGGGGTTAGGATGGTTTTTGGGGTAGTTGATTTTGGCGGAGAAGGGTGTTTTTGGAGGGCAAAATGGGACATGCGCGAAAACGCTTGAATATCTGGTTTGGATTCAATAGAATGGGGATGCCAGGGTCGGAAAGAGTGCCCCGATAAGAAGGGGGTTGAGACGAGACCCTTGGGATCTCGTGACGTAACTGCGACGGACGGGTCGGAAAGAGTGCCCCGATAAGAAGGGGATTGAGACTAAACACCAGTTGGGCCATTGCTCCATTTTTGAAACGGTCGGAAAGAGTGCCCCGATAAGAAGGGGATTGAGACAAACGCGGCGATCGCCGAGCCGATGGCCAAATAGTAAGGGTCGGAAAGAGTGCCCCGATAAGAAGGGGATTGAGACGATACGGGCGGCTTTGGTGGCGATCAAGGTTTGGAGGGTCGGAAAGAGTGCCCCGATAAGAAGGGGATTGAGACGCGTGTGCACCGCCATGCTCCCGACAGTTATGACGCTGTCGGAAAGAGTGCCCCGATACGAAGGGGATTGAGATTACCGCCCCGGACCCGGTAAGCTGAGTTTCGAATGATTTGGCTCGGTTACGCCAACAGAAGAGCGGCTATACTGATAAGTGGATATACGACTATCCGCGGAGGACCGCCTTGCCCGAACCTTCAGTCACCCGTCTCACCATCAGCTGGTCCAAGGACACTGACTTGGCCCTGCGGTCTTATCTCGGCTCCCAAGGCCTTAAAAAAGGAGCCCTTTCGCAGTTCATCGAAGACGCCGTCAGGTGGCGGTTGTTCGGTCAGACCGTTGACGAGGTACGGGAAGCGTTTGCCGGTGTTCACGTTGGCGAACTAGAGAGCATGATCGATGAGGCCGTCAAGAGCGTTCGCAAAGACAAACATCGGGAAAGCCAAGGCCGCACTCGCGCCCGCAAATGATCAAGGTGGTGATCGATACCAACGTGCTTCTTAGCGCGCTGATGTCAGCGGCTTCCCCATCTGCTGAAATCCTGTCGCTTTGGCGCGACCGGAAGGTCATCCTCCTCACCTCCGCCGAGCAGATCGAGGAGATTGCGCGGGTGACACGCTATCCGAAGATTCGCGCACTGCTTCATCCGGCTCTCGCCGGGCGTCTGGTCAATCGTCTGCGCGATGTAGCCACGGTTGTTGAGAATCTGCCTTCTGTCAACCGGTCTCCTGATCCCGACGACGATTACCTTCTTGCCATTGCCGAGGCTGGCGAGGCTCATTTTCTTGTCACCGGCGACAAACCGCTGCTTGGTCCGAAGCATCACAAATCAACGCGGATCGTTACACCTGCAGTGCTATGCGTGCTTCTGAAGGTGGGGAACAAATGACGGACTCCGCTTTATCCTCCAAACCCCTCGACGCCGAACGCTTCTGAGTTCGACAATGCCGCGCACCGCCGCAAATGTTCGGAGCACGGTCTTCCTCATCCATTTCGCGGCCCAACTGCCCACGGCTTCTCCGTTGTAGACGAGCTGTTGAGGCGGCTCAGCGACGATCCCCTACACGCCACTTCGTCCCCTTAATTGAACAACACACGGGCGCGTCGAGGCGCGGCTGCCAGAAACGGAAAGGATCGGCAATGTGGCATTCCTTTACTTAACTCAACAGAGTGCGGTGCTGCGGAAGGCGGGCGACCACCGCTGGTGGAGCGCAACGATGAGATTCTATTTTATTTAAGGTTATGGCCGGGCGGGTTGGGATAAGCTCCAGGGGGCTTGACTTTGCCGGCGGAGTTGATCTGAGCGGGAAGTGGCTTGTTTTGCTGGAGGTGGTGCGAATGGAGGAATCGAGGCTGGAAAAGCGGGGATGCCAGGGTCGTAAAGAGTGCCCCGATAAGAAGGGGATCCATACTGGGGATCATCGGCGGGCGAGGGGCTACCTAAGCGGCCCTTTCCGTGGAGACTTGCAGGCATTAGCACTTGCCGCCGATACACGCTGATTCACGCCGATGGGATCACTCCGTTCTGCATAAAATCTGGCCTATTTTCAGATAATTCAGTCTATTTTACAAAAACAGCACTTGCTCCTCGACAATGCGCTTTGTTATGATGTCCCGAACGCGTCGCCCAGGAGCCTTTTTGCTTGTTCGCCAAAGACTTGATTCAATCGGCCAGGACCCGGTTGGGCATCCCCAATAAGGTTGCTCACGCCGAGTCCCACACTATCTATGTAATGCCCAGCGATGATGCAGTGGCAGAGAAGGATGACTCCGCCGTACAGGAAGGGCATGTCGATCCCCATGCCGATTCCGAAGCGCCGATCATCACCAATGCCGATGTCATCTTCTCCACGCTTGAAAAGCGCCAGTTCACCTGGCGCGTGGCCGGCGTCGGTACGGTCATCAAAGGCAAACTGAAATACAAGACGTACAAGCTGATCAAGAAGCTGGATAAAAAGACCCGCGAAGCCATTCAAACGGATTCCATCGATCCCTTCGAAGAGCACGAGGCGAACCTGCAAACCTCCTCCGATCAGATCGAGCATCTGAGCGACGCGGCCGGGCACTTCTTCCACATCGATCCGGCGCTGCTCGCCGATATCGGTGGCGAAGTAGCCAAGGAGCTGTTGCTGTTCCTGGCCGAATGCGGGCTTTCCGTTCCCATCCTCAAACACATCAAGTCGGCGGTCATGGCGGGCGTCTCCGGCGGCCTGGCCGGCCGCGATATCTACCGTTATCGAGGCGTGAAGCAGGCGTGGCAGATCCCCCAGGTGTCCGCCTCCGCGGATGCCTACGTCGCTGCGATGGCCATGGGGGAACTCCTCGACCGCTCCATCACTCAGAAGTTTTTCAAGATGGGAACGTATCTGGTGGATGGCATCCTGGGCGGACTGGACCCCACCATCGCCTCGGGCGTCGCGATGTCCGCCGCACGCCTGGGCATGAAGATCCACCTGCTGCACCAAGCCTGGGTGGTGACCGTCAAGAAGGTGAATCCCGCACTGATGGACAGATCGCTGTTCAGCATTGCGCTGATCTCCGAAGACTGCCCCGTCCTTGGCTGCTACATGGTGGCCGATGTTACCGGCCAGCGCATGATGAACGTCCTCGTCATTCGCGCCCAATCCCTCAAGCAGCAGAAGAATCCCGATAAGGCAGCCATCGCCACGACCAACCAGCACATCAAGCGCTGGAAGAGCACGATGGAGCTGGGAGCCAAAATGGCAGGCAGCACGCCCTACATCCTGCTCAATAAAGACAATAAGATCCCCGAATTCTTCACCAAATTCAAGATCGCCAAGCAGCTCATCACAGGATAGTCCGATGCCCATCAAGAAACCTGCAGCATTCGATGCCACAAAACTGCCGCTCGGTCAGCGGAATTTCCTCACGCCGCTGATCGATGGCCCCGATGTGGTTCTCAAGTTGGACTGGCTGAAGCCGGTCTCCGAACCCGATGGCGCTTTCCGGCTGCGCGGCGCGACGCTTGACCCCTCCTCATCGCCCGATCTGCTGGTGCTCCGTGCTACCGCAGCCATCTACGGCGAGGTGCTCAAGATCAAAGCGATGTTCGGCTTCCACGCGGGCCGGCTTTACGATGGTTTGCTGATCGGCCAGATCACCGACGTCCGCCGTGTCCTGAGGCTCATTGAAATGCAAGCCTCAGCGGATCTTGGGGGACATCGTTACCTTTGGGTGCTCAATTCTGAAAACCGCCTGGTGACCGACGTGGAATTCAACCTCGTCAATGAACCGTTCCGCGCCGGCGTCTGCGCCTATTTCACAGACTTCAGCGCCCGCCTGGATTCGAACACACAAATTGTCTGGGGCCTTAAGCGGGTTCCTGGTGTCAGCGAGAGCAGCCTGAGGGATGGGTATCCGCACAGTATGCGCCTTGTGCCCGCCGGTGAGGCCGGGTTCGATGTTCTGGTGACCTGGAAAGGAACGGGCGACAAGATCGGCAACCTGCCGATTGAGTCCATCACGGTAGCCTTCACGCCATCGCGGCCGAAGAAGCTCGCCCAGGCTGCTTTTGTCACCTATACCGCGCTCATCGGCGCCAAGAAGGTCCCGCTGCAGTTTACGACTACGCTGGCGGATCCGAATCCATCCATTGAACTGGTGCTGGAACAGCCGCTGTTGCTCGAGGACGGCCTAAGCGCCGTTGCCGCCCTCATGGGCTCCAAATCGGATCTTGCCGAGGTCCTTCCGTTTAAGCACCTCGACATCCAGCCCGCGCTCAGCTACGCGCGCTTCCAGCAGCACCAGGCGGAGGCCACTGTCACTCTCCGTCATCGCAATGGTGACCCCGTTCAATGGGAGCCTGCCCATGGTTTTGCGATTTCCGATCTGGCCGCTGCCTTCACTATTGTGGATGGCCATCCACGGCTGGAGGCTATTTATGGCGAGTTCACTTTGTTTGGAGCGCAGTTTGAGGCTGAAGTCGTCCCCAAGGATTTCATCAGAGCCGAACTCGCCGAACCTGCGCAGATCAACGCCGGCGATTTTCTCCGCTTGGCTTTCGGCCCTGCGTTCGCATCGAGCTCTCTCAACGTGACCATCGCAGAGGCGGAGTACACCGTCGATCTAGACGAAGATCATGATGCCGATAATCGTTTCGAAATCGCCATAGATGGCCATATCGACCTCCTGGGCAATGGTACCTTCGTGCTTACGGAGGTCCGGCTCGCAGCCAATTACTATTGTGGCCATATCGATGAGCGCTATATTACCGGCACGATCGACGTGGCCGGAGTCCCTATGCGCGTGCAGGGCGTCTACGATTATGATCATGAAGGCTGGATGTTCGAAGGCGGCCTTGCCCCCGGCAAGAAAATCCCTGTTGGTGAACTTCTCGATCAGCTGCTGCATCACGTCGATGCACCCACGCCTCCGGGCCTGGCGTCGCTCGAACTCGAAAACCTCACGCTGCGCTACGCCGCCAAGCCGCGCGACTATTACTTCCTCGCCAGTACCAGTTACCCCGTTCCCGCCGATGCCCCGTTCTGTGCGAACTCCTCACAAAACGTGCTGGCCGAAGTCCGCAGCTTCAAAGTCGCGAAAACCGGCAAGCGCGAAACCGAAGTGAATCTCGGCTGGCGTCTGTACGACGACGATATGCAGTTCAACGTCTACGCCTCCCACACCTCAGCCGGCAACGATTTCCGCCTGATGTGGGACGACCCCAAGGGCAAGGCCATTTCGCTGGAGCGGCTGATGGGAGCGCTTCACATGCAAGATCTGCCGGGAGAGGCCGCGTGGGATCTGTTCCACTTTGACCGCCTTGCGATCGACTATACCGGAACGCCCCGCAAAATCACGCTGGCATCGCAAAGCCGCTACGGTGGCGGTACCCTCTCCTGCGTTGCACAACTGGCTAAAGGCGAGCGCATGTTTCAGATGGCCTGGGAAGCCCCCAACGCCCAGACGCATTTCGAACTCTCCCGACTGCTTGAGCCGATGAACGCCGGCTCCTCGTTCCCCACTTTCGGCACTCTGCCGTCATCGATTTTTGAAATCGATGATGTTGCCATGGTCTACCGTCCTGATCCCAAGCCTTCCCTTGTCGTCTATGGGGAATCCCATTACGGGCTGTTCAGCAAGGTGTTTTTTGCCGGTTCGAAAGAGACCGGCTCGTGGGGTGCAATGGCAGGTGTGGCGTTCCGGCCGGACGTGCACATCAAAGATATCCCCGGCCTCGGAAAAGTTGCCCCGCTGGCGTCGCTGCTGGAAGCCGTGGACATCTCGCCGCTGCTGATCATCGCATCGACATTCACCTCGAAGCGCTTTACCCCATCGGCGCTGCTGGGAGATGCGGTTCAGGGATTGAACGGGGCGCCTCTGCCACTTTCCAAGGGCGCCACACTGGCTGCGAAGATCGACCTGGGCAAGAGCTCCTCAGGCGCGATCAGTACCCTCGCCAACAAGATCCTGAAACGCGGTGAGTTGATTGCCGAAGTGACCGTAAGTAACTCCCAGGTGCAGATCGCCGCGCTCATTGACGGGGATCTGTCCGTGAAGCTGGGCTCGGCGAAGTTGAACTTCCACGATTCCTACGTGATGCTCAACGCGGGCCAGGGTGCGTTGGAGGTGGTTTTCGGCGGAACGGTGGCTGCGTCTGTGTTTGGTTCCGGCTCGATGCAATTCGGCTGCCGGATGAGCGTGGACGAAGCCGAAATCGCAGGCAGCTCGGGGCCGCTGCCGGTGGCGCTGCCTGGACCGCCGGCGCTGCCCGGCGTCCACTTTAAGGAAGGCACCTATCTCGAACTCGGCATGACCACGGAACCCGAAGGCATGCTGTTCGGATTGATGAGCGATTTCTATATCGGCGACGATCCCGGCAACAAGACCTATACCGGCAGCGCCGTTGTTGTGCTCGATATGGTGGAAGAGATCCCCGATCCGAAATACGTTTACCTCACCATCGGCCAGTTGGACCTGTGGGCGTGGATGGAGGCGCAGTTCGGGATGGGCCGCTGGCTGAATGCGGCCGGAGAAGCCGCCAAGCTGGCCGGTAAGAGGCCGGCATTGCTCAATGAAGTGACAGCCGCCTATCGCAACCTGCAGGGGGTGCTCGGGGAAGTTCATTTTGACCACGTCATACTGCACTACTGCCAGGACAATCAGGTGATGCTACCGGATGGCACGCTCGCGCAGGCGGGCGCGGGCTTCCAGGGCCATCTCGAACTCTTCGGATGGAACGCTTTTGCTGCCATGGAGTGCTCCAATACTGGTACGCCCTCCTTTGACGGAATCATCACCGTGGAGCCCATCAACCTGTTCGATGTCCTCAAGATCACCGGCGACGGCACGGGCGTGGATGTAGCGGCTGATTGGCAGCCCGGCCAGCAGATTGACTGGTCGAGCCAGCAGGCGCGCCGCGGCGCCATGAAACCGCACGCAGGGCCGCGCACCACGCTTGTGAAGGCGGGAGGTCCGGTGCTGGCACTCTCCACTAGCGGGGAGCGCATTCTGCATGCCAGTGCCGGCGTCAGCCTGCTGGGAATCCCCTGCGCCAGCGTCCTGCTCGATGTGACCCGCTCCGGCTTTGAATTCGATCTGGAACTGGGCGCCGGGGATGTGGCGCACTTTTCACTCAAGTGCCATCTGGGCGACGGGCCCGAAGGCAAGGAGTTTACCGCCTCCGGTGATACGTCGATCCATCTCGATGCCGAGATCGGTCCCATCATCCCTGGAGTGGATGCCACGGCATTCCATCTCAGCGCAGGCCTGGATGCGCACCTCGATTTTCACGTCACCGGTAAAGCGTTCGCGCTGACCGTGCGCGGCGGATTCGAATTCGAAGGTCTTCATCTGACTATGCCTGATCTCACGATCAATGAGGCGTTCAGCGATCTGGCCCAGCTGCCTGGAAAGGTGGTCGATTGGATCAAGCAGAAGGCGTCAGAGATCTTTGACTGCATCTTCGGCGAGTTGAAGAAAGCGGCCGAGTGGGTGGCGGACAAGGCGAAGCTGGTTGCTGAGGAGACAAAGGAAATTGCCGTCGGTATCTACAACGCGGCCTCGGACGCTCTCTCGTCTGCAACAGGCGTGTTGTTCGACGCGGCGAAAATGGCGAAGCTGGCGAAAGAGCAGGTGGAGCAGTTCACCCATAAGGCGGCCGATGTGGCCGTGCAGGCGGGGCAGAAGGTTGTGGAGATCGCGAACGCTGCCAGGCAAGAGGTGGAGAGGCTCGCCTCCCAGGCTGCCGACGCGCTGGTGAATGCCGGCAGGACGGTGACGCAAGCGGCCATCACCGCCACTATCTCCATGCTCCGAGACGCCGGTAAAATTGCGAACACCATTAGCGATGGCGTTGACTACGTGAAGAAGAAGGGCAGGGAGCTCATCGACTATGGAAAGAGATTGCTGACTGAAACAACGTCTGCCATCGCGGATATTGAGGACAAGGCGGCGAAGATCGTCAATCAACTGGAAGAAGACACCAAAATTGTACTTAACAAAGTAGCGGAGGCCGCCAGCTGGCTGGCGAATAAGTTGAAAGAAGGGGCCGAAGCGGTCGGTCATGGCATCGTTTCAGCCGCGGAAGATGTCGGCCACGCATTTAGCGACTTGGGGCACGCCCTGTTCGGGTAGCTGGAAAAGGAGACCATTCATGGGCGAAAAAACAAATGGCGAGGCGGTCCAAAGCCTCAAATGGGCGGCCTATTTCGACGGATCGAAACCGTGTGTGACGGGCCTCGGGCAGCTGGAAACGCGAGCGCTGCATATCGAAGTGTGGCTTCGTCCGGCGCGTGCCAGATATGTAACGACGTTCACCGAAGCGAATCTCAGCGGCCATGCAAGGCGCATTGCCAATGGCGCGCTGGTGGAGATCGGCGAAATGGATCCCACGGTGCGCCGCATCGGTTCCATAGAGATCACCAGCGGCATGCTGGTAGTTCTCTTCGATCAGCCTCATTGCCGGGGCAACGCGCGGCGCATTTCCGCCACTACTTTTGACCTGGGCGATTGGGCGGCGCGCGTGCAGTCAATGTTGGTCGTCAATGCGGCCGATGCGCGTCAACCTGCGTTGGTTCTCTACTCCCAGCCACAGTTCGCGGGCATGGCCGCGGCCGTGCGGCCCGGGACGTATCATGACCTGGCATCGCTCGCATTCACGCCTGGTTCCGCTGACCTGCCGCCGGGGCTCGAACTGCAGCTGTTCACGCGGCCGGGTTTGCAGGGCGAATCGATTACAATCTCCGGCGCGCAAGCCGATTTGGGAGACACCTGGCGCGGCAAAGCGCAATCGATGGTTGTCACGCTGGGGGGCGCTCGTGAGCGCCGTCCGGATGCTTTCGGGCGAGGCGGCGCGACGGCAATTTTTGGAAATCTCCTCCGGCTCACTCCGGAAGCCAAAGCCCCCATCACGCGCGCCGCGGCCTGGACCTTCGGTGGGCGCACGCTGGTCGATCAGGTCTGGTGCCATCTGGCAATTACCTCCAAAGACGGCCATCACTTCGCCTACCTGAACGGAACGGAGACGGGCGAACTGAACGTTCAACCCCAGGATTCCCCCGTCTGCTTTCAGGGCAGCATCGCAATGATTCGTGTGTGGCGGACGCAGCCCTCTCCCGATGCCTTTGGGTCGAGCCGGCTGTACCTGGCGCCACATCCGGCGCCACCTGACCTTGCGGAGGAATGGACGTTGGACGCGGCTGGTACGTCCTGGGTGGATTCTGTCAGCGGTAAGAAGGTCCCGCTGCCGGCTGAACTGCACGCTGTTGCGGCCGGCATGCCCGGGCCGCCTAATGCCAGCCCGGCGGCGCAGTCGATGTTGCGCGCAATGGATCTGCACGGGCAGCGTACGTTGGGCGCCGCCAATGAGCAGCAGCGCATTGCGATCCTGAAAGCGCATCAGGACGCGGCGGAAAGCAGTGCGCGCATGCACACTTCCGTTCGAGCGCAAGCACGGCTCAAGCCGATCTCTAATATCCTGTTCTCGCAAAGCACTGGATTCTGTTTCCTTGGACCCGATGGACATCAGACCAGCGAAGCCGTTAATACGAATGGGAAACCCTTTGGCGGCGCATTCGCCGTCAATCCCCGAAATGGCGACAAGTACTCCGGCAGAAGCGACTGGATCTTTGTATCCAAGGGAATGAACAAAGACGGAGGCGGGGGGCCGGCGAACGTCAATGGAACCGGACGGATCTGCGCCATGACTATTGATCCGGTGCCCGATCCTCCCGTCTTGTACTGGGTGCAGGAAGGTGGCCAGATTTGCTGCGATAAGCCGGATGACGTGAGCAAGCATGGTGATACGTATACGATCGGTACCGGGCGGGTATTGCTCGAACAACCCTCCGAAGTACACGGTGGCTTCCACTTTTTTGCCGACACCTGGTCGATCGCACTGGACCACCAACGAAACATCCTCTATTGGAGCAACGGACGCGAAATTTTCCACGCCTCTGTTGCCCTGAACGCCAACCCGGACGCGGTGAAGCTGTCAGCGCCAAGTGCATTGCCCGTCGACCACACCCGCACTCCGGCACCGCTGGCGCTGGCCGTGGAGCCTAAATCGGGCGCGCTGATCTGGGTTGACCAGACGCTCGGCAAGATCCGCTCCGCGCTTCCCGGCTCGCGCATCGTTCGCGATCTTTACGATGCGCCGAATCCCGCAGCCGCGCTGGGCATCGATCCGGAAATGGGCACTCTCCTGTGGGCCTCGGAGTTTTCGCCGCCATTGCGGGGCGCCATTGTTGACTCACCTGGCCTGTTCTTGTGGATTCAGGACCGCGGTGGGGAAGATCTACAGCAGCAGGTGGATGCGCTCACGCCGCTGCGCAGTCCGAAGATCGAGTGGATCGACGATCCAACGCTTCCCAATCGGGCGCCAGGGCAGCGCGTACTCAAACTGAACGGCGAACCGCTCGAATTTCCCACATGCCTTCTCGATACCAGTGCCGGGCTCACCGTCGAGCTCTGGATTCGATTTGACAGCCTGCCAGAGAATTTCCTGGAGCTTTCCATGGGCGGCTCATGGAATCACGATCGCGGCTCAACATGGGCCAAGACGGTGCAGCCGATGAGCGATTTCCGCATGGGTTTCACCGTCCAAGACGTGCATCTCTACGCAGCCTGGGGTGGTGTGGGCGCAAACGAGAGTAACGCCAGGCTATGTGACTATCAGTTCCGCAGTGAATGGACTCACCTGGTGTTCACGATTGATGAAAAGGGTGTGCCTTCCTTCTTTCGAGATGGCGCGGCAGGTGGATTTCTGGGGCCGTGTTCCTCCGGATCGCTTCAGCCGTGGCCCGTTCCTCCCTTGCCCAGAACGAGAGTTCGCTTTGCCGAGGGACTCAAAGGCGCCCTCGGGGGCATGCGCATGTGGAATCGCGGCCTGTCCGCTGAGGAGGTCAAAGCGCTTTATGATTGCGGCCCCGGCGACCGGCAGATTACCGCGCCAGGCGCCTACGAATATGGCTTCTTCACCTATCGCTCGCCCGGCACCGTGGTCCAAGTGGGTGATGTGGAAGGCAAGGACCCGGCCTTCCCGCTTTGCCATGTTGATGTTGTCAACGGATTTCATATTGCAAGTGAGGGCACCAGTGAGTTCCTGAAGGTGCTCGATGCGCATCGTGAGTTTGAAGCCGCTGCCGCCGCGGCAGCTTCGAAGATCGTCCACGCCCACACTGACAAACACACCGCGGTCGAAAACCAGAGCCGCCGGACTCAGGCGGATTTGGAGCAGGCGAAGGAAATGGTCAATAAACAGGAGCGAGCAGGCAGCGTGTCGGCAGAGGAATCCGGGCAACGCCTCACCCAGGCCAGCGCCGATGCATCCCGCGACAAGCAAGCGGCCAATCAGCGCCTGTCACAAGGCATGGCAGCCGAGGACGCCAAGAAGAAAGCCGCTATTCTCCATGCCAGTCAACAGGCCCAGCAGCGCGAGGATGAGGCGACGAGGAAGAAGAATGATGCTGACAGCCAGCTTCGCCAAAAGGAAGAGGAGAAGCGCCGCAAGGGCGGGTAGAGGGGTGGGACCCCTGCGCCAGTGTGCCGGGGCGTCAGGTACACTACTAATTCATGGACACGCAAGCGCAAGCATTCCGTCTCGATGGCAGACTGGCCATCATCACCGGGGCCAGCAAGGGCATAGGGCTTGGCATCGCAAAGGCGATGTCGAAGGCAGGGGCTGCCGTGCTGCTGCTCTCGCGGCAGACGCCCGATCTGGATCACGCCGTCGCGGAGATTCGCGAGGGCGGGGGCAGGGCCGAGGCTTGTCCGTTCGATCTGCATGATTACGCCCGGTTGAACGAGTGGTACTCGGGTGTGGTGGCGCAGCACGGCTTGCCCGATCTGCTGGTGAATGCGGCCGGCATCACGCGGCGCGGACCGGCCGATAAGCTCTCGCTCGATGACTGGCATGAGGTGATGAACATCAATCTCAATGCCGTGTTCGCGATGAGCCAGGCGTTTGCGCAACGGCTGCTGGCGGCGGGTAAGCCGGGGAAGATCGTCAATATCGCTTCGTTGATGACATCGGCTTCGCGGCCGGGGACGGCGGCGTATACGGCGTCAAAGGGCGGCATCGGGCAGTTGACGAAGGCGCTGGCGCTGGACTGGGCTCCGAAGGGAATCCACGTCAATGCGATTGCTCCGGGGTTTATTCAGACTGATCTCACCGGGCCGCTTTGGAATGACGCCACGTTTGACGAGTGGGTGAAGAAGCGGACTCCGATGGCGCGGTGGGGGCAGCCGGATGACATCGCGCTGCCGGCGGTGTTTATGGCGTCGGCTGCGTCGGATTTTATGACCGGGCAGGTGGTTTATGTGGACGGCGGGTTTTTGGCCACGTTTTAGTGGGAAGCCGATCTCGACATGATTGTCGAGACGGCTGGCCTGGAGGCCCGCGCTACTTCTTTTTCTTCTTCTTTTCGCGATTGGCTTCGCGGTTGCCGTGGCGGCCGGTGCCGTCGCCTTCGTCCTTGACGCCGCCGGCGGGATTCAACTTGTCGAGCGCGGCCTGCAGGCGCTTGCGGGCGGCGTTTTCGGCATTTGCCGGAACCAATGGCTCTTCAAACGGCGCCTTGCTCATGTCGAAGAGTTCGCCGCTCTGGTTGAGTTTCCATTTCGCGTCGCGAACATACCAGTTAGCGGCGAGCTGGATGTAGATCCACTCGCGTGGATTGCCCTTTCTGCCTAACAGCTGCGGGGCGATGCTGCGGCCGTCGAAGACCTTGTCCGCGGGTAGCTTTGTGCCTGTGAGCTCGGCGAAGGTTGGGATGAAATCGGTGGAGTCGACCAGGTCGGCCGACACTTTTCCCGCTGGTGTCCTGCCGGGCCAGTTGGCGATCAGAGGCACGTGCGCACCGCCTTCGAGCATGGAACCTTTCTCACCGGAAAGCCGCTTGCCTTGAATCGTGGATTGGTTGGCGTAGCCGCCGCCGGTGCCGTTATCGCCGACGAAGATGACGAGCGTGTTCTCGCGCAGCTTGAGGCGTTCCAGCTCGCTGACCAACTTGCCCACCAGCTTGTCCATGTAGCTGATGTTGTCTCCATAGAGATCCACTGCATTGGGTTTACTGTCCGGCGTGGGCAGGATTTCGGCGTGGACGTGCGACATCGGATAGTACACATAGAAGGGCTTGTCGCGGTGGCGGGTGATGAAGTCGACCACGAAGTTGTGCATCACGTCGGGCAGGTATTCCTTGTCATGGAGGGCCTGCTCTTTGCCGTTGAGCCAGTAGCGGCGGCCCTTGGGCTGTGAGTTCCAGTAGACGCCGCTGCCGGTGAAGCGGAGGTGTTCGTCGAAGCCGAATTCCGCGGGGCCGAGCGGGAGCTGGCCCCACTTGCCGATGGAGGCGGTAACGTAGCCGGCTTGCTTAAAGTAAGTGGACTGGAAGGTTTCCACCTCGGGCTTCATGAGGCCGGTGGCGTCCTGGTTGGTGGCTCCGGTGCGGAAGGCGTAGCGGCCGGTCATGAAGAGGGCGCGCGAGGGTCCGCAGAGCGGAGCGGTGTAGGCGTGGGTGAAGCGGGTGCCGGTTTTGGCGAGCGCGTCGATGTTGGGGGTCTTGAAATGATCCGCTCCGTAACAGCCGACGCCGCCGATTCCCAGATCATCTGCAAGTATGAAGACGATGTTCGGCTTCTTCTGTGCCGGTTGGGCCATGAGGCTGCTGGTGGCGAAAGCGCCTGCAGAGCGGAGAAAATCTCTACGGTTCATTTGGGAAAGCTCCATTGAGGGCACAATTCAGATGTTATCATCCGGGCCTTCGATTCGTTTCGTTCAGCGCCCGGGCTGGATCGTAGTTCGGATTCAATCCCGGCACTGGACTTCCGCAGTTGCGGATCCAGGCATGCAATTTCTTCCGCATCGCCGCCGCCCGTTCCGGCATGCGCGAGGCGAGGTTGTTCCGCTCGCCGATATCGTCGCGCAGGTTAAAGAGTTCGAGGCGGGCTACTGGCTGGTATTCGGCGTGGCGGTCCTCATCGATGTAGTCGCCGAAGAAGTCGATGAGTTTGTAGTCGCCTTCGCGAATGATGGCGGAGGGAGTTGCCAGCCAGCGCACGTCGTAGAAGGGCATGTACCAAAAAAGCGCGCGGGAGGCGATGCGGCCCCGGCCGTTCAGCAGCGGGGTCAGGTCCACACCGTCTGTGACATAGCCCGCAGGGAGTTTGGCGCCTGCCATGGCAAAGAACGTGGGCATGAAATCCACGGCATGCACAGGAGTGGTGCAGGTGTAGCCGGGTTTGGCGACACCGGGCCATCTTACGATCATGGGCACGCGGATTCCGCCTTCATAGGAAGAACCTTTGCCCGCCCGAAGCGGCGCGTTGTTGAACTCCGTTGCGCCTTCGGCGAGGTGGATGGCGCCGTTTTCGGGCATCTTGGGATTGGGAAGGTAGGATCTATATACGCCGCCGTTATCGCTAAGGAAAACGACCGCGGTGTTCTCGCGAAGGCCCAGGTTATCGAGTGCGGCGAGGAGGCGGCCGATGGCGGCATCGAAGTGTTCAATGGCGGCAAGGTAAGTAGCGTTGTTCAAGCCTTCGGTGGGGTAGCCTTTGGCGGACCACTTTTTCACCAGCTCCTCGGGCGCAGCGACGGTGCGGTGGATCGAATGATGGGCAAGGTAGAGGAACCAGGGTTTTGCCTTGTTTTTTTCGATGAACGCGATGGATTCATCCGTGAAGCGATTGACGGCTTTGTCGCCTGAGTTTTGTTCTGACGCGGATTTGGCCGGTGTCTGGACCGTATCGAAGCCGTAGTAGTGAGAGGCCTGCGGATTCAGGCCAGTGTAGTTGCCGTCGGGGCTGTTGGCGGTGAGGTGCCACTTGCCGATGCACGCGGTGGCGTAGCCGGCGGCCTTCATTCCCTTCGCCAGCGTGAAGGCGTCACGAGAAAGCGATTCGCCAAAGGGCGGCTCTTCCACGCGCGCGGTTTGATAGCCGTACCAGGGAATCACGTGCCACATCCTGTTGCGGGCGGTGTACTGGCCGGTTAGCAGCGTGGCGCGGGTGGGCGTGCATTGCGGTGCGACGTAAGCGTCAGTAAAGCGTACTCCCTCGGCGGCGAGCATGTCGAGATGCGGTGTTGGCACGAGCTTGTTGCCGAAGCAGCCAAGGCTGGGGTAGCCCAGGTCATCCATCAGGATGAAGAGGATGTTGGGGCGCTTGGCTTGCTGTGCAGGGACGGAGGAGGCAAAAAGTCCGAGGCCTGTTGCGCGCAGCAGATCGCGCCGTGAAGGTAGCGGTGAGTGAGGCATCGTGCACTCCCTTTATAGCAACTGCTGATGGACGCCTGGGATTGTGGTCCGGGTGTTAGAGTGGGTTTTGACAATATGAACCGCAGATCCTTTCTCGCATGCATGACAGGCGCACTTGTGGCGCAATCACGGAGGCCAAACATCGTTGTCATTCTGGCCGATGACCTTGGCTATGGCGAACTCGGCTGTCAGGGGAATCCGCAGATCCCCACTCCGCATATCGACTCAATCGCCCGCGCCGGAGTGCGCTTCACCAACGGTTACGTCAGTGCGCCTTACTGCGCGCCATCGCGTGCGGGACTGATGACTGGCCGTTACCAGACGCGCTTCGGTCATGAGCGCAATGTGGTTGGGGATGCGAACCTGAAGCCGGATGTTGGTCTGCCGGTTTCGGAAACCACCATTGCGCAACTGCTCAAGGGCGCCGGCTACGCCACGGCTGCAGTCGGAAAATGGCATCTCGGCGCTGCTCCCAAATTCCATCCGCAGCAGCGCGGCTTCGATGAGTTCTTCGGGTTCCTGCATGAGGGACACTACTACTTGCCTCCTCCGTACAAAGGCGGCACCACGCGGCTGCGTCCGAATGAGCCCCCGTACGATGCGGAGAATCCGCTGCGCCGCGGGACTTCGACGGTGGAAGAGAAGTTGTATCTGACCGATGCGATCACGCGCGAAGCCACCGGGTTTATTGACCGGCATGTAGCGGAGCCGTTCTTTCTGTACGTTCCGTATAATGCGGTCCACAGTCCGATGCAGGCGACCACGGAGGCGATGAAGCGGTTCAACGGAATCGGCGACGAGCACCGGCAGGTGTTTGCGGCGATGCTTGCGTCGCTCGATGACGGCGTCGGGGCGATTCTTAAAACCTTGCGCGAGCACAAGCTCGAGGAGAACACGCTGGTGATTTTCCTCAGCGATAATGGGGGCCCCACTGGAGAGCTGACCTCCAGCAACACGCCGCTGCGCGGCTTCAAAGGGCAGCTGTGGGAAGGCGGCATCCGCATTCCGTACATGATGCAGTGGAAGGGCCGCATCCCTGCCGGGCGCACCTTGCATCAGCCGGTGATCTCGCTCGATATTTTCCCCACCGCCTTGGCCGCGGCCGGCGTTTCCGCTCCAGCGAAACTGCAGTTGGATGGCGTGGACCTGCTGCCTTTGGCGACGGGCGCTACGGATCGCGCACCGCACCAGTCGCTGTTCTGGCGCTACGACAAGGCAATTGCCCTGCGCCGTGGCAAGTGGAAACTGGTGCGTCAACCAGCCGGGCCGAGGGCGCCGGAGCCAGCCTTTGAGCTTTACGATCTGGAGAAAGATCTCGCCGAAAAGAACAACCTCGTTTTGTCGGAACCGGCCATTGTCGCGGACCTGCGCGCCGAGCTTATGGCGCTTGATAGCCAGATGAAGAAACCACTCTGGTAGCAGGGGTTCTTTACGCAAGTGTAAAGAACGCAAGACCCCGCTTGACACGCCCTTCCGCGTTTCGATATATTCAGCCCCACTTGTCGAAATTCAGGGGACTCTGGTTTCCATGCAGTTGATCTCCATTTACTGAGGGTGTATGAAAATGGTTCGTAACGTAATTGCTTTTTCACTTCTGCTGCTGGCAATGCTGCCGGCGGCCAACGCGCAGAGCGTTACCGGGCAGATCTCCGGCACGGTCACTGACCAGGGCGGATCCGTCATCGCTGGAGCAACTGCTCGCCTGACGCACGATCTGTCGCAGCAGGTGCGCTCAACCACTGCCGATACCAACGGCAACTTTCTTTTCACGAATCTTCTGCCGGGCGACTACAGTCTGCACATCGAGCACACCGGCTTCAAGAGCTATTCGCAAAAAGCGATCGCCGTCGGCGCACAGGAACGTGTTGCACTGCGCGAAATCAAGCTCTCTGTCGGCGATATCTCCACGTCGGTGGAAGTCATGGCGGAGGGATCGCGCGTTGCGACTGAAACATCCGACCGCTCGATCCAAGTGGGCACGCAGCAGATCGAAGACACCCCGATCCCCGGCCGCGACTACCTGGGCATTCTGCGTACACTTCCCGGTGTGCAGCAGGTGACCCCCAGCGACATGCCGGGCTGGTTCAACACGACCGGCAACCAGGTGAACGGCGGCCAGAGCGGCCAGTTCATGGTGACGCTGAGCGGCGTCGGCAGCCAGGATAGCGGCGCGCCGAACACCGGCGGATACCTCGCTCCGAACATCGATGCTATCGGCGAAGTGAAGGTTCTCGTTTCCAACTTTACGGCTGAGTACGGCGCGCGCGCCGGCGGCCAGATGAACGTATCGATCAAGAACGGCGGCTCGGCGTATCACGGCACGATGCTGTACAACTGGCGTCACGAAGGCTTCGCGGCGAATGAATTTTTCAACAACAAGAACGTCACTATTACGAACGGCGTTGGCGTGCCGGTGAGGAAGGGCTACTACCGCTACCAGAATCCCAGCGGCACCTTTGGTGGTCCGCTGCTCATCCCCGGCACCAACTTCAACAAGAGCCGCACCAAGCTTTTCTTCTTCTTCTCTGAAGACTACCTGCACAGCAAGAATACCGGTGGCGTCAGCAGCTTCAACATGCCCACCGCACTGGAGCGCAAGGGCGACTTCTCGCAGACGGTCACTTCGACCGGTGTGCTGATTCCGATTAAGGACCCCTCTACCGGCAAAGTTCTGCCCGGCAACATTCTGCCTGCGAGCCAGATCAGTCCCTACGGCTTTGCGATGATGAACCTGTTCCCGATGCCGAACACGACCGATACTACCGGCCGCCGGCAGTTCAACGCGCAGTATCAATTCAACCGCGACAGGCCTAACGAAGATCGCATCTTGCGTACCGATTTCAATATCGGCGCCAAGACCTCTTCTTACCTCGTGCTGATGCAGCACTTCCAGGCTGACCGCGGCGTGGGTGCTACGCTCAACGGCGGCGGTGGCTGGGGACAGTTCGCTAGCAACTACGACATTCAGTCGGCCAGCGTTGCTTATACGGTGGTCCATACGTTCCGTTCGAATCTGATCAACGAAACGACATTCGGCATCAACCGGGCGACGCAGAACACCTACGCGGCCGATGCCGAGGCGTTCAAGAAGGTGAACGATGTCTCGTCGCTCATCGGGCCCGATGGCAAGCAGGTGAAGCTGCCGAACTTCTTTGGCGCGAATTACCTCAACGTTCTGCCTGACATCAGCTTCGGCACCAACAGCGCGCAGTCCGCGGGCCAGGGCGTGACGGCGCCTCCGGGCTTCAGCTTCGATAACCGCTGGCCGTTCCACGGTACCGATCAGCTCACCAACATCATCGATAACGTAACCTGGATCAAGAATCGCCACGTGGTGAAGGCTGGCTTCTACTATGAGCACGTCGCGCGCAACGTGAGCGTTTACTCGCAGTACAAAGCATCCGGCACTTACTGGTTCGGTTCCGATACGGCGAACCCGAATGACACCGGCTACGGTTTCGCCAACATGATGGCCGGCACGGTGCAGGCCTACGGCGAAGACAACATGAAGCAGGTGAACCACTCCCGTTACAACCAGGTGGAATGGTTCGTCCAGGACGCCTACAAGGTGAATCGCCGCCTTACGCTTGATCTCGGCATGCGCTTCCAGATCCTCCAGCCGACCTGGTCACTCGGCGCAACGCTCGGGCTGTTCCAGGGCCAGGCGTACGACGTGAACAAGTCCGGCCAGTTGCTTTTCCCGGCCCTGTCGGGTGGAAACAAGATTGCGCTCAATCCGAAGACCGGCGCACAGTATCCGTTCGCCCGCGCCACGTCGTTTGATCCTGCATCGTATGCCGCCAGCGCCCTGCCGTTTTCCGGTATTGTGCAGTTCAAAGACAAGTTCTTCAACACACCTCCCGTGCAGTACGGACCGCGCCTCGGTTTTGCGCTGGATGTCTTCGGTAATGGCAAGACCGCGCTACGCGGCGGCTTCGGTATCTTCTACGGCCGTGCCTACGGCGTGGATACCATCGGTGCGACCGGCGCCGGCGTCGGTCCGATGGCTGCGCCGCCAGCCTTCCGCGCACCTATCTACTTCAACACCACCTTCAACAATCTGCTGGCCACGCAAGGCTACTACGGTTCACAGAACGTTGCCGGCGGTTCTCAGGATTTCAAGAATCCGACCACTTACAACTGGAGCTTCGGCGTTCAGCAGGGCCTCAAGTGGGGCATGATTCTCGATGTCTCCTATGTGGCTAACATTTCCCATCATGGTTTCGGGCAGCTAAACGACGCCAATGCTGTTCCGCCGCTGACCGATTGGACTCCGCAAACCGGCGCGGTAAAGGCTTATCTCGATCCGACCAGCGCCAACGGTACCGGCGCATTCTACACTGCCAACTTGATTCGTTCGATGACTAAGTACGTCGGTTACGGCTCGATCTCCACTTACACCAGCCTCGGAGAATCCAACTATAACTCACTGCAGGTGCAGCTGAACCGCCGCTTCGGAAAGCGTTATCAGTTCGGCGGAAATTACACGTTCTCCAAGACTCTGAACTTCAGTCACCAGCAGTTTGTGGACGACTATCTCACGAAGAATGTGCTCAACCGTCCACATGCCGTCAACTTGAACTTCGGCTACGACCTTCACAGCTTTGCGGTGCTCAGGAATCACCTGATCACGCGCACCGTGATGGACGGCTGGCACATCAGCGGCGTCGCGGCTATCTTCAGCGGCACGCCTTTCACTGTTGGCTGCTCTGCTTCCAGCGCACCGATCGGTTACTGGACCGGTACGCCCACAGGTGGCCTGCCGTTCCGCTGCCAGATGAATGGCGATCTGTGGCGCACGGATGGCAACACGCCGACCAATGCAGCCATCGATCCGCGCCTGTACTATCCGATGAATCCGGCCAGCTTCTCGCTGCCTTCGATCAACTCGCTTGGTATCGGCAACACGCCTCCCACGCTGACTTACGGCCCCGGCATGGAAAACCTGGATCTCTCCGTTTCGAAGACCTTCAAGGTCGCCGAGCGGAAATCGCTCGAAATCCGCGCCGATGCTTACAATGCATTTAATCACTTCAATCCGGCCAATCCGAATTCATCGCTGACGTTTAACTATACGAACGGCCAGCAGACGAACGCTGCGTTTGGGCAGATTACGGGTACGCAGCTGCGGTCGCGCAGGACGGCGGCTACGCTGAAGTTCCGGTTCTAAGTTGTGCTTTTGGGGAGGGCCTTTGGTATATGGCCCTTCCTATTTACTTGCTGCAATCGCCTGATGCAACCAAACCGGCATCGGCTCTGCAACGTAGGTAATGGTCCCGTTCCTGCTTTCGAGCAGCAAGGGGTGTTCCGCATCGAGAGTGGTGTTGTCGTGGACCTTTAGAATGTCCATCTCACGGATGGCTTGCCGCAGGTTGCCAAGGCTTGCATCATAGATTCCTCGCAACACGGAAGCCGGCGCACTGTGGCCGCCAGCATCTGCTCTTGCCTTGACACGTTCCAAATGAATCTCGAATGACGCGAGCGATAGATACTTCATTTCCACAATGAAGCCGTTGCGCCCCGCGTGCCGGGCTTGATCGAAGGTAACGGAGCTTCTTAGAGTCGTTTCAATCGCGAAACTTTCCTGCTGCCGGATGCACTCGGCTATGAACTCTTCGAATTCCTGGTTTACACGCCGGCGACTTGTTCTTGGAATGGCTCGATACGAATTCCCATTCAATGCTGCGGCACGATCATCAGCATTGTAGTAGGCGACGCCGAAGCTCGACACAGGATACAGAGTCGATTTGCCGCTGCCAGAGGGTCCTATGACAATCATCATCCTCGGCTTCATTAGCCGCCGAAATCGCGATCGGAACCTTCTTGCATGTCGGCAGGCAGGTCAGTGCGGATGCGCTTTCCAAGCGAGTCAATGATACCGCTTTCCTGGAGCTTCTTCACTGCGGCTTTGCCTCGCGCGACAGCGGCGGCATGGTCTGAATCCTTGCTTGGCTTCATTCCAATTTCAGCTACTTCGCCTGATACGTTTTGCTGAAGCCGGTGCGTGGGTTAGTCATGGTGTATTTGCCATTTGGCTCTACGGAGAGTTTAAGCCAGCCGCCTTTGCACTCCGCGGTCGGCTGCAGGTTCCCGATCATCTTCTCATCCGTATTAATCTCTTTCGGCGTCAGTAGCGCCAGATGCCCTTGCCAGATATCCTCCAGGCCGGGTGACTTGCGCAGCGTCTCGAACACGCTCGCCTGGCCGCCTTTGCGCGGACCGTTATTCATCACGGCTACCTTGGGCTGAATCGCCCAGACAAACTGCGGTGAGTTGGAGCGGTCGAGGCCATGATGCGTGGTCTGGTACAAGTCCACGGTGCCGATGCGATTCTCCGGGCATACCAGCTTCTTCTCGAAGTTCCAGGTGAGGTCGCCCATGTCGATGAACTTGAACTTGCCGAACTTCAACAGGAAGCCCACGCTCATGTCGTTATCAGGATCGGGCTCGCCCTTGTGCTCCTCGAAAGTGGCACACGCCGGGTTCTTCGCGCCCGCACCCTTCAATGGCTTCGCCACAGGTTCGCCCGCAGAGATAAGCGTCGTGATGTCCAGGCCCTTGAGCGGAATCTTGTCGCCCGCCTTGAGGATTTTGCGCTTGCCCGCGGTCAACTCCACATAAGCTTTGTAAGCTGCGGCGACATTGGGCCGCGCGATCTCGATCGATTCGCCGTGATCCATGTACATCTTGATCGGGATCATCTTTTCCAGCGCCGGCAGCGCGCCCATGTGATCGCCGTGGAAGTGCGTGGTCAACAAAATATCGATCTGCTTCAACCCCGCCTCCTTCACCGCCGCCATGATGCGCTTCGCATCGCGATCGTCCGGTGTGCGGTTGGCGGTGTCGACGAGCATCGATTCACCGCTCGGCGAAACGATCAGCGTCGCAGCGCCGCCTTCGGCATCGATCCAGTAGACTTCCAGATTGCGCGACGCGGCCTGCAGGGCGCAGGTCGACATGATCATTACCAACAACTTGGTCTTCATGAGAGCTCCTTACTTACGAGGCTTAACGTACTCTTTAGGATAGACCAGCGGCTTGCCGCCGCGGCTAACGATGAGCTCCGTCATCAGATTGATGGGCTGGTTGAGGGGAATGAAATCGCCGAGCTGGATGGGCGTTCTGCCGCGCGAATCCTTCTGGTCGAGTGGCACGCCGATGTCGGCCAGGAACTGCACGGTTTCGGTCATCTCGGCCTGTGACGCGCCGCCTCCGCCACCCACCACAAGATGCATCGCGGTCTTGCCGGTGCGGTCCACAGCCTTCACGTCCTTGTCGAACTCGTAGGCGCACTTTGCCGCCTGCACGCGTCCGCTCGCGGCAGCGGCGAGCAGCAGCGTCGCGCTGTCCTGCGCCTTGATCGTGATGTCCGCGCCCTTCTCGATCAGTGCCCGCATCACCTCCGGCTTGTTCGCGCGCGCGGCGAGCAAAAGCGGAGTCTGCTCGCCTGCCTGCTGCCGGAAGCTACCAGGAGTTGGTTCGATCGGACTGGTGCGCTCGTTCAACTTCGCGCCCTTGGCGATCAGCGTCTTCACCAGTTCGAGTGAACCAGCCTGCGCGGCGATGTGGAGCGGGGTGTTCTTCGTTTTATCCGCGACGTTCGGATCGGCCCCGCCTTCGAGCAGCGCCAGTGCGGCGTCGTAGCTGCGATTCGACATCACGGCCGTCAGGACCTTCGATTGATCGGGCAGTGTGTGGTTCGCATTCGCGCCGGCCTTGATCATGCGCCGCACGGAGACAGCGTCATTCTTCAGCGCCGCGAACACCAGCGGAGTGAAGCCGCCCTTGCTCACCGAGTTCACGTTCGCGCCTTTGGTGATGAGCAGTTCGACCACTGCTGTGTGGCCCTCCGAGGCCGCCCACATCAGGGCGTTCTGTTGCCGCTTGGGTTCCACCGCGTTGACGTCCGCGCCGCGATCGAGCAGCATCTGCACTTCCGCCACGCTGCCTGCGCCCGCCGCAATCATCAGCGCGGTTTCACTGTTCCAGCGCATGGCCTTCGAATCGGCCCCGGCCTTCAGCAGTCTTTCAGAGAGCGCGGCGTTGCCGTTGGCCAGCGCGAGGGTCAGAGGAGTCTCGCCGTAGTCGCCTTTGGCGTTGACGTTCGCACCGCGATCGATGAGCTTCCCGGCCACATCCGGCATATCGAGAAACACCGCCCACGCCAGCGGAGTGGCGCCATCGGGAGCCGCGCCATTGACGTCCGCACCCGCGCCCAGCAGGGTTTCGAAGGCCTTCATGTCGCGCCGCTTCAAGGCATCAATCAGCCTGGTATCGGAGCTGGCCAGCAGAGGCAGCGCGGCTGCTAGCAGCCAGAGTGCGAAGCGCATACTAGACATCCGAAAGGTGCTGCAGCTTACCGGTGCTGTCGCCCAGCTTCTCCGTCTGCACGCCGGACTTATCCAGCATCGTCAGCAGCAGGTTGGTCATCGGCGTCTCCGGCCCGTACTTCACGTGACGTCCGCTCTTGATCTTGCCGCAACCGCCGCCCACCAGCACCAGCGGCAGATTGGTGTGCGTGTGCGCATTGCCATCGGCGATGCTGCTGCCGTAGAGAATCATGGAGTGATCGAGCAGGCTGCCGTCGCCATCCTGGGTGTTCTTCATGCGGTCGATCATATACGCGAACTGATTCACGTGATGCGTATTGATCTTGATCGTCTTATCGATCTTGTCCTGCTCGTTCTGATGGTGCGTGCAGTTGTGGTGGCCGTCCGATACCTGAATCTCGCGATAGCTGCGATTGCTGCCTTCGCGCGCCATCATGAAGGTCACCACGCGGCTCAGGTCCGCCTGATACGCAACCACAATCAGATCCATCATCAGGCGCACGTGATCCACGAACTCTTCGGGAGCGGAGAGCGGCTTTTTGATCAGCGGCATCTTCATTGTGGCGTTCTGCTGCTCCGCCTTTTGAATGCGGCGCTCGATGTCGCGGATCGCTTCCAGGTACTCGGTGAGCTTGCGGCGGTCGCCCGCGCCGATGCGCGTCTGCAGGCGGTCCACGCTGCCCTTCACGAAATCGAGCAGGCTGCCGCGTTCGCGCATCGCTTCCATGCGCGATGCCGCGTCCGTGCTTTCGCCGTCGCCGAACAGGCGCTCGAACATCGCGCGCGGATTCACTTCCATCGGATTCGGTGAGGTCGGGCTGCTCCACGAAATCGTATTAGTGTACGCGCAGCTGTAGCCGGAATCGCAGCCACCCGCAAGCGACGGCGCTTCCACGCCGACTTCCAATGACCGGAACTGCGTCTCCTTGCCGAACTCGCGCGCTGCGATCTGATCGGCCGAAATGCCGGAACGGATATCGGCGCCCTCGGTCTTCTTCGGATGCACGCCGGTGAGCCACGATGCGCCGGCACGGGCGTGATCGCCGCCGCCGTCGCCCAATGCGCGGCCGTTGATCTGCGCCAGATTGCTGAGCACCAGCGTGCGTTCGCGGAACGGCTCCAGCGCCTTCATCGTCGAGTTGTACTCGAAGCTCGCGCCTTCGCCCTTCGCGGCCCACGCCGAATCGATGATCCCGTTCGGCACATACACAAAGCCCAGGCGCATCGCCGGATTGGCGGCGCTCTTCGACGTGGCGGCCATCGCCGGCACCATCGAATCAAGTATCGGCAGGGCCAGCGCGGCCCCGGCTCCGCGCAACAACGTGCGGCGGTTGATATGTTTCTGGCTGATGATCATTGGTTTGCCGGTCTCCTCATCTGAAATGGAGTGCTCATCACAACTGCGGTAATCAGATCCTGCATCGGGTACTCTTTGGCCGAGTTCGCGCGCAGGATGGCGCGAATGCTGGGCTGGTCGTAATACTCCACGCCGCGCCCCAGCGCATAGGTCATTAATCGTTCCACAACGGCCGAAGCGAACTCGTCGCGGCGGACGGTGGTCATGGCTTTCTTCAGGCCGGAAGGGCCAACGAACTCGGTGCCATCGGGCAGGCGGCCGGAGGCATCTATGCCGGACTTGCCGTCCTTGGTGCGCCACTGTCCGATGCCATTGTAGTTTTCCAGCGCGAAGCCGATCGGGTCCATCACGGCGTGGCATCCGGCGCAGCCCGGATTTGCGCGATGCTGTTCCAACGCCACGCGCAGGCTGACTTCCTGATGATTTTTCGAGGTCGCTTCCAGGGCCGGAACGTTTGGCGGAGGCGGAGGTGGCGGAGCGCCCAGCAAATTATCGAGCACCCACTTGCCACGCTGCACAACCGAGGTCCGGTTTGGCGGCGAGGTCACGGTCAACAGACTGGCCTGGCCCAGCAGCCCGCCGCGATTCGGATCGTTCAATGTCACGCGCCGGAACTGCGAACCATAGATGCCGCTGATGCCGTAGTGCTTCGCCAGCCGCTCGTTGAGGAAGGTGTAGTCGGCGCGCAGCAGGTCAAGCGCGCTGCGGTTTTCGCGGACGACGCTATCGAAGAATAGTTCGGTTTCGCGCTGCATGCTGTAGCGCAGGCTTTCATCGAACTCGCCGAATACGACAGGGTCCGGTTTGACGGCCGCGAGGTTGCGGATCTGCAGCCATTGGCCGGCAAAATTCGATGTCAGGGTATTGGAGCGCGGATCGTCCATCATCCGCTGCACCTGCTGCTTCACCACCGCGGCATTCGCCAGCTTGCCGCTCACCGCGAGGTTCATCAGTTCTTCGTCGGGCACGCTGCTCCACAAGAAGAACGAAAGCCTTGACGCCAGCTCCACGCCGGAGATACGATGCACCGGACCCTTCGCCACCGGATCCAACTCCACGCGGAACAGAAAATCCGGTGAGATCAGAATCGCTTCAACGGCCTTCTGAATGCCGTATTCAAAGCCTCCCTTCGTGCGAGCTTGTTTGTAGAAGCGCACCAACGGCTGCACGTCGCCGGCGGTCACCGGCCTGCGATACGCGCGCCTGCTCAGGTTCGCTAGAATCTTCTCCGCACAGGCGGACTCTTCCGCCGCGCTCTTCGGCTGGCAGATCAGAATCTTGCGGCGGCTCTCCGTGTCGCCCGAACCGGCCGGTTTATAAGGACCGGAGATGGACAGGTTCGCCAGGCGCGGCAGGCTGCCCAGCAGACCCGGCGCTACGTCGCGTTTGATACTCGCACCATCCAGACGCAGATCAACGGCGGCCCGGTTACCTTCCGGGCGCCGAGTGCCGAAGGCGCCGAGCGTCTCAGGACGGATCGACTCGCGCGGGAACGTCACCGCGACGGACCGCAGCCCGGCCTTCACCGGCATCCGCACTTCGAACGGCAGGTCAGACATCGGGGCATTCGGATTGCCGAAATTCACGCGCAGGACGTATTCGGCGTCGAGCGGGAAATAGTATTTGATGGCCACGCCACCGGCGGAGTTGAACGGCAGATCTTCGCTGACCCACTCCAAGCGCGCAGGCACCACGGTGTTGCGGCCGGTTTCGCGGCGCGGTTCGAACTTCTCTTCGGTAGGTTTGATGGTAGGGTCGCCGATGGCGATGCGGGCGATCTTGCGGGCCACGGAAAGATAGCGGTCGAGCAGTGTGGGTGAAACCGAAAGAACGTCGCCGTTGTTATCGAAGCCGTAGCCCGAATCGTCCACCGGCAGCAGGTCGCCGGGTTTTACGTCGAGGCCGAAGACATCGCGCACGGCGTTGCTGTACTCGGAGCGATTGAGGCGATGAATCGCAGGCCGCCCTGGATTCGGATGCGCAGTGCCCTCTGCGTCCAGCATGCTCTCTAATGACCTGGTGAAGTTGTTCGACGCCATCGCATCCGGACGCGGTGCGCCCGCCGGCGGCATCTGCCCGTTCTTCACTTTGCGCAGGACCTTTTCCAGGAGTTCGGCCTTGTCGGCGACCGCGGTGAACTCCAGTCCCTGCAGCGAAACGCCCGCGGTCTTCACGGAATTGTTGTGGCAGCCCAGGCAGTACCGCTGCGCCAGAGCCTTATTTGACGGGGTCTGCGCGAACGCAACGGAGATCGGCGCCAGTAAAAGCGCACGGAGGCACATGTGCCTTGCGAAATGGGTAGCCAGCCTCATTAGATTGATTGTTTGGGTCGAACCAGGACACTTAAATTGTATCCCAGTTTTCACATGTTTCCATGAGAAGAATCGTCCGCCAAACGCACTACCATCTTGTGCCGGCCATCTTTACCACTTCCCTGCGCGCCATCCGCTCGCTGCGCCATATCTATCTCTATGGGAGCGTCTGCTCGGACGCCACAAGCCTTGGCCGGTTATTGCGCGGGCACTTTCTCGACATTCTGAAGCGCGCCACGCCGCCGCAGTTTGAGGTACGGACGCGCCAGTTGGGAGGCCTCCCCATTACGGTGCGCGCTGCGGGTACCGACATGTCCGTGCACCTGGCGACCTTTCACGGCAAGTTTCACGCGGTCGATTACAGCCAGGTGCCGCGCGACGCCAAGGTGATTCTCGATCTCGGCGCCAACATCGGCTGCACCGCGGCGCACTTCGCCTGCCTCTATCCGCAGGCCAAGATTATCGCGGTGGAAATGGATGCCGACAACGCCTACCTCGCGCGGCAGAACACCGCGCACTGGCGTGACCGCTGCACCGTCGTCGAGGCCGCCATCTGGCACACCGATGGCAGCGTCGAGTATCAACTCGATCCGCTGCATGCCGATGGCTTTAGTGCGAGGGATGCCGTTGGCCCCACGGCGGGACAGGTGCGCAGCGTCCAGGCGATCAGCGTCAACACACTGCTCAATAATCTCTGCCCCGGCCAGATGGTAGACTACGCCAAGATCGATATCGAAGGTGCCGAGCGTGAACTGCTCAAGACCAATACCGAGTGGCTGCGCCGTGTGCGCTGCCTGAAAGTGGAGCTTCATGGCGGCTATACCAAGGAAGAGTGCGCGGCCGACCTCAAAGCGGCCGGCTTCAACTCCGCCATCGATAGCGGGCACTGGGCGTGCGTCCTGGCCTTGAATCCAATGTGATAATGTTAGGGGCTCATCGAGCCCTTAACCATGGCGAAACTACTCCCGTACCTGCTTCTGCTTGCGTGTATCTGCCGGGCGCAGGAGCCCACCACTGCTTACTCGCGGCAATGCTCGGTCTGTCACGGCGCCGATGCCAGCGGCAGTGATCGGGGCCCCGCGCTGACCGGCAATCGTCGCATGCGCACGCGAAGTACGGCTGATATTGCCGGCATCATTCGCAACGGCACTCCCGGCGGTATGCCCCCATTCAAGCTCGCCGAGTCCGAAGTGAACGCGCTTGCGGAATTCGTCAAGTCACTCAACCAGACTGCCTTTGAAAGCGCTCCGCAGGGTGACGCCGCTGCAGGCGAGCAGTTCTTTTTCGGCCAGGGGAAATGCGGCGCTTGTCACATGGTGAAAGGCCGCGGCGGATCGAACGGACCGGACCTCTCCAGCATCGGCCGCCAGTTGACGCTGCCCGAGCTCCGGCAGTCGCTCACCGAACCGAGCGCGCGCATTGCGCCCGGCTATTCGACGGCTGTTGTTACTTTGTCCGATAATCGCGTTCTGCGTGGCTTTCTTCGCAGCCAGGGCAGCCACGATCTGCAACTCCAGACCGCCGATGGCAAGCTGCACCTGTTGACCGATCGGCAGTACAAGCAGGTCAAGATCGAAGCGGTCTCGCTCATGCCCGCCGCGAAACCTTCCGGCGATCTCATCGCCTATCTGAGCCGGCTCGATGGAGTTACTGCCGGCGCACTCACTTCGCCGATTGCGGCCCCCGTCTCGGAGTTTGAAGCGATCTTACACCCGAAGCAAGGCGAATGGCCCACTTACAACGGCGACATCGGAGGCAACCGCTATAGCACGTTGGCGCAGATCAATACTACTAACATTGCGAAGTTACAGCCGCAGTGGATCTTCCCAATTGCCTACAGTCCGCTCGAAACAACCCCGCTTGTCTCGGAAGGTGTCATGTATGTCACCGGCCCCAATCAGGTGTATGCGGTTGACGCCCGTACCGGCCGCGCAATCTGGAGTTACTCGCGGCCCCGTACTGAAGAGCAGAATGTCGCAGGCGATGCGCGGCTCGGCGCCAATCGGGGCGTGGCGCTATCCGGCAATCGCGTCTTCTTCAATACGGACGACAACCATATGCTCAGCCTCAACCGTCTCACCGGCGCGTTGATGTGGGATGTCTACATGCCGGAAAACATCAATGACCCGCAGCATTATGGCGCCACTACCGCGCCGCTGGTTGTCAACGATGTGGTCATCTCTGGCGTCGCCGGTGGGGATCAAGGTATTCGCGGCTTCGTTGGCGCATGGAAGATCACTACCGGCGAACTCGTCTGGCGCTTTTGGACCGTCCCGAAACCCGGTGAGCCCGGCTCCGAAACCTGGCAGGGGACTGACACCGAAGGCCGCGGCGGCGGCACCTGGCTGACCGGCACCTACGATCCCGAAACCGGCCTGCTCTACTGGCCAACCGGCAATCCGTTTCCCGATACCGATGGCTCGCAGCGCATCGGCGATAACCTTTACAGTAACTGCGTGGTGGCGCTCGATCCCAAGACCGGTAAACTGCGCTGGCACTTCCAGTTCACGCCGCACGATATCCACGATTGGGACTCCGTCCAGACGCCGGTGTTAGTCGACGCCAAATTCAAGGGAGTGGAGCGTAAGTTACTGCTGCACGCCGACCGTAACGGGTTTTACTATGTGCTCGACCGTACCAACGGCCAGTTCCTGCTGGGGGAGAAGTTCGTGAAGAAGGCCACATGGGCCAGCGGGATCGATAAGAATGGCCGGCCACTACTTACTTCCAACAATGAGGTGCCGCCGACCGGGACTAAGTCCTGTCCGGCGGTGCGAGGAGCGACGAACTGGTATTCGCCGGCCTATAGTCCGCTGACGAATCTCTACTATGTGATGGTGGTGGAAGACTGCGGCTCCTACAGCCAGTCGCGCATCGGGGGCTTCGGGTTTCTCAACAATCCCAAGGACCCCGGTATGAAGTATCTGCGGGCCTTGGATATGGAAACCGGGGCGATCAAGTGGGAGATCCCGCAGATTGGGCCCGTGGAGAAGAACTACTCAGGAGTGTTGGCTACCGCCGGAGGCCTCGTGTTTTATGGGGAAACCAGCGGCGGTTTCGCGGCGGTGGATCAGAAGTCAGGCAAGACCCTCTGGCACTTCGAAGCGGGTGCGACTTGGAAGGGGTCGCCGATGACCTACACGGTGGATGGAAGACAGTATGTGGCGATTGCTTCGGGCGCGAATGTTTTGTCGTTTGCTTTGCCGGTGCAGTGAAGACCGCTCACTGACGTTCGCGGCTCCGCTAGAAGTACACGTACACAAGCGGAGCGGTATATTGGAACGAATGCGCTACCTGATTACCTTCTCATGCTACGGAACGCGCGTACACGGGGAAGGCATAGGCCTGGTCGACAAGCACCACAACAGATACGGAAGTCCGTATCTGAATCCAAACCCCAATCGTGCACTTGCAGAACGCGAGCGCATGGACCAACCCGCATACCTGCTGGATCATGTCCGAAGGGCAATCGTGCTCACGTCCCTCCAGGAGACCTGCCGGTTCCGAAACTGGCTACTCCTTGCGGCGCACCTCCGAACAAACCACGTTCACATTGTAGTCGAAGCCAACCTTGGCCCCGAAAAGGTCATGAGCGACTTGAAGGCCTATGCGAGCCGGGCACTGAATGCGGCGAGTCTTGATCTACCCGACAGAAAGCGCTGGACGCGGCACGGGAGCACGAGGTGGCTGTGGAAGGACCAGGCAGTTCGCGATGCGATCAAGTATGTTGTTGAGGGGCAAGGTGAAACCTTGGCAGTGTATTGCATCGAAGCGGATTAGGACCGCTCCCTTACGTTCGCGGCTCCGGAAGCTCCGCTCTACAGTCCGGTCACTCAGGACACCGCCGTCTGCGCGGGCCAGTTCCCACCTCGCCCGCAAAACAGCTATGATTCAGATAGAAATGTCTGAATCGCGAGTTGCGAGCGAAGCTGAGGGACTCCCCGCCGAACTGATCGCTTCCCTCATGACATCGCTCCTGCGCGGCGTCCTCGTCGTTCTTTTGTTCGAGTCATTTGTGGTGATCCCGTTCCTCGCCGTCAACAAGGTTGCCGCAAGCTGGATGAGCGCATTTGCCCTGGTGGCATTAATTGCAGTCCCCTACGCGCTGCTTCGCCAGCAGAGGCCTCTTCTATCTGCGTATGTATTTCTGCTCAACAGCGCAGTGGTCGCTACCAGCTTTGTGTTGCTGGGTCGCGGCGGCGTAAGCAGCATGGGTTCGACTCTTCAACTGGCCATCGTAGGGATCGCCGTCGTGATTGTTGGGCGGCGGTTCGCGGCGTGGATTGCCGTGACCTGCCTTGCCGCCGATTTGGCGGTTGCCGCCGCTGAGTTTCTCGGGTATTCTTTGCCTAAAGTCTTCCCGGGACAACCTCTTGCCGTCTGGTTCTCATTCGCCGCCGATTTCCTGCTCCTGGCGTGGGTACTCGATCGCGTGATTCGCGCACTGCTCACCCAACTCCAGGAACGCAGGCAAGCCGAAGCCTCGCTGCGCGAAAGCGAGGAGAGGTTCCGCACTGTGATGGAGCAATCCCCCGACGTCATTGCCCTCATTGACGCCAGGGGAGTGCTCATTTATATCTCCCATGCTTCCAAAGCGACCTTCGGATTCACACCAGATGAGATGACCGGATGTCATTTCGAGAACTTTCTGGCAGAGCATTCGCTGCCGAGCGCGATGGAAGCGTTTCACAGGACCATGGGCGCGGGTATCCGCAAGAACAGCATTGAGCTGTCGATGAAGAGGAAAGATGGCACGCTCTTTGTGGGCGAACTGGAAGCCAAGCGCTGCAACGACGGGCCGGAACCTGCCATCCTGATTCTCATCAGAGACATCAGCGAACGAAGGCGCGCGGAAGAGGTGCAGGCCTTCCTGGCTCATGCCGGCAGCGGGGAAGGGGGGGAATCCTTCTTTGACTCCCTTACACGGTACCTCGCCACCAGCCTGCAAATGGACCTGGTATCCATTGGCCGCTTGAAGGAGAACGGCTCGCACGTAAAGACAGTCTCGCTCTGGGTCGATGGCCAGTTCCGTGACAATAAGACCTATGCCCTAGAATACACTCCATGCGCCGAGGCGGTTCAAAAGGCGAGCTGCGGTTTTGGGAAGGATGTGCGGCATCTGTTCCCTGCCGATATGGTGCTCCAGGATATGAAGGCCGAATGTTACGTCGGGACCACGCTGTGCGCCACTGACGGAAAGGCGATCGGCCTGCTTGCCGTCGTCGGGCGCATCCCATTGGAGAACACGCAGGTCGTGGAAGCGGTGTTGGCGCAGGTCTCGGTGCGAGCGGCCAGGGAATTGGAGCGAATGCACGTCGAGCACACCCTGCGCGAAAACGAGGCCTTGCTGAATGAAACCGGGCGGGTTGCCAAAGTGGGTGGCTGGAAGATGAACATCGCCACGAAGAAGGTGACCTGGACTCGCGAGGTCTTTCGCATTCACGAAGTGGACGACGGCTTCATCCCCTCAGTTGACAGCGTTAAGGCGTTCTATCTCCCCGAATCCTGGACCATCGTCCAGCGGGCGGCCGAAGGCGCCCTCCAGCATCGTGAGTCTTTCGATCTGGAATTGGAGATCGTCACAGCCCGCAACAACCGGCGTACCATCCACACCATCGGCGGGCCGTTGATGAGCGATGACGGAATGCTCTTCATCGGTGGTACCTTGCAGGATATTACGGAGCAGAAACAGCAGGAGAAGGAAAAGGCGCATTTGCAGGATCAACTCTCCCAGGCGCAGAAGATGGAGTCGATCGGCAGGTTGGCGGGCGGTGTGGCCCATGAATTCAATAACCTCCTGACGGTGATCAACGGCTACAGCGATTTTCTGTTGAACCGGCTGCCTGTCTCCGATCCGCTGCACGGTTATGTGAGTGAGATCAGCAAGGCGGGCGATAGCGCGGCCAGTTTGACCAGGCAATTATTGGCCTTCGGCCGCAAGCAGGTCTTCCAGCCCAGGCCGTTGAATTTGAACTCGAATCTACGATCGTTTGTGGCCATGCTGAAACGCCTGATCGGTGAGGATGTCCAGCTGGTTGCAACCCTGGATGACTCGTTAGGCCAAGTCATGCTCGATCCTGACCAGTTTCACCAGATCATGATGAATGTTGCACTCAACGCGCGTGATGCCATGCCAAGCGGCGGAACGCTGGCCATTGCCACTGCGAATGTCGACCTGGACTCCGAATCCGCCGCCCTGATTGACCCCGATGCTACTGCCGGACCCTATGTGCTGGTGCGCATAAACGATACCGGACGCGGCATGGACGAAAAGACCCGACAACGGATCTTTGAGCCGTTCTTCACTACCAAAGCGGTCGGCGAGGGAACAGGACTTGGCCTGGCCACAGTCTACGGCATCGTGCGGCAGAACGAGGGCTGGATCGACGTGTACAGCGAAGTGGGAACCGGAACTTCGTTCCAAATCTATCTTCCCCGTATGAACGGACGTTCATGTCCGGAACAGAACGGGATTGCAACTTTCATAAACGGAGGTGGCGAAACGGTTCTGCTGGTAGAGGATCAGGAGGCAGTCCGGCTCTTAGTGAAAGATGTGCTGGAAGAGCGTGGTTATAAGGTTATCGTTGCAGCGGATGGCATAGCGGCGATTGCCGCTGTATCGCAGCATCCAGTGCAGATCCATTTGCTCCTGACCGATGTGATTCTGCCTGTAATGAATGGCAAGATGGTGCACGAAAAGCTGATGGGTTTGCTTCCGAATCTGCCTGCAATCTACATCTCAGGCTACCCCGCGGATGTGATTGCGCAGCGCGGCATGCTGGAACCGGAGGCAGCGTTCCTGCAAAAACCGTTCAGCCCGGATGCCCTGGTGGCGAAGGTGCGGCAAGTGCTGAATCATTCCAGCGCTCCCTAAACAAAAACAACAAGGGCCCCGCGGCAAATTGCCTGGGGCCCTTGTTCAAATCAACCAAGAATGGGAAACTACGACCGGCTACGGTCGGAATCGCCTTCTCTCGAACGCTTCTTCCTATCACGCTTCCGGGCCAGCGCGGACTTCACGCGCATCTTCTGGCCAGGCTTCAAATAGAAAGCATGGCTCTTGATGTCCTTAATGATCTCTTCGTTGAGAACCATTCTCTTGAAACGCTTCAACGCGCTCTCAAGACTTTCACCATCGTGTAAGTGAACTTCAGCCAACTGTTAAACACCTCAAATCTTTGACAGAATCAAACCCTTAGGATACCACAACGCGGCACCAGGCCGGTTTCCTGGAATCGCACCCGCAGAGAGAACTGCAAAATCCCCGGATCTCCCGTCGCGAAGATCCTCCCAAGAGTTAAGGACATTGAAGAAATCACCTCGCCAATTAAGGTTTCGCAAACAGAGCGATGTTCAATTGGCTCGGGACGTTGCCCAGACCGTAGTAGCGCGAGTCGATCTTCTCATCGCTGACCATGCCTACGCGGATGCCGGAGGTCTCGGTGCCGAGCGGCATGCCCACCGGCCCGCTGGTGACCATCTTCAGCTTGCCCGCTTCGCCGTAGGCGTTGCGGTGATAGTGGCCGGCGAAGATGTAATTCATGTCGTACTTCGCAAACAGCTCCAGATAGCGCTTGCGAATCGGGGTCGGGATGTTGAAGTACTGGCTGGCTTCGTCGCCGGTCTTCAGGAAGAACGGGATGTGCTGGAACACGGCAACGCGGCCCTTCGGCGCTTTCGCGAGTTCCGCACGCAGCCAGGCCTCCTGCTTCTCCGCTTCGGCGGGTGCCTTCTCCGGATGCTGGATGAGGCTGGAGTTGAGCACGATGCCGGTGAAGTCCCCGGCCTGGAACGTATAGTAGTCGCGGCCGTAGCGTTCGCGATAGCGGGCCAGCGATTCGGGCGTCGGCTCATTGCCCACGTCGTGATTGCCGGCCACGCTGTACAGCGGAATGGAGCGGTCGAGCCTGGCCTTGATGCGATGGTACTCATCGATCTGTGCTTTGTTGCCAACCTCGTTGGTGAGGTCGCCGGTCACCACCACGAACGCCGGCTTCAGGCGGTTGATGTTGGCGATGGCGAATTCGAAGTTCGCCGTCTCCTGCGAGAACTCCTGGTTCTTGGTGTACATGCCAAACTGCGGATCGGAGAGCTGCACGAAGAAGAGCGGTTCCGCGCCGTGCAGAACGGAGGCCAGTACGATTGCGAAACAGAGGCGCGTCATGTGTTTAATAGTCAGCGGAGCGGAACACCGCGTCGATGACTTTCATGTTGTGGACCGCATCTTCGATGCTCACCGGCACGTCGCCGTCTTCGAGGATGGCGCGTGAGAACAGGTCGCCCTGGATCATGTACTGATCGCAGACGGCGAACTCTTCCACCTGGATGTTGGCGCCGTAGAGATTCTTACCGTCATCAAGCAGCATGCGCACCGGCGTATCGGGCGGGGCGTTGAACGGGATCTCAATTTCGATGCGTCCCGTGGTGCCGAGGATCTGCACGCGCTGGTACGGAACAAGCTGCGTGGAGCAGGTGAAGACGCAGTGGCCGGTGGGATATTCGAGCACGGCCGAGGTGAGGCGGTCGGTCTTCATTTCGGGGTCGCGCTGGATGGCGCCCATCACGCGGATCGGTTCGGAGCCGAAGATCATGCGCGATAGCGTAATGGGGTAGCAGCCGATGTCCATCAGTGCGCCGCCGCCGATATCGGCCTTATTGCGGATGTTGTTCGGATCGATGTTGAAGTAGCTGAACGTGCAGTTGATGGCACGCAGTTCGCCGATGCGGCCCTGGCGGACCAGGTCGCGCGCACGCAGCCACTGCGGATGGGTGCGGGCCATGAACGCTTCGCCCATCTTCACGCCCGCTGCATCGCGGGCGACGATCAGGGTTTCGGCCTCATTCGCGGAGAGCGCGATGGGCTTTTCGCATAGGACGTGCTTGCCTGCTTCGGCGGCGCGGATGGACCACGGTACGTGCAGGTGATTCGGCAGCGGATTGTAGATGGCGTCGATATCGGGATCGGCGAGCAGTGCTTCGTAGGAGCCGTAGGCTTTGCGCAGACCGAGTCGCTCAGCGGCGCGCTCGGCTTTATCGGGATTGCGGGAAGCGATGGCGACCACGTCGCACAGCTCGCCCTTCTGCATTCCGGGCACTACTTTTTCAATGGCTATCTTCGCGGCGCCGAGGACGCCCCATCTGACTTTTGGCATACCTAATTTTAGCCCGTCTAGGGCCAGCGATAGGCGATTTTTGAATTCTTCCAGAAATATTTCTCGGAAGCCGCGCTGCCTTTGGCGGCGAAGTACGCCTGCACCTTCTTGAAGATCTCGCCGTAGGTGGCGGCTTTGTCGCTCACCGGCCAGTTGCTGCCGTAGATGAGGCGGTCTTCGCCGAACACCTGCCACAGTTCGTCGAGCGCTTCCTTGGCGGGCACGCTGCCAGAGATCTTGGCGAAGATGCGCGGGTGTTTGCCGATTTCGGGCAACATCTGTCCCGGGTTGTACGGAAGGTGATCGATCACTATCCGCAGTGCAGGGATCTTCTCCGAGAGCTTCACCACGTTGGGCAGCATCTCGGGCTGACCGATGGCATCGAGCATGAGGTTCGCGTCGGCCAGGCGCTTGACGTTGGCGAGCATCTCCGGGTTCGCAAGGCAATCGGCGATGGCCTTCGCGCCGAGGCGGATTCCGAGGAAGAGCTTGTTCTTGTGGAAGCGTTCGAGGTTGCGGGCGAAGTCGGGCGAGTTGGGTTCGAGGTGCCCGACGAGTCCCATGATGGTCTTGTCTTTGGCGGCCATATCTAGGATCCACTGGTTGTCTTCGACCCATGCGCTGGCTTCGACCACAACGGTGCCGGTGACTCCGTAGGGCGCCGAGACCTTGCGGAAATCGGCGGGCAGCACGGTGCGGTAGAGCAGTTGATCGGTCTTCGCGGGCCACGGCACACCTTGCGGGCGGGAGGGGTCGTAGAAGTGCGTGTGGGTATCGACTATCTGGGCCGGCGCACCATAGGCGAGGCCGGCGACGCTGGCCAGGAGAGCACGTCTAGTCTGGCTCATTTGCCGATCGCCTTTGCCTCTTCGGCTCCGATCTTGAGGAACACGCCGTGACGCGCGCCCGCGGGCAGGATCATGAGATTCGTGGAGTCCTCCCACGTCTTCCAGTTCTTGGTGGCCATGGAGCGATACTGCTGCGGCTTGCGGTAGTGATCGTAGTAGACGAAGTACACGCCATCCACCTTCATTACTGACGGGCCTTCGGCCCACGCTTCGGTGAAGGGTTCGCTGATCTCGGACCACGGGCCTTCGAGTGTGGGGCCGGTGGCGAAGTGGATAAACTTCTTGACGGGATTGTCGCGCTCGTCCTTGAAGACGAGGTGATACTTGTTGCCGACCTGGACGATGGTGCCGTCGATGACCTCGTAGCCGGGGTTGAAGAAGACCTTGGGTTCGGAGAAAGTTTGCCAGTCGGTGGTGGTCATGCTGTAGATGCGGTGGTTGTTGCCGTTGTTACCCTGGCTGAGCGTCTCCGGGAAGCGGCCTTCGATGGTGGTGGACCAGATGATGAGCCAGTGCTTCTTGGCCTTGTCCCAATAGAGTTCCGGCGCCCAGATGTTCTTCACGCCGGGGGTGCCGGCGAACATGGGGATCTCCTGATGGGCGGACCAGTGGACGAGGTCCTTGGAGTGGGCGTGGCCCATGGAGGTCTTTTTCCAGTCCCAGGTCCAGACCATGTGGTACTCGCCGTCGGGGCCTTTGGAGATGTGCGGATCGCGCATGAGCTCGCCCTCTTTTTCGGGCTTGATGAAGGCCTCGCCGTTCTTGGCGGTGTGCCATTGGAGGCCATCATTGCTGGTGGCATAGAAGACGCCGCCCTGGCCGTTGTCGCGGAAGTAGGCGAAGAGGTAATGGTCGGCCGCCGCGGCGTGCGCGGCGAGGAGCAGGCTGAGACAGACGATGGCTCGGTTCATAAATGTAAGCGTTTACAGTTTAGCATTGGGGTGATGTGGTGAGGGCGCACTTCCGGGTTTATGATAGAACGCGGTGTCAAGTGGGGGTTGGTTTGTGGGGTGTGGCGGGGGTTGAAATGCCCCTCTATTGCTTGTTTTCGCCCCTCCGATTGTGTTGTGGAAGCGCTGATACCGCTTTGAGAATCGCGGTAAGACAATGCGCGGCCTATCGTTCAGTACTCCGTTCACGACGTAACTCTAAGAGGTGCGCGCACCACCGAGATGGCATAGTGCACATTAACCGAAGCTGGGGTCATACGATAATAAGGGTGTCGTCTACAAATCGCACAGTAGTTTTCGCCCCCGGATGGGCAAACAACGTCCAAATGAACCAGCAAGATATCGAACGTTACTATTTCGAACAATTTCGGCAGACTTACAGACTGCCGCAAGGCGAGATCACGTACGACGATAAGCCAGACGTCCGCATAGCAGGGACACAACTTGGCATTGAAATAACCAATTTCTATGTGACAGCAGGGACCTCGCCGGCTAGCGAACAGGTCCAATCCAAGCTGCGCAAATTCGCAGTTGCCGAAGGCCAGGAGCTTTATTTGCAGAAGGGCGGCCGAAATGTCGAGCTAACTTTTGGCTTTGACAAGACACACCCAATTCAAGACGCGCGGGCGCTCTCCAGACAACTGGCAGAACTCGGAGTCCGCTTAGAAGGCTTCGGGAATGGTGAGGTTCGGAAAGATGACTATTCAGACATCCCGGAACTCGAATTCGTATTCTTGAATGCCCACAAACTGCAGTATTCAGATGAGCCCGATCCTAAATATCCGAATGGTGTGCCGGACTCATCCGGGCCCTTCACCGATTGGGCCGACTACTTTAACCGCCGTAGTGCTCGGGCTGAGCATGCCGGGAAATATATCCCATTTACTCTCCCCGCGAAATGGAGGGTCATGCAATCGCACTCGGTTGAATTCATGTCGACCACACGCCTGAATGAAATAATTGCCGAAAAAGAGGCAAAGGCGCAGCAGTATGCCCCTTGCGATGCATATTGGCTCTTAATTGTAGTTGACTTCATCAACCCTGCGCAGGAACAGGAAATACGGGTTGGCGGTGTCACCGTCCACTCCGACATGTTCCAGAAGATCATCCTCTATAGGACGGGGTATGAGCATTTCGTCGAATTCGAGCCAAAGAGAAAATTGAAGAGCGCACGAAGTGAATAGTATGATGCGGCCTCTACGCCCAGCCGATCATTCGGATGGCGCGATCTAGAGACCGCTATCGTTGACAATCGTGGCTTCGCGGCTTGACTCCATTTCCAGAAGAGGTTAGCGTGGTCTTATGGAAGTCACCTTTCAGATCCCGGATGAAGTGGCCGGTTGCGTAATCCATACTGGCGATCTGCCGCGCCGCGCACTGGAAGCCTTCGCCCTGGAAGAACTCCGCGCGGGCCGCATCACCGAACCGCAGCTCGGCGAAATGCTCGGTCTCGCCCGAATTCAAATGGACGGCTTTCTGAAATCACACGGCATTTATCAGGCTTACACCATGGAAGACTTTGAAGAGGAACGAAGGGCCCTCAAAGAGCTAGGGTTGTAACTTGTGCGGCTAGTAATCGCCGATACAGGGCCTATCAATTACCTGATCCTGATCGGCCACATTGATGTTCTTCCTCAAATATTTGAACGAGTCGCGCTTCCAATTGCCGTCGAGACCGAGCTGTCCAACTTCCTTGCACCCGAAATCGTTCGCCGCTGGATCGCTTCGCCTCCTGCATGGCTTGAGGTACACGACACGACCGGCCTACCGCTTGTTTCTGGTCTTGGTAAGGGAGAAACCGCAGCAATCGCTTTGGCGGAATCGATCCGTGCCGATCTTTTGCTAATCGACGAGCGGGAAGGCTTTCGCGTGGCCAAAAGCAAAGGTATTCGAGTCACTGGAACACTTGGAATACTCGATCTGGCGGCAGAACGTGGTCTGGTGGACTTTGCCGACGCTATGGGAAAGCTTGAGGCCACGAGCTTCCGGCGTCCCGAAGTGATTGTGAGAGCTCTTCTCGCGAAACACAAATCGGCGGAACCATCATGACCTCTGCGCGCTTCGTCCCTATCAGCTTCCGCGGCTATTGTTCTACCTGCGCACATTGCGCATGAGCTCGTGCCAATAACGCCTTAATCAACTGCCAACCAATTGCAGGCTTGTGTTGGCGGGAGTCTGAAGATGGGATGTAAGTGGTCGCGTTGAGGTAGTGGGCGATAACCGGCACGCTTGGCATTTTGGTGCGCGCGCTGGACGGAATCTGGTCTCATTGTCCGACTCCTTCTCACGGCTGCGCCAGACGAGCTTTCATTGTTCTGAATCACTCATGGACGCGCTACTTAAGGATCATGAGGGGAAGAAACCATAACCGCCGTTCCGCTTGCACGCTCGCCTACTGGTCCAATTATTTGATCACGGCCTAATCAAAGTAGCCGGCCGGGCACGTACTGCTTCAAGAATGCGTGTGCGGCTTTGCGGGTGCGATCTATGCTTGAAGCGATCTGCCGGCTCCTTGCAAGCGGCCACACCGTTGTAGAATGTGGAGAGGATCAAGATGGTCAGCCGAGATGCCCTACACGAACTCGTCGATTCGCTTCCTGAGGCGGAGATCGCCACCGCAGAGCGCTTTCTGACGATAATCTCGAAAGAGCCCATCGGTCCGGAGTTTGCCGACTCCATCCGCCGCGGTCTTGCCCAGGCCGACGCGGGCGACACCGTAGTGTGCCGCGATTACGCGGAGATGGTCGAGAAACTACTCGACTAGTTGCAGGCTTTGCGTTTCCCATTCACGGCGGAAGCACGAATGCAATTACGGTCAATTGACCGCGCCGCTGCTTTGCGCATCCTCGAAATGATTAGCCGCTTCGGCGAGTCCGGCGCCGGCGACGTGTCACCACTCCACGGCGAATGGCAGGGCTGCTTCCGCCTGCGTTGTTGGGATCATCGTGTGATCTTCAGGCGGATTGAGGATGGGCTTGAAATCATCGCTGTCGGTCACCGGTCCGATATCTATAGATAACCTCGACCGCCCAGATTCCGATGCGGCCGCGACGGGACTTGGCGCGACGCATTAACACGAGTCGCGCTCGGATTACTCAGGAGCTACTCCTGTTGGAGTTGGCTTCGCGCATAACTTCCCAATAGATTCTGATCGCTTCCGTAGCCCGAGCCGTCAATTCATCGAAGGATCCCCCCGTCACAAGGATCGATGGAAGTTCGGGTACGTATGCACTGCGCCCAGCAGTGCCGCTCTCCATTACCAACGAATACTTGCGAATCATGCTTTGTCCCCGTCAAGACCAGTCTGTTTCACGACTGCTTTGAATGTGCCTGGCCGAACCTGCGCGCGTGAACTCGCACTCTTTTCCGGGCTTGAGGAGGGCCTCGACCTTCTTCTCAGCGCGCCTTTGGCCTCCTGCGGTCATAACATGTCCAGGTATTCCACTTTGACCGGGGCGGAACGTTCGGGTCTTGAGTAGTCCTCGCCGGGTAACTCGACGAGTACGATTACGGGCCGGAGGACAGCCTTTTCCGCGATATTGTGTGCGTCTCTCCATGATCAGAGACTTCTCCTATGCAACCAATAGCGAGGCTTTGCGCCAAAGTCCGCCAATCTTTTTTCATCTCACAAATTACTAAAAAACCTCTTGAAAAGGGCCCACTTCCAAGTTATTCTTAGCGAGCAGTTTGACAAGGAGAACTTATGAAGAACTTACTAACCGTTTTGACCATTGGCGTAGCCGCCACCGCCATCCCGGCCTTTCCACAAGCGACCGGCACCATACAGTCTGTAATTCACTACACCGTGCGTGCCGACCGCTCCGGCGACCTCAACGCCGCCATCAAGGAATACAACGCCGTGCTCAAAAAGGCCGGCTGGGACAAGCCCTACAGCATCTGGCGCAGTTCCACCGGACCCACCCGCATCGCACTCGTTTCCTTCTCTGATAAGTACGCCGAATTCGATACAACCCGAGCCAACGACCCCAAGCTCAAGGACTACTCCGCTGACCTCACCCGCATCGCCACCCGCATTAACGCGAGCTTCACTCAATCCGAACGTGTCATCAGCGTCATGGCCCCCGACCTCAGCCTCCCCGTTCCCTCGGCAATTCCCCAGATGGCCATCGTGGTCACTCTGCACGTCAAGCCCACGATGGTGAATGACTTCCTCAAGCTTGAAAAAGACGTAGTCCTTCCCGCCATCAAGGCCGGCGGAGGCAAGTTCTACACCGTCTCCCGTGTCCGCTTCGGTGGCTCGCTCAACACCTTCACCGCCGTCGTCGGCGCCGGCAAATGGGCGGACTTTGATGGCCCGAGCGCCCTCGTCAAGGGTCTCGGCGACAAGTACCCCGAGTTCCAGGGTAAAGTCGCCGCTATGACCAACGACGTCCAGTACGACGTCTACCGCCTCGACACGGAACTCAGCTACAGCCCATCGGCCAAATAACACCCTCCGGTGATGCGGAGCGCAACACGCGCTCCGCGTTCCCTTCCTGCCCCAGCCGGGCTTGTTTTCGTACTAATCGATGATAGAATCCAGGGTTTTGATGTCCGAGCGCTAGAGCACGTTCATGCCTGGTGACGCGGTCAAGCGAAAGATGCGCCAGTGATGGGCCGCCCATGTGTCAGCAGGTACGTTTTATGCGGGAAGTACAACAACTTGCGAAGCTGCCCGGCTCGAACGGATCAACGCCTGATGTTCAAAAGCCACGCAGGAGCCCGGCAGGCTAAGGTTTACGGGAGCCCAGGCCGAAGTCACGCTGCACCGCGTCGTACCAGACATCGTCGCTTGCGGCATTCCAGTCCACCCACTGCTCGTCAGTCATCGACCCCCTCCATGCGACGAACGGCGCGGCATTTGGACCGGGCATGTGACGTAATTGCCACGTCCCGCTTTCAATGATATGGCGAATGGCGGTGGCGGAGGCATCGGGAGACACGGGGTTCGCCAGGGACGCGCGGAAAAGGCCGGAAAAGCGATCCACCTGACGGTAGATCGATTGCGGTCCCTTCCTGATATCGCGCGCCATGCGGGTATCTTGAATACCCGGCTCCAGGAGGGCAACTCTGATATTGAAGGGCTTCACTTCGCCGGCGAGCGCTTCACAGAAAGCCTCCAGTGCGAACTTGGATGCGCAGTAGGCGCTCAACGCAGAACTGGCAACTCTGCCTGAGATGGAGGAGACGCTCACAATGCAGCCGGATTGGCGTTCACGCATCCGGGGAAGCACGGCCTTGATGTAGCGCACCGCGCCGAAGCAGTTTGTGTTCATGACGGCAATCATGGATGACATCGGCACTTCCTCCACGGAGCCATGGATCTCGACGCCGGCATTGTTGACCAGCACGTCGATTGGTTCTGCGATGGCGTTGATGCACGAATTCACGGAGTCGTCAGAATCGACATCCAATGTAAGGACCTTGACCGGCAGTTTCCCGTCCGCGGCGATCTGCTCAAGTCGCGGCGCCTGCTTGGGATTGCGCATTGTGGCAAATACCTGGTGCCCTGCAAGTGGTCACCCTGTCCTGCTGTCTTCTGCCGGGTTCCGGTACCGTCGTGCCGCCTGTCAGTCTCTCTCAATAAGCGCATTTCTGACCGGACATCGCCAACTGACCGCCCGCGGTCACTGCGCGCAACCCCGCCAGCCGCCGCGATAAGCCCTGCCAACACCTCCAGATTGGACCCACCCGTGCACGCATCATCCAGGTGACCAATCATGAATCGCTTTAAGAACATCCTCGTGTACTCCGACGCAAGCCTTCGCAGCCGGATTGCCCTGGAGCGCGCAGCGGCGCTGGCGGAGGAAAATCTCGCCCAGGTAACCGTGCTCAGCGTTGTGGAAGAGCTGCCCCGGGAGTTGCTCCAACTTGGCGCGGCGGTGGATTCGGTCGAGCTATGGGAACTGGCCATGAAGGAGCGCAGGGAAAAGCTGGACCGGCTGGTCAGGCGTATCACGTTTCCCCATGGAGGCAGTATCGTAAAGGTCCTCAGCGGGACTCCTGTTTTCGAAATCATCAAAGAAGTTCTGCGCCAGAATTTCGACCTGGTAATGATGATGGCCGACGGAGCGGGCGGCTTCCGGGAGGCGTTGTTTGGCAGCATCTCCAAGGACCTCATGCGCAAGTGCCCTTGCCCGGTGTGGGTGATGAAGGCCGCCAGGCGCAAGAGGTACGCACGGATCCTCGCCGCTGTCGATCTGGTTGCCGCCGGCGACGAGCATCATTCGCTGAACGTGAAGATCGTGGAGCTGGCAGGTTCTCTCGCCCGGATGGAAGGGAGCGAACTGCACCTCGTCCATGCGTGGATGCCCGGCTTCAAAGGAACCTGGTTCGACGATCTTACAGCAAAGCGGCACGTGGTGAAAGGCCTGGCCAGCGAAGTGATTCCCAGTCTGGCCCTGAAATTGGGCGTCGATGCCATCGTCATGGGGACCGTTTGCCGGACTGGAGTGCCAGGGCTGTTGATTGGAAACACCGCGGAGAAGGTCCTGCAAAGCGTTAGCTGCGCGGTGTTGACGGTGAAGCCGGAAGGCTTCGTAAGTCCGGTGGAAGTATAAAAGGGAGAATGATGCACGCAAAGCCCAGCGCGAATGAGGAAGAGTATTTCGCTCGCCACGAAATCGCCAGACGGCGCAAAGCAGCCAGGGAGCGGGAAGCGGCGCTGCTGATTGAAAAGCGGGAGCATGCGCGCGTGCTCCATCATATGAAATGCCCCAAATGCGGCATGCAGCTCGAAGAGATCTCATTCGGTGACGTCCGCCTCGATAAGTGTTTCCACTGCGAAGGCCTTTGGCTCGATAAAGGCGAGCTCGATACGATCCGCCAAAAAGAGGCCGGTTTCATGGGCAGCATACTGGGTGTCTTCGATTGAGTGAGCCCGCGGCGGAAGCAGGGCTCTCTTCGCAGGAGGCGAAGGTCCGGCTGGAGCGCTATGGCCCCAATGAACTCGATAGGGAAGTAGCGCCGCCAGGCTGGCTGCTGTTCTTTGCGCAGTTCAAAGATGCACTAGTCCTGCTGTTGATCGCCGCGGCCGTCATATCCGGTGTGGTGTGGGCCGTGGAACGGGAAACCTGGCTGCCGTATGAGGCGCTTGTCATCGTAACCATCATCCTCTTGAATGCGGCTCTGGGCTTCATCCAGGAAGGGCGTGCCGAAAAAGCGCTGGCCGCACTGCGTGCCATGGCCTCGCCAGAAGCAAGTGTGGTGCGGGATGGCGAACAGTGCCGCATCGCGGCCAGTGACCTCGTTCCCGGCGATCTGTTGATCGTGAATGAAGGCGACACAATCGCGGCCGATGCACGGCTGATCGAGGTAGTGGAACTGCAGACACTGGAGGCTTCGCTCACGGGCGAGAGTTCGCCGGTTCTGAAATCCACTGACCCGGTGGATGCCGACGCCGGAATCGGCGACCGCGTCAACATGGTCTTCACCGGCACCACCGCCAGTTACGGGCACGGCCGCGCCGTGGTAACGGGAACCGGCATGCAAACCGAGATGGGCAAGATCGCCGGCCTGCTCAAGTCAACCAAATCTCCCAAGACGCCACTGCAGCACGAGCTCGACCGGACCGGCAAACAGCTGGGGATCGCTGTGATCGCGATCGCGGCGATTGTCGTTGGGACCCTGCTGATCCACTACGGCGCGCGCGATGTGAAGACCGTGGTGCAGGTGCTGATGTTCGGTGTCGCCCTGGCGGTTGCGGCGGCGCCCGAGGGGTTGGCGGCCGTGGTCACCGTGGTGCTGGCGATGGGAGTGCAGCGGATGGCGAAGCGCGGCGCTATCGTGCGCAAGCTCTCGGCAGTCGAGACCCTTGGATCGGCGACCGTGATTGCCTCCGATAAGACCGGAACCCTGACCCGGAATGAGATGACCGTGCGCGTGATCGTCACGGCCGGCGGTCGCGTGGATGTGACGGGGAGCGGCTATTCCTCTGAAGGCGGCCGGAAGCTGGAGACAGACCGTCTGCTTGAAGCGGTGACGTTGGCCAACAACGCGGAACTAACGGAGAAGGACGGGGTCTGGGGAATCCAGGGAGATCCAACGGAGGCCGCGCTGCTGGTGGCCGCGCGCAAAGCGGGCTTCGAACAGCGGGCGCTGAAAGCACGCTTTCCGCGTTTGTCGGAGTCGCCGTTTTCTTCAGAGCGCAAACGGATGAGCACCGTGAACCGGGACTCCAGCTCGAAGGGGCGTCGCGTGGTCTTCACCAAGGGCGCCCCCGGAATGCTGCTGGAGCGCTGCACGCATGAGTTGATTGGCGAAGAGCCGCGGGCACTGACTCCGGCGCGCAGGAAGCAGATTCTTGCGACGACGGAAGCCCTGGCCACGGAAGCCTTGCGCACGCTGGGTACCGCATCGCGGACCTTGGACGAAGGCGACTCCAACGCGGGCGCCGACCACCTCGAGCGCGGCCTCGTCTTTCTTGGCCTGATCGGCATGATCGATCCGCCAAGGCCGGAGGCGCGAGCAGCCGTCGACCGCGCCCGAGCCGCCGGCATCCGTGCAATCATGATCACCGGCGATCACCCTGGAACCGCGCTTGCGATCGCGCGCGAATTGGGAATCGCAACCAATGACCGCGTGCTCACCGGCGCACAACTGGACGCGCTCTCCGCTACTGACCTGGCTACTGCCACGCAGGATGTTGCGGTCTACGCGCGCGTCAATCCCGAACACAAACTGCGCATCGTCTGTGCCCTGCAAAGTAACGGCGAGATCGTGGCCATGACTGGTGACGGCGTGAATGATGCCCCTGCGCTCAAGGCCGCCGACATTGGAGTGGCCATGGGCATCACCGGCACCGACGTATCAAAGGCGGCGGCCGACCTGGTCCTCACTGACGACAACTTCGCCACGATTGTCGCGGCGGTGGAAGAGGGCCGCGCCGTATTCGACAACATCCGCAAGTTCCTGCGCTATCTGTTGTCGTCGAATGCCGGAGAAGTGCTGGCTGTGTTCTTCGCCGTGGTGCTTGCCGGCCCCCTGGGCCTGAGCGGCGAGGGCATGTTCGTATTGCCATTGCTCGCCACGCAGATTCTGTGGATCAACCTGGTGACGGACGGCCCGCCTGCGCTGGCGCTCGGGGTAGACCCGGCGTCAAAAGACCTCATGCAGCGGGCCCCGCGCCCTCGCAGCGAAGGCGTGATCAGCCGGGGCATGGTCGTGGATATCGCGATCGTCGGCGTGGTGATGGCGGCCGGCACGCTGCTGATCTTCGATGCCGCATTGCCGGGTGGCTTCATCGAAGGAACCGGTGGAATGGCGTACGGCCGCACCATGGCGTTTACCACGCTGGTGCTCTTCCAGCTGTTCAATGCGTTCAACGCACGGTCAGAGCGGGAGAGTGTGTTTTGTGGGCTGTTCTGCAATCACTGGCTTTGGGCGGCGGTGCTGCTGTCGGTCGGCTTGCATGTCCTGGTGATCTACGTTCCGCTGCTGCAGGTTGCCTTCGGGACTGTGGCGCTGAGCGCCTGGGACTGGACTCGGTCAATCCTGGTGGCGAGCACCGTGCTGTGGACCGTCGAGCTGTCGAAGCTGGTAGCCAGGAAGCTTCAACCCTCGACCGCCACTGCATGCGAACGTAGCGCCTGAATCTCCGTCAGCAGTACGGCCACCACGGAGATCACTAACGGTCCCAGCAGAATCCCCAACGGACCGAACGCATAGGTGCCGCCGATTGCCGATAGCGCGATGAGCACCGGGTGCTGCTTTTCGCGGGCGCCGACAACAACCGGGCGCAGCACATTGTCGATGGAGCCCACCACTAGCGAGCCCCACAGGGCCATCAGCAGGGCCTTCCAGTAGGCTCCCATCAGGACGTAGGCGATCACGACGGGCACCCACACCAGCGGCGCACCCAGCACCGGGATGATGGAGGCCAGGCCTCCCAGCACTCCCCAAAGTGCGGGCGCCCGGATTCCGGCAAACCAGAAGCCCAGGCCAAGGAATACACCTTGTCCCATGGCGGCGGCAAAGACGCCGTAGACGTTTGCCACCACGGAATCGTGCACCGCCTGGCGAATGCTGGCGATGGTGTGCGAGTCCAGCGGAGTAAGCGCGGCCAGCTGGCCAACCCACGATTCGCCGTGCTTGAGCAGGAAGTAGAGGAAGACGGTCACCATCACGCTGGTGAGGAAGATGGTGGTGAGGCCTCCCACGGCAGTGCCGATATTGTTGAGCAGATAGCCGCTGGCGTTCTTCATCTGGTCAATCAGCTGCTCACGGATCGCATCCTGGTTCACTGGCAGGCGTGTGGCCAGCGCGGCGATCCCGCGGTCCGCGATGTGGGTTACCAGTGTGGGCCAGCCGCCCTCTTCAAGCGAGCGCTGGCTGAGCGAGTTGTAGGCGGCGGTCAGTTCCTTGGTGATGGTGAAACCGGCGAAGGCGAAGACGATTCCTACTACCGACACGGTGGCGAAGGTGGTGAGAAAGGTGGCGAGCGCGGGCCGCTTGAGCCGGCGGATGAGCGACTGATTCACCGGGTACATCACGATGGAGAGCACGGAGGCGAGCAGGAAGCCGGTCAGGAACGGCCACGCGACTTGAAGTACCAAAGGCAAGAGCGCTGCGAGTGAGACGGCGAGAAAGATGAGTGGCGCGCGTTGCGGCATTTGGTGTCTGGGATTGGTGGAGCATGTGGACGGCCATTGTGCCGGGCGGGTACTGGTCTCAGTGTTGGGAGTCCTTTTGCGCCCGTCTGTAACTACAAAACAAGTTGCAATTGTGGATCCAATTTGAATGGGGCGGTAGCAGGCGGCACAGAATGACGCTCAACTCACCATCCGTCTTGACGCTGATGTACTGAATTGGCTGAAGGCCAACGGCAGAGGCTATCAGACTCGCATCAACCACATTTTGCGTGCCGCTATGGAGCGTCAGCCCTCGCGCCAGTTGCGTTCCGCACCGGCACCGAAGAAAACACCAGGTCAGGTGGTGCATTGAAGCCAGCGTGATGTTCCGTAGACGGTAAGTTTCGGGAGGCGACACGCGCCAACCACTGCGTCACTTTAGGACGTCCCGGCCCCCCTTGCCCGCTCTCTTTCTTTGCTAACGTTTAGGTATTGTGAATCGCAGACTCACATCAGCCGAGGAGCAGCTTATTCGATGGATGCTTGAGCATGGGAACCCCGATGCGCGAGCTTTTCTTCCGCAGCTTGAAAAGGCTCAGGTTATTGCTGATCGTTGCCCATGTGGTTGCGCGAGCATCGATCTTTCCATCGACGGCTTTCCCGGGTCATCAGGTGGACTTCATATTTTGGCGGATTTCGTCTTCGGCTCTGACGAAGATCTGAGCGGCATCTTCCTCTTTGCAAAGTGCGGCGTTCTCTCAGGTCTTGAAGTTTACGGGTTGGCTGGTGACGCACCCAAGACGTTGCCATCATCCAATGCTCTGAAGCCACTTTCAGCGTGAGCGGACAAGTGTCACGTGAACTTTCGGGACAGACTGCAGGTTGACATTTGCCTATACATTTGCATATCTTTCTGATAGGATGAGTTTCGAGGTTCATGGCTTTGACTGGGACGAGGGCAACCGCGCCAAGTGCCAGAAGCACCGTCTTTCAATCGAACTGATTGAAAGGATTTTTACCCGTCCAGTCGCCGTCTTTCCAGACACAGAGCATTCGCAGAAAGAGCGGCGATTCCGTGCGGTTGGCCGAACCGACAAAGGGCGGAATGTGTTCATTGTTTTTACCTTGCGCCAAAAGGGTGATGAAGTATTGCTTCGCCCAATCAGCGCCCGCTACATGCACAAAAAGGAGACGGAAGCTTATGAAAAAGAAAATCCCAACCTTCAAGAGTGACCGTGCGGCAGCGGCCTTTGTGGATAAAGCCGACTTGTCGCAATATGATCTCGGGGGAGCGCAATTGGTACGCTTCGAGACCAAGCCGAAGGACAAGTCTATTAACCTTCGTTTGCCAGATGGGCTTTATCAGGCCGTACGTACAAGCGCAGCTCGGCTGGGGGTACCCTATCAGCGCTTTATTCGTCTCACGTTGGAGCGAGCCGTCAGTGCACCAAAATAAGGTGACGTCTAGAAAACGGTAAGTTTTGACACATTCATGAAACCCGCGCCAATTAAGGACTTGACGTGTGTCAAATGTCAGGTTCACAATGGGCGGATGAAATACGGCTATGCCCGCGTGTCTACAGACGACCAGAACCCCGCCTTGCAGCTCGCGGCGTTAGAGCGCACAAGCCGCTTCGGCGCATAGACAGATCGCTTGAAGCATTCGACATCCGAGGCGCCGAAGCGAGTCTGTTGTGCGCGAATCCAGAAAAGAAGACCGGATGTGAAAGCGTGTTCAAGGACGAAGGATTAACTGGCGCGACAACAAAGCTTTCTGCTCTGCTCCGATGCTTGAAGAAACTGGAACACGGCGACATGCTGATCGTGTGGAAGCTCGACCGGCTGGGTCGAAGCGTGCGCGACCTGATAGCCATGCTCGATGACCTTCGCGCCCGAGGCGTGAAGGTCCATTCACTAACCGAGGCAATCGATACGATGACGCCAACGGGCGGCACCATGTGACAAATGATCGGCGTGCTGGACCAACTCGAAAGGTCCTTGATCTCCGAACGTACCTTGGCCGGAGTAAAGGCCGCGCGGCGGCGAGGCGTGAAGTTTGGCCGGAAGGTGAAACTCACGCCACATCAGATCGACCGCGCCCGTAAGTTGCTCGACAAGGGCGAAGGCCGCCAGTACGTGGCAGACCTTTTGAACGTAGGCCGCTCCACGCTTTACCGTGCGTTGAAGTTGTAGGTGCCGAAGTTCGCTCTACGGGATGGCGCAACAATCATACTCAAATAGTTTGCGTCTCAGCAAAGGACCCTTTCGCAGATCCATTCAGCTTCCATTGAACCCTCGATGGGCCGATGTGACCGCCTGTGGTCGCACGACACTATTTGACCTCTACTCTGCTGTGAACCTGTCGCCAGGATGCTGAAGGCCGAACTGCGGATTGCCAGGCCGGACGCAGAAAACCCAGAAGCGTTTTGTTAGTAACCGTTCGGAAGGTTGATTGCAACATGACACATGATGATTACCTCAACCAGATGCGATTCTATACCGAAGCACTCCGCACAGAAAATGAAGAAATTAGTTCAGGGGATCCTCCTGCTTCTTCCAATCACAATCGGGCTATTGGCACAGAGTTCCGGCGGGCTAGTAACGTACGGAACTCCATATCCCCACGTAACTATTTCACCAGGCCAACTGACAACTTTAGCTGTGACCGGAGCGCCAACGGTTCTTCCCGTGAATAACAGCAGTGGCATTGGGCTGGTAGAGGCTTCAACTCTTCCTTTGCCGACGTCGCTCGCAGGTTTCGCGGCCGTAATTAACCAGGAACCAAACAAATATAGTGCTTCATTGCCGATCGTCCGCGTGAGCCAGATGACCATCTGTCCGTTGCGAACGCCCGCATGCTTGCTTACACTTTTGACAGTTCAGATCCCGAGCGACGTCGTACTGTCTCCTTTCCCCACGGGGCCAGGCCAGGCGACCTCCATCACAGTCTCAGATGACGGCAGCGCCATTTTCTCAATATTCGTTTCTCTGGACCCTGTAACCGTTCACATTCTCACGGCCTGCGATTTTGTGATTTTAGGCTTTTCGGCCAATAGTGGGAAGCCCACCCAACGCAGCCCTTGCAATCCGCTGATTACACACGCCGACGGGACGCTGGTCGGCCCTTTTAGTGGCTCCTCGACAAAACCGGCTCAACCCGGCGAAACGCTGGTCATGTACGCGCTTGGCTTAGGTGTCACACAACCTGCGGTACCGGCGGGAACGGCCTCCCCGGCACTCGCGGCTGCCGCCTTGCGTCATTTCTCTCTGGTCTTCAATTATAATTGCGGAACCATACAGACCGGCACTCCTAGCTTCGTAGGCCTGACGCCAGGACAGGTAGGGCTTTTTCAGGTAAACTTCAAGGTACCTGAAGCCGTCGCGTGCACGACGTTTTCGCCCGTTCCGGGTGGCAGCTCGGGAGGGAATCTTACGCTGCTGAGCGACGATTGGATTTCCTCTGACACCGTATTATTGTATGTGGGGGCGAACACCGGCGGCAGCGCCACAGCCGAAGAGCCAATCCACTTACACCGATCAGCGCCAGGCGGACTCACTCCATTCATTCCACAGACCGTGCTTCCCTCCGTGTCAATATAACTGAGACACTCTCCATGGTCTTAATTAGAGAGCAGGGCGAGAAGGAATATCAGTATGACAGGCAAGAAGACAGGCGCCACAACCACCGCGACGTTGGCAGCGG
>Ga0073936_10000436_pt1 | contig 64133 bp, 53 predicted proteins | sample AliMusrvi5mmetaG_FD_87041 | JGI IMG/M metagenome (GOLD analysis project Ga0073936, IMG submission 87041) | Freshwater lake bacterial and archeal communities from Alinen Mustajarvi, Finland, to study Microbial Dark Matter (Phase II) - Alinen... | ecosystem: Environmental > Aquatic > Freshwater >... | reverse complement strand
CGTCAGGCCCGTTGGAAGCCGCGACCCCTGAATTGCGCCCCCCCACTGCATCTCTCTCAAGCCAGGACCGCTTCCGGCGATATGCCATTTGTATACATCTACAAATGCTGCAACCGGGGCAGCACGGGCGGGGAGGGCTGTACCATGCGGGCCGTGATTCTGCTGGCCGTTGGGATGGTTGCGCAATTGGCGTTCGCGGTGTTCGTCGCCAGATGCATGCGCTTTGGCTTGGGACCAGGGGCGTTAAACAGCGAGGCAGATTCAGAGACGCAAGGAGCGGAAGAACTGCTGAGTGCTCCCTACAGGAAGCGAGCCGCGTGCGTCGTGAATATTAGCAGCGCCGATCTGGCTGGCCTTTTGATCGCGCTCCACCCGCAGCCTGAAGCGGCCGAAGTTAGGGAAACGCAGGCACAACCGGTCTTGAGTCAGCCTGACTAGGACGGAATCCTGGTCGGAATCGCGGAGACCGTCGCATGCGAAGGACAGGCGCACGCGTCAAAGTGATTTCTGGACCAGGTCCTGGGCTTCCGTAACCAGTCGGTTGAGGTGGTCCTGGCCGAGGAAGCTTTCGGCGTAGAGCTTATATATGTTCTCCGTGCCGGATGGCCGTGCCGCGAACCAGCCGTTCCGAGTGGTCACCTTCAGGCCGCCGATCGACGCGCCATTGCCGGGGGCCGCAGTCAACTTGGCCACGATCGCCTCGCCCGCAAGTTCCGAGGCGGTGACATCGGTCGGCGCGAGTTTCTTCAGCCTGTTCTTCTGCTCGGGCGTCGCAGGCGCGTCGATGCGGGTGTAATAGGACTCGCCAAACTCATTCGTTATCTCGCGATAATGCTCACCGGGATCCTTCCCGGTGACTGCGGTGATCTCCGCGGCCAGCAGGCCCATGATCGGCCCATCCTTATCGGTCGTCCAGACCGATCCATCGCGGCGCAGAAAACTCGCGCCAGCGCTTTCTTCTCCGCCGAAGGCCACTGTCCCGTCGAACAGTCCAGGGGCAAACCACTTGAAGCCGACAGGCACCTCGTAGACTTCGTGTCTCAGTGCTGCGCCCAGACGGTCGATCAACCCACTTGAAACGAGCGTCTTCCCGATCTTCATGGAGTCCTTCCACTTCTCGCGATGCGTCAGCAGATAGCGAATGGCGACGCAGAGAAAATGATTGGGGTTCAACAAGCCGGAACTGGGCGTCACGATGCCGTGGCGGTCCGCGTCGGGATCGTTGCCAAAGGCGATGTCGAACTTGTCCTTCAATCGCACCAGGCTCGCCATCGCATAGGGGCTGGAGCAATCCATGCGGATCTTTCCGTCGTGGTCGACGGTCATGAAAGCGAAGCGCGGGTCCACGGCCGAGTTGACGACCGTCAGGTTCAGTCCGTAAATTTCGGCGACAGGCTCCCAATAGTGAACGGCCGCACCACCCAAGGGATCGACACCGATGCTTACCCCAGACGATTTGATGGCTTCCATGTCCACCACGTTGGCGAGATCACGCACATAGTCGCGCACATAGTCGCGCTGGTGGGTGGTGGGTGCCTTTAGCGCGTGTTCGTAGGTGACGCGCTTGACGCCCGCATTGCCGGTCTCAAGCAACTCGTTCGCGCGCTTTTGCACGGCGTCCGTGATGTCCGTGTCGGCGGGACCACCGTTGGGCGGGTTGTACTTGAAGCCTCCATCGGAGGGTGGATTATGCGACGGCGTGATGACGACGCCGTCCGCCAAACCGCTGGTGCGACCATGGTTGTAAACCAGGATCGCGCGCGAGATGACCGGCGTCGGCGTGAAGCCGCTGCCCGGCTGGATCACTGTCTCCACTCCGTTCGCGGCCAGCACCTCGAGCGCTGCACGCTGGGCCGAGGCCGATAGCGCGTGCGTGTCCTTGCCCATGAACAGTGGGCCGCTGATGCCCTGCGATGCACGGTACTCGCATATGGCTTGCGTGATCGCAAGAATATGCGCTTCCGTGAAACTGCTGTTGGTCGATGTTCCGCGATGGCCGCTCGTGCCAAAGCTGACCATTTGATTCGGGTCGGAGATGTCGGGCGAATTCTCGTAGAAGTCGCGCTCAAGAACCTCGACGTCAATGAGCAGTTCTTCGGGTGCCGGTTTGCCGGCCAGGGGGCTTAGCATGTCGTCTTCGTCTCGCTATGGTGCAAACTTGCTTCAACTAATTGCAGCTCGCGCCTAGATCATCTCGCGCAGCAGTTCCGGGCGCGGATTCGGGATCAGAACCTTATTGACCAGCAACCCCTTGCGGGCCACCGCCTGCGCACCCGCCTCAAGAGCGCTGCGCACGGAAGAAACGCTTCCCGTAATGGTCGCGAAGGCTTTGCCGCCCAGGGCCATGGCCAGCCGGACTTCGATCAACTGCACGCGCGCGGCCTTGGCCATTGCGTCGGCGCCCTCAATCAGGCTGGCCACGGAAAACGCTTCGAGGATCCCCAGCGACTCCAGTTGCGTCACGTGCGAGATGCCGCTGAGAGCCGGAAAGAGATCGTCATGCACATTCGGGATGATGAAAGTGTCCACCAGCGAGAAGTCGCCCACCTCGCGCCCGGCGTGCACGGCCGATTCGACGTCGGCTACAGCGCCCCGCACCAGGACCATGTATTTGCCGCTGCAGATCGTGCGCGCGAGCACAAGTTCAACGTCGGCCGATTTCAGCATTGCGTCGGTTACGGCGAATCCTGCCGCGATGCTGGATAGCTCGATCAGCCCGATTGAGTTCCTGGCCAAAGTGCAAGCTCCTATTACGCTTCTATCTCGACGAACTCAGCCGTCACCCGCGTCACGCGGCCGTCGATGCTCGCGTGGACGTTGGCCCCCAAGGCGCCCTCGTCCATTTTTGCGACGGGATCACCGGCGCGCAGCCGATCTCCCTCAGCCACCACCGGCTTAGCGGGAATGCCCGCATGTTGCTTGGTGAACAGCTTCACTCGCGCCGGCTTCGGCCCGCGTTCGGTAAAGGGCGTGTGGGCGTCGTACTCCTCGACAGCCAGCCGCTGCCGCAGCATCGATTGGGGGACGCGGCGATATTCCTTCATCGGATGGACGCGCACGGGCCGTTCCTGCTGAAAGCGTATGCCTGCCGCGCGCAGGTCCAGTTTGGCCGCATCGCAGGCCTCCTTGGGATACAGATCCTCCGGGCAGGCATACAGGGTACACAGCCCACATGCGCAGCACAGGGAGCCCCACTGGTTCCAGTTGTCTTTGCCTGCCAGCGTGAAGCCCAAGCTCCGCATCACCTTGTGCGGCTGCACGTCGTAGCCGAGCAGGTAGCGCGGGCAGAATTCCGTGCAATAGCTACACTGGTCGCAGGCCGAGCGGCCGATCCGTTCCATCGCTTGCACCGGGCGGCTCTTGCGCTGCACCAGCGGATGCGTTTTGGGCAATACGATCAACCCGCAAGTGGTTTTCGTCGTGATGCCGGTTAGGTCGAATGTGAGCGTACCCATCATCATCCCGCTCACGAAGATGCCGTAATCGGCGACGCTCGGGCCGCCTGCGCAGGCCAGCAGGTCGGAAAAGCTGGTGCCGAGTGGTGTCCAGAAGCTCACCGGCTTCTTCACTGCGCCCGAGATGCTAACGAACTTGCGGGTCACGGGCTGGCCCTGAGCTGCCTGCTCCACGTTGTAGAGCGTCTCGACGTTGTTGACGACGCAGCCCACGTTCAGCGGGATGCCACCGGCCGGGATCAGCCGTCCGGTCGCCGCATACACGAGTTCGTACTCGTCGCCGGAGGGATAGAAATCACCGAGCAGGCAGAACTTGCACCCCTCGCGGTCGGCGTGTGGGCGCAGAGCTTCAATCGCTTCGTGGTTCTTTTCTTTCACCCCGATGACGGCCTGACTCGCGCCGGTTGCGGCCGCCATGCGCTTCAATCCGGCCACGACTTGCTCCGGGTGGCGGCGCATCAATTCGAAGTCCTTGTGCAGCAAGGGCTCGCACTCCGCGCCATTTGCGAGCAGAAACTCAGCCGCGGACGCGGCTTTCACCGACGTGGGGAAACCGGCGCCCCCGGCGCCCACCACTCCCATCTCGCGCAGTGTCTCAGCGAGTTTCACGTTGTCCGGCATCCTCAACGGCCCAATATAGCGCACGCGCGGGTTCGCAACCACGTTGAAGCGCGTCCCGTTCGTGAAAGACTATAATCTGGCACGCATGCTGCTCGAACTGGTGGTCGAGAATTTCGCTGTGGTTGAACGTCTCCGGCTCAGCTTGCACTCCGGGCTCAACGCCCTAACTGGTGAGACCGGCAGTGGCAAGTCGTTGGTGGTGGACGCGCTCTCGCTGCTGTTTGGCGGGCGGGCATCCACTGACGTGATCCGGACCGGGGCCGAACGCGCCTTCGTTTCAGGCCGTTTCGAGTTGCCGCAAGCTCCAGGCTTGACGCCGCTGCTTGCCGCCGCCGGAATCGAGCCCGAGGACGGCGAACTACTCATCGAGCGCGAGATTCTGGCCAACGGAAAAAGCCGCGCGTACGCCGCCAGCCGCCCGGTCACGGCCGCCCTACTGCGCGATATTGCGCCGTTCCTGGGCGACATCCATGGGCAGCACGATCAGCAGAAGCTCCTCTCTTCAGACGCTCAGCGCGAATTGTTGGACGAGGCGGCCTTGCACGAGGCGGAGTTATCCGCCGTGGCTTCGGCCTGGCGGGACTGGCGTGCCGCGATCGCCGAGTTGGAAGTTCTCGACCGCACGGAGCAGGAAAAGCTGCGGTTAGCCGACCTCTGGAATATCCAGCGGCGCGAGATTGAAGCGCTCAAGTTGCAGCCCGGTGAGGACGCCCGACTGGAGCAGGAAAGCTGCGTATTAAGGAACGTCGGCCGACTCACTGAAAACGTGAACGAGGCCTTCGACTCGCTGAGTGAGAACGAGAACTCGGCGTCGAAGACCATCGCGCGGGCGATGAAGCGTCTCGAGGAAATCGTTCGAATCGACGCGAAGATGTCAGGAATCCTCGAACTCCTTCAGCCGGCGCGAATTGCGGTGTCCGAAGCGGCTCGCGAGTTGAGCCACTATTTGGGAGCATTGGAAGCGGATCCCACCCGTTTGGAGAGCGTGGAGACCCGGTTGGCGCAAATCGAGAAGCTGAAGCGCAAGTACGGTCTGACGATCGACGACGTACTCGCCTTTCTCGCCGACGTTCAGGCGAAACTCGAAGCCGTGGAGAGTGCGGGTGAGCGCCGCGCGGCCTTGCAGGTGCGCATCGCAAAACTTGAAGACGGTTATCGCAAGGTCGCGCTGGCGCTGCGGAGTCTGCGCCAAAAGGCAGCCAAGTCGCTGCAAAAGGCCGTGGAGTCCGAGCTTACCGGACTCGCCATGCAGGGTGTGACGTTCGTGATTGCGCTGTGCGAATCCGAGCCGTCGCCGCACGGATTCGACTCGGTTGAGTTTTTGGTCAGCGCGAATGCGGGTGAAGAACCACGCCCGCTCGACCGTGTCGCCAGCGGAGGCGAGCTTTCGCGCATCGCTCTGGCCCTGAAGGCCTGCCTCGCCCTACGGCCTTCCAAAGGGAGCGGCGCGCGCACACTAGTCTTCGACGAAGTGGATTCGGGCGTTGGCGGAGCGGCGGCCGAAACAATCGGCCGCAGGCTGAAGCGCATCGCCCGGTCCAGTCAGGTGCTCTGTGTGACGCACCTGGCGCAGATCGCGAGTTTCGCCGACCATCACTACGTGGTCGAGAAGCGGCAGGTGGGCGGCAGAACTACGGCCAGCGTGGAGGAACTCAGCGCCGCGCAGCGCGTGCGGGAGATTGGCCGAATGCTTTCCGGGCAGCACCTCTCCGACGAGGCGCTGCGCCACGCGGCCCGACTGGTGGAAGAATCGGCCCGGGCGGTAGTGTAGGGGCGAGATGAAGCTCTGGCTCTACTTCGTGGGCAAGCCGCGCGACGCAAATGCCAACGGTATGGCGGAGGAGTTCCTCAAGCGCAGTTCGCGCTACATGCAGTGTGAGATGCGCGAAATTCAGCCGGCGCGCTTCGACCTCTTTGCCAAACACGCCTCAGCACGCAAGGTGTTCCTCGACCCAGCCGGCAAACCTATGGATTCAAACCGCTTTGCAGCAATGTTGAACGAGGCGGAAGGGCAAGCCCGGGACCTCGTGTTCCTCGTCGGCGGACACGACGGTTTGCCATCTGAGTGGAAGCCGCGCGCGGACCTGTTACTCTCCTTGTCGGCCATGACGATGCCGCACGAATTGGCCCGGGCCGTGCTTGCCGAGCAGATCTACCGCGGCCTGACGATCTTGCGCGGGCATCCCTACCCGCGCTGACGGGGTTGGTGCGCTGGTGCGAGACGGGCATTGCCACGGCCATTGTGGACACTGTAGCTTGGAGAGTGGGCATGGACTGGTTTAAAGTACCCCGCAAAGTCGCTAAGGTTAGCGAAGACGAGAAGCACGTCCGCACCGAAGGGTTGTGGATCAAGTGCGAAGGCTGCCACCAGATCATCTGGCGCAAGGACCTCGAAGAGACCCTGAACTGCTGCCCGAAATGCAACCGGCATTTCCGCATCGACGCACTCTCCCGTTTGAAGACATTGCTCGACGATGAGTGGATTGAGCACGATCGCGAGCTTTCTTCCACCGATCCACTAGGCTTCGTCGATGCCAAGCCGTACCGCCAGCGCCTGGCATCGATGCAGAAAGCGCTCGGTATGCGGGACGCCATTTACTCCGTCGAAGGCAAACTCGCCGGGCGGACCGTTAACGTCTGCTCGTTGGAGTTGCGCTTCATTGGTGGCAGTATGGGCTCCGTGGTCGGCGAGAAGATAACGCGCGCAGTCGAGCGATCGCTTGCCACCCGCAACCCGTTGATCATCGTCTCGGCTTCGGGCGGAGCGCGCATGCAGGAAGGTGCGGTGAGCCTGATGCAGTTGGGTAAGATCTGCTGCGCCCTCATGCGTCTCGACCAGGCTGGAGTTCCGTTTATCAGCGTTCTGACCGACCCGACCACGGGCGGGGTCACCGCCAGTTTTGCGATGCTGGGCGACCTGAACATCGCCGAACCGGGAGCCCAGATCGGCTTTGCCGGTCCGCGCGTCATCGAGCAGACCATTCGCCAGAAGCTGCCCGAGGGATTCCAGACTGCCGAGTTCGTTCTGCAGCACGGTTTCCTGGATGCCGTGGTGAAGCGCTCCGAGATGAAGAGCTACATCGCGAATGCTCTCGACTTTCTCAGCGGCCCGGTAGGCGCGCAGTCGCAGGCATGATCGTCCCCGCCCCTCAGCTGACAGACGCTCCGCGGCGAATACGTTATTCATATCGGGCGGGACGGCGATGATCTCCCTCGTCAACGCCTCTAAACGCTACGGCCCGCGCGTGCTCTTCGAGAACGTCTCCTGGATGATCACTGGCCAGGATCGTGTGGGGCTGGTGGGCGCAAACGGAACGGGCAAGTCCACGGTGATGAAGATCCTGGGTGGGCTCGAAACCGTGGACGCGGGCGAGTGCACCTCGCAAAAGGGCATTAGCGCCGGGTACCTGCCCCAGGACGGTCTACAGCTCTCCGGCCGCACGGTCTTCGCCGAATGTCTCTCCGTCTTCGACGAGCTGAAAGACATGGAGCGCGAGATGGGGCAACTGGTTCGGAGTCTGTCGGACCTCGATCCCGCCTCGGAGGAATACTCGGCCGCGGCGACCCGCTACACCAGTCTGGACGCCCAGTTCCGCAACCGTGACGGCTACGCCCTGGAGGCGAAAGTCGGAAGTGTACTCACCGGCCTCGGGTTCCCCAAGGAGGAGTGGACCAAACGCACGGAGTTCTTCTCTGGCGGCTGGCAGATGCGCATCACGCTCGCCAAACTGCTGCTGCAGCAGCCTGGCTTGTTATTGCTGGACGAGCCCACCAATCACCTTGACCTGGAAGCCCGCAACTGGCTTGAAGCATACCTCACGTCGTATCCGAATGCGTTCGTGCTGATCTCGCACGATCGTTATTTCCTGGATGTCACGACGAAGAAGATCGCCGAGCTTTGGAACAAGGGCCTGCACTTCTATTCGGGCAATTTCGAGTCCTACCTGCAGCAGAAGCAGGAGCGCCGGCTGATCCTGGAATCCGCCTTCCGGAACCAGCAGGAGCGGATCCAGCAACTCGAAGGCTTCATCAACCGCTTTCGCGCCACCGCAACCAAAGCGAAGCAGGTCCAGAGCCGCATCAAGGAGCTGGAGAAGATCGAGCGCATCGAGATTCCTCCCGAAGAAAAGGCCATCCACTTTTCCTTCCCGCAACCGAAGCCAAGTGGGCGCATCGTCGCACAATTCACGGGTGTCAGTAAGGCCTACGGCGAGCGCGTGATTCTCTCGGACGTGACCTTTCAGATCGAGCGAGGCGAGCGCGTAGTGCTGGTCGGCATCAACGGTGCGGGCAAGAGTACGTTGATCAAACTGCTCTCAGGGATCGAGCCGCTCACGTCCGGCGATTACCGGATCGGGCACAATGTCCAGCCGGACTATTTCGCACAGGACCAGTACAAGGAACTCGACCCCGCATCGCAGTTGCTCGACGATCTTAGCTCTGTGGCGAATGGTAAAACCGTCACGGAACTTCGCAGCCTGCTGGGTTGCTTCCTGTTCAGCGAGGACGACGTCTTCAAACCCATCGGAGTGCTGTCTGGGGGCGAGCGGAACCGTTACGCTCTGGCACGGATGCTGCTGAACCCGGCGAACTTCCTCCTGCTGGATGAGCCCACAAATCACCTGGACATGCGCGCCAAGGACGTCCTGCTCGAATCCCTCGAACAGTTCACGGGTACCGTGGTCCTGGTCAGCCACGATCGCTACTTCATCGACCGCCTGGCGACGAAAGTGATCGAAGTGAAGGACGGCGCGGTCCGGGTCTACCCGGGTAATTACGAAGATTACCTGTTCCGTAAACAGCAGGAATCGGCTAACGCCTCGGCGGCTTCTCCAGCTGTGGCGGTGAACTCCGCCCCCGTTGCTGCCGATGAGTCGAAGGAGGAGATCGACACCGGACGCGTCCGGCGCTTGAACCCGATCAAGGCCAAGCAACTCGAAGACCGCGCCGCTGAACTGGAAGCCGAGTCCGCCGCGCTGGAGTCTGAGATCTCTGAGTTGGAAACGGCCTTGCAGGGTTTCGTCAGCGCGGAAGAGACACGGCGCCAAATGGACTTACTGGCGGCGAAAAAAGATCGCCACGACGAAGTCATTTCCGAGTGGGAACGGGTCAGCCTGCAACTTGAAGAAGCGCGTTGAGTGCTCTTTTGTGGGGCGGACCTCCAGGTCCGCGCGGGCTCTCCTGAGCCCGCTCATCCGGACAAACAAGCGTGGCCTGGAGGCCCCGCGCGGCGCTTGAGCGCCGCTACACAATTCACTTAGTGCTTCGTCGCCAACCGCTCCAGCGCCTCTATCTCCTTGCCCGCCTCGCCGTACTTGCCCTGCGACATAAGCTCGCGATACTTCCGCAAGTGATCGCGAACTTCGGCTAGCGAATCCACTTGGGCCGCTTGCGCCGCCACCGGCTTGGGCGATCCGGGTGTCGCCGCAGTCGCCACCGCCGCCTGCGAGGACTTGAACCCCGCAAGTTCGGCCACGGCTTGTTCATACGTGTCGGTGTAAATCAACCGGCCGCCGGCGTACATCGCGATTTTCTTGAGTTGCGGCATGGGCGATTGCGAGGCCTGAATGTACATCGGCTCGATGTAGAGCAGCGTGTTGGCGATGGGCAGCACCAGCATCTGGCCTCTGAGCACCTGGGAGCCCTGCTGATTCCACAGCGTCAGGTCTTTCGAAATCGTCTGGTCCTGACTGATCTTCGATTCAATCTGGATCGGACCGTCAAATTGGGGGCTCTTGGGGAGTTGCAGGAAATGTAGCTCGCCCAGGTGCTCCCCGTCGCAGCGCGCCATCATCAGGCCGATCAGGTTGGGCTTGTTACGTGGCGTAAACGTCGTCATCAGCAGGAACTCAGGGTCATCGCGTTCAGGAAGCGAGGTGACCATGTAAGTCGGCGACATCGGCTCGGCCGTTCCCGAAGTCCCGTTGACACTGCGCGAAACGTCCCAGACGTCTTCCTTGTTGAAGAACGCCTCTGCATTGGTCATGTGGTATGTGCGGTAGATCTCGGCCTGCAGCTTGAACAACTCTTCCGGGTAGCGGGCGTGCTCGCGCAGTGCCGGCGGCATCGCGGAGGCATTCTCGATTAAGTGCGGAAACAGCTTCCGGTAGGCGCGCAAGATGGGGTCTTCCGAATCAAACGCATAGATGTGGATTTTGCCGTCGTACGCGTCGATCGTGGCCTTCGCCGCGTTGCGCATGTAGTTGATCTCGCCGAAATCCCGCGTGGACAGCAGCCTTGAGTACGGGTGAGACGAGGACGTGGTGTAGCCGTCAAGGATCCAGACCAGGCGACCCTCGGGCGTCATCACAAGGTATGGATCCGAGTCCCAGTTGAGGAATCCCGCCACGGCCGCAATCCGCTCGTGCACGTTCCGCCGTATCATCATCCGGCTCTCCGGCGTCAGGTAGCTGGTGAGCAGAATGTTCCAGTCCCCCATCGCCACGGCCGCGACGGTACGCTCAAAAAGCGACGAGACGGGGAAGCCGCCCGTGCCCTCGTAACGGCTCTCGACGTTGCTTGCCCCAAACGGGTAGTTAAACTCGGGCTGGCCCGTGCGGACGAATACCGGTTCGTGCGTCGCTTCGCCGTAGTATAGTTCTGGCCGCGTCAGCTTTAGCGATGGCGTCATGATCTCCGGGGGCGTGTTCTTGACCAGCAGTTGCGGCAGTCCGTCGGACGTGATCTTCGAAGCTTCGGCCATCACGACTCCGTAGCCGTGTGTGTATATGAAGTGCGGATTGATCCAGCGTGCCCGGGCGTCGGCCGGCAACTGCTTGACGTCCAGTTCGCGCGGCGTCAGCAGCACCTGGCGCAACCGGCCGTCGATCTGGTAGCGATCCACATCGGTATCGACGAACGTGTAATAGAGCCGCAGTGCCTGAATCTGTGTGATGGTGTCGTGGAACGCCCGCCAGTCCCATAGCCGCACGTTCTCGAGCAACGGCTTGTGCAGTGAGGGGTCCACCGTAACCTCAAGTTGAGCGTCGTACTCTGCTTCCTTCACGTGCTTCGACAATCCCCAAGCTTCTCGCGTGGCCTGAATGTGTCGCTGGATATAGGGTTTCTGGATCGTGATTTCGCTCGGCCGGACATACAGTGCGCTGGCTGCGTAAGGCACGACCAGATACACCACGAAGGCCGCCGGGAGCACCAGCGCGAACTTCAGCCGGCCGGTGAAAAACGCGGCCGCGGCCACCAGGCTTGCCACCAGGTTTACTCCTAGCAGCGGCAGGCCGAGGTGCTCGTCGACCCAATCCACTCCGACCAGCGCACCGTGCTCCTCAAACAACAGATCGAAACGGTCGAAGTAGAACCGCGCCGCCAGCGCCACGAAGAAGACGCCCGCCGCAATGCGGAAAAATCGTCCTTCCAGGGCCGTCCCCAGTTTCAACGAACGCAGGTCGAATGCTACCCCGCCTTCACCGAAACTGCCCAACTCCTGCGCCTGTTTACTGAGGATCCAGCCGCGCGCGGTCAGCCAGTAAACGAACGCGCTCCCCAGCGAAAGCGCCAATACGGTTCGCAGCAAAACGCCATAGAAGGGCAGGTCGAAGAAATAGAAGCCCAGCGAGCGTCCGAACACCGGATCGTGCCATGCGCCCGGCACATCTGCCGCTCCGGTCCCTCCGAAGAAGCGCACCACCGTCCAGGAGTCCACCGTGGCAAGGCCCACCATCAGCGCCGCCAGCAATAGTGCGAGAGCGCTCAGCCGGGCGTACAACGGGTGCTCGCCCAGGCCGGTGCCGGCCGCTTTTAGCCCCCGCGCGTGGGCCACGAAAAACACCGCGAATACCAGCAACGCCGCGGCCAGCGCCGGTGCGGTGCCATACGCCAGCATGGCCAGCCAGGTCTCGCGTTGACCGATTTCCCCCCACCATTGCCAGTCGATTGCCAGGCCCGTGAGCCAGCGGGCTCCCAGTAGGATAGCCAGGGCGGAAACGACCAGCACCACCAGCCAGCGGCGCGGTCGAGGGGCGGGGTTTATGTAGTCCATGCGGAGCAACTCCTGCTCCCCAGTGTAGGCTGAGCCGCAAGCCCGCGCTCGGCTATTCCGCTCCGAGTATCCTGTCTTTGCGGCGCTTGCACACGAGCATTATGCTCATCCCGCGCGCGGCGACTGTCGGCCTCGGCTTGGGCTCAGTTCTGCGGTTTCTTGTCGTCTGGCTTTACCGTGATTTGAGGCGGTTCGACCTTGCCTGCAGGCTTCTTCGACTTGTCCACGTCCTCTTCGGGGAAGCTGATGTCGCTATCCACCGCCAGCACGTTCGACTCAACCGCGAACTTGCGGTAGTTCTTAAATTCGATTTCGTTCTTATCGCAATCGAAGGTGCCCGTCTGGCACGAAAGGTTGTCGCTCTTCACCGGCATCAGGTACTTGGAGCCGCCAATCGAGACCCAGTTGTAATCGACGATCGACTCCACCTTGTCCACGGGGTAGCCCGCCGGCAGCGATTTGGTGCCCATCTCGACGCGCAGCACTCCGCCGCTATCGGGATCGATCCAGACCGCACCGCTGTAGGAAGGCTTTACGGCGAACCCCATCTTGATCTCCCAGTGCGATTCGGCTTTCGACACGCTGTAATCGTAGACTTTGGCCTGAATGCCGGCTGCCGTCGAAGTGCTTCTGTATTTGAACTTGGCGTTGGTTTCGGGGTAGAACAGCGCCGCCAACAGGGACCCGAACTCGCCTGTAGACCATTGACCGCTGTCCTCGGGAGAACCCTTCTTCAGCGGCTTGCCGTTGTGCCGCACGTTCCGGTAGTCTTCTTTGCCGTTAGAGAAAAGCAGTTCGACTTCCAGGCGGTCCTTGAATTTCCAGTCAGTCTGGATCTTGTGGCTCTGGTACCGCTTGGTGGTTTGGTCGCAGACGAAATTGGGCAGGCTCTCCACATAATCGAAGACCTTCTCCCGCGCCTTGGCGATTAGCGGGTCGCCTACCACCGCGTGGCGCACCGGCGTGGCGGATACCGTCCCCACTCCGGATTCGCGCGTTTCCCGCTCGCGTGGAACGGTTGCCCCGTCCTCCTTCGGCAAGTCGCGGATCGGCTTGGGAATATTCGCCTCGGACTTGGCCGGGCCGGAATCGGCGTGCTGCTTGGCCGGGCCGCCATGCCGCAGTACCGGCCTCCCCGGATCCTCGGTCTTCGGCGGAGGCGCCTGGTCCTCGCCTGGCTTCTGTTGAGAGGGCGGATCCTGCAAAGCCGCACCCGCTGCCAACGCGGTCATCAAAGCGCAAATCACTAGGGAACGGCACATGTGTCTCTTGCCCTTAGATGCGTTCCGGCACCTCCGCGGTTACTGTTGTCCGCTCCGCTCTCCCCAACCGTTCAGAGTCATCCAATTCTTCAGCAGCCCTGGCCAGGACGCCAGCCAGGGGCTCTTTTGTGCCAGTCCCACGCCGTGTTGGCCTTCCTGATAGATGTGCATTTCCGCCTTGACGCCGGCCTTCCTCAGGGCCAGATAGTACAGCACGCTGTTCTCGGATGGAACCGCGGTGTCGCCGGTGGTGTGAAAGAGAAATGCCGGAGGAGTCTGGGGTGTTACCCGCAGCTCATTTGAAAGATTCCAGGCCTGCGTCGGATCGGGCGGATTCCCCAGCAGATTCCACATCGAGCCGCTATGCGTGTGAATCGTCGTGAAGCTGATCACCGGGTAGACCAGAATCGAGAAATCCGGCCGCTCCTCCTCCTGGTAGTGCGTCGAGAGTGTAGCTGCCAGGTGGCCGCCGGCCGAAAAGCCCATAACGCCGATGCGATGCGAAGAGATGCCGTACTCGTCCGCGCGTGCCCGGATAATCCGCATCGCTTTGCGGGCGTCGTCCAACGGAGCAGGGTGGTGGTACTTCGGCCCCAGCCTGTAGTGCAGCACCACCGCCGTCACACCGAACGAGTTGAAGAACTCGCCGATCTGTTTGCCTTCGTGGTCCAGCGCCAGAGCGCCGTAGCCGCCCCCCGGGCAGACTAGCACGGCCGCCCCGTTCGGGTTGGCCGGCCGGTACCAGTCGATCGAAGGCATGTCCGCCGCATCCTGGCCCAGTGCGCCCGGCGCGCCTTCGGGCCACAGCAGTTCGGACTTCGGCGCCTGTGCCAACAGCAGCGCGGGAGCCAGCAGAAACAAGGCGTATTTCATTAGCCCCGTTCTATCACAACTGCCGCGGCAACCGTCGGCCTCAAAGCAACGGAAGTTCAGTTGCCGCCGTCCTCGCCGCAAAGCCCTGCAGTTTCCCGAAATTTGCTAGCAGGAACTGCAGCAGGTTGTACACCCACTGGTAGCCTTTGCCGGTCTTGGCGTCCGGCGCGGGCATGGTATGGGCCAGCGCCGAGAGTGTCCAGAATGCGGCGTAGACGCGCAAAACGTGCGACGGGCTGAGCCCGAGCGACTCCAGGCCAGTCATCGGACCGCCTCCGGCCCGGTCCTGGCGACTTGCAGTTGCAAGCCGCCGAGTTGCACACCCAGAATCGCAGCCCGGTGGCTGATCGCCTTTAACCGCTTCGAATCCGGTTTCTCTCGAGCAACCTCAGGCGTAACGGAGCGGACCAACTGCGCCGGTCGCAGCCCGGACAGAAACGCCTGGATGCTGGCCGTGATCGCAGTGGCGTACACCCTGGCGTCGGGCGGCAGCATCCGCAGCGCCGCGATAGTCGAGGCGTAGTACCCGCTGATCTTCAAGGCCTTCTCCGCCGTGTTGTCATTCGACGTAAGTTCCGTCGCAGTCTGGCGGAATGCCACGGGTAGCCCGGCAATCGCGCTCTCGATCTCGCTCGCGGTGGCGGGGCTCATTTTCCCAGTGGCCTGCAGCGTGACCACGAGCGCCTCCGTGGCCGCCACCGATGCCTCCAGCGAGGCCAGCACCTGGTTCTGCGAGCAGCCGGCCAGTGCCACCATGGCGAGCGCCACGACTTTGAGCATATTTGCGTTGATCTTCATTCCGCCCCTCCTGTGTTCTCGAGTTGGGTACGAGGCCTGATAGCCCTGGCGCTCCGCCGCGGAAACCGGACAAAAAGGAGGGGCTCGCCCGACGGGTACGTCGGGCGAGCCCCCATTCTGTCAACGGAAATCGTCTAAAGCTGTTCGCTGAATACGAGCGGCGGCGGAGCGTTCGAGCTACGGGTCCACCCAATCCAACTTAAGCCCTGATGTCAAGCGCTGCTTCGTCAATCGTCAGGGTTCCTGCGTCCGCGTCGAGCGTTGCGTGCACCCCCAAGGGGAGGGTTAGCTGGTCCTCCGTGTGCCCGATTGTGAGCCCGGAGAAGACGGGTACTTTGAGGTCGCCCAGGACGTTGTCGTACACCTCGCCCAGCGAGAAGCTGGACTCGAATCCGGGCTGAAACTGGCGGGGCACGCACTCCGCGCATTCGCCTAGAATCAGTCCTCGGATGGCGCGCAGTTTACCCCCCAGGCGGAGCTGTGTCAGCATCCGGTCGATGGAGTACGGCTCTTCCCCGACATCCTCTAGAAACAACAGCTTGCCGTCCGTCTGGACTTCCCAGGGCGTTCCCATCGAGGCAGTGATCAGAGTGAGGTTACCGCCAATCAGCGGCCCGCTCGCCTGGCCGCCCCGCAGCGTGCGCGTTGGGTGTTTCGGCCGGATGACGCGCTCCTCCGGCGGATTGCCCAACACACCCAGCGGGCGCCCGTCGAACAGGGCTCGCTTGAAGTGCTCCAGCGTGTAGTCGGAGAAGCCCGCCAGAGCCATCGGACCGTGGAACGTAATTAATTTCGACTTCTGGTGAATGCCCAAATGGAGGGCCGTAATATCGCTGTATCCTACGAAGATTTTCGGGTGCTTGTGGATCAGGTTGAAGTCGATCCGGTCCAGCAGCATGGCCGACCCGTAACCGCCCCGCGTGCACAACACCGCCTTCACCTCAGGGTCGAGAAACGCCTCGTGCAAGTCCGACACACGCTCTTCGACCGATCCCCCCAGGTACCCCGCGCGCTTGCCCAGGTTGCGGCCCGGTTTGCACTTCAAACCCAGGAACTCCACCGTCCGCCGGGCCAGTTGCAGCGCATCCGGGTTGGAGACGTAGGTCGCCGGCGTGATCAGCGCCACCGTATCCCCGGCCGCGAGCGGCCTGGGCTTCAGCAGGGCCGGACCGCTGTCCATCGCGCGAGCCGCCGCAGCGCCGGCGGAAGAGAGTAAGAAAGCGCGTCTCTCCATGTTCGAATTCCTCCTATTCACGGCCCGCAACGCCGCTCAACCGGCCGCTGAGCATCCGCAGCGCGGCTTCCGGACCGGCCGCCACCAACAGCCTCCGGGCGGAGCCCTCAGCGACGAAGCCCGCCGCGACTGCCCGCTTCACGAATGCCAGTAGATCGTCATAAAAGCCGTCCGTGTTCACCACGACGCACGGCTTGTCGTGCAACTTCAAAATGGCCCAGGTCAGGACTTCAAACAACTCGTCCAGAGTCCCGAATCCGCCCGGCAGCGTGAGGAACCCGTCGCTCAACTCCGCCATCAGAGCCTTGCGCTCCTGCAGCGTTTCGACAATGTGGATCTCCGAAAGTCCCTCGTGCGCCACTTCCCACTCGACCAAAGTGCGCGGGATGACGCCCACGACGCGCCCGTCCGCCTCCAGCGCGGAATTGGCCAGCGCGCCCATCAATCCACGGCGCGCGCCGCCGTAAACCACCGTCCATCCGGCGGCGGCGAGCGCCCGCCCGGTGGCGCGGGCGGCAGCGAAGAACACCGGGGGAACGGAATCGGAAGAACCGCAGAAGACGCAAACGGAAGGCATACTCCATCCAGCATATAGGCGGGGTGGGGTGCGGCGGCGAACCAGCGCCGGGCGGGTTCTCCAGACCCCGCTGCGGGGCACCCCGTCCGCCCTGAGCCGCTGCATCGCCCCGCAGAGGCAACCGGATCCCCGCAGCGCGGTTGCACGGAAATGGGCCTCGGGCAGCAGTGTGATAGGATGCCTGCTTTCCCGGTCAATCATTCATGCACGTCTGGATTCAGAACTATAACCCGCTGGGAATCACCTGGCTATCCACGTTGATGGCCGCTTTGCCGGTCACTTTGCTGTTCTATTTGTTGGCCGTGAGGAAGATGGCCGCGCACCGCGCCGCGGTCTGGGCGTTCGTCTGCGGCACCGTCTTGGCGTTGGCCGGTTTTCACATGCCCGCTACGATGGTCGCCGCCTCCATCGGCTATGGATTCGTATACGCGTGCATCCGGATTTCCTGGACACTCGTGGCGGCCGTCTTTGTCTACGACCTGACCGTGGAAAGCGGTCACTTCGAGACCATCAAGGCCTCCATTGGAGGCGTAACCGACGACCGGCGTCTGCAAGCACTGCTGATCGCCCTGGCGTTTGGAGCGGTGCTCGAGGGGTCCGGCGGCGGCGGAGCTCCGCTGGCGATCTGCGGAGCGATGATGATCGGGCTCGGCTTCCGGCCGTTTGAAACCGCGGTGATGTGCCTGCTTGCCAACACGGCCCCGGTCGCGTTCGGCGGAATGGGCAATCCCATCCGGACGTTGCAGGCTGTGACGGGACTTCCGGAAGCGGATTTGAGCGCGATGGTCGGCCGCATCGTGCCCATCGCCGCCGCCATCCTCCCGTTGTGGCTGGTCCGGACGATGACCGGCTGGCGGAACACGCTGCGGATCTGGCCGGGTATCGTGGCCACCGGGCTCGCCTTCGGCGGCATTCAGTTCTTTTGGGCCAACTACGTTGACGGCACGCTGGTGGACATCGTGGGCGGCATGTTTACCCTGCTGCTGTGCGCCGTCTTCTTCCGCTTCTGGAAGCCGACCCCGATCTGGCGCTACCCGGAAGATCCGGTAGTGGACCACAGCACGCAACATCACTTCACCACCAGGCAGATCGTGCATGCCTGGTCGCCCTTCCTGCTGTTGGCCGTGTTCGTCGTAATGTGGGGCCTTCCGGCGGTGAAGAACGTGCTAACTAGTACGGATTCTAAAGTGGCGGTGCCGGGCCTCCACAATTTGGTGATGCGGACGCCTCCCGTGGTCGCCGCAAACTACTTCGAAAAGGCCGAAATGGACCTGGCCTGGCTCTCGGCTATCGGCACGGGCACCTTCTTTGCCGGATTGCTGGCCGGACCGATTCTCGGACTCTCCCTCAGCCGGACCTTGCGCGTCTTCGGCCACACCTGCTGGCGCCTGCGCCTGAGCCTGTTGGCCATCTCCGCCATGATCTGCCTCGGTTTCGAGACCCGCTACTGCGGCATGGACGCCATCATGGGGCTCGCCCTGACAAATACGGGCTGGTTTTACCCGCTCTTCGGCACGCTCATCGGCTGGCTGGGTACGGCGCTCACCGGCACGGACGCCGGGTCTAACGCGCTGTTCGGCAGTTTGCAGGTGATTACGGCCAACAAGCTTCATTTGAGTCCCGTGCTGATGGCCTCGGCCAATACCGCCGGGGGGGTCGTCGGCAAGATGATTGGCGCCCAGTCCGTAGTCGTGGCCTGTGTGGCCACGGGGCTGGAGGGCAAGGAAGGCGATGTCTTCCGCGCCGTCTTGAAACACAGCGTTGCGCTGGCGCTGATCATTGGTTCGATCGTTATGTTCTATGCCTATGTGGCTCCCGGCTGGATTCCGAATGGGCATAAGTTCTGGTAACGGGCCGCTTTCGGCGCTCCGTTCACGGCTGTTTGTGATGACTAAGGAGTATAGGATTCGATGAGACGCAGAATTACGCTAGTAGGCTTGTTTGCCGCACTGTTCGCGCTGCCTGCAATGGCCCAGTTGGGCATGTTCACGAAGGATCAACTGATCGCCATTACCAGCGAGTGGAAAGGCGAGCGCTTCCCCGACGGGCGCCCCAAGGTGCCGGACGCGGTTCTCGACAAACTGGCCAACGTCGATGCTGAAGAGGCTTGGGGCACGCTGCGCTCGGCCGGTTACAACTTGCAGTTCGAAGGCAACTTCAAGACGGTCAACGTCAAGCTCGGCGGACCTCGTCTCGTGGGCCGCGCCGTTACATGCTCTTTCGTGCCCCTACGGCCCGACTTCAACGCGTTCATCAATGAGAACGGCAAGAAAGAGGGCCGGGTTAGCCGGGGACAGAACTCCTGGGTCATCGACACCCTGGTCAAGCGCGACGTGATGGTAGTGGACCTGTTCGGCAAAGTCGAGGACGGCACCATCATCGGCGATAATCTCGGCACCTCCATCATGGTCAAGACCGGGACCGGCCTGGTAGTGGACGGCTCGATTCGCGACGTCACGGGCAACGCTGAAATTGACGGCTTCCAGGTATTTGCCCGCGGCTTCCACCCCTCCGCATTGCGCGAGGTCACGCTGGCAGGCATTAACACACCGATCCGCATCGGCCATGTCACCGTACTTCCCGGGGATGTGGTCCTGAGCGATCCAGAGGGAATAACCTTCATACCGCCCTTCCTCGCCGAGCGCGTCGCCAACGAGGCCGAGCGGACTCATCTGGTCGATGATTGGGGCCACAAAATGCTCCGTGAGCGCCAATACACCCCGGGCGAGATTGACACGCAATGGACTCCCAAAATGATCGAGGAGTTCAACAAGTACTGCGAGTCCAAGGGCTCCCCGATCCGTTACGAGCAGAAGGGCAAGCGGCCTTAGCGGCCAGCAAGGAAATCTAATGAACTGGTTCAAGAACAAAGTGAATGCCAGCCGCCGGGGGTTTCTGGGCGGCGCTCTCGGTAGCGTTGCCGGCGCCGCCGCGCTGGGTACGATGTGGGCCGATGAAACCGTCGAAGCCTATCAGGGCAACGTCAGGACCGCCTCCAAACCGAGCGACCTGAAGATCACCGATTTGCGTTACGCGCACGTCGTGGGCGCTCCCATGAGTTGCCCGATCATTCGCATCGACACCAACCAGGGCATTTACGGCTACGGCGAAGTGCGGGACGGCGCAAGCGTCACTTACGCGCTGATGCTCAAGAGCAGACTGCTGGGCGAGAACCCGTGCAATGTGGACAAGATCTTCCGCAAGATCAAGCAGTTCGGCTTCACGTCGCGCCAGGCTGGCGGCGTTTGCGGCATCGAGATGGCGTTGTGGGATCTGGCCGGCAAGGCCTATAACGTCCCCGCTTATCAACTACTCGGAGGCAAGTTCCGGGACAAGATCCGCATATACGTGGATACGACGGAATCGCACGACCCGAAAGTGTACGGTGCGCGGCTGAAGAACCGCATGGAACAAGGTTTCACCTGGCTGAAGATGGACTTGGGCTACGACCTGGTGGAAGATACTCCGGGGACTGTCTCCCACCCCTTAGATGTCACTTCCAAGACGACCGCGCGAACTCAGCATTTCTTCACCGGCATCGAACTCACCGACAAAGGCATCGGCATGATGTCGGACTATGTAGCGGCCATCCGCGAGATGGTCGGCATGGATGTTCCACTCTCGGCCGACCACTTCGGACACATCGGTGTAAACTCCTGTATCCGTCTCGGCAAGGCCATGGAAAAGCACAACCTTGCCTGGTTGGAGGATATGATCCCCTGGCAGTTTTCAGACCAGCTGAAGGAAATCAAAGACGCCGTCAATATCCCGATTGCCACGGGCGAAGACATCTTCCTGAAAGAGCCGTTTATCGAGCTTTGCAGGAAGAACGCGATCGATATCATCCATCCCGACCTGGCCTCCTCGGGAGGACTCCTGGAAACGAAGAAGATCGGCGACGCCGCCATGGAACTGGGTCATGCCATGGCCATGCACTTCGCCGGTACACCCGTCAGTTTCATGGCCAATGTTCACTGTGCCGCGGCGACGGAGAACTTCCTGGCACTGGAGTACCACTCCGACGAGATTCCGTGGTGGCAGGACCTGGTCACCGGACCCGCCAAACCGCTGATCGACAAAGGCTTCGCGGCCATCCCGGAAGCCCCGGGTCTGGGCATCGAGTTGAATGCCGACGTGGTGAAGCAGCACCTTGCACCCGGTACGAGCTACTTCGGTCCTACCGAGGAGTGGAACAAGGAACGGAGCCACGACCGCCTGTTCAGCTAGCCGTTCGAGTTTGTGGATTGCTTCCGTGCGCCGCCGGCCTAACCTCCGGCGGCGCACCGGATCTCGCCAGCAACCGTATTTCCTCTTCTATTGTCTGAAATTCGCGGTAAGCTATAGCTTCCTATGACTATCAGGCGTCTTACTTTAATCCTGTTCTTAGCGAGTATCTCCGCTTGGGCGCAATCGGGCGCGATTGGCAGTATGCGGGATCCGCGCTCAGCGGATTCGCAGGCCGTCGGAACCCACTCAATTGAGCCGTGGCTGGCGGTCAACGGCACCTATGACACTGTTTTGGACAAACCCGAAACCTACGGTGCGTCCGTGCATCGTTCGGTCGTCTTGAACGGCGGTTTGTCGGCTGCAAGGGACTTCCACCGGACATATTTCGTGTTCGGCTACGCCGGATCCGGGACCGACTACCTGGGTTCCTCGGCGGGAATTCGAGAGGGCTGGACGTCCTCGAATGTGGTGACGCTGGCGATCAGTTCACAGGTCACGCAGCGCGTTACACTCGACTTTTCCGAGGCCGGCGGCGCCGCTAATGGCGGATTCGGAGCGGCGGCGGCGGGCCTGCAGTCGGGTGGGCTGGGCCTGCTCGGCTCAATGGGCGTTTCAAGCAGCTTTTTATTCGGCGGAGGCTCAAGCTTAGGCGGCGCTTCAACCGGCCTGAACCCCCTGCAAAACGGACTAGTGGATGCTGACTACTACCAGCAGATGTCCTACTTCTCCAGTACGTCCGGGAGCGCGGGATTCCTGCTCTCGCAGCGCACCATGCTGAACATTGGAGGTTCGGGTTCGTTCGTCAGGCGCGCCGGACGCAACTTCAGCGACGCTAACATCGCGGCGGCGAATGCCACGCTCAGCACCCAGTTGTCACGCAGATTCTCCGTGTTTGTTGGCTATTCATTCGACAACGTGAACTTTGTACAGAGCATCGGCAGCACTTATATGCAGGGCGGATTCGCCGGGTTCCGGACCAAGCTCTCGGCACACGATGAGGTGAGCCTCTCGGTCAGCGACACGTACATGGACAACAAGTTCGCGTCAACCCAGACCTTGCCTCCGGACATCGCGGCATTGCTCGGCGTCTCCACCATCACCACGGTTCGCAGCACGAGCAGAGCGTATCTTGGCGGCCGGTTCACGTTCAACCACACGTTCGAGCACGGCGGCTTCGATCTGAATTGCAACTCCATGATCGCCCCGGGCAACGACCTCATCTTGCTTGCCAGAAGCGAAGCTTGCACCGCGAGTTTGAATCGCACGCTCACCTCCCGCCTCTCCGTGGTGGGACTCGGCGGAATCAGACGTTTGAACGGCATGACACAATCCGGAAGCCGATACGACGTCGTCACCGGAGGAATGCTGTTCTCCTACCGGATATTCAGAGGGATTTCGCTGACTGCCGGGGCAACCTATCGCGACACGCAAGTCAAGCCTTCGTCGCAAAAGCTGACTGGTGTGTCGGCCAACGCCGGCCTGTTCTGGTCTCCCCACGAAGGTGTCAACCTCTTCTAGGTTCGTTGCAGGCCCCAGTGAAAACGCGATGCCCGGTCCGGCCTAGGGGCGCAAGCCTTCCTTGACCTGAGTGCGCGCACGCCGATTGAGGGGACGAGTGCCTAGCCGCTTCCACGGAACCGTGATTGAAGTGAGCGGTCAAGTTCGCCAGCGGCCTCAGTTTGCTAGCGGCTAGAACCCCGTTTATGGGGACTTTCCGGGTAGCCGCGAGCGCTCTCCGCGCAACCCGCGATCAATGCCAAAATGGTTAAAACGATGAACGTCTTCACTCTGACCCGGGCGCTCGTAGACATCGAATCCATTACGGGCAACGAAGCTCGCGTCGGCGATTTTGTCCTGCAGGAACTGCTGGCGTTGACCGGCAAATTCGGAGGCAAGGCGGAGCGAATCGAAGTGGAGCCGGACCGCTGCAACGTGCTGGCCTGCTTTGGTGATCCGGCCGTCACGCTTTCGACGCACCTGGACACCGTGCCGCCGTTTTTTCCCTCCCGCGAAGACGATACCGATATTTGGGGACGGGGCGCCTGCGACGTCAAGGGGATCATCGCCGCGATGATCTGTGCCGCAGCCGCGCTGCTTGAAGATGGCGTCCGGAACTTCGCCCTACTTTTTGTGGTCGGCGAAGAGCGCGACAGTGCTGGAGCCTACTTCGCGGGTAAACACCCCTGCGGTTCGCGTTTCATCATCAACGGAGAACCCACCGGGAATCGTCTGGCCCTGGGCTCAAAAGGAGCACTGCGGTACGAGTTGAACGCCACCGGCCGCATGGCGCACTCCGCCTATCCGGAATTGGGCGAGTCGGCGATTCTGAAATTGCTTGACGCACTGGAACGTATTCGTGGGATTCAACTGCCCATCGATGAGGTGCTCGGCCCCTGCACTCTGAATATCGGCCTGCTCTCCGGTGGACGCGCCCCGAACGTCATTCCGGACGCCGCCAGCGCGGTCCTGATGTTCCGGCTGGTCGGCGATGCCGATCCGCTGCGGACCGCCGTCCGTCTGGCCGCCGGAGAGGATGCCAAAGCGAACGAAATCCTCTGCATTCCAGCTCTCCGGCTGGGCTCTCTGCCCGGCTTCGAAACTACGGTTGTGGCCTACACCACCGACATCCCGGCCTTTGGGGGCAACTGGGGGCAGCCCTTCCTGATTGGGCCCGGAACGATCCACGTGGCCCACACGAGCGAGGAGCGCGTTCCCAAGAAACAGCTGCTTGAAGCCGTTGAAATCTACGCGCGACTGGTCCGTCAGCTACTGGCGAGTGGCGCAAACTAGCCAGTTGAAGCATCCTGGTATAGAAATGGATAGAAAGACGCCAGTCGGCGTGCTTGGCGCCACCGGGATGGTGGGCCAGCACTTTGTGAATTTCCTTCAGAACCACCCGTGGTTTGAGATCACGTGGGTGGGGGCCAGCGACCGGTCAGCGGGCAAGAAGTACAGCGATGCCACGAATTGGCGGTTGGAGGGTTCCATGCCCGCCACCGTCGCGGGGCTCACGGTGTCCGACTGCAACCCGGGCACGGGCGCGCCGGATCTCGTTTTCTCGGCCATGGACGCGAGCGTGGCCACGGAGATCGAGCGCGCCTTCGCCGAGGCGGGCCATACAGTCGTCTCCAATTCCAAGAACCACCGCATGGAAAGCGACGTGCCTCTGCTGGTCCCGGAGATCAACGCGGACCATCTGCGGCTGCTCAAGGCGCAGAAGGAACGGCGCGGCTGGAAGGGGCAGATCGTCACCAACCCGAACTGCTCGACCGTCGCCCTGACCCTTGGGCTGGCCCCGCTGAAGCCCTTCGGGATCAAAGCGGTCCTCGTCACCACCATGCAGGCCATTTCGGGCGCGGGCTACCCCGGGGTTCCGTCCATGGACATTATGGGCAATGTGATCCCCTTCATCGGGGGCGAAGAGGAAAAGATGCAGGTGGAGACGCAGAAGATCCTGGGCAGCTTTGCCGGCGATCACATCGTCGACCTGCCAGCTGCGGTCAGCGCCCACTGCAACCGGGTGGCGGTGGTGGACGGCCACACGGTCGCCGTCTCGGTGACACTGGAACAAGCGGTCACCAAAGCCGATCTGCTCGCGGCCTACCGCAATTTCGACGCTCTGCCGCAGCAGAAGGGGCTGCCTAGCGCACCCAAGCCCGCCGTGCTGTATCTGGACGAGGACAACCGGCCGCAGCCGCGGCGCGACGCGATGCGCGGCAACGGTATGACGGTCACAGTCGGACGGCTGCGCGAGTGCCCGGTACTCGGCTGGAAATTCGTGTGCATGGGTCACAACACGATCCGCGGGGCAGCCGGCGCTGCGGTCCTAAATGCGGAGATGATGCTGGAAGAGGGCCTGATCCGCCGATGATCGTAATGAAGTTCGGCGGCACGTCCGTTGAATCGGCCGACGCCATAAGGCGAGTCGCTGAGATTGTCCAGGCCCGGCAGGACCGGCACCCGTTGGTGGTGGTTTCGGCCATGGGCAAGACCACCAACCGGCTGCTCGCCGCGGCGGATAAGGCGGCCGCCGGGAACCTCGAAGACGCGCATCGGGACATTGAGGAACTTGAAGCTTTCCATCGCCGCGAGATCGGGGCGATCCTGCCGGCGGACAAGCACGGCAAACTGGACGACGTCCTGGAAACCCATTTCGTAGACCTGGAAGCAAGCCTGGGCGAGGTGGCCACGACCGGCGAGGTCACGCCGCAGCTTTGGGACGAGATTGGCAGTTACGGCGAGCGCCTGTCCAGCCTCCTGGTGGCCATGGCCTTCAACGCTCTGGGTGTACCCAGCGTGCACCTGGACGCTCGCCATGCCCTGGTCACGGACAGCCGCCATACCCAGGCCCTGCCGCTCTACGGCCGCACCTACGCCCGCTTTCGCGAGAAGGCCGTGCCGCTGCTGCGCGAGGCCGTGGTGGTCATGGGCGGGTTCATCGGGGCGACCGCGGACGGCGTCACGACCACGCTCGGCCGGGGCGGCTCCGACTTTTCCGCCTCCATCGCCGGCGCGGGCATCGGCGCGGAAGAGATCCAGATCTGGACCGACGTGGACGGCATGTTGACCTGCGATCCGCGCATCCTGCCGGGCGGCCATCTGCTCAGGACCATCTCGTTCAATGAAGCGGCCGAACTGGCCTACTTCGGCGCGAAAGTGCTGCACCCCTCTACGCTGCTGCCGGCCGTGGAGAAGGACATCCCGGTGCGCATTCTCAACTCGCGGCACCCTGAAGTGGAGGGCACCCGCGTCGTGGCCGAGATGGTCCACTCCACCAATCCGGTGAAGTCGATCTCCTGCAAACGGGGGATTACGGTGGTCAACATCCGCAGTTTGCGCATGCTGATGGCGCATGGCTTCCTACGCCGCATTTTTGAGGTTTTCGACCGGTACCGGACACCCGTGGACATGGTGGCGACCACGGAGGTCAGCGTATCCCTGACAATCGATCAAACGCAGATGCTGCCCGAAATCGAAGCGGAGTTGTCGCGCATCGCCGAGGTCGTCGTTACGCCGGATCAGGCCCTCATTTGCCTGGTCGGCGAAGCGATTCGGGAGACGCCCGGCATCAGCGCCCGCATTTTCGGCGCAGTCCGCGACGTGAATGTCCGCATGATCTCACAGGGCGCGTCGCTGCTGAATTTCAGCCTGGTGGTGAACGACGCCGACCTCGTGCGGACCATCAAGGCGCTGCACGACGAGTTCTTTTCCGAGTTGGATCCGGCGGTGTTCGAAGTATGAGATTTGCCCTGGTCGGCTACGGCAAAATGGGCCGCATGATCGAGCGCCTGGCGACGGAGTCGGGCTCCGTCATTGCGCTCAGGCTCGACGAGTACAACAACGTGGACGGAGCGGGGCTGACCGCCGCGAACTTCGCGGGAATCGACGCGGCCATCGAGTTCACGGCACCTTCCATTGCAGTGCCAAATCTGCTGCGACTGGCCGAGTTGAAGGTCCCCACGGTGTGCGGAACGACTGGTTGGTTTGAGGACCTGGAGAGCGTGCGGACAGCATTCGAGGCCAACGCCGGTACGCTGGTGTACAGCGCGAACTTCTCAATCGGGGTGAACGTGTTCCGCCGGGTGGTTTCGGAAGCGGCGCGCTGGATGTCCCGCCAGTCCGGCTACGAAGCGTGGGCCTGGGAGATCCACCACAGCGCCAAGCAGGACGCCCCCTCGGGCACGTTGCTGCGCCTGGTGGAGGACATGCGGGCAGCGGGCTACGACCGCCATGTGGACGCCGCTTCCAACCGCGCTGGAGCGCATCCCGGCACGCACGAGATCGGTTTCGATTCCCTGGCCGACACGTTGACCGTGCGTCACGCGGCCCGCGGCCGCGAGGGTTTTGCGTACGGCGCGCTGCAGGCCGCCCACTGGGCCTGTTGCCACGCAGGCGTCCGCGAGTTCGCGGAGATTTTGTTTTCCGATGACAAGGAGTGAGCAAGTGCGTTTTCAGGGTTGCGGGACAGCACTAGTTACACCATTTCGCCCTGATTTGTCCCTCGACGAAGAGTCCGTCCGGGCTCTCGTTCGCAGGCAGATCGAGGCGGGGATTCACTTTTTGGTACCCTGCGGCACGACCGGGGAGAACCCGACTCTCGAACCCGAAGAGCATCATCGCGTTGTCGAGATCACGCTCCAGGAGGCCAAGGGCAAAGTGCCCGTGCTGGCCGGCTGCGGCGGGTACCACACCGGAGAAGTGGTCGCTTTGGCGCGCGAGTTGGAGGCGCTTGGAGTAGACGGCATTCTCTCCGTCACACCGTATTACAACAAGCCGACACAGGAAGGGCTGTATCAGCATTTCCTGGCCATCGCCAACGCCGTCAAGATCCCGATCATCGTCTACAACGTTCCTGGCCGTACCGGCGTGAATGTCGAACCAGCCTCGATGCGCCGTCTCGCGGAGATAGACAACATCGTGGGTGTGAAGGAAGCCTCGGGCAACATAGCTCAGATGGCGCAACTGTGCGCCACGCTGCCGCCCGATTTCGCGGTTCTTTCCGGCGACGATGCGATTGCGCTGGCCCTGGCGGGCCTGGGCGGCCGAGGCGTGATCAGCGTCGCGTCGAACGTGATCCCCGCCGAAATGACCGCGCTCGCGCAAGCCTGTCTCGACGGGCGCTTCGAGGATGCGCGCGCACTGCAGCGGAAATGGCTGCCTGTGATGGAAGTGAACTTCATCGAGTCCAACCCGATCCCGGTGAAGTGGGCCATGGCGCGCATGGGGCTGCTGGCGCCGGTCTACCGCCTGCCCATGCTGCCGCCCGCTCAGGCCTCGCGCGAGCGGATCGAAAAGACACTGTCCGAACTGGGATTGTTTTCGAAATAGGGGCTGATCATTGCAAAACGAGATCGAGTCGTTGTTCGACAACGCTCCGGAGACCCATACCCCGGAGCATTTCGCGTTGTTCGCCCGGTTCAAGGAGGCGCTCAACCGGGGTGAGGCGCGCGCCGCCGAACCCGACCCGTCCACGCCCACGGGCTGGCGCGTGAACCCGTGGGTAAAGAAGGGCATCCTGGCGGGCTTCCGCATGGGCGTCATCGTGGACATGAGCGTGAACGCGGCGAAGCAGCCTTACTTCGACAAGTCGACGTACCCGGTCAGGCACCTCGACGCTTCCAGCGGCGTGCGCGTGGTGCCCGGCGGATCGAGCATCCGCGACGGCTGCTACCTGGGGCGTGGGGTCACCTGCATGCCGCCGATGTACATCAACGTGGGCGCGTGGGTCGGCTTAGGCACGATGATCGATTCGCACGCGCTGGTCGGCAGTTGCGCGCAGGTCGGCAACAAGTGCCACATCTCGGCCGCTGCGCAGATTGGCGGCGTGCTGGAGCCTATCGGCGCGATGCCGGTGATCATCGAGGATGAGGTTCTGGTCGGCGGCAACTGCGGCATCTACGAAGGAACGGTGGTCAAAAGCCGAGCGGTCCTGGGCTCTGGCGTGATTCTGAACCGTTCGACGCCGATCTACGATCTGGTGCGCGGTGAGATCTACTCGGCCTCGGAGGATAATCCTCTGATCGTCCCGAGCGACGCCGTGGTGGTCTCCGGGTCGCGCGACGTGGCTCGCGGCAAGGGCCAGGAGTGGGGCATCTCGCTCTACACGCCCGTCATCGTAAAGTACCGAGACGAGCGAACGGGCGAGAAGGTACGCCTGGAAGATTACCTCAGGTAGCCGGGCGGAAGCGGCGATCTCCAGATCGGCTCCGATTGGCGCGAGAGCTGCAACGTCGTGGGGACATAGGTTGAAGCGTAGACACAACCGCTCACTCACGGTCGCGGCTCCATTTCGGATCGGAGCCGCGACCGTGAGTGAGCGGTTGCATCGAAGTATTCTCAAGGAACAGGGGAATGATACTGATGACACTGAAGCTACTGCCAATACTCGCCGCATTCGCCGCGCTGGCACAATCGCCCGAGGGCACCCACCTCGCCAACATCCGGCAGTTGACCCACGGCGGGTCGAATGCCGAGGCCTACTGGGCGCCGGACGGCAAGCGCCTGATCTTTCAGTCAACCCGCCCGCCCTACGATTGCGACCAGATCTTCATCATGGACGTCGATAACCCGGAGCCCAAACTGGTCTCGACGGGTCAGGGGCGCACCACCTGTGCATACTTCCTGAAGGATAACAAGCACATCGTCTACGCTTCCACACACGAGGCGGACCCCAAGTGCCCGCCAACCGCCGACCGCAGCAAAGGCTACGTGTGGGCCGTCTATGGCAGCTACGACATCTACCTCGCCACCGACGAGGGCAAGATCGAGAAGAAGCTCACCGACACGCCCGGCTACGATGCCGAGGCGACCGTGAACTGGAGGACCAATAAGATCGTTTACACCTCGAAGGCGTCGGGCGACCTGGAGTTGTGGGAAATGAAGCCCGACGGCACGGGCAAGAAACAGATCACTAACCGCGTGGGGTACGACGGCGGAGCGTTCTTCTCGCGCGACGGCAAGCGCCTGGTGTGGCGAGCGACCGATCCGGGCAACGCCAAAGCGATGGCCCGCTACGCCGAACTGATCAAGGAAGATCTGACCGAGCCGATGAAGATGGAAGTCTTCACCGCCAACGCCAACGGGAGCGGAGTGCAACAACTCACCCACTTCGGCTGCGCCAGCTTCGCGCCCACCTTTACGCCGGATGGGAAGCAGATCGTATTTGCGTCGAACAAGCACAATTGCGACGGGCGCAAGTTCGAACTGTTCATGATGAAAGCGGACGGTACGGACGTAAGGCAGATTACCGATTTCGGGGGCTTTATCTCGTTCGCCGAGTTCTCACCCGACGGCAATCGACTAGTCTTTGCGAGCGACTGGAAAGCTGCCAAACGTTACGAATTCAATATCTTCGTTGCGGATTGGAAAGACTGAGCGGTCTGGATAGCTCTACAGCGCCGCGCGCGGGGCCTAGAGGCCCCGCGCGGCTCTGGAGGGCCGCCCCAGCTTGACAACCCCGTTCAGGTGGCCGGATACTCCACTACTCGCCGCTCCCGCAGCGCCAGATTGCCCAGTTGGCCTGCGCGTGCCGCGGCGATGCCGACCGAAACGGGCGCGTTGGGCGCTTTGCGGGAACGCACGCAATCCAGGAAGTTCTCCATGTGGTACTCGGCGCCGTCGCGCGTGGACTTGGCCGTCTTCGCGGGAACGTCCATGTCAGGGTTCTCGCTGTAGCGCGGAAGCTCCGGGTACAGCCAGTAACCGCTACGATGCAGGCGCAGCATCCCCTTGGTCCCGCGATACGACATCCCGCCGCCCTCGCGGTAACCGATCAGGCTGCCGTCGTAACTCACGCTGAACTTCCCGGGATACTCGAACGAAGCGTTGATCGTATCCGGGCATTCCCATTCGGGCAGAGCCCATTTGGTGCCCAACGCTACGGCCACGCTCGGCGTGTCGCTGTGCATCGTCCAGTGCACGACGTCCACCCAATGCGAGAACAGATCGGTCAGCGCGCCGCCGCCGTAGTCCCAGAACCAGCGCCACTGGGAGAAGCGGCGTTCGTCGAACTCACGTTCCGGCGCGCTGCCCAGCCAGCGCTTCCAATCGAGCTTGGAGACATCGACGCCGGCTCCGCCGTTCCCGCGCCGCAGGTGATTCTGATACCAGTAGGTGCGGATGTAGGTGATCTGGCCGAGTTCGCCCGACTCGATGATCGACTTGGCCTCGTAGTAGTGCGGCCAGCTGCGTTGCTGCAGACCGACCTGCACGATGCGTCCGCTCTCGTCCACCACCTTCTGCAGCACCGCACCTTCGTCCAGCGAGTGGGTGACCGGCTTCTCCACGTACACGTCCTTGCCGGCACGCACCGCCTCCAGTACCATCGGCACGTGCCAGTGGTCCGGAGCGGCGATCACGACGGCGTCGATCGACTTGTCTTCCAGGATTTCGTGGAAATCAACGATCTCGCGTGCACTTGGCGCCGAGTCCTTTTTCGCCTTCGCTCGATTCGGCTCGTACACGTCGCATACGGCGACGATCTCGTTTCCGGGCAGCTTGCTGAGCACGCTGAGCAGATATTGGCCTCGTCCGCCGGTGCCTATGCCGCCAATGCGGACGCGATCGTTAGCGCCGAGAATGCGCGTCTGGGATGCGGCTGTCACGGCCGCCGCGGCTTTGATGAAAGTGCGTCTGGTTGAATCGTTCATGCGTGTCCTACAGTGCGGATTATATCGTTGTGCGCCCCGCACCATGATTTGAGGCGGGGGCACGGCGAAGAGGTGCTCGATCGGAGCGGTAATTCCGGTTGGCGTGGAACAACCGAACGACGAGCAGGCGTCGTAACGGTGACGCGAGAACGCGACTAGCCGACGCTTGTAGCTTGGGGTACCGGCGACTAGAGGTCTGCCAAGGGCAGTCCGGCGTAAATGATTTCGGAGAGCGGCCTGCGGCTGCGTGGCGCCAGTTCGCCTTCCCGCAACTTCTCAGGCAGGGACGCAGGATCTCCGGCATATCCGATCGCCGCAACCGCGCCTAGCTCATAGTCGTCGGGAATCTCGAACGCCGTACGAGCCACCGAACGGTTGAAGCCTCCCGTGAAGTGCGTGCTGAGACCCAGCGCTGTGGCCTGAAGCGCCAGACTGTCGGAGGCCATGCCCGCATCGTGCAGCGCATACAGGTTCGGGGTCCCGTTGTGGGTGAATGTCTGCTTGGCGATTATCAACAGCAGGACCGGCGCATGGCGAGCCCAGGTCCGGTTGAACTCCACCAGCGAGCTAAGAAGTTTCTCGTGCGTTTCGGGATCGCTCTTCCTGGCGACGATGAAGCGCCAGGGCTGCTCGTTGTAACAGGAGGGCGCCCAGCGCGCGGCTTCCAGTAATGAAATCAGTTGGCCGGTGGTGACTTCGCGGTCAGAGAACGCGCGCGGGCTCCAACGGCTGCAAATCAACGCGTGGACTGGCTGTTGCGTCTGAGCCGCCTTTACACGGGCCAGATCGGGCGTACCAGGAGGGATATCAGTGCTCATACGTGTTTGATGCGCGGCGATCAGGCAAAGTTGGGAGTAATGGCGGTCGACGGGCAACTTGATTGCGGGTCTCGCGGGACTGTATGATCCCTCTGGCGGAAGCGGACCGGATTCGCGTAGATTCGAGGTCCGCGCAGCCCCGGGGAGACCGCGAAATGAGCCAGATTGGCTTCCACACCGACGCCTTCAACAGCGCCTATTGGAACTTCGAGCAGTGCCTGCAATGGGCGCAGCGCAACAAAGTCGAGATGATCGAGTGCGGCGCCATCGACGGTGTGAGTTGGATTCACGGTCTGGGCTATCAGCCGCACATCGCGCTGTGGGAAGACCCGATTCTGCTGCGCAAGAAGATGGATCGCTATGGCGTCCGTTTTTCGCAAATCGACGCCGCCTTCCCCCTGTCGCTGCCCGAAGGCGCAACGCTGGGGGTCGAGTACATCCTGCACACCATTCGCTACGCCAAGCTGGTGGGTTGCCCCAGCGTGGATACCACCGACGATCGCTTTCAACCCGCGGGCGTGACGGATGCGGAAGCCATGGCGCACATGTGCCGGATCTATCGTCAAGTGGTGCCGGTGGCCGAAGCGTACGAGATTACCATCAACATCGAGCCGCACGGCCATTACACGACCAAGCCCGAGTTCATGGAGGAGATGCTGAGTTTCGTGGACTCGCCCTACCTGCGCATGAACATGGACACGGGCAACACTTTCATCGCCGGCCAGGACCCGGTGGCGTTTCTCGAACGCTTCAAGGACAAGGTGAGTCACGTCCATATCAAAGACGTCAGCGCGTCGCTGGCCGCGGCAGCGCGGGGCGATCTCACCGGCATAGCGGTCAGCCAGTGCGCCATTGGCGATGGAGTGAACGCAGGGAACATCCGAGCCTGCCTCGCAATTCTGGCTCGCGGGGGCTACGCGGGCGTCCTCAGCCTGGAATGCGAAGGACAGGGTGGACCGATGATCGAGCAGAGCCTGGCGTGGCTGCGCGAAGAGTTGCAGACGAAGCCCGCGGTTGCCGAATAGGGAGGATCCCGTGATGCAAAGTAATCCCACCCGCCGCCAACTGTTTGCCGGCGCAGCGCTGCTGGGCGCCGCGTCGAGGACGGTGCGTACGCAACCCGCGGGCACTGCTGCCGGGGCCCCGCCGCGGGTTCGGGTCGTCTTCCTGACCGGAGCGAGCGACCTGCCGTATCACCATTGGCGGGAGTCCACCGCGTTTCTGCGGGACGTACTGGAACATACCGGGCGCTTCGACGTAAAGGTCATCGAAGAAGTGCGAGGCATCACACCAGCCACGCTCGAAGCATTCGAGGTGGCCGTGCTGAATTACAACGGACCGCGCTGGGGCGCGCCGGCCGAGGCGGCCATCGAGTCGTTCGTGCGCGGGGGCAAGGGACTGGTCTCGTTCCACGGCGTCACCTACGGCGCGTTCTACGGCATGGTCTCGAATGGCGGCTGGAAAGCCCCGGCCAACGGCGATCCGGGCTGGGCTGCCTACGGCGACCTGATCGGAGCGACGTGGGATCCGCCCAAAATCGGCCACGGCGCTCGGCACGTCTTCGAGGTGAAGTGGGTGGACCGCGATCACCCCATCAGCCGGGGGCTCGCGGAGAGCTTTCAAGCCAACGACGAGTTGTACCACCGGCTTGACTTGAAGCCGGGCACGCACGTTCTGGCAACGGCGTTTTCCGCTCTGGAGACGGGAGGAACGGGCCGCGACGAGCCGATTATGTGGACCAGCGCTTTCGGCGCGGGCCGCACATTGCACACCACTCTGGGCCACGACCTTTCAGCGCTGCAGCAGGCTGGGTTCCAAACAGCGTTCGAGCGGGGCGTCGAGTGGGCGGCCACCGGCTCCGCAGCCGAACCCTCCAGAGCGGCCGCCGAGCGGCCCATGCGGGTGCTGGTGGCCACGGGCGGACATCCCTACCCGACGGCGTTCTACACGTTGTTTGAAGGCCACGAGGACCTGGCCTGGGAACATGCCACCACCCAGCGCGAAGCCTACCAGGAGCGCATGGCAGAGCGGTTCGATGTGCTGGTGCTGCACGACATGTACAACGAAATCGGGGAGGCGGAGCGCACCAACCTGCGGGCCTTCATCGAAGCCGGCAAGGGCGTCGTTTCGATCCACCATGCGATCGTCGATTACACGGCCTGGCCCTGGTTTCACGAGCAGGTCATCGGGGGCAAGTATTACGAGAAGGCGCTGGAAGGCCATCCCGCGTCGGCCTATAAAGAGGGGGTGGAATTCGTCGCGCGCCCGACAAAAGCCGGTGCGGGGCATCCTGTGACGTCCGGCATCGGCCCCATCCCCGTACACGACGAGGTCTACCGAGGCATGTGGCACGCGCCCGGCAGTCAGCCGCTGATGGAGACAGATCACCCGCTCAACGACCGCCCCGTCGTTTACACGGGCGTGCACCCGCAGGCCCGCTCCGTGTATATCCAGATGGGGCACAGCGCCTCCACGCACCGCCATCCCGCCTACCGGAAGCTGGTGCACAACGCGATTCGATGGTGCGCTGGCAGGCCACAAGGAGCAACGGCGTGATTCCACTGGGCATCAACACGATGGTCTGGACCGGGAGCTTTGGGGCCGCAAATCTGCGACTGCTCGAGACCATCCGGGCAGCGGGTTTCGAGGTTGCCGAGTTGGGAATCTTCGACTTCGAGTCGCTTGACTGTAGCACCGTTCGCTCGGCGCTCAAGCAGAATGGGCTCGGCTGCACGGCGACCTCTGCGCTGCCGGAAGACATGAGCCTTCTCGACTCCGATGCTGAAGTGCGCCGCCGCACCGTAGAGTGGCTGCGGCGTGCAATCGAAACGTTGGCCGAGGTGGGAGCGAGGGTCCTGGCCGGCCCATTCTATGCCCCAGTCGGATACCTCCCGGGACGACGCCGGACGCCAGCCGAATGGCAGCGTGCGGTGGACGGACTCAGGCAGGTGGGCGAGTTGACGGCGGGAACGGACGTCCGCCTGGCGATCGAGCCGCTGAACCGCTTTGAAACTTATTTCCTGAACACCGCCGAGGATGCGCTGCACCTGTGGCGCGCAGTCGACCACCCCTCGGCCGGCGTACTGTTCGACACGTTCCACGCGAATATCGAAGAGCATGACATCTGCGCAGCGCTGCAGTCGCTTGGACCATCGCTGTGCCACGTGCACTTGAGCGAAAACGACAGAGGCATACCGGGTACGGGACATATCCCGTTCTGTCATCTCTTCGAAACATTAAAGTCGATGGATTACGCTGGAGCCGCAGTCGTCGAGAGCTTCGCGACCACGATTCCCGAGATCGCCCGGGCAGCTGCAATCTGGCGCGACCTGTACCCCTCTTCGGATAGGTTTGCGGTTGATTCCATGGCGTTTCTCAGCGGTCTTCGCACCTAGCGTTGTGCGGCTTGAACCATCCTCGAATCTTCGGCATCTATTGAAGTGAGCAATCAAGTAGGGCTTCGGGCGCCGGGTAACCGATTCCAGCTTGAACAGCGTCACAACTAATATGCGTCTGAATTCGAAGCTCTGGCTGTGCGTGCTATTCCTGCCGCTGGCACTGTGCGCCCAGGAAGCTCCGCTTTCGGGCACCTCAGCATCCACCACTCCCACCGCGAACGGGCCTTCGCAGCCTGAGAGTACCGTCCCGGCAATTCAGCCGGCGACTCCGGGCATTGAGACCGGGAAACGCATCTTCGGCGTCCTGCCGAACTACAAGACCGTGGAAAAGATGAGCTCCGCATATGAGCCACTCTCCACACATGCGAAGTTCGTAATTGCCACGAAGGACTCCTTCGACTGGCCGGAGTTTTTTGTCGCCGGCGCCATGTCCGGGCTGAATCAGATATCAGATCAGGATGAGGAATGGGGTCAGGGCCTCAAGGGATACGCGAGGCGGTACGGCGCATCACTCGCCGATCAGGCCATCAGCAACTACCTGACCGAGGCGATTCTGCCGTCCGTCCTGCACCACGACCCACGCTACTTCCGGCTCGGACAAGGCAGCGCGGCCCATCGCATCCTGCACGCGCTGAGTTGGGTGATCATCAGCAAGACCGACAGCAACCACAACACCCTGAACGTATCGGAGTTGCTGGGAAGCGGCGCATCAGCCTCCATCGGCCTGCTCTACTATCCCGCGGAGGAACGCGGCGGCGGTGCGGTGCGGGACCGCTTCATCACCCAGGTGAGCTTCGACGCCGCTTCGTCGGTGCTTAAAGAATACTGGCCGGACATCCGGCGATTGCTGGCCAAGCGCCATCACTGAGCGAGGAATGCCCGCACGGAGGGAGTCATCTTCGCGCTTTCACAACCCGTGGCCATGTGCCCGCAATTGCCGGTAAGCTTCAGCACATTAGCATTGGCCCAATCCGCGAAGCGCAACGCGGGCCCGGGATTCACCATGTGGTCCTGCGTTGCTATGACTACTAGCGTCCTGGCGCGTACATTAGCAGCCGCGCGCTGCATGGAGCCACCCGCATTCGCAGCGACATCCTGAGACATCATCGCCCGCAGTTGCGCAGCCCAGTCCAGCGGATCAATCGTCTCCGCCGCCTCGGTTTTCAAGCCGGCCTTCACGGTGGCCCAGTTGGCGGCCTCGGGTGAAGTGGCCCAATAATCCGGAGTCCGTAAGGCAAATCGGTGCATGGCTTGCACGGCGAACATCGCGCTGCGCAGGTCCCCGTGGCACGCCGCCGCGGACTCAATCGCGCTAAGTTCAGCCTGCCACAGCAGCAGGTCGGCGGTGGTCAGTTTGGGAGAACCAATGATGGGCACGGCTTTGCGCATGAAGTTCGGATAGCGCGCGATCCACTCAAACGTCTGCATGCCACCTATCGAAATGCCAACCACGGCGTACACGCTCTTCAGTCCCAGGCCCTCGGTCAGCAGCCGATGTTCGGCCCCAACCATGTCGGCGATACCAATCGCGGGCAATCCGCCTGGAACGTTCGAAGGCGAGCAGCTTACGCCGTTGCCGAGGGCGTCGATAGCGACACCGAAGTACTTGCTGGTATCCACGAGCTTGTCGGGGCCGAAAAACTGATCGAGATCCGCGGATTTGCCACTGAACCAGGTAGGGAAGACGACCGCATTACTCTTCGCTTCGTTTAGCGTTCCGAAGGTCCGGTACCCGACCCGGCAACTGGAGACGGTCGCTCCGGAGGCGAGTTTCAAGGCTTTGAGTTCGAAGAACTGTTGGTCCGCCGCGAGCAGGGAAGTGCCAACTAAAACCAATGCCAGGACGCGCATGGCATTACAATACCAACAATGGCCCCGAGCCCGTGTTTTGCATAATGGCGGCTCAATTCCTCGCATGAATATCCGATCCCGGCGCAGTCTCACCATCCTCTACCTGAGCGCCGCCGCCGTCCTCCTGGCCTGGATGCTCGACCAGACGAAACTGTTCCGCCTGATCGCGTTGAAGGCTGCGGATCTGCATTATCTGGCGGTGAATCCGCACGTGCCCGACAACATCACGTTGATCGTAGTGGACCAGCGCACTATGGACACGTTCAGCGAGCCCCGCATGTTCTGGCACGGCTACTATGCGGAGGCGATCGAGGCCGCCGCAGCAGCGGGAGCCAAAGTGCTGGGCCTGGATCTGGCGTTTCCGATTCCCGTCGAGAAATACGCTCCCGGGCTGGATCAGCGACTGGCCAGCGCCGTCATCGAGGCCTCCACCGTCATGCCGGTTATCTGCGGTTACGCCGGCACGACCATGCAGAAGCAGGCTGACTGGCCCGTCCCGATGAATATGGCCGCGGCGGCTCTGGGACAAATGGCCTACGTGAATCTCACCGCGGACGAAGACGACTTCATCCGCTCCGTCGAACTGGTCGAGGCGAGCACCGGAAACCAGCCACCGATGCGCTCGATGGCTCTGGATGTGGCGGAAAGGTACTTGGGCCGCCCTGTTGCGTATCCTTCGCGGCTGATGGCGATCCGCTATGCCGGACCCGCCGGCACTATCAAGCGAGTTGCGCTGGTGGATTTCATACAGGCAGCAAGGGCGCATGACGCCGCGCTATTGCAGTCCTGGGTCCGGGGCAAGGCGGTCCTCCTGGGGACGGATGAAATCGGGGACCGCCACGCCACGCCATACTACGCATTCCGCGTGGGGACACCGGCAAACACGGCGGGAGTCGAGATCCACGCCAACGCACTGGACACTTTACTGACCGCGCGGTTCCTGCAGACGGCGCCGATTCTTCCGAGTGTCGCGGCAATGCTGCTGGTGGCGATGCTGTTCAGCATCGCCACAATGTACACGACAGGCTGGCGTCTGGTCTTATGGCACACGTCGCTGACGACAGCAGCCGTGTTTGGCGTTCACGTTGCCTTTCTTGCAGGCTGGCTCTTCTCCGTGTCGAGCCTGCTCCTAACCGCGGTGCTCGCCTTCCTGCTGTCGCTGGTGACCAGCAGACTCTCCGTCGCGCGCAACCGCGATGTGTTGCGCAAAGCGATGCACGTGTTCGTTGGGAAAGAGGTGGCCGACGATGTGGAATCGACGGGGACGGTGGGGCTCTCCGGGCGGCGCGAATTCGTGAGTGTTCTATTCAGCGATATTCGCGGCTTCACGGCCTTCAGTGAGCAGCACGAGGCGGAAACCGTCGTGGCGCGGCTCAACGAATACCTTTCCACGATGACCGCATTGATCGTCCACCACGGCGGCACGGTCAACAAGTTCATTGGAGACGGGATCCTCGCGGTGTTCTCCGCCGGGTTGCGGGAGGCCCAGCACGGGGAACCGGAGAACGCGGCCGAGCCACACGCGGTTCGCGCGGTCCGTTGTGCGCTCGAGATGGTAAGTTCGCCATCACCTTTTGAAACCCGTGTCGGAATTCACAGCGGGTCTGTCATCGTGGGAAACATCGGATCTAGCGACAAACTGGAATTCACCGTGCTTGGAGACACCGTGAACCTCGCGTCACGGCTGGAAGGATTGAACAAGGAGTTCTCCACCAGCGTGCTGTTTAGCGGTGCCACCTGTGAGTTACTGGGCGGGAACATCGCAACACGTTTGCTCGGCGAGGCGAACGTGAAAGGCAAGAGCGCTGCGGTGCCGGTGTACACTGTGTCCGGAGGAGAAGCAAATTGAGGAGCGGTGTCATTTGGGTTTACTGTTTACTGCTTGCGGGAATCCCCACATCGGCCCAGCCACGTGCGCGTGCGGTTGGACCAGTGGGTCTGGTAATGAGTGCCGGGGCCACCCTGGTTCGCGGCACTCAGTCCGTGGCCGTCAAACCGGGGGAGGTGCTCTTCAGCGGAGACAGCCTACGCACCGGCGATTCAGTCGCCACGTTCCTGTTCTGCCCGCAGAAGCAGTCGGCGACGCTCGCACCCGGATCTGAAGTGCTGCTCACGCAGGACAATTACCAAGTCAAGTCCGGTAGCTTGCAGGGACAACGGCAGGTTTCGGCTTGCTACCTGCCGCCGGCGCAGAAGCTCTCGGTCGCCAGCATGCAGCACTATGGCGTGATGCTGGCCCGTTCGGGAAGCACGCCGCCGCCCGGAACGACGCTGGCGCAACGCATCGCAGCATTGCCCGCGCCGGCTCGCGGAGAGTTGACCGCGCAACTCGAAGCCTGCGACGCGGTCCTCGCCGTGGACGCCAAAGATCCAGGCGCCCTGGTCGGCAGAGCCGCGGCGCTGGAGGGCGCAGGTTTGACGTTCGACGCGGGCGAGGCCTACCGCAAGATTTCGAGCGACTCGCCTAACCTGGGTTGGGTGGCGGCCAAGATCGCTGAAATCGAGCGCAATCTCGAGCGGGAGCAACTCAAGAAAGAGTAGGCGCGGAGCGGGCTGGAGAGGCTTTCTCCGGCCACCCGTCGAGCCGAATGTGAGTTCTGAGCCAGTGGTGCCGCGAGGGCGCTCCCCGCGTGCTCCCGCGTACTGCGCGTTGAGCACAGGACTCGCATGTACGGCAAGGTTGGGGATATTATCGGAGTCACCACCGGAGCACATATGCAATTACTCAAAAAGGGTCTGATGATCGTAGCGGCGACTGCCGCGCTTGCAGGGATCGTCGTCGTGAGCGTACATGCTCAACAGGGCATGGACTTCTTCAAGCAGGCCGACGCGAATCACGACGGGTACATCACCCGTGACGGGCTGAAGGCGGCCATGGGGATGTGGCTTGGCGGGAAAGATCGCGTCACGCAGGATCAGCTCTCGAAGGCGCTTGAAGTTGCGATCCCCGAAGCGACTTTCATGGGCATGATCTCGCCCCCGCAGAGCCGGACGCCGAAGCCGGCCGACGTGGAAAAGATGCTGGCTGCCCTGCCGTCCACGGCCCCGGCAAAACCCGCCAAGCCGCGCAAGGTGCTGGTGCTTTGCCGATGTGCCGGGTTCGTTCACTCGTGCATTCCACTCGCCGCGAAAACGATCGAATCGCTCGGCGAGAAGACAGGCGCCTGGAAGGCGACCGTCAGCTACGACGCTGCCGTCATCACTGCGGCGAATTTGAAGCAGTACGACGCCGTCTTCCTGAACAACACGACCGGCTTCTTCCTGGACGACCCGGATCCGGCCGTCACGGCGGCGCGCAAGAAAGCGCTGCTCGACTTCGTGCGGTCCGGCAAGGGCCTGGCGGGAATCCACGCCGCATCCGACTCGTACCACGAGTCCACCAAAGGACCGGAGTTCATCGGCATGTTGGCCAATGGGATCTTCGCCACAGCCGACCAGAACGAGGACAAGGCGGTGGACGCTAAAGAGATGAATGCGCTAGCCGACAAGTGGTTCGACACGATCGACACCGTGAAAGCCGGCAAGGTCAGCTTGCAGGACTTCCGCGCCGGCTTTCCGCGCCTGTTGTTCAGCTCGCTCGGAGCGCGGCGCTCCGGACCGGCGACTCCGCCAGTTGCGAAATCGGGACCCGATTTTCAAGTCGGCACGTGGCCGGAATTCAATCGCATGATCGGCGGCTTCTTCAAGTACCACTGGCTAGATCCGCAGCACATCGTTTACAAGATCGACGATCAGGCCAGCCCCTTGACGGCCATGTTCAACGGCGGCTTCGAGGTCAACGACGAAACCTACACTTTCGGAGTTAAAACCTGGTCGCGCGAGAACCTGCACATCCTGACTAGCATCGACTACTCGAAGATGAGCGAGGCCGACAAGTTGAAGGAGGACTACCCGCGCGAGGACCACGACTACGGTCTGAGCTGGATCCGGCGCGAGGGCAAGGGCAGGGTCTTCTATTCGGCCCATGGCCACAGCGAGCGCGTGTACGCCCTGCGCCCGATGCTGGAACACGTACTCGCCGGAGTGCAATACGCCCTCGGCGACCTGAAGGCCAACGACGCGCCCAGCGTGAAGGCGAAAAAGTGACCCATGCGGACAATCGGGATATTGCTAACCTCGGCCGTGGCCGCGTGTCTCATCGTGCCGGGCGCAGCCAGCGGACAGTCGCCATCCACGCCCGCATCCGCACCGGCAGCCGGACCCGCTGGGCGACCGATGATGGCGCCGCCGAAACCCGGGGTCTGCCCGCTTCCTATTCTGGCAGCGCTCCCGGCGCTCGACGAATCCTCCTTCTTTGCCCGGACCGCCGTGCCGCACGGCACGATTGAGCAGGCAAAGTACACAAACTACGCTGGCGTTGAGAAGCGATTGCACGTTTACCTTCCGCCGGGCTACGAGCAGGCGACCGACGCCCGCTACCCTGTGCTGTACCTGAATCACGGCGGCGGCGATGACGACGCCAAGTGGTCCTCTGAAGATCTTCGAGGCGGCGGGAATGCCGGGAGTATCCTCGACAACCTGATCGCGGCGGGGAAGGCAAAGGCGATGATTGTCGTCATGCCGAATACCCGGGGCTGCGCCGCTCCGGAGCCGTCCCCGATCGGCAATGACGACAAGTGCACCCAGGAATACGTGAAGGACATCGTCCCCTTCGTCGATAGTCACTATCGCACGAAGGCCGACCGGGAACATCGAGCGCTGGCGGGACTCTCCATGGGCGGCTTTGTCGTGCTGCACACTGGCTTCCCGCACCTCGACAATTTCAGCGAACTCTACATATACAGTTCGGGCCACATCAGCGAAGGCGCCCTCAAAAAGTTCGACGAGTACTACGGTCCGGCTATGAGGGACGCCGCCTTCAATGACCGCTTCCGTGTACCCCTCTATATGGCGGCGGGCGAGACGGACATCGCCCTCAAGAACGGCCAGAAGGATCTCGCGCTTTTCAACCAATACGGGGTGCGCAACTTCTGGGTGCTCAGCTCCGGCGGCCACGAGTGGGCCAACTGGCGTCGATACCTATACCAAACTGCGCAGATCATGTTCCCCGACTGCGGCGGCAAATAGCCGGCCGGGGTTTCTCTCTCGTTCCGGCGCAGTCGGCGAGCGCCTAGGCGCAGCAGTTGTGCTCTGCGTGGCCCCCGTTACCTGTCGTGGTAACGTTTCGCCGCTGCAAGATCTTCGCGCAGTGCTTCGGCAGTGCGGCGCGGACCGTAACCGGGTGTGTCGCGTTGAATGCGCCAGCCCTCTTTCAGTGGACCAGCATCCACAGTATCGAAGCCGAATTGATCCAGCAGGTGCGCGACCACGTCTTTCGCGCCCTGGTCGTCTCCCGCGATCACGAGCGCACGACGGTTCTCCGTCCCCGCGGGCTGTCCGTGGATAGTGAGTTCGGCCGCGTAGATATGGTTAAAGGCCTTCACTACCTTTGAACTTGGCAGGTGCGCCTGCAACAGCTCCGAGGTTGTGGTCGATTCATTGTCGAGCTCTAGGATGTGGCCGTCGCGCTGCGGGTAGTAGTTGTTCGTGTCGATCACGATTTTGCCGGCAAGCGGCTCAACGGGAACCGCGTGGTAGTTCTTCAGCGGCACCGTGACCACGACGATGTCCCCGGCTTGCGCGGCTTCGAACGAAGTCGCCGCGCGAGCATTGGGGCCAAGTCCCTCAATCAGGCCGGTCAAGGTCTCCGGCCCACGGGAGTTACTGATCACAACGCTGTAGCCATTTGAGACGGCGAGCCGAGCGACCTGGCTTCCAATGTGCCCAGCCCCAATAATGCCTATCGTTCTCATGTTGCCTGCATCCTTCCCTATCTCACACCCGTAGAACCTGCTGCCATTTTAGTACCTGGCGCATGCGAAACGCGGTGAACCACTGGATCGAAATGCACATGCGAGCAGACGATCAGATTGACTCCCCGCGCGCAGAGTCCAAGCGAACCAATGCCGAGGCTCAATTCGGGGTTGGCCATCAGGTGTGCTTAATGAACGTGCCGCTTTGTAATTCGCTGATTGCCTGTCGTAGCTGCTCCTGCGTGTTCATCACGATGGGCCCGTACCAGGCCACTGGCTCCTCGAGCGGCTTACCGGATACAAGCAGGAAGCGGATGCCCTCAGCTCCAGCCTGCACGACGACTTCGTCTCCTCGATCGAAGAGCACCAGAGAGTGATTGCCGGCGTCGTAGACTGGCGCCGAGTCAGGATTCGCAACCTGGTCGGTGAGCACGGCTTGAGGTTCCGAGGAGTCGCGGAATGTGCCGCCCCCCGCGAACACGTAGGCGAATGCGTTGCGTGTAGTCTCGATCTTCAGACGCTTCTTGCGGTTTGGCCTGACCGAGATGTCGAGATAACCCGGATCAGTTGCTACGCCTTCGACCGGACCTGTTTGGCCCCTGAACTCGCCACAAATGACGCGGACATGCGTTCCGTCGTCGTCCGTTATTTCCGGGATCTCGCTTGAGCGAATGTCCTGGTAGCGCGGTTGCGTCATCTTCAGCGAAGCCGGCAGATTGGCCCAGAGTTGAAAGCCGTGCATGCGGCCTTCCGGATCGCCCTTCGGCATCTCCTGATGCAGGATACCGCTGCCGGCGGTCATCCATTGAACGTCACCTGCGGTCATCTTGCCTTTGTTGCCGAGGCTATCAGCGTGTTCGACCGAGCCCGCCAGCACGTACGTGATGGTCTCGATGCCACGGTGGGGATGCCACGGGAATCCAGCCAGATAGTCCTGCGGGTTGTCATTGCGGAAATCGTCGAGAAGCAGGAAGGGATCGAAGTCCTTGGTGTTTCCAAAACCGAAGGCTCGCTGCAATTTCACTCCCGCGCCTTCGATGGTGGATTTGGTGTGTATGACTTCTCGGACCGGAGGGAGCGACATATCATTCTAGTTTAGTCTGGATAAGACATCAGTCCGAGGCTGCGGCAATAGCGATCGAACTGGACACTCGAATGCAGTCGGGAAGCCCCAGATCTTGAGCGAGACAGCCAACTCCTTTCCCGCAGAGCCCGGGAATGCCATCGAAGCGGGCGTGTATCCCATTCTCAGCAGCAGCCAGTTCGTCATCATCAGCTATGATCAGGGCATCGCCCAGCTCACTGAGCCGAGCCGTCGGCCCTTGCCGATTTGAATTGGCTGGAACAAGAAATGAAACTCATCGGATTTGCCGCACGGGTTGCGATTTTAACTCTCTTCGCCGTAGTGCCGAGCTTCGGCGCCGATCCGCGCGCGGTAAAGGGTCCGCTGGTCACCAGCGACAACTGGCCGCGATCCACGGACCTGGTCTCGTGGACGAGCGACGTGATGCGCATCGAGAGGCTCGAAAACGCATCCGAGACAGCGCAGGCGAAGGCCTTCTTCGAGTGGATGCGGCTGTTCTCGCGCATGGCCGTGGGAGGCATGATTCAGTCCTACGAAGGCGAGTACGGCAAGGAGCGCTACGTCACCGACGCCCACAAGCAGCTCTTCGTCTACGGTTGGGGCTATTGCGACACCACCAGCCGCATTGCCGAGGCCGCCTGGAAGGAGTTCAAGCGCGATCCGCTGGCTGCGGAGCGGGTCTGCGTGCAGCACGCCGACGGCGGCTTCCACACCATGTACCGGCTGCGGATGGATGGCGCGTACGGCGCTTTCGACCCGCGCTACGGCTACTACCTGGTCGAGAAAGACTCGCCCGGCGCGCGCATCCTCGACTGGGCCGAGGTCGGCCGTCCGGGGTCCGTCCAGCTCAACCAGGCATTCCGCAATCGCAGCCGCCCGTTCTTCGAGATCTTCGACCAGGAATGGGTCCGGGCGCAGTTGCTGCAGCCCGTCTTCTTCGAGAGTGAGGACGCCTGGCGCGCGGCGGGGGCCCCGCCGGAGAGCGTCTTCGCGGATTCCGCTTACCAGATGGGAACGAAGCTGCACGACATGGACTTCGTCCTACCGCGCGGGACGACCATCGAGCGCTTCTGGGACAACCTCATACGCGTTTTCTACGTGCCCGCCGGCAAGCACACCCAGCGTGAACTCCCGTTCCTGCCCGCAGGCCGGTTCTACCGCGTCACCGAGGATTCGCTCGGCGGCAACTGGGTGAAGCACGACCCAAACTACGAGCGCATCCGGCCGTACCTCTCCACCATTCCGCGCGGCGAAGGCTACCCGGCGGACCTCGAAGGCGGCAAGACGATCGGGCAGGCGTGGGGCAAGCTTCGCTACCAGCCGCTGCTGGCTCAGGGTGACTACCTCGACGGCATCGCCGGAACGCCGACGCTGGTTCACGCGAAAGCAGTGCCCTATTTGCGTCCCGCGCGTCCCGAGCTAGGCGGAGAGGCGAGCTTCGAAATCACGTGCCCGTACGTGCTGGTCGATGGCCAGTTGGAGGCCGAATTGGCCGGGGCCGACACCCGCATCGAAATGCGTGTTCAGGCGCCGAAGCCCGGCGGCGAGGCGGACGCGGAACGTTGGTCGGACTGGCAGACGCTCGCGCACGGCGCGGGGACAAGCCGCACTGAACTGGGCCGTCCACGCTTCAACGGGAAAGACGCCAGCATTCACGGAGCCTATCGGTTCCAGATCCGCGTCGTGGTGGACGCTGCGGCGGGGCGCAAGGCGAGCCCAGGACTCACGGCGTTGACGCTGAGCTTGTTCTTCGAGAACGGCATCATGTCGATCCCGCGGATCCAGGCCGGCACGAACACGATCCGCTTCCGGGTTCAGGACGCGACGGCTCTGCGCGCTCCGGTCACGGTCGCTTATCGCTACGCGACTGCCGCCGGTCCGCGCGAGCATACCCGAACATTGCAGGCTACGGAGTTCAAGGACAATCTGGCCTCCTACGCCCTCGACGCACCGGACTTGCAGCGCTGTGTTTCGATGTCGATATCGTACTAAGGCGAATCCATGCGCCGAGTGAAGGGAGTTAACTCAATCGTGAACGCGAAGAACCGCTATCTGGGCGCATTGTTGTCGCCCCTCCTGTTCGCACTACCGGTATGCAGTCAAGCCCCGGCCGGGCAGGCCAAGCCGCCGGAACCGGTTGTAAAGTATGGCATCCCAGTCACGGGCGGGCCAATGGACGCGCTGTTGCTGAAGGACTACAAACCCGCCTCGTCCCTAGTGGTGCCGCGAACGCACGTGCCCAAGGCGGCCTTCCCGGTGATCGACGTGCACTCGCACGCCGACATGAACCACATCAACACGCCCGCGGACGTGGCCGCATGGGTCCGCACGATGGACGAAGTCGGCATCGAGATGTCGGTCGTTTTCACGGAAGCGACGGGCGCGGAATTCGATCGTCTCGCCAACCTGCTGCTGAGCGCTTATCCCAAACGCTTCCAGGTGTACTGCGGCATCGACGTGTCCAAGATCGATTCGCCAGACTATCCCGAACGCGCCGCCAAAGAGCTACAGCGCTGCTACAACAAGGGCGCCCGCGGAGTCGGCGAGCTGACCGACAAGGGCTGGGGCTTGCAGTCCTCCGAGAAGAACGCGCGTCCGCGAAACCGCCGCCTGCGCCTGGACGACCCGCGCCTCGATGCGTTCTGGAAGAAGTGCGCGGAATTGAAGATCCCCGCCAACGTCCACATCGCGGATCATCCTTCGTGCTGGAAACCGCTGGGACCGCAGCAGGAGCGCACGCCCGACTTCCAGGCCTTCAATCTTTATGGCAGGGACGTGCCCTCGTACGAGTACCTGTTGGCGTCGCGCGACCGCCTGCTGGCGCGCCACCCCGGCACGCGCTTCATCTTCTGCCACTTCAGCAACCAGGCCAACGACACGGCGTCGCTCGCTAAAGCGCTCGACCGCTACCCGAACATGTTTCTCGACGTCTCCGCGCGCGACTACGAGATCGGGCGCGAACCGCGTACGGCCCGCGCGTTCCTGGAGCGCTACCAGGGACGCATCATGTTCGGCACCGACATGGGACGTGACAAGGAGATGTACGAAAGCTGGTGGCGTCTGCTGGAGACAGGCGACGAGTACATTCCCGGCCGCATCTGGTGGACCTACTACGGGCTGGAACTGCCCAAGCCCGTGCTGAAAAGCCTGTACCGGGAGACCGCGCTCAAGGTGCTGGGCGTCCAGTAATCCGCCCTGATTCCGAGGCGACCGAAGTTCAACGCCGGCCGCCGACCGAAATCACGAAGTCGATCGGCTGCTCCCGGTGCCGGATCGAAGCGTTCGCCGGTTCGCTCGCGTGCAGTGCGACGGAGAGCGCGCCGACGGCATGCTCCAAGCTCGACTCCGGGGCGTTGCCGTACGGGTTGAACGGGAACACGGGCCAGACCAGCCGCGCCGTGGGATCGACGCGCACGGTCCAGCCGTGATGCCGGATCGAGCCGCCCAACTGCGCCGGACCCAGCTCGATTCGCTCCGCACCCAGCGTGAACTTCTGGCCCGCGCCCGTCTCCAGCACCTCTCCCGCCTTCAAAACCAACTGCAAAGTCAGCCGTCCGTTCTCGGTCGCACTGCCCCGTTCCGTGATTTTGAAGTGCAATGCCAGTTGATCATCCGCCGGCTCCGGCACGAACAGGTCGGCGTAGAAGGTGTTGTAGGAAAGCGACAGCCGGTCTTCGTGCGGCCCCATCTGCAGCCGCGTGCTGATCGGCATGAACACGGTCTGGCCCTCGAAGGTCTGGGAGAAAGTGGCCAGTTCCGGCTGCCGCTTGGAGTTCGCTCCTGTGACGATCAGCCCGGTCTTCCCATGGAACACGCTCACGTTCCCTTGCCGGTCCAGGTAGTACTGGTTGTGAATCGCCTGCGTACTCATGATGCCGGAGAGCGCCACCTGCCACGGGCCGCTCTTGCGGATGCCGGCCGGCACAGTCATCTGGAAGCGATAAGACGGCAGGCTCTGCGGCGCGGGCTCGGCAGGCCCCTCGTGATAGTAGAGGGCATCTTGCGCGATGCGTCCCAAGACGTCCATTGTCATGCTTTCAGCGACAAACGAGTCGGCCAGATACTCCGCGTAGCCGCGGCCATCAGCGAAGTTCGAGAAGACGAAGTGCGCCCACGACGACACGCCCCAGAAGCGGTTGCGGTCGTTGATGACATCGACAGGAGCGCCGTCCAGGAAGGTGAAGTTCTCGTGGAAGGTGGTCGCGCGCCGCAGGGCTGCCAGCGCCTCGGGGTCGTGTGTCAACTCCCAGTACAGTCCGACGCTTTGCAACGTCAGGTGATTGTAGCCGGTGGTCGGTCCGGAGCTGTTGTGCTCGCCCCAGTAGCCATCCGCCGACTGCTCGGTGACGGCGAAGCGCTTCAGAACGCGCGCCCCGAGTTGTTCCCATTCCTGGTTGCCGAAGGTCCGGCCCGTGAGTAACAGCAGCGAGGCCCACTGCGAGTAGTGGTTCGGCGACGTTCGGAGATAAGGAGACTGGTACCAGGGCGAATCCATACGGTCGATAGTGTCCGGCACCAGCAGTCCGACGTTGTGCACGATCGCCCGCCGCCACCGCTCCCTGCGCGCTGCGCTTAGTTCGGGCTCAAGCAATCGGTAAGCTTCGAGCCAGGTGTAGGTATCCCAATCGCTGTCCAGGCGCGGTTCGAACTCGTCTTTCTCATCCGCGTCCGCCATCAGGTCGCCCACGCGGATGGCGAGCGCCAGCATCCGCGGATCGTGGTAGCGCAGGTTGGCCGGATGCTGCTTTGCGTACAGCACCGCCGGGGGCAGGATGGCGTATCCGAAGTGCCTCCAGGCAATCTCCAGCGAGGAGCCAGCGTGGTGCTCCGGGTCCTGCTCGATGGTCTTCAGATCGGCACCGGGATGCGCGTCCAAGTGCTGCTGGATCTTGGCACAGCCGGCCTCCATCAGCCGGTAATACTGCAGTGGAAGCGCAGCGGCAGAGACCGGCGCACCCGACATTGCAACGAGTCCGGCTCCGATTAGTGCCGCACGCAAGATCTTGGTCATGCCGGCTTCTCCTCCGGGGGCGCTCAGTCTCTTCAACAAGGCCTCGATCTCTCAAGTTGCCACATTGGCTCTGGCGCTGCATGCACCTTTCGCCGCAGGGGCGCATGCGAAACTCGATCGCGATCTTCCAAGGCTCCACCATTCTCAGACTTTGGTTGAAGCTGAGTGTGCTCGACCCGCCAGATCTCAATTGAGCCCTGTGTCTGGGCAAGCCAGAATCGATGCTCGGGGCAAGAGCCTTAAGCACTGCAGCAAGGCTTTCCAGTCTCATCGGTAGCAGCTACGAGAATTGGCGGTGAGGTGTTCAGGCGGTACCGGTCTTCGCGAATGCACTACGCCGTAGCGAGGTCCCTGGCAGCGGTCGCATGGCCTGCTTCACCCGCGCCCAAAGCAAGGCCGGATGCCTCGAGCACAGCATGGGGACGCCAAGCCGCCAGTCCTTCTACGTCGATAACTTCGAGATTTGTAGACTGCGCGTCTGGGTCCCGGGGGTTTAGTCGGACCTGAGTCAGGGACGGGATCGCCCGAATTGGCGTAAGCAGGTCTCACGTCATAGCGCCGACTTGATGAGATGTTGGACCGGATTGCGCCCGCATCGACACTAGAGCTACAGTCGCAGTTGATAACTCAGCTTAATGAAGACCTGCCGGCCTGTGTTCATGTCCGGGAAACGTGTCAGCGAGAGATTGGGCGGGCGCGACGGGTCTAGAAGATAGTTCTGGTAGATATCGGTATAGCCGGCGTAGAGTGCCGTGCCCGGGTGAAGCAGATAGGTCAGCAGAACGTCGTAGCTGACGCGCTTAACGCGTTCGAGCGCCACCAGCGCGGAGTTGGGCAGCACTGCGTTGTAGTCGACAATCACGCGCAGCGAAAGCTCGCGATTGAACTGGTAATTCGCCTTCGATCGGGCGATGTGGTTGTCGTAGACTCCGATGCTGCCCGACTCCCCAAACATCCCGGACCTGGTGCGCAACTGGCTGAAGATGTAGGTCTCGTCGAGACGCAGCTTCGCTAAGGGCCGCAGCGTCAGTACCACACTGGCATACTGCGAGGCACCGAGAAACGGCGCTAACCCCGCGCCGGGGTAATAGTCGATCGCCGATCCACGCGAGTAAGTACACTGCAGCGCCATCCGCTTGTACCACTCGCTGTTGAAGACGAAGTTGTCGTTGCGTCTGCGGAAGCCTCGGGTCGCATAGAGTTCGAAGGCCTCGGTATGGCTCGCCTGGAACGAAGTCAGGTTCTTGAACTCCATGTCCCATTGGAGGGTCGCGACCCAGTCGCGGACCTGGCCCTCGTGGTTCCAGTTGCGGGTCAACACGATTGACGGGCCGTAGTCCATCAGAACGCTCTTCTCGCGCCACCAGCGGTAGCCCAACGAGTTCTTCACCTCTCGGATGTCAGTGCGCGGAATGTAGCCAAGCGCAGTGGCAAACGTGGGGCTGATGTCGGTGTAGGCTGTCGCATACTGCCAGTTGCGACCTGAATGACTCAACGCGGCGTAGTAGTCGCTTCCAGAGGAACGGACGCCGGCCAGACTCTGGTCCCGGCTCTCCGCAGCCTGCGCAGTGAGGTAGAAGTCGTGGGGCAGGTGCATGCGCGTATCGAGTGAGACGACGCGGTTGGAACTCGCGGCAAACTCCGAATCCGTGACGAAAAGCCGCGCATGCGAATCAGTGAAGAAATCGCGCTGCAGCGCAAATACGTTGTCGGAGGCGTGACGACCGTAGTTAGTATCACCTGCGGCGAGGCTCTTGCCTTGCGCGCGATCATCAGTGGCGAACACACCGATGCCCCAGCGACCCAGCTTGCCAGTGAGTCGCACGCCAAACTCGGGGTCGATAATGTTGCGCGAGTAGAAGAGCTGCTGCGGAGCTGTGAAGTAGCTCGCGTTCTCCATGAAAAAGGGACGCAATTCGGGGAAGAAGACCCGGTAGCGCTGGTTCACTGTGACCTGCGGCTCGTCGGATTCAACCTGGCTGAAGTCGGGATTCGCGGTCATGTCGAGTACGAGGGAATCCCTGATCACGGCCTTCGCGTCGACACCACCGCGGAAAATCGTGTCGGTTTGCACCGACGGTGGCAGGCCGGCGGGTTGATCGAGGTAGCGCGAGCCGGAGGCCATCGCATAGGGTGTGATCTGCACGTTGCGGCCCGGGCTGATGTTTTCGAGGCCATTCAGGTGACCGAACTGGCCGACGAACCGAGGCAGCTTGCGCCGCGTGATGTAAGGCCACCACGCGATCTCGTTGTTGCGTTGGGTCCAGCGGCCGAACGCGAAGCCCCACTGCTGCTTTGCCGCACTAGAAAATCGCAAGGTGCGGAAGGGAATCGAAGCCAGGACGACATATCCGTCGGCGGTGATCCTGGCGTCGCTGTACCAGAGGCCCTCCCACGTAAGATCGTCGCCGATCCCGTCGGTGGTAACACCGTCAAGTTGCACCCCGTAGGGGTTCACGTCGAACCAGAAGGCGTGGCGATGGTCGTGCATTGTGTCGATGCAGATTGTGATGCGGTCATCGCTGAGGATCTGCTTGCGCTTCGCCGGGCGGGCGCGAATCAACCGGGGATCGTCCTTGATGATGAAGGCGATGTAAAAGTTCTTCTGATCGTAGGAGAGATAGGCCTCCGTCGGCGTGATCACAGGTTTGCCATCGTCGGGATCCTGCTGACGGAAATCCGTCACCTTCGCCTCGGCTTCACGCGGTGTGCCCCTAAGGAAGTCGACGAGTTTCGGCGCGCGGGTCACGCGCGGAATCGTGATCTCCGGAGTCACGTCATCGACCGCGCCGCCGAGCACAGGGAGGGTCGCGCAGCAGAGCGCGAAAAGCAGGTTCAACGGCTGGTTGGGCCTATGACGCAGGCGCAGGTTCCACCTCTTCGTTCCGACGAATCGTCTGGAACACTGTGCAAAGTCCCGGGACAACCAACTTTGGTGTGGCCAACGAAGCCATCTGTCTCCTTTCGCTTTGTAAAGTCCCTTGAATGCTATCAGTCTGTGGGTCAGCAGCATCCTGTTGGGCCCTGGCTCCGTCGATTTCCTGGTTTGTGCGGGTCACAGCCACGAGGGATTGCACGCTTTTACGGTACGTGAACTTGCTTTTGCAGATCTCCACACCCAACGGTGTGTAAGCCGGGGCCGGGCTGATTCCATCCCGTGAAGCCGACTGCCTTCCGCTCATTGCTCCGCATGGCCACCCAGCGCGTCTGCGACTGGCCATCAACACTTACCTGCACGCTGGTCAGCCCGTCTTCGGGACCATTTGCGATCGTGGCCGTAGCCTGGAATGGACCGCCGCCAGCTTGCAATTCCACGCATTTGTCCGCCACCAATTTCAGGTCCGTGTCGCGCCAGCTCAACTCGCGGACATCCTTAAAGGAAAGCGGCAAAACGCCGCTCCGAGCGGGTTTGAACGTATCGAGTTCGATGTGCTCCACATTGTCGGCCATAAGCGCCGGGCGCGCGTCCGGCTCGATCAGGTTCAGCCGCACATTCTGCAATTCCAGCGACTTGACGTTGCGCGCGTACAGGCCCCACACCGGAAGTTCCCGTGCGTCCACATTGGGCTTCTCAACTGGCAGTCCCGCCCGCTCCGCGTTTCCGCCCCCCTGGAACTCGAAGTTCAAGTCGTGCAAAATCACCTTCTCAACCGGTTGCTCCGCCCAGCTTTCGAGGGAGGCCGCGCTCCGGTATACACCCGTCGCTGTCATCCGGTTCAACTCGATCCGGCCAGCGGTGTTGCCAGGGGCCAGGGTCACAGCGAACGGCGTAGCGATGTCGTGCATGGTGATGTCCGAGATCTGCACATCGTCCAAGCGGCCCTGAGTAGGATCCCAGGCTCCGGGCTGCAGGATGATGCCCGCGAGCATGTTCGTGCGATGCCGCTCCCGCGACGTCCGGTGCTCGAATCGCCCCGGACCGAAGAACAGGCAATCGTGAACGATGAGCCGCGTGACCGGTCCGATGACCCGGATGCCATTGCAGGAGGAATTGAGAATGCAGCGCGAGATGACCGTGTTCTCCCAGAACCATCCCGCGATGCTGTCGTCGCCGGTGTAGAAATCGCTGTCCGTGATGGTCAGGTTGCGATTGGGACGGCCTTTCCAGCCGCGCGAGTGCACGCCATCCCAGCCTCCGGTCACCTTGATGCCGCGCACTTCCACATCGCTGGTGAATTCCAGCATGACCGCGTAATTGCCTGCGTCGCGAATCGAAATATCGCGCACTACAATGTTGTGCGAATTACCGAACAGCACGCCATGCGGACCGCGCATATTCTCCTCGCCATGCGGGTCGAAAACCTTGTTGCCGTTAATGGTCCCGCGCCCCGTTATGGTTACGTTCTCGACCCCAACGCCCAGCACGAGTGCACGCTGCCAGTGGGATGGGGCGGCGCCGTCGGGAGTGAAACTCTCGTACTGGTTGAGGTCCGGAGTGCCGACGATCTCCGCGCCCGCCTCCAACAGCAGCGTGATGTTGCTCTTCAGCAGGATTGTCCCGGTCTGGTAGTGGCCGGGCGGAACCAGAACCTGCCCGCCTCCCACCGCTGCACAGGCGGTGATGGCCGAATTGAACGCGGCCGTGTCAAGCGTCGTGCCATCTCCGATGGCGCCATACTCCCGGACTGAAAACGTCGCGGACGAAGCCCAGGCTCCCGGCAAGAGCGTGAAGGCGGCCCACAACAGCGCGATGGACCCGATTCTCATTTAGATTTTCCTCCACAGGCCGGCACGGCGCGCCTGCATGCAGCTTCTCGGCGAGTCTTTCCCACGAGGAGTGCAGAAGCATCCAGCGTATCTCGCATACTGCGGCTGCCAGGTTCCAAGATACTCCGAAGGCCCCCAGACTTTTTCGTAGAGGACGCGCGGCAGCGGGTATATGCTGTCATAGAAAAGAGGCATCAATGTCTGGTATTTCCCGTCGCACGTTCAACTCTCTGGCACCCTTGGCTTTCGCTGCCGGAGCCAGGGCCGCTTCGGTCGCACCGAGTGACAAGGTCCGCATCGGCATGATTGGCTGCGGCGGAATCTCGGTGGCGGACTCCAACGCGTTCCTATCCCATCCGGAATGCGAGATCGTGGCCATTTGCGACATTGACGACGCCATGATCAGCAAGACGTTGGAGCGCCTGGACAAGCTCCACGGGATGAAACCAGACACGGCGAAGGACTACCGCCGTGTCGTTGAGCGCAAAGATATCGACGTCGTGCTGGTCTGCACGCCCGACCATTGGCATGCTCTGCCTGCGATCGCCGCGATGCACGCCGGCAAGGACGTCTATGTCGAGAAGCCGCTGGCGACTTCGGTGCTGGAAAGCCGGGCCGTTCGCGATGCGGCGCGGCAGACCAAACGAGTCGTGCAGATGGGAACGCATTGGCGCAGCGGTCCGCACTACGCCGAGGCCGTCGAGATGGTGCAGAGCGGCAAGCTTGGGAAAGTGCGTCAGGTCCGTTGCTTCGCCTATCTCGACTGGGTCACAGATTGCGGCAACCCGCCTAACGGTCCAATTCCGGCCGGCGTGGATTACGACATGTGGCTTGGGCCAGCTCCGTTGCGTCCCTTCAACAAGAATCGCTTCCATTTCAACTTCCGCTGGTTCTGGGACTACGGCGGCGGGCTGATGACCGACTGGGGCGTGCACCTGATCAATATCGCGCTATGGGCCATGGGACCTGAATGGCCCAAGAGTGTGATCTCGTCCGGTGGCAAGTACGCGCTGCAGGACAACACGGAGACACCCGATACGCAGATTTCCGTCTACGATTTCCCGTCGTACACCCTGATCTGGGAGCACGCGGTACAGTGCGGCCTGGGCCCCGACCGGCGGGAACACGCCGTAGTGTTCACCGGCAGCGACGCCACGCTGGTGCTGGATTCGAGTGGCTGGGAGTTGATCGCCGAACCGAAGAAGCGCAACTCGGTGGTGGAGATGAAGCGCCGGTACGTGGTGGACGAAAAAGTTCGCGCCGCGCACGCGGGCAACTTCCTGGATTGCGTGAAGTCGCGGCAGCAGCCGGTGGAGAATCTGGAAGTCGGTCATCACGTGACCGCTGTTTCGCAACTCGGCAATGTGGCGCTGCGGTCGAAGAGCCGGATCGAATGGGACGCCGCTAACGAAAAGGCCATCGGGAACGACGTGGCGAACGGGCTACTGTTCAGGCCGTACCGGGCTCCCTGGAAACTGTCATGAGGACGCGGCGCGGGTTCTCGCGAACGGCGCTCGCGGCGGGCTTCACCATGCCTGCTGTCGTTGCTGGCCCTGGAGGCTGGGGGGATCGGCTCGGAGTGCTATGCCAGTTGGGCTCTCAGGGCAACGTGTATTAGCGGCAGCACGCCAGGCGGGCTTTCGGCGCAGCATGGTGAGCTTCGCATGGGACCGGGTGAACACCGGGTTCCTGAATTCGCTGCCAGGCTGGCTGCGTGCGAATGAACTGCGCTGCGAGGCATTGGGAGCCTATGTGAATTGCGTGTCCCCGGGCACTGTGCTGATGAACGCCCGCGCCGAGGATTTCGTGCGGTCGCTTTCCTATGCGGAGGAACTGGGATGCCGGCGTCCGTCTTGATCTCGACAATTGTCGAGTCGAACACATCCACGGAATTGCCTCCGGACCATTTGTAGCTACCCTCATGCAGCGGAAGCTCCACTCGATAAACCGTGATCTGGGTGATGCGCATGCCGAACATTCCCATTTGGAGAATTCTCAATATAAACAACCCGCAGGCGACACGAAGTCCGTGGTGGGGAATGCGAGGAAGACGAGGAATGCGCTGGTTCTCGTATGCTTCATTGGGGATCGTTATCGCTGACCTGGTGAAGCGGCCGCGCCGGGGCATGGATGTAGCGTGAAAAAGCCAAGCAGTTACTCTACCCGAACTGGCGGGGCGAATCGAGTGAGTGAAGGGAGGACGAGGCGCCGGCGGGCCGTTCGAAAGGCAAGCGATTTGTGCCGCACGGGAGGCGAGCTAACTTCAGGGTAGCCGGCCGCTTGTGCACGATCGCGTCCGCACAAAGCGCTAAAGACAAAAGTACCCTCGCAAGGGTTGATTTATAGGTGTTGCGTTATCATGCTCCCATGAAACTGCGCGTCCCCAGCGTGATAGCGTTTGCGATCCTCGCCGTTTTCCCTTGGCACCTGACCGGTTCTGATGAGCTGAATCAGCGATTGAAGCGCATCTTCGATTCGCCGGCCTTCGCCGGAAAACGGTTCGGCCCGGCACGCTGGATTCGCGACGGCGCGGCATTTACCACGCTCGAAGACGCGCCTTCCACCGAGGGCGCGAAGGACATCGTCGAGTACGACACCGCCACTGGCAAGCGCTCGATCCTGGTGTCGCATAGGCAACTGACGCCGCCCAACGCCGCGAAGCCCCTCACTATTGAGGATTACCGTTGGGACAAAGACGCGAACCGCCTCCTGGTCTACACGGAGTCGCGCAAGGTTTGGCGGACGAATTCGCGGGGAGATTACTGGATGCTCGACCGTTCGACCGGCGCTCTCAAGAAGCTAGGCGGCAATGCGCCCGCGTCTTCGCTGAGTTTCGCCAAATTCTCTCCTGACGGCGCGCGCGTGGCCTACCTGCGCGCGAACAATCTCTATGTCGAAGACCTCGGCAGCGGCGCAATTCGCGCGATGACAACGGACGGTTCCGATACGCTGGTCAACGGCGGTTCCGACTGGGTGTACGAGGAGGAACTCAACGTCCGCGACGGCTTCCGCTGGGCGCCTGACGGCCGCAGCCTCGCATTCTGGCAATTCGATTTGACCGGCGTCGAGCAGTTCGCGCTGATTAACAATACCGACTCGCCATATCCCAAGATCGTCAACATCCCCTATCCCAAGGCCGGCACGAAGAACTCCGCCGTGCGCGTAGGCGTGATCGGCGTGGAAGGCGGCGCGCCCCGATGGATGGAGGTTCCAGGCGATTCGCGCGAACATTACATCTTCCGCGTGGAGTGGCTTGAGAACGGGGCAGGCCTGGCGATCGGCCAGCTCAATCGCCGACAGAACACCGCGACGGTTTACATCGCTGATCCTCGCTCCGGAGCAGCGAAAGCCGTCTTCCAGGATCAAGATGCCGCGTGGGTGGACGTGCCCGAGAACGGGGGGCCGGGAAGAGACACCGATGGATTCGATTGGCTCAATCACGGCAAACGCTTTCTATGGCTTAGCGAGCGCAAAGGATGGCGTCAGGCATACTCCACCTCGCGCGATGGCGGGGAACCGGCCCTCATCACGTCCGAAGCCGCGGACGTGATGAGCATTCAAGCCATCGACCCGGAGAGCCGCTGGATCTATTTCATGGCCTCACCCGCGAACGCCACTCAGCTCTATCTTTACCGATCCCCTGTGGACCATCCCGGGCCAGCTGTTCGTCTGAGCCCGGCCGATCAACCCGGAACGCACTCTTACGACATCTCTCCGAACTGTCAGTGGGCCTTCCACACTTACTCGCGATTCGATAGTCCGCCAGTAACTGAGTTGGTCAGCCTGCCGGACCACAAGTCCGTTCGAGTACTCGAAGACAACGCCGTCTTGCAGGCCAATGCAGCAGCAACAGTGGACCCGCCGGTCGAGTTCCTGCAACTCACGCTCGACAACGGTACGACGGTGGATGGTTGGCTGCTCAAACCGCGCGTTTTCGACGCGTCCAAGAAATACCCGCTGTTGGTCCACGTTTACGGCGAGCCCGCGGGCACAACGGTCCGGGATGCGTGGACGGGACAGGGAGGTGCGTTTCATCGGGCGCTGGCCGAGGATGGCTACTTGATCGCCAGCTTCGACAATCGCGGGACTCCTGCCCCTAAAGGTCGCGCCTGGCGGAAGTCGGTCTACGGCGCGGTGGGTGTACTCTCATCGCAGGAGCAGACTGAAGCGGTGCTGGCGCTCGCGCGCCTGCGCTCCTACGTCGATGTGACGCGCGTGGGAGTGTGGGGCTGGAGCGGCGGCGGCACCAACACCCTGAATCTCATGTTCCGCTCTCCCGACCTGTTTCGGATGGGAGTTGCGGTCGCGCCGGTGCCAGACCAAAAGCTCTACGACACGATCTACCAGGAACGCTACATGGGATTGCCGGAGGAGAATGCGATGGGTTATCTCAGCGGATCGGCCATCAACTTCGCCGAAGGACTCCGTGGCAAGTTGCTAATCGTGCATGGCTCCGGCGACGACAACGTGCATTTCCAGGGCACTCAAAAGCTGTTGAATCGCCTCATCGAGTTAGGCAAACAGTTCGACTTCATGGAGTACCCGAACCGCACACATGCAATCTCGGAGGGCAGCGGAACCACGATGCACCTCTACAGCTTGATTGGCCGCTATATCGAGGAGCATCTGCCGGCCGGGCCGAGATAGACCGAAGCGACGCGAGAGTTTCACGAAGGGCCGGGACCTGATCCTGCAGCGAACAGAAGTCTGATCGCAGCCGACCAGAAAGGAGATAGCTCCTGGATCACGCCACACAGAGGATGGGCTGGATTTAGCCTGCGAAAGCTCACTCCCGAAACGCGGCGTCCTGCTAGTTCAGTCCAAGGAAGCATGTGACGGCGCAATAGGATCCCGCCACACCTTCCGCAGCCGTCCCCCACGGCACAATCCGAGTCAGTGGGCGGAGCTTAGCCCTTTTCGCACCGGATTGACTGCCTGCTGTCGCCTGGATGTAGTTGGCGAGGATAGACATTCCCACAAGCAACAAAGGGACTTCGTTCCGAGACTCTATCGTCCTAAGAGGATCGGGGCTCCGGAAACAATCGCGACGCCTTCTGTGGCTGCGCTGACGTATGGGGGGAGCCGCTATGAGTCGATCCACGAATGCTGGTCTGACCCGCCAGGGCGCACTGGTCGGGGCCGCCGCCGCCATCCGGAAATCCAGTGCGGCCAAGGTACCGGGCGAACCCAAGCGCGTTCCGGTGATCGACATCGCCAACTTGTAGCATCCCTACCAGGACCCGGGCGACAACTTCGACCTGATCACCGCCTACGCCTTGCCCGAATTCAATGTGCAAGCGGTTATTCTCGATCCGACTGAGATCTTTCGCGCCGAGACCGAGACGGGGGATCCCGACAACCTTGCACTCCACGGTCAGCACATCGCCCTTTTTGCTGCCTGGTTAGTCCCCGCGAGCGGCGTGAACAGCGACGACTTCGCTGTCCGGGAAGGTGGCTGCGGAGAAGAGCGCGGCCTCATGAGCGTCTTTGTCGAACCAGACGCAAATGGTGTTTTTCGGCTTCATACTCTCCTATTCCTATTCCTTTTACCCCGTCGGGGCCCGATCAGACAGCTGCGCCCGGGCTCGCGGGCCCGAACTCCACCTCAGTCTGCCAGATGCCGCCGCGGAAGCGATGAGTGACTTCGCCCGCCGGGAGAGCGCCGCTGAAGCGCCGCCCGAACCCTGCGATCTCAATTGAGCCCGCCGCCTTCACCTGCGCATTGCCGAACATCGTGACGCTCCTGCTCACGCCGCCGTCAGGCGCTGCTTCCAACCGGAAATCCAAGATGTCCGCGCCGAACTCCAGCCCAATTGTTGGAGCCGAGGGATCCGAGACGGCACCGCCGCGGCATTCGACGGTCAGGCGGGGTTCGGACCCTGGGCCGGTCTCGCGGCGCAAGCCGACAACCGCGCCGGAAGAAGAGCAGGGTCAGATCCTCGTGATGTCCCGCGCTCACCTCAATAAGGGGGCCGGGCTCGAAGAGGCCGCTGTTTGCGAGCGGGAACTGGAGGGCGGCGGTGTCGAGGATTTCGAAGCTCGCCGCCGCCCCGGAGGCGCCGGTTCGGACGGTGACGGCGACTAACTGCACACTGGGCGGTAGCGGCAGACCGTTGGCGGCGATTTCCAGGCTTCCCGGAGCGAGGGGCAGCTTTTTCGGTTCGCCCATGGATCTCTATGATGCAGCGGTGCGGCGGTGAACGGGCTCACCCGCGGGCTTTCGAGCAGGAGGAAGCCCCCGCGACGAACCGCCCGCGGGGCGTTATCTTAGGCAATAACCCACACAAAATAATAGAGTTGTTAGGTTATATGGAGACGGCTCAAAGTCATACCTTGTGATACGGATTTCACGCGTTCCGCGAGCCCATTCGCGTCTAGACTGCGGTTGCGAGGTAGGCTTCCATGGAACGCAGATCGATCCTTCTCCGGCTGCCGCAGGGCATCCTAACCAGTTTCACCCGGCTTGGCCTGGCCCTGGCTTTGGCCATCTTTGGCTTCGAGGCAAACAGCCTCGGAGCGACGGCGAGCGTGCGCGCCGACACCTATGTCAGCGCGAACAGCCCGAGCGCGAACTTCGGCACGTCCGGGGTACTGCGGGCCGGGGGCGGGAGCACGAGCCTGATCCAATTGGACCTGTCGGGCCTTCCGGCAGGGATTACAGCCGCGAACATTCAGAAGGCGACGCTCACCCTCTTTATCAACAAGGTGACGGCGGCCGGTGGGATTGACATTGCGCCGGCAACCTCCGCGTGGTCAGAGGGCGGGGTGAGCTACCAGAGCCTGCCCCGCGTGGGCGCGCCGGCAGCTAGCAATGTCACTGTGGGGACGCCGGAAAGCTACTTGACAGTGGACCTGACGGCCCTGGTGCAGCAGTGGGTGGGCGGGACGATGGCAAACAACGGGGTGGCGATCGGCGCTGCATCGGCTCAGCCGGGGACGGTGATTGCCATGGACAGTAAGGAGTCCACGGCGACGGGCCACGCGGCATTCCTGGATGTGACGGTAGTTTCCATGGGGCCTCAGGGGCTTCCGGGGTTTCAGGGCGCTCCGGGCAACCCCGGTCCCGCAGGTCCGGCAGGCAGTCCGGGAGCACAAGGACCGGTTGGCCCGCAAGGCCCTCCCGGACCTCAAGGGCCCGCGGGACCGGCGACCGGCCCAAGCGCCATGTCCATCGCGCTGCTGAAGTGGTTCCCGGCTTACTCCAGCATTTCCTATCCCGCGCAACTCAGCCCGAACGGGGTTGTGTTCGACGGCTCGAACATCTGGGTAAGCGGCCAGAGTTGCGACTGCGTGGACAAAAGGCGACCCAGCGACGGGGCCGTGCTCGGCACGTATCCCACGGGAGCCGTGCCGAATGGGATGGTATTCGACGGGGCCAACATCTGGGTGGCGAACGAGGGGGCGAACACGGTGAGCAAGCTTCGCGCAAGCGACGGAACGCTGCTGGGCACCTACCCTGTCGGACGCGCTCCAATCGGCATCGCCTTCGACGGCGCCAATATCTGGGTAGCGAACGCCACAGACAACACGGTGACCAAGCTTCGCGGCAGCGACGGTGTTTCGCTCGGGGTGTTCAACGTCGGGACTTATCCGGTGGGCCTGGCTTTCGACGGGGCCAACATCTGGGTGGCAAACGGCACATCCAACTCGATTTACAAGCTCCGGGCCAGCGACGGCGTGCTGTTGGCGAACATTCCGGTTGCCGGCGCTCCGTGGCTGCTGACTTTCGACGGCGCCAACATGTGGGTCGTCCAGGCTGCCGCGGGCACCATCACCAAGCTTCAGGCAGCCACAGGGACCGTCCTGGGGACGTTCACGGTTGGCGCCACTCCGCAAGGGGTGGTGTTCGACGGCTCCAACATCTGGGTCTCAAGCCTCGATTCGAGGAATGTCACAATGCTCCGGGCGAGTGACGGCGCGACGCTGGGCATTTTTGGATTGAACACGGCGCCAGGACCGATGGCCTTCGACGGAGCCAACATCTGGGTCACGGGCTTCAGCGACCACTCGCTGCGGAAACTCTAGCCGCCCGAAAAGGAGATGCCATGAACAGAACGATTGTTCCCGCCGCTCTCGCAGCCGCTCTCGCCCTGGCGCCGGGCGCCGCGTTCGCTTCGAACGCGGCGCCCGCCGCCGACACCTACACGAGTTCGACCAACCCGGCGACGAATTTCGGAGCCTCCGGAGCGCTGCAAGTAGGCAACGGAAACACTGCGCTGCTCCGGTTCGACCTGTCGGGCCTCCCGGCGGGACCTGGTGCGCCAGCGATTCGGAAAGCTACCCTGACCGTGTTCGTCAGCTCGGTGAAAACGCCGGGGAGCATCGATATCGCCCCGGTGACCAGCGGATGGACCGAGGCGGACGCCACGTTTCAGAACGGGCCGGTGACGGGTCCACCGATCTCGAGCAACGCTACCGCCGGCGGCCCCGGTTATTTGAGCGTGGACCTCACGGTCCTGGTTCAGCAGTGGACTTCCGGCCAATTGGTGAACAACGGGATTGCCATCACGGCGTCGGCCGTTCAACCAAATACGGCACTGAGCCTGGACAGTAAGGAGTCCACCGGAAGCAGCCACGCGGCATTCCTGGACGTGACGACGGCCTCGGTGGGGCCGATGGGGCCTCCGGGGCTGCTGGGGGTGCAGGGGCCGCAAGGCGTTCCCGGGCCGCCGGGATACGCGGGCCCGCCTGGGTCGCAGGGTCAGCCGGGGCCGACGGGCACCACGGGAATCCCGGGTCCCGGCCGGGCGGCAGCGGACCTAACGCGCAAGGCCGTCGGTGCGATGAAGTGGTTCCCGCGATACCAAACGGGCGTGGCGACGGGGAACACACCCACGGGCCTGGCGTTCGACGGCGCGAATGTCTGGGTGGGGAACTACTCCGACGGCACCGTCACGAAGATCCAGGTCGACGGCGGTGTAGCCGCCGGCACGTACCCGGCCGGGTCGACACCGTTCGGCCTGGCATTCGACGGAACCGCCATCTGGGCCGCGAATATCCTGTCGAACACGGTGACCAAGCTGCGAGCCACGGACGGGGCGATGCTCGGCACCTATCCGGCGGGGGCGAGCCCACTGGCGGTGGCGTGCGACGGCGCCAACGTCTGGGTGGCCAATTCGGGTGACGGCACGGTGAGCAAACTGCGGGCCAGCGACGGATTGGCGCTGGGCACCTACACGGTCGGCGGCAAACCGGTGGCGCTGGCCTTCGACGGCTCCAACCTGTGGGTGGCCGATTTCGCGAGCAACAGCGTGTCGGAACTCAACGGCTCCAGCGGCGCCGTGTTGAAGACCGTGGCGGTGGGTGGGAACCCCCGCGCGCTGGCCTTTGACGGGGCGAGCCTGTGGGTAGCCAATTTCGCCTCGAATTCGGTGACGAAGATCGGCGTGAGCGACGGCCGCATTCAAGGCACGTTCCCGACCGGGGGCGGCCCGTGGGGCGTCGCCTTCGACGGCGGGAGTATCTGGGTGACGAACAACACCGACAACACTGTGACGCAGTTGCGCGCGAGCGACGGGGCGGCTACGGGGGTTTACCCGGTGGGCTCCCGCCCTTCCGGCGTGGCCTTCGACAGCACCAACATCTGGGTGGCGGACATGAAGGACAACCTGGTGAGCAAACTGTAAGCACTCCGCCAGGGAAAATCGGCGCGGGGGCCACGCCTCCGCGCTGTCTCCACGCCTCCTCCGAGCACTGTCGCGCAACCTGCGATAATGCCGTCCTATGGGGGCGAGCCAGACATACCACTCCAGACGTGTGGCACGGTTCGGGGTGTTCGAATTCGACCTCACGCATTTGAAGCTGTCCCGCAACGGCAGGGACACGGGGCTTCAGCAGCAGCCGGCAACGCTGCTGGCATACATGGTGGACCGTGCCGGCATGGTGGTGACGCGAGCCGAACTCAAAGACGCCATCTGGCAATCCGGAACCTACGTAGAGTTCGATTTCGGCCTGAACACGGCGATCAACCGGCTGAGGCGCGCCTTGCGGGATTCGGCGGCGGAGCCGCGATACATCGAGACTGTGCCCAAGCAGGGGTACCGGTTCATCGCGCCGGTGGAACTGGTGCTGCCGATCCCCTTACCAGGGCCGGAACTCGTCGAGGCTGCGCCATCCGGCGTCCGGAAGACAATGGAAGCGGCAGGGCCGACCGCGTTCCCCGCACGCCCGGACCAGCGGAAGAAGCGGAGACGGCGGCTGGGGATCGCGGCGGCGTCCCTCGCGCTGCTGGCAGGCGGCGTGATCGCGCTGCGCGGACCCAACCGGCAGGCAGTGGAGAGT
>Ga0073936_10000432_pt1 | contig 64426 bp, 40 predicted proteins | sample AliMusrvi5mmetaG_FD_87041 | JGI IMG/M metagenome (GOLD analysis project Ga0073936, IMG submission 87041) | Freshwater lake bacterial and archeal communities from Alinen Mustajarvi, Finland, to study Microbial Dark Matter (Phase II) - Alinen... | ecosystem: Environmental > Aquatic > Freshwater >... | reverse complement strand
CGCCTGTGGCGAAAGCTGAACCCGCCCCGGTGAAGCCGGAGGTGGTCGAGTTAGTGAATCGCGCGCCGCAGGCATCTCCCGCCACGCCACCGGCGCCGCTGGCGCCGCCCACCACGGACAAGCAAGTCGTTGATCCGGAAGACATGCAAATTTTGCATCTACTCCCCGGCGAGACGCTGCTGTTGCGTTTCAAGTTTCATAACAAACAGGGTTTTCATTGCAATTATGTCCTCGATGATAACCCGGCAGTCACCCTGCCGGAGGGCTGGCTTGACCGCGTCAGCGCCATCGTTAATTTACCGCCAAATGGTGAAGGTGAGGTTTTTTGCGTACTGCGACCTCCAGCGAATGCCAAACCGGGTGAGTACCCCTTCACACTACGCCTGGGCTCCCAGCAAGCGAAATCGCTGGAGGAGCGTACGTTGCGCCTGCGTGTGCAGGCGACCCCCGCCATCAAACTTAGCAGTGCACGTCCGTTCGTTTCCGTGGGGCCATTTGCCTACCAGGCGACCTTTCCGCTGACAGTGGCCAGCGTCGGAAATTCCGAGACCGCATTCCGCCTGGCCGTGCGCGCCTCGCGCGACGCCGGCGCTGCTGAGCAGACCGCGCCACGGGAGATCTATGACACCGAACACTGGGTCTACCAGTTTGCCAAAGAAGCCGATAACCTTAGAGCCCCCGCGCAAGGCCGCGATCCACAACCCTGTTCTGCACGCCTACAGCTTCAGCGCCGCGGCAACTGGTGGTTCGGGTTCACGGAGCGCCATCAGGTAGCGGTTGCCGCCGTGCCGGTGACCGACCCGACAAACGGCGGTAAGACCGACAACGTGATTACGTTGACTGTCCAACGCTGGCGGTTGCTGCCTTTCCCCTATCTGTTGCTCATCCCGATCCTGTTGTTGTTCTTCTTCGCCGGCAGCAGCGCGCGCCGGCTGACCATCACCAACGGGTATGACAGCCCGTTGCAAATTGCGGAAAGCGCCGGCGCCAAACAGCATGTCTATTGCGTGTTCGAAAAAGAGGCTCGTACCCGGTGGGATGCCATGCCGCTCGTGCCACAGACGCTGCACTGGTCTGATAATGTCGATACGTTAAGCTTCACGCATCATCCGGCGCGCCTGTTCACGAATGAGGCTATATCGGCGAAATACGGCACGACGGTAACGGCCACGGTGAAGACCACCTTGACACAGGGTGAGATCATCACGGTCAAGGTCTTGCCGCCGGTCACGTCCGGCAACCTTGAATTGCAAGTAAGTACGAGCGGAGATGAGGCCAGTAAATATGCCCGCTGTATCCCCCAGGCGTCGCGCGAACCGGTCGGTGTCGATAAGCGCACCAGTGTCAGTATGCTGACGTATACCGTAACCCTGCCCGTGGGCCGAGTGGCGTATCTGCGCTTCAAAAACACCTCCACGGAAGGTAACGATGTCCAGGTGTGGCCCCTGGACGCGCAACTGCATGAGCCAGACTATCTACTCATAGACCCGTTGGCCAACCGGCAAATCAGTAAACAGCAAGTCTGCGAACCCATTAAACTGAAACCGCTTGCCGGAGATGCGGAAGGAGAAATGGTATTTGCCACCTCTGATGCTGAGAGCCAACTGGTGAAAATTATTATTCGGGAGCGTGCGCGATGATCATCCTGCAACAACGTGAGATCACTATCGTTCCCGGCAAGCATGCCCCGGTGCATCCCCCGGAAGCGCGCATCGGGGAGAATTACGCGGTACTGCTGATTGTCAACAATACCACCCAGGAGAACGAATATACGGTATCGGTCGCGTGCGACCAACCGTATTGGCGCCCAGATTGGGTGCGAATCTCCTCGGTCTCGCAAGTCGACGACACCGGCAATTTTGTGCAACCGGCGAAACATGATCTGAACCTACCTGGGGGTGGACTCCATCTCTACCTAGCCCGTCAGAGCAAACGCCAAGTGCTGATAGCGTTCGAAGTGCCCAAATTGCCCGATTCCCGCGCCGGCAAGTATCCCTTGCGCATTCGCGTGAAATCGGCAATCTCTTCTCCGGGTAAACCGGGGTTGCTCAATACCGAAGAGTTGCAGGTTGATGCTTTCGTGGAACCTTTCTACGACTGGCAGGTCACCTATCATCCCCGTCGGCAAACCGTGGGACTGTTTCATCGTAAGACGAGTTTTACGGCGAATGTGATCAACCGCGGCAATGATTGGCTCTACTGCAGTCTGGCCCCCCAGCAACAGCAACCGGAGTTGCAATTGCGCCTGCCGACCGAGATCGTTGCGGTGCCGCCGCCCGAGCTGGATCAACGCGAGAACCGCCGGCGTGTGCCGATACTGGCGACGACCATGTTGCGCGTGATTAAAGGGGGTAAGCAGTATACTCCACTGCAGTTGCGCATCACGCGCGTGGATGCACCCTCGGTACCGCTCCGTCTCGCCGGCGATACGCGGGGTGAGGTTGATCGTCCGGATTTTGTCCTCAGTACCCCCACTACGCAAACACCGGCGGCTACTGACAATGCACAACCACCGCAACTCGTCTATAGCCCGCTGGTGCTCCCCTTCATTACCGATGGCATTGACTTTTTGGCGCGGAATATTCGCTCCCTCATCGCGCTGGTGGCGGTGGCGCTCATTATCTTCGTCATCGGCAGCATGCTCTGGCAAACCTTCATCCGGGACATGCGCCTGGAGCCCCTGGTCGATACCATCAGTGTCGGGCAAGTATCCATCCCCTTCGAAGGACGCTATCTCAAAGGGGCCAAGGTGTATGTGTATACCTCGCTGGGCGACGCGATTCCGCAAGAACGCGCGGTGCTGGTGAAATCTACGCCCGGCTTGTCCCGGAAGGTCGCGGAAAGCCAGTGCCCGGATACTGCGCGACGCGTTATCAACGCCCTCGATGTAAAAACACCGGAATACTTGACCGTCAATCTCGCGGACGTTTGGGATAAGCTGCAGCCCCGCGAACGTGTGTGTTTCAAGGTCGTGCGCGGGTCGATGGTTGCGCGTGTCTTCCCCGGGTTAGTGACCTACCGCTGTGAAACCCTGTTAACCGTGCATAAACAACAAGCGGCCAATACGGATCCGGTGCTCGATTCCCCGAAATTCACCGCCAAGCAGGATGATGTGCTGATCATCAAAGGGCAGCACTTCGGCGATAAATTCGGCACAGTGCTCATCGCAAATGCCCCGGCGACCGTGCAGGAGTGGAAAGATCTCAGTATTAAAGTGAAATTACCAACAGGGGTCAACGGATCATTACCCCTCAAACTCACCTGTGGTGACGGCAAAGAATGCAACGGCACGGTTGACATCACCCCCGCGCCTACCACCGGACCTTCCGGGGCGACCGGACCGACCGCTACCCCGGGACCTGCCCCTGCTACAGGTCCCGCACCGTCGCCGTCCCCAACACCGCAGCCCAGACCTTCGCCGTCGCCAACGCCGACACCCAGACCGACTCCCAGACCGGAACCGGTAACCCCCACGACATCCAACTGGCAGTCTGCCTATGCCTGCCTCATGAGAGATGATCTCAAGGGGGCGAACAAAGCGCTGGCGGGGGATACGGAGAGCAGTGCGGAGACCATGGCGCTGCGGTCGATTATCATCGCACGCGAGAAAGGGACGCCGGACCCGGCGGATCCTAAAGCGCAAAGTCTGGCGGAAAACGCCGCGCCTACCACGCCGCGCGGCAAAGCACTTACGAACATTGCCCTCGGTTACTGCTATGAGCGCACCAAATACTGGGGCAAAGCCTACTGGGCTGACCCGAGTTGCGAACTGGCCGTCAAACTGCTCAAAGGGCAATTCGGCGACAACTGGTTGAATAAGATCCAGCGCTACAAATAATGTAACATCTGGTCGTGACTGTCCACCCACCGTGGGAGCGGTTGTACCCTCCCACGGTGGGTATTTTTTGATCATGCGCGGGTTCTTCTCCCGGATAGGTCGGGGTGGTATAATACGAGTGGCAGACGGGTTGCCCTATCGGACACACAGCTATGGATATGACCGATCAATTCATACAGACGCGCTGGCGTGAGCTGCAAGAAATGCAGCGGGAAAACGAGCGGGCGCGAGAACAAGAAGCCGATCTGAAGGCGGAGACGGCATATTTACGAATGCGCCTGGCAGATTCCTATCTGCGTCAGGGGAAAACCGCGCGCGCCATCGCGGAATATAAACGCGCGATCAAACTTGAAAAAGACAACGGACTCTACCACACGCGACTGGCGGATGCGTATGTCGTCGCCGAAGATATTCCGTTAGCAATGGATGTCTACAAACGGGCGATTGTGATGGCGCCCGCGCTGGCAGAGCCGCATTCCAGCCTCGGTGATCTCTATCTGCGCTATGGACTGCTCCGCCAGGCGCTGGAACGCTATCGCGAAGCGGTGCGCCTGGAGCCGGAGCGTGCCTTTTATCAGTATCAACTGGGTGATTTGTGCCATCAGATAGGCCTGACCCAGGAAGCGTTGGCGCATCTCGATAAATCCGTGTTGCTGGCCCCGAAAATGGCCTTCTACCGTTTTCGCCTGGGCACCTTCTGCCAGCAACACGGTTGGTATGAAGAAGCCTACAGCCATCTGATGTTAGTGGTGGGATTGGCGCCGCATGACGATTACTATTTCGTACGCCTTGCCGGCCTGGCCGCTATCACCGGACGAACACAAGAGACCCTTACCGCAATGCAGAAAGCCGTAGCGCTGCGCCCGCATAATTACGCGTATCAACGCCTGCTGGCGGAAGCCTATTTGCTGACAGGTCACCCGTTGGAACATGCTCAGCTCTGTCGCCGTCTGGGCCATTTGCATGCCTACGATGAGGAATTTTACACCCGTCGCCTGGCGGAGTGGACAATGCCGCATTGAAATCACGCAATGGGATTCCGGCTGGCCAGCACGAACGGGTCAGCGAGGCTATCGGTACTTCGCGTTCCATGCCGCATTGTGCAGTCCGTATTTTGACCATGTCTCTTTCACCCTGGAAACGTGTCTCGGATTGCCTGCTGGCTGCCGCGCTCTTGGCAGTCACGGCGCCGTTGTGGGTCATCATTATCCTCTCCCTGCTCCTCACGCAAGGACTGCCGTTCTGGTACCGGCAACGACGGGTTGGACTCCACGGCCAGGTCTTTACTCTAGTCAAGTTTCGCACCATGACTGCCGGGTCTCCGCCGCGCCTGCCGGACCGACCGGTGGCGAAGACACCGGCAGATCCGCGCATCACCCCATTGGGACGGTTGTTGCGCCGCCTGGCATTGGACGAATTGCCACAACTCATCAACGTGCTCTCCGGTGAAATGTCGCTGGTGGGACCGCGTCCGCTGCCCGAAGCAGATTTACAGGAAGCGGGATGGTTGACGCTGGTGGACGAAGGGGAGCGCGCCCGGCGGCTGGCCTGGCTGGCCACACGACAGCAAGTGCGTCCCGGCCTGACGGGTCTATGGCAGATCAGTCGCAACCCGGAAGCGGATTTCGACAATTGGATTGTGTGTGACGAAACCTATGTCGCGACACATTCCTGGCATCTGGATTTGTGGATTCTGCTATTGACACCCTGGGCGGTATTGCGCGGTCGGCAATAACCGCATCGTTCTCGCGGCGACAGGCTGCGTGGACTAATTTACGTGTAGCAGGCCATGATAACATCTGCAATCTTTGCCGCACCTGACGCCAAGGTTTGACGCGGGACACATTACACGAGGCGATTTATGTTCAACCGCACGTTACGCTGTTTGATCCTTGCCTTGCTCTGGCTGCGCTACCGCGTGGTGAGCCATGGCTTGCGAGAAATTACGCATCACGGCCGGCAGGGTATTCTGTTCCTCCCCACGCATCCGGCGTTGATCGACCCCGTTATCCTGACCGCAGTGTTGTTAAAAGATTTCGCCGCGCGGCCCTTTGTTAATCAAGATGCGGTGAATCTGCCAGGCATTCGCTGGTTAGTGACGCGTATACGCGCCTTCCCAATACCCCCGATCAGCCGATATGGAGGGGCAGCAGCGACACAGATCACCGCCATGGTCGAACAGAGCATCGACGCGCTACGCAACGGCGATAACATCATTCTGTATCCCGCCGGGTATCTGCTGCACAGTCGCTATGAGGAAGTGGGGGCGAACGCGGCGGTCGCCATTATTTTGCGGGCACTGCCTGATGTGCGTGTGGTGCTGGTGCGCACACGCGGCCTGTGGGGCAGCAGCTTCAGTCAGATTTCTGGACCTGAACCGAACGTGGGGGTGATTCTGAAACGGGGCATCTGGCAGATTTTGGCCAACTTTCTCTTGTTCACCCCGCGACGTCAGGTGGATTTGACCTTCGACGAACCGGCCGACTTTCCACGCACCGCCGATAGAGCGACGGTCAATGCGTATCTGGAGCGGCATTACAATGCCGATGCGCCACCAGCCCAATATGTTCCCTACACCATCTGGGAACGTACGACACGGCACGAACTGCCGGATCCGGAGTGGCGTGCAGGAGCGCGCAGCGCAGAAATCGTGTCCACGGCTACGCGGGAGTTGGTGTTGACCCACCTGCGACAGGAAACAGGCGTCACCACGATTCGCGATACTGATCGCCTGGCCGGCGACATCGGGATGGATAGTCTGGCCCGCGCAGAACTGATGGTGTGGCTCGAGCAAGAATTCGGTTTTCCGCAAGGCAATACCGATTCGCTGAACACGGTGGCCGATGTCCTGTTGGCCGCCAGCGGCGAAGCGCTGGCCTTCGCCGAAGTGGAATTGAAGCCGATTTCTCCCGGTTGGTTCGCGCGGGGACTGGAAGGGCCGGTGACCGTACCGCCCGGCGAGACGATTGCCGCTTGCTTCCTGCAGCGCGCGAAACGTGCTCCCGGCGTGGTCATCATTGCCGACCAAAACAGTGGCGCTCTCAGCTATCGCGCACTCATTCGTAGTATTCTGGCGCTCTTACCCGCGGTTCGTGCCTTGCCTGGCGAGCGGGTGGGTCTGATGTTGCCCGCATCTGTAGCCGCGTGCCTGACCTATCTCACCATCATCTTCGCCGGACGCGTTCCCGTGCTGGTGAATTGGACGCTGGGACGACGCAATATGCTCCATGGCCTGGAGTTGACGGAGACACAACGCGTCATCACCGTGAAGCCGCTGGTGGCGCGCATGGTGAAGCAAGGGGTCGACCTTAGTGGGATTGAGGAGCGCTTTGTTTACCTGGAAGATGTGGTCGCCGCGCTCACTAAATGGGAGAAGGTACGGGCATTGCTAGGCAGCTTCTTCTCCTGGCATGTACTCTCTGCCGCTACGGTCGCTCCTACTGCGGCGATCCTCTTTACCAGTGGGTCAGAGAGCCTGCCCAAAGCGGTACCGCTATCGCACGCGAATATTCTGGCAGACTTGCGCGATGTGTTGCCCATGGTGCAGCTGAGTCAGCAGGACAGCTTGCTGGCGCTGTTGCCGCCGTTTCATTCTTTCGGTCTTACCGGCAACATGGTCGCCCCGCTCATCGGCGGATGGCGGGCGGTGTATTACGCTAACCCAACAGAAGGACCGATCCTGGCAAAGATCATCGAAGCCTACCAGGCGACCGTGCTGTTGGGGACACCCACCTTCCTTTACGGGATTCTGCGTGCGGCCACCAACACGCAACTCGCTTCAATGCGCCTGGCGGTTACCGGCGCAGAAGAATGCCCGCAACGCGTCTATGATCTGTTGACTGACCGCTTCCCGCACATCACGCTCATTGAAGGATATGGTATTACGGAATGTGCGCCGATCGTGGCAGTAAATGTGCCGTCGACACCGCGACCACACACGATCGGACGACTTATTCTCTCGCTTGAATCCGTCCTTCTGCATCCGGAGACTAATGAGCCAGTTAGCCCTGGGACACCGGGGATGCTATTGCTGCGCGGGCCTACGGTCTTCGCCGGCTACCTGGGTGACGCGCCTGACCCGTTTGTCAGCTATAATGGCCAACAGTGGTATCGCACCGGCGATCTGGTACGTCGTGATGTGGACGGCATGCTAACGTTTGCCGGTCGCTTGAAACGTTTTATCAAACTTGGTGGTGAGATGATCTCGCTGGCCGCCGTAGAGTCCGCATTGCAGGCGGCGTTTAGCACAGCCACGGATACCGGACCAACCCTTGCCGTCATCGCAACTTCCGGCGAGCAAGTCGAATTAGTGCTGGTCACGTGCAACTCTATCACTCGTGAAGCAGCAAACAGCGTCATCCGCGACGCCGGCCTTTCCGCACTGCATAACATCCGCCGGGTAGCCACAACAGAGGCCATCCCGGTGTTAGGCACCGGAAAGACCGATTATCGTGCGCTGCAAGTGATCATAGACAGTGGCCAGGTGGAGGCGTGAGGAAGCGGGCCTCCTGAGAGCTGCCATTGCATCGTTGCATGATAGACAAAAACTATTTTTACCATTTTTTTAATAATAATCTAACAATTCAGCAGAAAGATCTGCGCTGCGAGCTATGCGGGTATTGATCTGCTGCAGAAGAACTTTTGAACAGCAACAACCGTAGCGTCACATGGTTATTGCGCATTTTGTCTATGTCATGACATACCAATATCCTGTTTTTTACCGGCTTGCGTCACTTCGCATGCATATTGTTGGCGTTCAAACGGTTTACGCCGTTATATTCACGGGTAAGAGCACCAACGGCAACCCGAACAGGAGGTTCGGCGTTGTCGATCCGCCGGACTTCCTTGACATCGCTTGGTTGCGCTATTTATACTAAGGTTAAGATACTGGTTTTGCACGCGCAGCCAGTATCGACGTGTGTTCAGCCTGTAATAAGGAGCTCTCATCTTATGGTTGCTTCAGCAACTGCTCCACCGGCCGTCGAAACCTCGACCTCTATCGTCGATATTCGCGGCATGAGCAAGACGTATCGCATGGGCAAAGAAATTCCCGCCGTCGTGAATCTGACTCTGGACATTCGCAAGGGGGAAACTTTTGCTATTGTAGGACCCAATGGTTCGGGCAAGACGACTACCATGAAAATCTTGCTCGGATTGCTCTTTCCCGACCCTCCCACGGAGGAGCAGGAAGGGCGCGTACTGGTCTTCGGTCGCCAACCGGGTGATGAGGAAGTTCAGGCGCGCATCGGCTACTTACCGGAAGCCCCCTACTTCTACGAATTTCTGGACGGCCGTGAAACCCTGGACTACTTTGGAAAGTTGGGTGGCGTCCCGGATGCAATTCTCAAACCGCGTATTGAAGAGCTGTTGAACATGGTGGATCTTCAGGAGCGCGGCGCCGATATGCCCGTACGTGTCTATTCCCGCGGTATGCGCCAACGGATTGGCATCGCTCAGGCGATGATCAATGACCCCGAACTCCTCATCCTCGACGAGCCCACCAATGGCCTGGACCCCATCGGCACCGTGCAGGTCCGCCAGTTCATCCTCGAACAGAAAAAGAATGGGCGCACCATTCTGCTCTGCTCGCACTTGCTCTCTGAAGTGGAAGCAGTCGCAGACCGCGTGGCGATATTGCATCGCGGCAACCTCATCGCGGTGGGTCCGGTGGCCGAATTGGTACCGGAGAGCCATCAATGGCAGGTGGTTGCGACAGAACTGGATCGCGAATCGATCAGCAAACTCAAGGCCGAAGGGTTCACCCCGGATGTCCATGGCGATGTGGTGATGATCCGTACCGAGAGTATGGACGACGTGTATCGTGCCGTCGGACTGGTGCGCGACCTGAATGGCGAGTTGGTGGAAGTGACCCGTCCGCAACCGACACTGGAAGAACAGTTCCTGAAGGCTGTCGGCGAAGAAACGTTGCGTCGCACCGTCGATACGTTGAAAAAGACCGCCCAGAAGAAATAGCCGTTGAGCCGCCCGTGTCCATCGAGGATACGGGCGCGACTTCGTTCATCTTGCGTGAGGTTTATTATGTCGAAGATTCGACCGATATTTTTAATTGCCGGCAATACTGTGACCGGCGTGTTGCGCGGTGTGGTCTTGAACGTCCTGTTAGTCCTCGCCGCCCTGCTCATTGTCGCTTCGATGGCCACCACGGCGCTTCAGGCGGGCGAAATGCGTCGCATGCTGGTGGACTCCGGCCTGGCGGTTATTACCGTGTTAGGCGCAATGATCGCCATTCTAACGGGATTCACGTTAATCCCGAATGAAGTGCAGAGTCGCACTATCTATCCCGTACTCGCCCGCCCGGTGAATCGCTGGCAATTCATTCTGGGCAAATTTATCGGCGCGTGTGGCGTGAACGGCATCACCGTGGGCCTGCTTTCGATTCTCTTTTTCCTGGTATATTTCTTTAAAATGAAGGAATTCGACTGGCGCCTGCTGGTGGCGGTCTGCATGATCTTCGCCATGCTGGTCGTGTTGTCGGGTTTCATCATCTTTCTGTCCACCTTCATGTCCTGGATCGGCACTATTATTGTGGCCTCTGTCGTATGGTTCATCGGCAGTTACTCACAATTCTTGTGGGATTTAGCATACTACCACGGGGATAACAGCTTCCTGAATCAGTTGTTTAAAGCGGTGCAGAAGTTGCTGCCGGACTTCCAGTCGATGGATTTACGCTATGCGATTGTGGTGCAGGAAGTCACCAGTTTTACCAATGAACAGATATGGAAACCCGTCGGCAATTCCTTCGTCTACCTGGCGATTGTGCTGGCGCTGGCCATTCTGATTTTCAACTATCGCGAATTATAAGAAAGGGGGCATGCTATGGCTGCTCGCCATCGAGCCACAATCGGATTGCTCATCTTTTGCATCGTGTGCTTTGCGATTCACGTCCCCCTGGATAATTCCGTGTGCGACCCAAAAGTCTGGGGAAAATATCGTCCGGCGTCGCAAGATAGCGCCGGCGACAACTTCTTCACCAAAGTCTTCCGTGGGGGCGGAGGCACACCGGCGGTTTTCGCCATGCTCGGTGGGCAACGCTACCTGGTGGCAAATATTCTCTGGAACTATTCCGACGTGCTCTTCCATAAGGGCAAGCCGTATGAGATGGTGCCGGCGCTGGATGCCGCGGTGACGTTGAATCCCTCGTTCACCGAAGCCTGGTCCGTCTATGGTTGGCATGTCGCCTGGAATCTGCAGAGCTATGAAGGTGATGATATCGTCCTCAAAGCAAAACGGATTGAGCAGGGGGAGACTATTTACCGGAATGCGGTTATTGCCAACCCCGACAAGCCCCGTCCCTATTTCGACATGGCCTGGCTCTATATCACGCGCGAAGGGAACTATCAGGCCGCGTTGCCGTACCTGCGTCAGGTGATCGAAGATCGGCAACACTTCAAGCCGATGACGCCGGAAGAAAAGAAACAGACGTTCAACGCTGATCCGGAACTCATCCGTGAACGAAAATGGGATCCGAAAATATTCGGTAATCGTCTGGCATACGTCTACAAAAAATTGGCGATCGTCACCGGCAAACAGGACTATTTCGCGAAAGCGATTCAGGCCTATAAAGAAAGTTATCAACTTGATCCGACAGATAAAGCCGGATTAACCAATGCCGCCACGCTGGAAAAAAATCGTTATAGCGCGGCATGGTTGAAAAAAGAACAGGCGGATGAAGCGCAACACCGCCAGTCCTTTGGCATGGCGCCGGTTGATTTTGCCGAAAGTGCAAAGCAAGGTGTGCAGACTGTCTATACTTTCGAAGGGTCCGCACCCTCACCGGTCATTCCGCCGCCAAGCAGTGCCGAATATTACGGTTCTTCGCAACGGCGATAACCCACTCGTTCTCATGAATACATGAGAAATGCGGCTTAGCCAGGGAATCCGCCGCGACTTCCACGCCGACAGACGCAGTGCGCTGAGTCTGTCGGCGTTTTTCTGTGTCAACTCAACGATGTTCTGCAGGCATCAACGCGACCACGGCGAATGAGTTATCGTACATGAATCTATTAGGTTATCTGAAAGAGGTAATCTCCAGTATCCTGACCTTTCTCACCGATTTAGGGGCGGGGGTCATGATGCTGTGGGACGCGGTGCTGGGTATCCCGTCGCCGAATTCCCGTGCGTTCAAACGCATCACCGCGCAAATGGCGCTTGTCGGGCTGGAGTCGCTGCCTATTGTGCTCATCACACTGCTGTTTGGCGGCATGGTGTTGGGGCTACACACGGCACGGCAGTTCGTGCGTTTCGGCGCCTCGCAATTCGTGGGTGGATTAGTGGCTGTTTCCGTGGCGCGCGAGGTTGCACCTACCTTGACCGGCATTGTCGTAGCCGCGCGCATCGGCTCAGCCTTCGCCGCCGAGTTGGGCTCCATGCGCATTACGAATCAGGTTGATGCATTGCGCGCACTGGCAGCCAATCCGGTGCGCTATCTGGTCACCCCACGCTTGCTCGCTTCGTTCGTCATGCTGCCGGTCCTCACCATGTTCGGCAACGCCATGGGGCTTATTGGCGGTGGACTCGTCGCGATAAGCGCCGGCGTGTCATCCCAGACGTTTATAAACTCCGCGACCAATTATCTGCGGACGTACGACGTGACCGGTGGACTCATCAAGACCGCTATCTTCGGCATCATCATTGCCATCACGTCCTGCTACATCGGACTCAACACGGAAGGCGGCGCGGCTGGCGTCGGACGCTCGACCACCTCGGCGGTCGTGTGGAGTATCGTGCTACTCTATGCCGCAAACTTTGTCCTGTCCTGGTTAATCTGGTCCCTGAACGGCTAACACCATGAGGATGGACGCCCCCATGATCGATTGTTTGCGCATCTGCGGCGGAATACCGCTTATCGGCGATGTCACGTTAAATGGCAGTAAGAATGGCGCGTTGCCCATCCTGGCAGCTACCCTGTTGGTGGACGACGAGGTTATCCTTACCAATGTGCCGCAAATCAGCGATATTGAGAAGCTGCTGCTTTTGCTCGAAGGCCAGGGGGCGACCGTAACGCGCCAGCACGATACAGTACACATCAACGCACGCCGACTTACTCGTACCGACATCGATCGCGACCTTGCAGCGGCAATGCGGGGTTCTTTCTACCTTCTCGGCCCATTGCTGGCCCGGCATCGACATGCGAAAATCCCGCTTCCCGGCGGGTGTGCAATCGGCAACCGCCCGGTCGATTATGTCATCAAGGCACTGGAAGGTTTGGGAGTCAGGACGGAAGAACGCACGGATGAGATCATCTGTTCCGCGCCGGATGGCTTGCACGGCAACACCATCACCCTTGATCCGGTCTTTCGCAGTCCCGGTGCCACCTTCAATGTCGCGATGACCGCCAGTCTGGCGGAGGGGCGCACGATCATCGAGAACGCCTCCGCTGACCCGGAGGTTGAAGATTTTTGCCGTTTTCTGCAAGCTGCCGGAGTAACCATCAGCGGCGCCGGCTCCACACGATTGGTGATAGACGGGCAACCACGATTGCATAGCTGCGCGCACACCATCATCAGCGACCGTATCGAGGCCGGCACGTTCCTTATAGCCGCCGCGGCCACGCGCGGGAATGTACGCGTGAGCCCGTTGAAACCTGCCTATCTGGACTCATTACTGGAGAAGTTGGAAGAGATGGGGGTCACAGTGCTGCGCGAGCGCGACGCTATCACCGTACGCGGCGATGTCCGTCCCCGTGCCGGCACGGTTTACACCACCCCATACCCAGGTTTTCCCACAGATCTGCAGCCTCCAATGGTCGTACTGATGTGTCTGGCTGAAGGACGCAGCATGATGAACGAGACTATCTACGATGGCCGCTTAACATACGTGCATGAACTGCGTCGTATGGGGGCGCAAGTGAAATTGGCCACGCGCCAGCACGCGGTGATTGATGGGGTAGCGTCGTTGCGCGGTCGTCGCGTGGAAGGCGCCGATATGCGCGCCGGCGCCGCGCTGGTCGTTGCGGCGTTAGCGGCTACGGGCGAGAGCACCATCGCCGGTCGCCACTATATCGTGCGTGGGTATGAGTGTCTGGAAGACAAACTCCGTCAGTTAGGCGCTCATGTGTTGCCGGTGGACGCACCTGATGACCAGTGCGACAGGTTGTAGGCCGCACGCGGGGGTCACACCATCGCGGACCGGGGGCCTTCAGACGTTTGGCGTGGTGAGTGTACCCGCAATGAAGATGTCCGCGTGGGCGCGCAGGGCCAGCGCGATGCCGTCGCTGGGTCGGCAATCGAGACTCACTTCGCTGTCTGGCTTGTTGAGGATGATGCGGGCATAATAGGTGTCATTAGAGAAATCGTCGATGATCACCCGCGCAACCGGCACGTCGAGTTGTTCGGTAAGCGTCAGTAACAGGTCGTGTGTGAGCGGGCGACTGACTGCAACCTCATCCAGGGCATTCTGAATAGCCAGGGCCTCACACATGCCTATGGGTATTTCCCACTGGACGCCTCGTTCATCGATAGCAATAATCACCGGCGGTTCGGTCGGCTCACCGTCCGTCTGCCGGATGCTTTCAATGAACAATTTAAACAGGATGGGGTCGGTCATAGTGTCGCGCGCGGAATACAGAGTTCCATGTTCATGACAGCATGCTCTCCGAATGTGGAACACTGCACGCAGCGCCTTTATCGTTCTGATCCCGGACGCAACTCTTTTTCAACGTAGGCGAGAAAGTCTTTGTTGGAGGCCGTCTTCGCCAGACCGCTCAGCAGCAATTCGGCGGCACGATCGGTTTCCAACGAGTTGAGGACGCGGCGGAGTTGCCACACCCGGCGCAACTCGTCCTCGGTAAAGAGCAACTCTTCGCGACGCGTGCCGGAGCGTTTCACATCGATGGCCGGGAAGATGCGTCGATCTGCCAGACCGCGATCAAGCACTAACTCCATGTTGCCGGTGGCCTTGAATTCTTCAAAGATCGCATCATCCATACGACTGCCGGTGTCTACCAGGCAGGTGGCGATAATGGTCAGCGAACCGCCGTGTTCGATATTGCGTGCGGCGCCAAAGAAGCGTTTGGGCCGATAGAGTGCACTGGGATCGAGACCGCCGGAGAGGGTGCGTCCACTGGGGGTGACCGTCAAGTTCGAGGCGCGTGCTAAACGAGTCAGCGAGTCGAGCAACACCACGACATCTTTGCCCATCTCCACCAGGCGCTTGGCGCGTTCAAGCACCATCTCCTGGACTTTCATATGGTTCTCCGGCATTTCGTCAAACGTTGACGCTGCGACATCCCCTTCCACCGATCGGCGGATGTCCGTCACCTCTTCCGGTCGCTCATCGATGAGCAACACGATGAGTTGAACTTCCGGGTTGTTTGCCGTGATGCTGTTGGCGATGCTCTTGAGCAACGTCGTCTTGCCGGCCTTCGGCGGGGCAACAATGAGCCCGCGCTGACCTTTGCCGATGGGAGCCACCAGATCAATGACGCGCGCGGAGGTATTGCGAGCCTCCGTTTCCAAGCGCAGGCGTTCAAGGGGGAAGACGGGCGTCAGGTCGTCAAAATTTATTCGGCGCTTAGCCGTCTCCGGGTTCTCTCCGTTAATTCCCTCGATGCGCAGCAGGCTAAAGTAGCGCTCACTATCTTTTGGTGGACGAACAGCGCCGCTAACCGTGTCGCCAGTACGCAGGTTGAAGCGCTTGATCTGCGACTGCGACACATAGACATCTTCCTGACTGGCGAGAAAACCGCGCACGCGCAGGAAGCCGAATCCTTCGGCGAGCACTTCCAGGATCCCATCACGAAACATCTGCCCACTGCGTTCCGCCTGGCTTTGCATGATGCGCACGATTAAATCCTGCTTTTTCAGCCGGTAGAACTCAGGGATTCCGAGTTCTTTCGCGATGGCATGCAGGTCATGCAACGTCTTGGCTTCCAGTTCGGAAAGCTCGAAGGAGGGGATATCTTTTGTCTGAACCTCATCCACTGGTGAGTACACCTCTACATTGAAAATTCGCGAGAATGATCTGCTCTTATGCGTGATGTGCGGACTGACCTGATCTTTATCCGGATCTCTTCCAGAACGGACAAAGCACGCAACACTATATCTCCGGGTTTGCGAGTTTCGTACAAACGATTGATTGGTTTGCGCAGGAGCTACAGCGTTGCCTGCCGATCCATGCCGGCCCGCACAAGCCGAAGCCGTATTCGCTTCGAGAATAGCGCGGTTTAGAGATCGGGTGGGGTGTCAGAACCGGCGTAAATTTCCGGTTTCAACACGCCGATGCAGGGCAGGTTGCGATAGCGCAAGGCGTAATCGAGACCGTAACCGACGACAAATTCATCTGGTACTTCGAATCCCAGATAATCTACCTGTACTTTTACCCGATGACGACTTGGTTTACTCAACATCGTCGCCACATGCACGCTAGCGGGATTGCGCGCACGCATATAATCGACTAAATAATTCAGGGTGAGTCCGGTATCGACGATATCTTCGACAATGAGAACGTGCTTGCTTTCGACACTCTCGTCCAGATCCTTCATGATGCGCACTACACCGCTGGTATTGGAGTATGATCCATAACTGGAGATAGCCACCAGGTCCATAGACACCGGAACCACGATCGTGCGCATAAGATCAGCGAGAAAAAAGACCGCGCCGTTCAATACGCCAACCGTCACCAGGGATTTCCCCTCGTAATCCGCGGAAATGCGGGCGCCTAACTCGGCTACGCGCCGGGCGATCTGTTCCTGAGTATATAAGACCTCTTTCAGGTCTTCATGGTATAACATTGTCATGCTGTGCTCCTGGCACGAAGGCGACCTCACCATGTTCCGTACGGTCGCGACGGCGAAAAGTGAGATGACGCTGATCAATACAACTCTGCACTATCGCCGTGCAGATTATTCCCACTCGATAGTACCCGGGGGTTTACTGGTGACATCGTAGACCAGGCGATTCACCCCCTGCACTTCATTGATTAAGCGATTGCTGATCTTTTCCAACACTTCCCAGGGGAGGCGCGCCCAGTCCGCGGTCATCGCGTCCTCACTGGTCACCGCGCGCAGGACAATCGGGTAAGCATATGTGCGCTGATCACCCATGACCCCGACGCTGCGGATCAGCGGCAACACGGCAAATGCCTGCCACAATTTGCGATAGAGTCCAGCTTTACGGATTTCGTCTACGATCACATAATCCGCTTCACGCAGAATTTCCAAGCGTTCTTTGGTTATTTCCCCAATGATGCGAATGGCCAGTCCCGGTCCAGGGAAGGGCATGCGCCACACTATGCTGTCCGGCAGGCCCAACTCTTCCGCCAGACGACGCACTTCATCTTTAAAAAGGTTGCGAAGTGGTTCAAGCAATTTTAAATTCATGGTCTCGGGTAAACCACCCACATTATGATGCGACTTGATCACCGCGGCCTTTTTACCACCCCCGCTGCTGGTGCCGCTTTCAACGATATCCGGATAGAGTGTTCCTTGCGCTAGAAAGGTGACATTACCGATGCTCGAAGCTTCTTCGCTGAAGACGGCCACAAACTCGTTGCCGATGATCTTGCGTTTGCGCTCCGGATCAGTCACTCCGTTCAGTCGTTCCAGAAAGCGTTTCTCAGCTTTGACATGGATCAGATTAGCCTTAAAGTTATCCCGAAAGGCACGTTCGACTTGCGTGCCTTCGTCTTTACGCAGGAAGCCGTGGTCAACAAATATACAGGTAAGCTGGTCACCAATGGCTCGATGCACGAGTGCACCGGTTACTGCAGAATCAATGCCCCCGCTCAATCCACAGACGACATGATCGCTGCCTACTTGCTGGCGAATTTGCTCGATGGCCTGTTTTACGAAATTGGCCATCGTCCATAATCCCTGACAGCGGCAATACCGGTAGAGGAAATTGCGCAGGATTTCAATACCCCACGGCGTATGCACGACTTCGGGATGAAATTGTACGCCAAACCAACCGCGTTGGCAGTCTGCCATCGCAGCCACCGGGGTATTTTCCGTCCCCGCGGTCACCACAAATCCTGGTGGGGCCGCAGTTACAACATCGCCGTGGCTCATCCAACAGATTAACTGGCGATTCAATCCCTGAAACAGGTCGGTATCGTCAACGACGTGCAATTCGGTGCGACCATATTCGCGTTTGTCCCCACCGATAACGGTGCCGCCCAACGCCCGCGCCATATATTGCATGCCATAGCAAATGCCCAGGATAGGAATGTTCAGGTCAAAAATTCGGGGGTCGCAAGCCGGCGCATCGTCTTCGTAGACGCTGGCAGGCCCACCGCTGAAAATAATCCCTTTCGGGTTCAGTGCGGCAATCTTTTCCACCGGCGTGTCGTAAGGCCACAATTCACAGTATACTTTGCACTCACGCACGCGGCGGGCGATGAGTTGACTGTATTGGGCCCCGAAGTCCAGGATGATAACGATTTCGTCAGACCGTGTGACTTGTGGGGATGTAGACGTGGAACTCATGCCTTTGTTTCACCTAACGGGTGGGCCATCCGCTTCCTGCGGCAGAACGCTCCCATATGATATTTATGATCATTTGCGCTCACTCCACGTGTAACAGCCGGTGACGATGCAGAGATCGACGGGGTAAAAGTTGCTCGTAATTCACATAGGGAAGAAACGTGGAGGAAAGTCGCCTGAAATCTACCATAACTTATATACCATACTCGCAATAAAAACACAATAGGTATTTTGAGATAATGCCGTAGAAGCGCGTATATTTCTAAAAAAGAGTCGCCCAACGCGCCCCCCCCCCGCGGTCCTATCGGAATCTGCTAGGTGCGAAGAGGACTCCAAGAGCACGAAGCGAATGATGGGAGAACCCGTGTTGACGTGAAATGATAGGAAAACGGGCGTCGGAGATAAGATGTCGATTGCGGAACTCTTGCGATACCATGCCGTTGCCACTCCGGAAGCCACCGCGCTGCAATATCGCGGCCACTCGCTTTCCTATGCGCAGGTGCAAGCAGCGGTCGAGGGATTTGCCGCAGGTGCAGCGCAATTGCGCCTGAGCAAGCAGGCGCGTGTGGCACTTTTGCTGCCCAACTGCCCACCCTTTGTCATCGCGTATTTCGGGTGCAATCGCGCCGGATTCACCGTCGTCCCCCTGAATGTGCTGTATCGTCCGGATGAGGCGCGGTATATTCTCGCAGACAGTGCGGTGGAAGCTCTGGTCACCACCGAGTCTTTCCGTCCGCTGCTCCAGGCGTTGCGCCCCCATCTTCCGCGATTAACCACGGTGATTATGGTCGCTGACGACGCTGTACACCAGGATGAAATCGATTTTCGCGCGCTCTGTGTTACCCCAGCACACAAGGCAAGGAGTATGACCGCGCAAGATATTGCCGTCATCCTCTATACGTCCGGCACCACGGGGCGTCCCAAGGGTGCGATGCTGACCAATGCCAACTTGCTGACCAATGCTCGGGCCTGTACGCGCGTACTCAGTGTTGATGCCAACGATTGTTTCCTGTCCGCGCTCCCTTTATTCCACGCCTTTGCCGCCACCGTGACCATGCTGCTACCTATCCTGGTTGGCGGGCGTATCGTACTCATGGAACGTTTTGTCCCCATGCATACGTTGCAATTAATCGGAGAGACCGGGGTCACGATTTTCGCCGGTGTTCCCAGCATGTTCAGCCTGTTGTTACAGTTGCCTCCTGACAACCGCCCTTCACTGGAGACACTTCGTATTTGTGTCAGCGGCGGCGCCCCCTTGCCTACGGAAGTGTGGACCGCCTTCGAACAGACCTACGGCGCGTGTATGGCCGAGGGGTATGGACTGACCGAAGCTGCCCCGGTTGTGTCCGTCAACCCGCCGTTTGGCCTGCGTAAAGTGGGCAGCATAGGCCCACCGCTCCCTGGTGTTACGGTGAAGCTCATCGATGCACGGGGCCGTATCACGCCGACTGGTGACGTCGGTGAACTCTGCGTGCGCGGGCCGAATGTCATGAAGGGATATTTGCACCAGAAGACTGAATCACGAAAGATTCTTCGTGGCGGGTGGTTGCATACTGGTGATCTCGCGCGACAGGATGGCGACGGCTATCTATATATTGTCGGTCGAAAAAAGGAACTCATTATTGTTGGCGGACTGAATGTCTATCCCGGTGAAGTTGAGCGCGTACTACTTGAGCACCCCGCGGTGCTGGAAGCAGTGGCCTACGGGGTCGCTGATCCCTCGCGGGGGGAAGCCGTATGGGCCGCGGTGGTTCTGCACCCCGCTGCCGTGACGACGGATCGCGAATTGCAGATGCATTGTCGCGACAAACTCGCCAATTACAAAGTACCGCGCGGTATCGATCTTCGTACGGAGTTGCCGAAAAATGCCCTGGGCAAGGTACAGCGCCATTTGCTGCATGAGGAGACCATGCAACACCTGAACGTCTGATACGCAACGGCATCGCCTGTTGCTCGCAAGGTCATTCGTATGCATCACGACTTTTCGGGTATAATAGAACAAGACCACTTCATAAGCAGTCAACAATAGGCGGAAAGGGGGCAGGACGTGATAAAACGCCATGGATTTACACTGGTGGAACTCCTGGTCGTCATTGCTATTATCTCGGTGCTCGCCGCGTTGTTATTCCCGGTATTCCAGATGGTGCGCGCCAAAGCATGGGAAGCGACGTGCGCGAGCAATCTTCACCAACTCTCAATCGGCGTCATGGCCTATGCACAGGACCACGGTGATGTATTCCCATCAGCACAGGCCGTCTGGGGCAGCCTGAATTACCTGGGCAAAGGGGTGATGATCTGTCCTGTGGCGCGTACATTACCGGTGGGCTATGTCTACAGCAATGTCATCGCCGGAAAAACGATGGCCGTGGTGAAGACACCGGAGCTTGAACCGGTGCTCTTTGACGGCCTCCACGAGGGAACAGTCACGCCGGTATACACGTATGACAACGTCGCCTATAGCGCTGATGACCTGGCGTACCGTCATAAAAACTCACTGAATGTAGTATTCGCCGATGGTCATGTCGAGCAACGGAAGGATAATCGCGTCTTCCCGCTGGAACTCCGCAACGCGCCGGCCGCGCAATTTGAAAATCTGGATACACGTACCCTCGGCACCTGGTGGTCGCCGATGTTCGGCTTTGTCTACGGGCATAATGGCTATGTCCTCTGTGGATGGAACGGCGCCGAAGTCATGGACCTTAATCGCGGCAGTCGGTACGTGCAAAGCGTGGATGCGACCGGGGCCACGAGTTCTACCTGGCCATTATCTGACGCCGGTGATGCGCGCGCGCTGGTCAACCCGTCCAGCAGCGATCGCTCTGCTGCCTGCTGGCAGCAGGGAGATCGGTATAACATTACCTTGGCAAATGCCAGTGACAACACCATCCATACCGTGCGCCTGTATTGCCTGGATTATGACAGCCAGCAGCGCGTCATGGTAATTGATGCCGTGCGTCCCGATACCGGGGTTTCAATCATGCGCCAGCCAGTCACCGTGAAGGATTTCTCCGCCGGCGTCTGGGTGGCGTTTACTTTTAAAGGAAACATCAGTTTCACCATCACCGGAAAAACTGGTACACCGGTTGTTTCGGCATTCATGTTTGATTAACCAAGCTTCGGCTGATTAAGCGGATAGCCGGAGAGGTGTCGTCATATTTTCCCTACATCAGCAATATTCTTCGCCCCGCAGACCTGTCGGGCCGCGGGGCGAATACCGTCCGACTTCGTTCGGATAACCACCACTCGCTTGACAACTGATCGTGATGATAATAAAATTGAATATCTTATTGTAGGAGGTCGTGTATGCGCCGAGGGTTTACGTTAATCGAGTTGCTGGTTGTTATCGCCATTATAGCTATTCTCGCCGCCATTCTTTTCCCGGTTTTTGCCAAGGCGCGGGAAAAGGCACGGCAGACGACATGCCTGAACAACCAGAAACAGATCACCACCGCATTGCTGATGTTTGCACAGGATCACGACGAGATGATCCCGGACGCCGCCAACATGTGGGGGTCATTGAGTTTAGACAAAGGCGTGTTGAAGTGCCCCACGAAATCACGCTTGGCGAACGCCTATCTCTTTAACCAGTCGATCGCCGGTCTGGCTTTGGGAAAAGTACCCAATGCCCCGGAAGTTACCCTGGTCACCGGTGATGGAATTCACACGGTCACTAGCGATATGCCGTTGGAGAATGTCGCCTACGCGCAGGGTGATTTCCAGACCTGGCACGGTGGTAAGCTGGTAGCCAGTTACCTGGACGGCCATTGCGAATTAACTGCCACCACGCCGATCATCACCGATCCTACCGGCATGGCGTACGGGACACCTGCCGTGGCTTATGACGGCGCGGACACCACCACGCAAGGTAATTGGTGGGCAGCGCCCAACGCCTTCAAATATGGCACTCGTGGGTATTTGCTGCCCGCCTTCGGCAACAGTTCCGCGGTGCTGACCGTGTTGGGCGGCAGTTATGTTTCGGCGGTAACACCGAGCAGCAATCTGAGCTACTGCTGGGCGGCGACGACGGCCGATAGCCGCGCTCCGATCAATCCCGCAGACGGCACTCGTTCCGCGGGTTGCTGGTATCAAAATAACTGGTCGCTGAGCGTCGCACTGGCGAATGGCGCAGACACGAGCACGCACACCATGCACATCTACATCCTTGACTGGGATGGAAACGGCAATCGCAGTGTGAATGTCACGGTGAAAACCAGTGCCGGTGCCACACTAGCCGGTCCGACCCGCATCGATCAATATCAGGGAGGCAAGTGGCTGAACTACCGCTTCCGCGGCAACAACACCAACGTCTTCTTCGATACTCTGGGCAGCAACGCCGTCATCTCAGCGATCGCCTTTGATTGATGATCTGCCATTCATACTGGAAACGTCGGGACGATGGCCTTCGCCATCGTCCCGACGTCATTCTGAATGTTCTGCCTCTCGTCTCCGTCGAATTCATCACCGGTGTAAATTGGTGATCCGGCTATTTTCCGCATCACGAAATCGTGGGTCAGGTCGTCGCAAGTTTGAATGTGGCTTTCACCGTATGGAAGAGTTGCACATTCGTCAGGGTGAAAGACAGGTTGCCAGTTTGCATGGCAACACCATCCACATACCAGGTATCCACGGTATATCTGGCGTCGGGAGTAGCCTGGAAGGTGAGATCATCTCCGGGACGGACATATTGCTGAGTAGCGGGCGCCAGCTTCCCATGAAGACTGATGAGCGGCAGGACCAGGATTCCCCGGAGAAAGGTGACTTTGATCGTATGGTTGGCCGATACATTGGTGATCTTATACTGAGTATTGCCGATTTGTACGGCATTATTATCGACATACCAGCGATCGACCACATAACTGGAGGATGGCCGGGCCGTGAACGTCACATCGGCGCCGGGCGTGACGGGCGGAACGACTAGCGGTGAAATCGTCCCACCAATGCCTGCCGATGGGGTCAGCGTATAGGTCAGGAGCTTGAAGGTGACTTTCACCACATGCGGCGCAGTCACATTGAGCAGCGTGAAACTCGTATTGCCGACTTGACGACTAATATTATCGACATACCAGCGATCCACAATATATCCGGTGGCGGGAGAGGCTGTACAAAGTAAGCTTTTCCCGGAGATGACGGATTGCGGAGAATCCGGCGCGATCGTGCCATTAGCACTGGCTGACAGGGTGATCGCGAAGGCGCGTGCAAATGTGACTTTAACCGTGTGATTCGCTGTTATCGCAGCCAAAGTATACCCGACGCCGCCGGACTGGACCGCCACATTGTCGACGGTCCAAGTGTCGACAACGTAGCCGGTATTGGGTGTTGCGGTGAAATCCAGATGCCCATTCAAACTGACCAGCGTGGGCACATTCGGTGCAATGCGACCGAATGTGCCGACCTGTGGAGTAATTGTTGCCTGGATGGTGAACGATGCTGTATCGACAACCGGTGCGACTTCCGTGCAAGTCATCGTGGCGGTGTTCACAATGGTTGTGCCTATTGCGGTATTAGCGTCAATGGTCACCTTACAAGTGGCGCTGCCGGATTGCCCCGCAGAGATGGAATGTAGATTCCAGGTCAGAGTGTGCGTCGCCGCTGTGTAGACAGCGCCTACGGCGCTATTCGCAACATAAGTAACGCCGCTCGGAAGACTATTCGTGATCGTGGTATTGGTCGAGGGCCCGGCGCCGGTGTTTTGATACGCCAGCGTATATGTTACGACAGTTCCCGTGCCGACATTCGCCGGCGTTGCGGAAGCGTTGAGGCTCAACGCTGGCGGTCCCCCTGCGGATAACTGAATATTGGCGCCCCAGATGTTGCCTGAAGAATACAGGTTGGCATGCGAGTCGCCAGTCGTGACGGTAATGGATTGACTCTGCCAGCCGTCTGCCGTTGCGGTTATGACATACTGGGTTGATGATGGAATTTTTGCGATGGCATAAATGCCGCGCGCATTGGTGGCAACGGCAGGGTACGTGATACCGGCGCCAACCGCCGTCACGGCGGCGCCGGCCACCGGTTTCCCCGCTGGGTCCAGCACACGTCCGCTGATAATTTCACCGCTCCCCGTTGTGTAAATATTGTAGGTGCAGCAATCAACATTGGTGAAGGTGATCACCGAAGTATCGATAGTCGGCAGGTTATACCAGGCATTATCATATCCTGACCACCCCAAATTCAAGTGGTGATACGGAGTGGCAGCATTATACCCATATCCATCACAGACGATTTCGTGTCCATATACGCCATCATCAATACCCAATAACACCGGGAAACCGGCATCGAGGTTCGGGTTGATCATCCCTTGCAATCCGGCGCCGATGTTCGTCGCTCCATCGCCGGACAGAATCGCATTGCTATAGTGGAAGACATTGACCAGCGCGTCGCGCATGTCGCTGTCCCAGGCGCCCGAGCCATTCGCGCTATAGTCCATTTTCACCGCCACGCCGGCATCATAGCAAAGTGCGCCAATGGCCTGACACTGCTCGACAGAGGCCAAGGGGGTCGAAGGATCCAACGGCATCATCGTCCCCCAAGAATACGGACCTCCAGTGCCATTGCCTCCACGTAAGGCCACCTTTCGCACCCCCCCGTCGACGGTGATGGGAAATCGTGTCGTGCCTACGGCGGTGGTTGGATACTGCCAGTAGCGCATCACCTGCGCCATGGCGGTCGCCACGCACCCGCAGGGATAATTGGCGGGATCACCATTCGCGTACGGGGGGGTATAGTAGTTGTAACACGCGGGCAGGTTAGGATCGCTGCTGACGGTCATTTGGTCCCAGAGACTATGCACAAATGTGTCAACCCGCAGGTCGCTGATGCTGTCGATAACGGCCGGTTTCACAGTACGCGCCGGCGTGGCCAGATAGGTTGCCCATTTTTGCTGTGCACGCGAAGCGCCAGCCAATGCCGCAGTCACCGCCGGTCCGGAGCGCGCGCCGACGGCGTATCCCGCCAGCGCGATACGCTGCGGCAAATCGCGATTGACCAGTGCTCCCATCGTGGTACTTGTCGAGGGGTAGTAACAACCGCTGGCGACAAACGCGATAATCGGTTCCGCCAGGTCATCGCCGGAGACAATCACATAACCAGTCGGCGCGAGGGATACCGCATAATAGAGCGGCGGGGTGCCGCCATAGGGAGTCACGGCGGCAATGGTTGGTGATAACGGGGCATGCAACGGCGCTGGATCGCGGGCCAGCCAATGCTCTACAAGGGCCTGGGCTTGCGCCGCGCTGGTTGGCGCGGCCGTTGCCTGCGACAGGCTGAGAAAAGCCAGCAGGACCAAAAAGCAACCATGGCATAACTGCGCGACACGACGAACCGCGAAGACTGGCACTTGCATCATTTACCCTCCCGGGCAGTAACCCACCGGAGATACGGTGGCAAAGAAATAGAGGCCGGCTGGGATGACAACAGAGAGACACCCCCCATGTATACTGTAGATTCCACTTGTCTACTTGTCAAGTCGACGACAGTAAAAAATATATAATAGAGTGTATTTCTCTATTATTGACACGTTACTGACGACTGAAACACCAGGCAAAGGTGCGGGAGATACTCCGGGGTACTGGTCTGCAGCGCTAAAACAACGTCCCTTGCTTCAATTTCCAAACTCCTTCCCGCATGTCGTGCAGGATCGCGACCTGCGGTGTCAAAATAACTATTATGACAACAACAACGACCCCGCGCCTTGTCTACTATGCGGATGCCATTCGTGAAGCATTGGCCGAGGAGATGCGCCGCGACCCGAACGTAGTGTTGCTGGGTGAAGACATCGCGCTCTACGGCGGTGCGTTTGGTGTAACGCGCGGGCTGGTAGAAGAATTCGGCGCGCAACGCATCGTGAACACCCCTATCTCGGAAGGTGGTTTCACCGGTGTGGCCATCGGGGCGGCCTTAACCGGGTTGCGTCCGGTCGTCGAATACATGTTTATGGATTTCATCGGGTTGGCGGTCGATCAAATCGTCAACCACGCTGCTAAATTCCGCGCGATCTACGGCGAACAGGCGCATGTCCCCATCGTCTTTCGTGCAGCTGGTGGGGCAGGACGCTCCTACGGCGCCACGCACTCACAAATGTTGGAAGGCTGGTTCATGCATGTACCAGGCTTGAAGGTGGTAGCGCCGTCGACCGCGGAAGATGCCAAAGGGTTGTTGATTTCCGCGATCCGCGACGATGACCCGGTGCTGGTGGTAGAGCATAAAGATTTATATAAAGTCCGCATGCCCTTGGCGGAACACACGGAGCCCATACCCTTCGGTAAGGCCCGTTTGGTGCGTGAAGGCGATGCGGTCACCATTCTTACCTATTCGAAGATGGTACATATCGCGGCGATTGCCGCCGCAGAGCTGGCGAAAGCCGATATCTCCGTCGAGGTGATCGACCTGCGCAGCTTGCGACCGTTAGATACCGCAATGATCGCCGAGTCCGTACAGAAAACCGGGCGCGCATTGGTACTCACTGAGGCGATGGGGGTCGCGGGCCCGGCGACCGAGATTGCGTGTGCTGTCATGGACCAGGCGTTCGATTATCTCAATGCCCCGATTGTCCGGCTGACGCCACCCGACACCGCGATTCCCTTTTCACCCACCTTGGAACAACAAATGTTGCCCCAGGTTCCCGATATCATACAAGCCGTCAAAAATATGTTATAACCTTACGGCATGTACCGACGTGCTTGGCGTCTGCATACCGCACCCAAGCAGGATGTAAAACGAGGAGCACTGTGTCATCTATCTACGAACAAATCGATATGGGCAGAGAAAAACTGGTACAAGGCGATTTTCACGGCGCCTTGGCGCTGGCGGATGCTGCCTTCGCCGCGGACAGCATCTCTTTCGATGCCTTGCAGATTCGCGCCCGCGCCCTCTTCTTATTGGGACGCGAAGAGGAAGCACGCGAAACCCTACGTCGCCTGTTCTCGATGTTGTGTGCAACGGACGCGCTGCCGGACGACCCGAATCTGAGCGAGGTGCCGACACTGATGAGCGGATCGCTGCAGATGGACGAGACCCCGCTGGGCCGCGAAGCATTGGATACACTGATCGCCTTGCACGCGCGGACAAATTTAGATGATGAGTTGCTGACGTTACTTGCCGAATTAGCCGAAGGCGCTGGGAGTTACGAGCTGGCTCGTGAGGCGTTCGCCGATCTGGTAGAACGCGATCCGGCGCGTCTGGATGCCTGGGAAGGGATGATACATGTGCTGGTGCACGAGAACCTGGATACGGCGGCGTTGACCATTATCCGCGCCCAGGAACTATTTCCCGCCCATCCGCTTTTTTTTGAATTTCAGGGGTTTATTCACTATCGACGCCGTCGATATCCGCAGGCCATCACCGCATACCGGCAGGCAATCGAAGTCGGCGCCGACCATCCTGATACTTATGAGTCGTTGGTGCATTGTTATCTGGCCATCGGCGACCAGACGCTGGCCCTTGACTTTACCCGCTATCTGGTACGTCGCTGGCCCAATGACTTTGACGCCCACCTGTTCGCCATCAAAACGGCCATCGAGTGCCGGCAACTTGATGTTGCTGCGCGCTTTGCCTACCCCTTGATGCGCATGCAACCGACATCTGCGGAGACGTATAGTTTTAAAGCCTGGGTAGAAATCCGGCAAGGCGATTGGGAGATAGCTGAACGCACGCTCCGCTTGGGGTATCATAAAGCGGTGGATGGCGCTTTCGCTCTCTTTGAATTGATAGATATTCTTATTGACACCGGCAGTTTAGATGACGCACTTCGTGTTTGCGAGCTGGCGCTCGAACTGGCGCCGACTCACCCGGAAACTTTTGCATCACGCGGAAAAGTGCTGCGCGAACGTGAGCAACTTCCGGAAGCGCTTTCCGCCTTCCGCCAGGCAGCCGCACTGGCCCCACGAGACGACGCCTACCAGACCTGGCAAGGGGTGGTCTTGGATAATATGGGAGAATACATCGCGGCCATCCAGGCGTACACTCAGGTCCTGGCGCGTCATCCGCAGGATGTCTGGACACTGACCAATCGCGGATTGGCTTATCTGGGTCAGGGACAAATTGTCGAGGCGCAGGCCGACTTTGTTCGCGGTCTGGCGATAGATCCGGAAGACGCTGCGCTACATTTTTGGCACGGGTGTTCGCTGGAGCGCCAGGGGAAACATCGTGAGGCGCTGAAATGCCTGCGGCGCGCCCAGGATCTTCATGATGACGTCCGGCAATGGCTCGATCAGGAACCGATGCTGGATACGCTCCGCCGCGACCCGCGCTTCCGCCAGTTCTTCCAGCACTCGGATGGCGAGGCCACTCCCTCATGACCGGACTGCCCACACCGCTCTCCATCCTGTCATGCGTGCCGTTGCACGAGATGGACGTCAGCAATCGCTTGCTGGCGGATTACCAGCACCACGCGCCAGCCTTACGTCCCTTCTTCACCGTCTTCCCACCTATCACCACGCCGTGTCGTACACCGGACCGCGCCAAACTCGCCGCGGCATTGACGGTGTATCAGCAGCAATTGGGTGCCGATCCTCGCGCCGTGGCAGCAGCCACTCGCCTGGCCGACCCATCTACACCGGTCGTCTGCGTCGGCCAACAACCCGGTCTTCTCACCGGTCCGTTGTACACCCCGCTGAAGGCACTCACCGCCATCAGTGTGGCGCGGTACATTGGCGCCGTGCCGGTCTTCTGGATCGGGGCTGATGACGACGACCGTGCCGAAGTGGATCATTGCGGTTGGTGGGACCGGCAAGAAGCCTGGCATACTATCCACTACCCCGCAGAACCGGGGATACCCGGTCAACTCGTAGGCGACCTGCCAACCGGTCCGTCCGGCGAGGTGGCACTTGCGCAATTGCTCCCTTTGCTGGATGGCATGCCCTTTGCCGGGAGTATTCTCGACGTACTGCGCGAAACGCTGGCCGCCAGCGCGGATATGGGGACATGGTGTGCCCGCTTGCTCGCGCGCCTCTGCTCCCGGCACGGGCTGGTCATGTGTGACGCGCGTTTACCGATTGTTCGCCAACTTGCCACGCCGCGCATTCAGGAAGAAATCGATCAACCGTTACAACGGACCAGATTGCTCAATGCGCAGGCACAGACCATACATCGCGCCGGATATCGTCCCGCCCTAACAAAACCGGAAGACGTGTGCAACTTCTTCCTCTATGACACGGTACGTCATCGGGTCACCTACATTGATGGTCGCTTCCACGCCGGGGACGCCACCTACTCCCCCGCGGAGTTGACAACCCTGCTGGCGCGGGAACCGGAACGCTTTATCCCCAATGCGGTATTGCGTCCGCTTGTGCAGGAAACACTCTTTTCGAGCAGTGCATTCATCGCCGGTCCGAATGAAGTGGGGTACTGGGCGGAGTTGCGTCCGCTGTTCACTTCTGATGTGCCTATGCCGCCGGTAATGCCGCGCGTCGGGATCACCCTGGTGCCCGCACGATGCGCGCGCTTGTTGCGCGCCTGGGAGGCCGCACCAATAGAGCTGTTGCACACCGCTAACCAGGTGCGTCAAACACTCTTCGCCCGCCTGGAACCACCGATAGTACAGGCCGCGTTTACCGCGGGACGTATGCAAGTGGCACAAACGATGGATGACCTGCGGCAAGCGATGGAGACCGTTGATGGCTCACTCGCGGAATCAGTGCTCGCCAGTCATCAGCGGATGCGCAACGAAGTGGATCGTTTGGAGCATAAAACACGCAAAGCGCTGGAACGGCAGTCCAGCGAGCTCACCAGGAGGTTTACCGAGGTGCGAGAGACGCTTTTTCCCGGCCATGGCCCACAGGAGCGCACCCTCAATCTGTTTGCTGCCATGGCCCGGTACGGCCTTGATCTACCCGACAGGCTCCTCGACGTCATTGACAAGCAGGAAGGTACCCATTTGTTTGTCGAATTGTAATTCAGCACCGAGGAATCATGCATGGTGCGGGTGAAATGGTGCTACCCGCGAGCTGTGTGCGTATCGATGGATACCGGCGACACGCACACAGGAAGGCACTACCGGGTTGCGTGCCCGGCAACGGACGACGATTTCGTCCTGCAAAGGCAGATATACCGTGAAGATGAATCAATCCACTCTCAACTATCCAATCTATCCATCACTGCTGGCCTTTGACTTCACTCGTTTAGGAGAGCAGGTGGTGGCGCTGGATGCCGCGGGAGCCGCAGGATTCCACTTTGATCTGATGGACGGGCAATTTGTCTCCAATCTTACCTTCGGCCCCTTGCTCCCGGCCGCCTTGCGCGATCTCACGGTGAAACCTTTCAGTGCGCACTTAATGGTCAAGACGCCCGAAGCGCTCATTCTTGCCCTGGCGACTGCTGGCGTCAATCGGTTGTATCTGCATCCGGAATCCACACCGCACATTCACCGCGCCCTATCTTCAGTGCGTGATGCCGGCATGGAAGCCGCAGTGGCCCTTAACCCCGGGACACCGTTACAGGTTCTCGAACCGCTGCTGCCGCTGCTCCATGGTGTGCTCATCATGTCAGTCAATCCTGGATTTGGTGGACAAGCGTTTATTCCTGAGACATTGGCGCGCATCGCACAGGTCCACGCATTGCTGCGGCAACAGGAGGTCACGGCAACTATTGAGTGCGACGGCGGCGTGGATCTCGAAAACATCGCCGAATTGGCGCGCACGGGAATGACGGGGGCGGTGGTCGGTACCGCACTCTTCCGCGACGGCGACCCGACCGCCGCGCTGGCGCAACTGGCCGCCGCGGTCCGTTGATGGCACGCGTTGATTTACATTTGCATACCACGCGTTCCGACGGCACACTCTCGCCGAGTGCTCTGGTTGCCGCGGCAGCGGAACGCGGAGTGCTGCTTATTGCCATCACCGACCATGACGATGTCGGGGGCATTGCGCCGGCACAGGCGGCAGCGCCGGCGCTGGGAGTGACCGTCATCAGCGGGGTGGAGATCAATACCGAGGTTGGACGCGAGGATGTGCATATCCTTGGCTATGGGTTTCCGCCGGATTCATCGGTCCTTCTGGAGGGATTGCAGCATCGCCGTGCGGACCGATTGCTGCGCATGGACGCGATGCTTGAACGGTTGACCGCGATAGGCTTGCCGGTGGACAAGGAGCGCGTGTTGACGATTGCCGGGCGGGGATCGGTAGGCCGTCCGCATCTGGCGCGGGCGCTGGTAGACGCGGGGTATGTACCGACGCTGACCGAGGCTTTTGACCGTTATATCGGCAACCGTGGGCCGGCGTACGTACCGCGCACACCCTTTCGTCCGGAGGATGCCATCGCGTTACTCCACGCCGCCGGGGGTCTAGCCGGTCTGGCGCACCCGGGGAAACTCGGTGATGCGCGGCGTATCATCCGACGTCTACGTGAGGCGGGGCTAGACGCGCTCGAGGTGTATCACAGCGATCATACCCCACCGGTTGCCGCGCGTATGGCCCGCTACGCCGGCGAATACGGTTTGCTGGCGACCGGCGGCTCGGATAGCCACGGACCGCACGGTCCTCGTCCTGTGCCCATCGGCGCGGTTGATGTGCCCGATGATGTTGGTCGTGCCCTTCTCGTGCGATTGGGGATGGCAGCATGGATGCCCGCATAAGAGCGCAACACTAACCTGATGCATGCCATGACGCGACACCTCACGTAGAGGAAGTAGAGAATATGACCACCGAGTTCATGCAGGAGTTGCAGACGATTGCCGGCGAAGTGCGTGTGTTGCTCGCGGATGCGGCATTGCGTCCGAATTTTGCACCAGCGGAATTGCTGCAGGCGACGCTGGCCTACCCCCAGGCGGGCGGGAAAGCACTCCGCCCGGCATTGACTACCTGGGCCTGCCTGGCGCTAGGTGGACCACGTGCTGCCGCGCTGCGCGCCGGGGCAGCCATAGAACTCTACCACACCTATACTTTGGTGCATGACGACGTCATCGACCGCGACCCGCTGCGTCGCGGCCGACCCAGCGCCCACGCCTTGATGGAGACGGTCGGGAATGCGCGTTTTGGATTGTTTGGCAACGATGCGGCGCACTACGGCCTGTCGATGGCGATATTGGCCGGCGATTGCCTGCAGTCGTGGGCCATCGACTTGCTCGGGTCGCTGCCGGAACTGGGCATCGACCCGGCTATCGCCTTGCGTCTTATTCGCCGCATGGAAGGTGTCACCGGTCCGGCCATCGTTGAAGGCGAAGCGCGCGACATCCAGCTGCCGTTCACCGCAGTAAATGCGGTGCGCGAATCCGATATCTACCGTGTCATCCGTACCAAGACGGCGGCGCTCTTCGCCTACTGTGCCTGGGCCGGTGCTCTGCTGGCCCGTGGGCAAGAAGACGCGCAGGTGCGTGCGCTGGAGGCCTTCGCGGAAGAGGCTGGTATTGCCTTTCAACTGCAGGACGATGTGCTGGGCATCATCGCCGACGAAGCCACGCTGGGCAAACCGGTGGGCAACGACCTGCGCGAGGGGAAACGTACGCTGATTATCGCATTGGCCTGGGCGCGCGCCGACGCTGTACAGCGCGCCACACTCACCACCGCCCTCGGGAACCCCGCGGCGACCCCAGACGAGATCGCACAAGCCTCCGCGATTCTTCTCGAGTCAGGCGCCGTTGTCGACACCCAGACCATCGCCAACGACTATTTACAAACCGCGCTGCTCCACCTGGAACAACTGCCCGACACTCCATACCGTACGCTGCTCCACGACTATGCGTCTATGATGGTCAAACGAGAGAAATGATCTCCTGCTTGCTGGAGAATGATCCTTCATCACGCGGAAGAAAAAGACGGCAGAGGAACCAGGCATCGGGGTGTAAGAAATTCACAGCAGCGAATCCGATCATTTTCCCGTTGGATACGGTATAATCTATACGGACAACACGCCGGTCCTGATATCGAGTCCGCTTTATTCACGGCGAATGAAGCTTTTATATCTCTGGCGTTCCGTGAAGGCAAACAACTGTGGATTTGTTACTGCGCGCCGAATTTCAGCGCTTCCTGACCGAGCATCATATTGGCTGGGATGACTCCGGTTACGGACATCCCGATTATCGGCGGGAGATCTCGGCGTTCCGCCAGCACTGGCATACCGAAACCTGGCATATTAAAAGTTTTCCGCGGCTGGTGTCCGTATTTATGGACGCGTTGGGTTCCTGGGATTATTGCCTGCTCGCGAAATGTCGACTGGAATGTAGCAATCCCTTTTTTCACTTTGACGAAGAATGTCCGGTGTTGCGCGCCGATTGCCTGGTGACACCGGAGTCCGTCGGCGATCGGGATACTGTCGACGACTGTAATTTCTTCGATAGCTTCTGTCTCGATCATTGGCCGCGATATGATGCGGTCCATAATCTGCTCATTCCCAACGGTTTTCCTGGCGCCTTGCGCTTTCCACGGCACGAAGCCGACACGGTACAAAATATCATGCTACTGACGCTATACAGCCGCGATCCGTGGAATGACTTGATGCTCTTTCCCGACACCGGCCAACACCTTATAACCCTTCGTAACGAAGATCGCATCTCTGTCGTCTATCGCGAAGCTGTCTGGGGGGTGAAACTCACCGGGTTGCTGGCTGCGAATGGGTTTGTGTAGCCCGCTTTTCCCGGCGCACTGTGAAAGGAGTGAAGATGAAACGTTCAGAGATCAACGCCATTATGGGCGATAGCCTGGCCTTCCTGCGGGAGAAGCAGTTTCTGCTCCCTCCTTTTGCCACGTGGACTCCCGCCGCCTGGCGGGAAAAAGGACCAGAATGTCGTGAAATTGTTGACCAGCAACTGGGATGGGATATCACCGATTTTGGGGGCGGTGATTTTGCGTCGATGGGGTTATTCCTCTTCACGATCCGCAATGGCACGCTCAGCGATCTCCAGAATCCGTTGGGTAAAACATATGCTGAAAAGATTATGATCGTGCGCGAGAACCAGCTGACGCCCACGCACTATCACTATCAAAAAATGGAGGACATCATTAATCGTGGCGGCGGCAACCTGATTATTCGTCTCTGGAATGCCACCGCGGATGATCAACCGGCCACCACCCCCGTCACCGTGAGTATGGATGGTGTGCAGGTAACCGTATCAGCCGGTGAGGTGATCACGCTCTGTCCCGGCGACTCCGTCTGCCTGCCGCAACGAAACTATCACCGCTTCTGGGGTGAAGCCGGAACCGGCACCGTGCTGGTCGGCGAGGTGAGCCGGGTGAATGACGACCGGACGGACAACCATTTCTATGATCCAGTTGGTCGTTTTCCCGCAATCGAGGAGGACGAGGAACCGTTATTCCTCTTAAGCAACGACTATAACCGCTACTATCCCTATACGCCGCGGGGTTAACCCGCCATGCCCGCGCAATGAGAGTCGAACAATCCGGCAGGAGCATTACTATGACACGCGCTGACCGTGCTTATGTCTTTCACCTCATTTCCAACACGCACTGGGATCGCGAATGGTACATGGGGTTCGAGGCATATCGCTGGCGGTTAGTGAAATTAGTTGACCGGCTCCTGGCGCTCTATCGGACCGAACCGGCATATAAATCCTTCCTCTTTGACGGACAGGTGGGGGCCGTGCTGGATTATCTGGCGCTCCGTCCCGAATGTGCGGACGAGATTCGCGAGGCAGTCCAGGCGTCTCGGTTACAAATCGGTCCCTGGTACACGCAACCGCATGAAACGTTAGCCAGCGGAGAGGCGCTTGTGCGCAATCTGCTCTTTGGCCTCCGTGCGAGCCGGCGCATCGGCGGCGCGACACTGATCTGCTACACGATTGATCAGTTTGGGCACATCGCGCAAATGCCGCAAATTCTACTGGGGTTCGGCATCACGGATGTTATGGCCTGGCGCGGCATTCCCCAGGGGTCAGACAGCGTCTTTCACTGGCAAGGAGCCGACGGCAGCACGGTGTTCATGTTCTATTCCAACAATGGATATGGACACGCGACAGCCTTGCCGCGGCATCTCGAGGATCGCACCGTCACGCTTGATGCGACCCCGCGGCATGCGGCTGGCCTACACACACGCGTGCAACAACTCCTTGACAACCGGACGCCCAATGCCACCACAGAGCATCTGCTGTGCTTGAATGGCGTGGACCATTCGTTTGCGCAAGAAGATCTGCCGGAAGTGGTGGCCATGATCAATGCACACTACACGGGCGTCACCGCGATTCAGAGCACCTTGGCAGAATATGTAGCTGCCGTAAAAAGTACCCATGAACGGAAGGGCATTCCTTATACCACACAGATCGGCGAATTATTTGACCGGAGTGAGCAGATCCTCGCTGATGTCCATTCGCTTCGCGCAGATCAAAAACAGATGAATGCTCGCGTTGAAGATCTGCTGGAAAAATGGGCCGAACCGTATGCGGTACTGAGCTGGCTCTGCGGCTTATTTCCGTATCCACACGCGCCGCTACGAAAAGCCTGGGAGTATCTGCTGGACAACCACGCACACGATAGTCAGGCCTGCAGCAGCGTCGACAGCGTCTACCACGCGGTCATGCACCGCTACGACCAGGCGGAAGAAATCGCTACCGAGGTCACGGAGCAGAGTCTGCGCGCCCTCTGTCACTTTGTCTGCCCTGCAACGGCGGGGAGCACCTATCCACTAATCCTCTTCAATCCCCTGCACTGGGAGCGCAGTGCCATCGTGACCACCACGATTGACATCCCACGCGCCATGGTGCCGTCGGAGGCCGTGCCGATCATGCTTGATGCGCTGGGTGAACGTCCCCTGGTCATTCACGGTTGGGAAGATACCAATGTCGTACGCTTCGACCCACAGCGCGGCCATCCCGCCGTGATTCCCATGCGACGCTTCCGCCTGTCAGTGGATCCGGGCACGATTCCTGGATTCGGGTACAAACGATTCCTGTTCGATTTCGCGCCGTCACCTGCCCCGATGCACCCGGCACTGGTGACGGCGCCGAATGTGCTGGCGAATAGGTACCTGCGCGTCACCGTCCGTGCAAATGGATCGTTGGATCTCTGGGATAAAGTGCATGATGTCCACTATACCGGGTTGCACCATTTTGAGGATGGCGGGGAAGCGGGCGACGGCTTCGAATACCGGCCGCCGCAGCAGAATGAAGTGCGCGACAGTGACTATATATGCGCGGAGATCACGACGATTTGCAGCACCCCGCTGCTGGGAATACTCCAGATCAGTTTACCGTTCGTTGTCCCGGCACGAATCTCCGCCGATCGGATGACCCGCGCGCACGAGCAAGCCACCTGCCGTATCACCAGCCGGCTGTCGCTGACTGCTGACAGTCGACGCCTGGATATTGACACAGAGATCGATAATCAGGCGACCGACCACCGTCTGCGCGTCGTGTTCCCAACGGACATTACCAATGGTGAACTCCTTGTCAGGCAACCCTTTGATGTAGTGCGACGACCAATGATGGCGGATGACGGGTATGCCCATGCTCAGCAGCACTTCGTCGCGCTGCATAATACGACACAGGGTTTACTGATTGCCAACAAGGGCGTCTACGAATACGCGGTGTACCCGGATGCGCGGCAAGCCGTGGCCTTGACACTTCTGCGTTGCACCGATACGCTGATGCATGAAATCCGCATGCCGCTGGCCCAGCAACCGGGCGTCCAACACGCGTCCTATAGTCTGATCCCATTTGGAGACGACAGTTCTCCGGCCGTGTATGAGGCGGAAAACTATCGTTATCCATTGCGGCTCCTCGCCTGTCGGGAATTGGAGGAGGAGACGCTGCCCGGCATGACGCTGCCCACGCTGCCTGAGGCACCGGCATGCGGCACATTCCTGCAGCTCGAGCCGCTTTCCCTGCTCATCAGCGCCCTCAAACAACATGAAGAACGGGAGACGGTGATTATCCGTGTGTGGAACCCCTCACCCACCCCTGTCGAAGGGAGAGTTCGCCTGACGCCTGTGGGATTCACCGTGACCCACGCCTATGTTGTCAATTTAAATGAAGAACGACAGCAGGACGCCGTACTCGACAGGGAGTGGGTAACCTTTCCTGTGCCGGGCAAAGGCATCGTGACGCTTGAATGCGCAGGGGTATTTACAAATATAAGAGAATAGCCATTTTCCTGCCTTGACAGTCCTACCAGCGCTTTCTATAATAACTTGAAGTAGCATCAATCCGCGGCGCAATAATGCTACAATAACTTCAGTCGGCTCTTTCCTACCACGACCAACAACTGACATTGGTCATACCTCGCGTTTCGGCCTGAACCCCGCCCACTCGGGTGTGTCAGCAAATGAGCGTAATCATGCCGACCCTCTCGCGGAAGGCAAAATCCTGTTAACTCGAGGAGAACGTCTATGAGAAAAGTATTGTTGTTAGTGTGCGTCGCTGCTTTCACGCTGTTGATAGTAGCCGGGTGCAGTGGAGGCAACTCCGGCATCCAATCCAGTCTCCATCCCGGCACCTCCCTGCGCGTCGCGGCCAATACTCTGATGTCGCCTACGACAGGGGTCAAAGGGATTGTCTCGCTGTCGAAACTGGATGCCGGGGCCAACATCGCTGTCTATGATTTTGCTACCGGACAACTCCTGACACAAGGCGTCATCGGTACGGATGGCTCCGGCAGTGTTAATGTAACGGCGGGCCTTTCTGTTGTCGTGGTAGTTTCCGGCGCCAGCGCCGGCAAAGCCTATCGTTTATCGGCCATCATTGCCTCAGTACCGACAGCCGATACCTCATTGATCATTGATCCGGCTTCGACTCTGGCCGCCGAATTACTCGGACAGCGCGACTTCCAACGAAGCGGCATCGACCAGTCCACGGTCGACACTGCTACCAATTTGACAGGTGAATGGTTGTCCGAACACTCCGGCTGTGATCTCTCGCTCGGTGGTGGCCTGCTCACTGCCGGCAGCAGCTATGCGGATGCCAACTCTGTCGACGCGACAAAATTGAGCCCGGTGATCGCGCAATTGACGCCGATTGTCAATTCAAATTTAGTGAAAGCGCGGAAGGCCATCCAACAGATAAAGGATATTGGTGGGCCGATAACTACGATGACGACCACTGAGAAATCCAGCGTGGAAAAGATCACCACTAAGATTGTGAACGCGTTCTCTACCGACGGCATGACCGCCATTGAAACAAAATACAGCCAACTCTCTTCCCGACTTAACAGGTTGATCATGCCGGGGATACAAGGTGACTGGGCGTATAAGGAAAATGGCGTTGAAATGGGGTATCGCTCCATCTTTGACCTGGTTATCGGCAAAGGCTATCTGGCGACTGAAATGTCTGATGGTTTTGGCAACACCTGGATAGAAATCACGCCCAAAGCCAGTCTCGATGTCCGCCGACAGATTACGGTCAAATTGCCCGGAAAATTCGAAATGCTGACCATCACCGCAACCCAGTCCGGATCACAGTGGACGATCACCCAAACTTCTACTCGCGACAGTCGAATGAAATATTCCTGCACTATGCCTTACGATATTGTGTTGGGGGCTGACCCAAAAGTCACCACTTCCGTCACCATTCAGGATAGCATGGTGACGCCAGCGATTAATTATACCGGAACGCTAAAGGCAACAGGACCGGATAAACAGCATTACACGCATATGGAATTCAATGGTGCACTCACAGCAAAAGAAATATCCGCGAAAGGTGTGTTTGCCGTCGATTTCCCACCGGTGTTGCCGGTGGGCGCAAACAGCGATGCCACCACCTACGAATTCCCAACGCGTGTCTCGTTAACAAATGGCTCATGGCAATGGATGATGAATGGGGAAACGCTCGCGGTCGCCGGTTCGGGCGCCATCACCGCCCAACCATTCCTCATCGGTGGTCAACTTGTTGATCGTCCGGTATCGTTTACCCTGACGAATGGCAGTGCGTCCATCAAGAAAGGCAGCGAGACCATAGCGCTATCCGGCAACGTCAGCTTCAATTGCACCTTCGAGGACTCAGGTATCAATATTGTCGGGATCGTCCCAACCTCGCTCAGTATCACCAATTTCAATCTCACCTTCCAGGATGGCGCAAAGAAGATCACCGCCACCGGCGGTTTGACCGTCACGGCGCAGGAAATCACCGTCAACGGCGCCACCGAAGTTGTTCCCACCTATGCTAAACTGAATGGTACCTATACCAACAGCGATACCAGACAAGGGTTGACCGGCACTATCGAAGCCACCTGGCTGAATCCCCAAAATACCGATCAACTCGATCAGGCGCAAGGTTCGCTGGTCATCTCCGGCAATATCACCAAGGGGACGGCGAAAGCCTACCAGGCTGATTTTCGTTTTGATAGCGACGGTGCGGGAAATATCACCGCCACGTTCAACAAATTGGGCTTCGTTGCCAATAACTCTCCGATTAACTATTCGGGTACCGGTGCAATGACCATCGTCACCACGGATGGGGACACCGCGGTCACGAGTTGGAATGTGAGCTTAATCAACCAGGACAGAGTCGTCATCGCACTCTCCGGCAACAGAGGCATTTATAACGGTTCCGTCAAAATCGGCGACGAGCAGGAAGCGACGATCGCTAAAGATCCGATCACCGGGTTTATGAAGTTCCTCTTCACCGATAATACAATCATCGAAATCCCGCTCTAACCAAACGACGCCGCGGCCGGAGTTTTCTTCGGCCGCGGCGTCTCGTCCACTCTCGTACCACTGGCGGGTGCATTATGACACGTAACCTTCTCCTCATTCTCGCGTTCCTGCATCTTCCTCTTTTGGCGGCGGCTACGATCTCCGTGCAACTCCCACCGGTGACTTCTCCCGAGTTCCTTATCTCAGATACCGTGTTGCCGGCAACCGGTAAGAGTAATATCGAATTCCGCTTCACCGGTAACGCAGTCACCGATGTCGGCACGCTCTGGACGTATCATGATAAGCACCAACCCCCGTCATCATTCACCCCGCATGACGCGCGGGCTGCGCTCAACGAAGGCGCCTGGCTCACTGCCCGACATGGTCGTTGGCAATTCACCCTTGGCAAAGGATCGCGTGAGGCCTACTCCGGCAACCAGGATGCCGGACAACTCTGGCTGGACCTGCATACCAGCAACCCCCCAGCAAGGCAGCTCTCGCCGCAGATCACCAAAGAGCAGCTCGATACGACCTGGTGCGGTGTCGGCTACACCATACCCTGGCAAACGCGCGGAATGCACGGCGCCTGTCGCTTCGGCACACGCTTAATGCAGATTGACAGTCTGGGGCTTGGCGCAGCAATCGGCACGGTCGCCAACAATGACTACAGCGGGATGGTCAAGCTCTATACCCTGACACCAGGCGAACGAGGGTATGGCTGGTGCAGTGATATACAACTGACAGCCGATGCCGGCCCACACTGGAGTTTCCTGCTTCGTGATGATGGGTTGGCCGGACAACTGGTCTGCCGTCATGTCACGGTCACTGACGGCTTCGTCACTTCACCGCAAATCATTCAAGACGCGGATGGATTTGTCCACTCGATCTTCGGGCTGTCCGGCGCCGAATGGCAGCATGCACTCACGCTGAACGTGAAAAATACCCTTGATGTCGGCGTCACGTATCGTGGTCCGGTTGTGTTTACCGCTCTGGTAGAGCATAGCGAGCACGAGAATACACCCTTTTTCGTGCTCACCTGGCCGTGCGCGCGCACCCTCTCCTTCTCGGCCGGATTTTCCCCCACGCATGGTGTGGGCACCCTGGGTATCAATACACGCTACCTCAGATGCTACCTCTCCGCAGATGATTGGCCCTCCACGTCGCCGCGTCATCTGACCGTGAATCTGGCGGTCAGTCCAGTGGTGTTCTAGCCCACGTTCGCTTCACGAGTGCTAGACGGCTTGACGCGTGGGAAAGTGAGGGGTAGTCTAAAGAGGTAATTACTGTGTTGAACACGCAGATGATTTCGCGATCTCGGTTGTGCCTGTTGGCGGCATCGGGACAAATCGTGCACCGCGAATTCCATAGTGCATTTTCTTCTCTCTTCTGCGAGCGATAAGAAGGAGTATGACATGAACACCTTCCGCGTTGTCGTGCTGTCCTTGTGCTTCGTTCTGTGCCTCGCCGTTGTGCGCGCCGCCGAAATAAAGGCGCCGTTCGCGGATATCGATGCATATGCGCTGGCGGCGCCGGACACGGTGGCGCAGGATATTCCCACCCTGGCGACTTACCTGGCGCATCCGGCGAAGACTGATCGCGAAAAGGCGCGCGTTATCTTCCGCTGGATGAGCGAGCATATCCGGTACGATACCGACGCCTTTTTCTCCGGCAAGATCCCTGACATGTCCGCGCCCGCTGTGCTGCAACGGGGCAGCGGGGTCTGCGAAGGCTATGCCGCGCTCTTTGAGCAGTTAGGCAAGGCGATGGGGTTGGAAGTGGTGATCATTCACGGATTCGCCAAAGGCTACAACTTCGCGGCGGGCTCCGCGGTGCAACCGGGCAACAATCACGCCTGGAACGCGGTACGTTGCGCGGGCGCCTGGCAGTTAGTGGACGTCACCTGGGGCAGTGGATATGTGGACGAGAAATGGCAGTTTGTCAAAAAACTCTGTGAGCACTACTTTTGCACTCCGCCGGCGATGATGATCTACGACCACTTTCCTGAAGACCAAACCTGGCAATTGCTCACCCCGCCGGTGACCCGCGAGGCCTTTACGCGCTATGTCTTTTTGCGTCCGACCTTTTTCCAATGCGGACTCTCGCTCCTCAGCCATTCGGACACCGTGATTACGACTGAGTCGACGGTCACCGTGCGCCTGGGAGCGCCGACGACCACGCAACTCTTCGCACGCGTCGTGCAACAAGAGCAAACGTTGCCGGACACCCTGACCTTCGTGCAGCGCGAGGGAGCGGAACTCGTCGTACGCGCGTTGTTCCCACGGGCCGGCGACTATCTGCTGCGGGTCTTCGCCAAACCTGCGTCGACTCCCGGTGCGTTCAACTGGGCGTTGGATTACCAGGTGAAAGTGAAAACAGGGGTTGGCGCAGACGCCGGATTCCCAAAGATTTACAGTGGGTTTCTGCAAGGTGGTCTGGTGCTGGTCGCTCCGTTCACCGGCACTCTTCCGGCCGGCACGCCGGTCACCTTCACGTTCACGGCTCCCGATGCCGACACCATACTGCTCACGAATGGCGCACAGCGGATCGCGTTCACTAAAAAGGACACTACCTTTAGCGGCGTCCTCACCCCCACTCCGGGGCTGGTCCACATCTGTGTCCATTCCCCCGCCGACGGCAATGAGTTCCAGTTCCAGGTGGTGTTGGAATACCAGGTGAAGAAGTAGCCCACTTTACTCGCGAACATGGAGGCAATACCCGGGCAAGCAGTGCCGGAAAAGGTATGGCGATGAAATACCAGCATCGGCTGATCGGTCTCTTGTTCCTCCTGTGCGCAGCGTGTTGCGGACGGACGGAACTAGTCGCCACGGATGACGGCAATGTCTACACCAATGCCTCCCGTGGGTTCTCCATCACCTTCCCACGCAGTTGGAGTGTGCAAGAAGAGGAGTTCGTTACCGTCCGCGGCATCGCACCGCCGACGCCGGGTTTCCAGTTTCAGGAGAATGTCAGCGTCAGCAGTGATGCGCTACCGAAAGGCGCCACACTGGCAGACCAGGCCGCGACCTATGCGAAGGCGATGGAGAAAAGCGTTGATGGGGGCAAGGTGGTGCGCAAAACCGATACCACACTCGATGGCGTCCCCGCGAAAATCGTAGTCAGCACCAACACCGCCATGAATATGCTGGGAATGAACATCACCTTCCTGGTGGCGAAAAATACCCGCCTGTATACCATCATTTGCACTACGCTGCAGGATAACTATCCACGCTACGCGTTGATCTTTACCAAAATCGCCGCGTCATTCAAAATGCTCGCGCCACCGGTACCGGTGCGGAGCACCTGGGCGGCACAGGGGTTCTCCCTCATCCCTCCCCTGCAATGGACCACTGCGGAAGAAACGTGGCCCAACATCGCGAATCCCGTCATCTGCTTCTACGCGCCGAAACCGCCGGCCGTGAAAGAACTCAGTGAAATGATGGCGATCTCCCAGGAAACGCTACCGGACAACGCCACCCTGCTGCCGTTTGTGGACCGAACGACAGCGGCACTGAAGACACAACTGACCGACTACAAACAACTCGGCAGCGGCGACGTGACCCTGAATGGGCGAGCAGCGAAATGGGTGGCGTATACGACAACCGTGCAAAAAACAACCCTGGGTCAAATGCGTTTCCTGCTGGTCGATCATCATCGCGGCTATACGATTCTCTGCTCAACCCGGGCAGAACTCTTCAATGCTGCCAAAGATACTTTTGAAAAGACCGTGAAGAGCTTTGACCTGATAGCAGAAGCACCGTCGCCGGGCGTGGGGCAACCGACGGTGAAGTAGTACCGGACGAACCGACCGGCAATTATCTACATTTTTTTTGTACATAGCGCCTGTCCCAAAGTCCGGGATGTTTCATCGCGCGCAGATTTTTGGGTCAAGCGCGAAGCGATTTCCGACTGTATCGAGAGGAGACACACGAGAAAATCGCGACAAAGCCTGGCACAAAAAGGTGCCACGAGGAAATTTCCCGGACTTTGGGACAGGCTCTACTTAGCCTTCAATAAGGTTACGTGAGGATGCGCACCCCGAACGGTTCCAACGCGACCTTGCCGGGGCCCACCGCGTCGCCGGTGAGCAGGTCGGTTTGCGTGCCGGCCAGTTCTACCCAGCCCGGGATTTGCTGCATGTTGAGTACGAAGGTATAGCGGCGTTCCCCCTGACGGTGGGCGATCTCCACGCCGTCCGAGGTAGCGTCAGCGGATGGCAAGTGGGCCTGCGCCAGCAGTTCTTTCAGGAATGATTGCCAGAAGGCGCTGTCCAGGTGCGTGCCGATATACCACGCCTGACCGTCGCCGAAGCGATTGACCGTAATCGCTGGGCGTCCCGCATACCAACCGTCCGCAAACGTAGCCTCGGTGTCGGCACCCTCCGCGGTGATGACATCGGCCCACAAGGTTCCGGTAAGACCCGCCGGTAACGGGAAGCTGCCGCAGCCGTGCACCCCCACGGTGGCCTGCTGCACTCCGAGCGCGTCGTAATCGTCCACGGTGATCCCGAGCAGATCGCGCAACGGACCAGGTAGCGGATCCTGCCAGATGACGCTGTCCCAATCCTTCACCGCGCTACGGTACGTGAGCACCAGCGTGCCGCCGTGGCGCACAAAGTCGATGACCGCTTCCGCCGTGTCGGCAGGGAGCAACTGCCAGGCAGGAGCAATGAGCACGCGGTAGGGGGTGAGATCCGACTCCTCGTTCACCATGTCGACATCCACGCCCGCTTCGCGCAGCGCTCCATAAATCGGCAGTTGTTCGCCGACATAGTCGAACCCCGGCACATGGGAAATGATGCCGTGCGCCCAGAGCTGGTCATGCGAATACAACAGCGCAACGGGTGTGGGCGTACGGGCGGTGAACAGATCGTCAGGCAGCGCACGCAACTCCTGCCCGGTGCGCGTCACTTCCGCATACCGCCAGTTTGGGCGGCCATCATGCTGCAAAATGCCGTGCCAGTATTGTTCCACGCCAAACCGGCAGGTGCGCCAGCGGAAGTAGAGGATGCCTTCGCCGCCATGCGCGATGGCCTGGTAGGTCATCAGCCGCATATAGCCCGGGCCGGTGCGCCCGCCCAGCTGGTTCCACCCCGGGGCGCCGCTCTGCTCTTCCACAACCCAGTATGGTTTGCCGTCCTTGACCGAGCGCATCAGGTCGTGGGCGAAAGCGCTCTCATATTTACCGGCCGGGGCGGGGTAATTATTCGGATAGTTATCCCAGGCGACAAAGTCGAGGGCCCGCGCGTGCGTGTAATAGTCAAGATCACGGAAGAGCCCCATTAAATTCGTGGTGATCGGCACGGTGACGCCGCTCTCGCGCAGCAGATTTTTCTGAAAGAGGAAATAATCCGTCCACACATCGGTGTAGAAGCGCTTCCACGCCAGCACCAGGCTGGGGCTGTGCTGGGCATGCATGTAGCGTGGGGCGGGAATTTGCGTCCAATCGGTGAAGACTTCACTCCAAAAATCCGTGCCCCACGCCTCATTCACCGCATCCAGCGAACCATACTGCGCCTGCACCCATTGCTGAAAGGCCTGTTGACAAGCATCGCAATAGCATTGGTCGACATGACCGGCCAATTCATTGTCAATCTGCCAGGCGATGACGTGCGGATGTGTGGCATAATGCTGCCCCATGGCGTGCACGATGCGTGCGGTATGCTCGCGGTAGCTGGTTTGGGTGGGACAATAGTGCCGCCGTCCACCGAAATTAACCAATTTACCGTCCGGCGTAATCGGGAGGATATCCGGCGACTGTTCCACCACCCAGGCCGGCGGAGTGGCCGTGGGAGTACACAACAGCGTCTGCACGCCGTGGGCGCCCAACAGCTCCATCGCGTCGTCGAGCCAGCCGAAGTCGAACGCATCCTCGTCAGGCTCCAGGCGCGTCCAGGCGAATTCCGCCAGGCGCACGGTGTTGAAATGCGCGGCCTGCATCATGCGCGCATCGATGGGCCAACGCTCACGCGGCCAGTGCTCGGGATAATATGCCGCTCCAAACCGCATAGGGGCCTCCATATCTGCTCAGGGCATAGGCGCGGTCAGCACGCGGCATTGCGCGAGTTCGAGTGCCTGGGAAAGCTCAGGGCTCACCGAACCGGTGGTGACCAGCGTATTCAGGGCTTCAAGTCCGCACACGCGGGTGAGTGACGTGCGTTCCAGCTTGGTCGAGTCGACCAGCAGGTAGGTGGCGGCGGCCTGCGCAATCACGGCCTGTTCCAGCTCAACCACCAGCATGTTGGCGTTGTAAATACCGTCCGCGGTCACTCCGGCAGCGCCGATGAACGCCTTATTCACCTGGATGTGTTGCAGCGTGCGAATGGCGGGTGGCCCAAGAAGGAGTCCGGAACGGGGATAATAGTAGCCGCCGGTGATAATCACATCGATCGCCGGCCACCCGCGCTTGAGGATCTCGGCGACCGGGATGGCATTGGTCACCACATGCAGATGGCGTTCCAGCAGCAAGGGGGCCAGGAAGGCCGTGGTGGAGCCGCCGTCCAGAAAGATGACATCGCCATCCTCGATCAAAGGACACGCGGTTCGGGCGACCTGCTGTTTTTCGGTATCACGCAAACTCAGGCGTTCTTCGACACTCAAGGCATCCGGTTCTTCACGCGGGATGGCCCCGCCATGTACGCGGGTCAGGCGACCCTGGGTGTCGAGAAGTGCAATGTCGCGGCGCGCGGTTTGCATATTCACGCCAAATCGCTCGGTGATTTCACGCAGCGGCACAAAGCGCCCGCGACCGATCAACTGCAAAATGAAGGCCAGCCGTTCATCGCGCCCGGTTCCGGTGGTTATTTCATCAGTAAAATGCACGGAACTCTCCTCGTGGTATACGATTTCACATGCGGTGCTTGCGAATCCTGGTTTTCGCGTCTCGTGACGAGATGCCGACGTCAGAAGAAACGACGGTTTGTCACTTGGTCACGGCATGATGCCAGGCAACACCATCGGCACAACCAGACGCCAGCAGCTCGATGCGCGACGTCAGACCAAGTTCTGTTCGCATTTCTGTACTATTCAATAATGCGCCGGGAATCCCTTTCCCTCTTCGCGAAGGAATTCCGCCTGAATTTTTGATGTCACCGGGTAGTCTGAAATATCGTGACGGTTTTGAGTAGCGGGCTAAATGTGACATCGTTCGAAGCTGTTCGGACAGGATTTTCGCGTGCGAGTATGACGCCACCCCCTCCCAGATTCGAGGAGAATCAACGGCAACGAACCTGTCTTATCGATCATTGATGAGCTACAGTAGGGGTCAACTTCAGGAGATAAAGGTAAGGACGCTGCAGAGTGTTGTACTGCCGTTCGATGAGGTGTTACTGAGCACATATCCGGGTGTCCCCCGGCAGAGCCGGAGGACACCTGGTGAGCATTACGCCGGGATTTGTTCCGGTTCGACCGCCGGTAAAGTATCCAGGGAGAGGGGTTCCTCACCACCGAATTCCTCGATATCTGCATATGCCGCACGTTTAGTTCCGGTGACTTTGATAAACGCCCCGGCCACCACACCGCACACCAACGCCAGCACCACGGTAAAGGCAATGCCGACGAGTTGGGCCAGGGCAATGCCCGGCACGGCCAGCATGGCCAACAACCCGCCCAGCAAGCCAGGCATGCCATGCAGGTTATGAACCCCACAGGTATCCACCAATTTCAACCGCGCTTCCAGTGCAGGCTGGATGAAGACATACCCGATCACGCACAACCCACCGGCCAGCAGACCGATGCCGAACGCTTCGGCCGGAGCCACGATATTACAGGTCGCGCCGATAGCCACGCCGCCGGCCAATGCCGCGTTCGCCATATCGGCAATGGATGTTTGGCCTTTGCGCAGCAACGTGCTCAACAGGTAGGTGGCCAATGTCGCCCCGGCCAGTGCCAGCACAGTATTCACCGCAGTTTGCGGCACTTCCTTGAAGGAAACAATCGCGCAGCAAAAACTCGGCCAGAAAAGCCAGAGCACCATGGATCCGAGCATAGAGAAACGGTCCGACGTGGGATCACTGTCGATAGGCGTATCGCGATGCGCGGTGCTGGTCAATATCAAGGCCAGCCCTAACCCGAAGTAGGCGCCAAAAGCGTGAATTATAATAGAACCGGCGGTGTCGACGAATCCCCGGGTGATCCCGAGTCCGCCATTCAGCACCAGCCACTCGTTCAGAAGATATGCCGGGACAAGCAGCAACGCGAGGAGGGCATACTGGTAGAGACGCAGGCGACCGAGAACCGCGCCCATGGCAATCAGCGCCGATGCCGTAGCGAATTCCGCGAGCATCAGGGCTTTAATGGTGTTCGGGGCCACGGGTTCTCCGGGTACGATGCCGGCGGTGCGCAGGAAGAGATAGAGCGGCAGGCCAACCGCCACGACCAGATAAGTGCCGGTGAGCGCACTGTATCCGTATTTTCTGACGAAGACCATGAGAAATCCGAACCCAACGAGCAGCATCGCGAGGATATGAATGGAGAAGTTGTATTGTTCGGCTTGCTGCGCGGGCCCTTCGAAGGCCGACAACCCCTGGGCGCAGACATGGCTGCACAACACCAGGACCGAGACCATGCTGAGCAGCATAGTCCCCAGACGCGTATTCATGCTATTCCTCCCTCAGATAAAACAGAAACCCGGATGAGCGCGCAATATCGTCGCGTCACCCATGGTGCGGACCAGGCACCAGGATTTCTTTCGTAACGATTGTGTTACAGAAATATTTCCAACATGTTTCATACATGCGGGGGCGTCGACAACACCTCCGGCGTTTCCGGCACGACCAGCGTGACGCGCGTCCCGCCGGTGGGGAGGCTGTCCAGCGTCCATGCGCCGCCGATAATCGCCATCATGGTGCTGTGCAGCACCATGCCGTGCCCCGCCCCCACCGAAGAACTGCCGGTGTGCGCACATCCCACGCCATCGTCTTCGACCATCACGCGCAACTCGATGCCGGCGGTCACCGTCACGCGGATCCGCAATGGGCGGGTGTCGACAGACCCGCGCCCATGTCGCGCTGCATTACGGAGCGCTTCGCGTGCGGCCCCATACACCACTTCGCCGGTCAGCGGGGGTAACTCCGCCAGACGGGCTTCCGCTGCCGGGTCCAATGTCCAGGTCACGGCGTCGAAGGCGCCCGTCAGATCGCCGGCGAGTAATTCGCGCAACGCGCCGACCACGCCATCTACCGTCACCGCGGGCATGCGACCAGTCGGCAAGTCGTGCAGCAGGTTGGCGATTTGCCGGTGAAGGTCGGCCATGGCGCGCAAGGCGTCATCGACGGCACTGGGACCAGCGCTCAACGCCAACATCGCCGTATGCACCTGCGGCAGCACGTCATCGTGCAACAGGCGCCGCGTGCGCCGATCGACAATCTGGCTGTCCGCCAGATGCGTGCGCTGGAGTTGGGCCAGGCGGCGCGCCAACTCGGCGCCGGCAAGGGTATCCACCAGGCGTTCTCCGGTAGCGCGCACGGTCTCGATTTCCTCCTGGGCAAACAAACCACCGTCTCGTTTGGCGCCCAGGAAGAAAAGGCCATGGAGCCCACGATCACCCCATAGGGGCACCGCCCACAATGCCCCACCACAGGTGGCGGGGTCCAGGGGCAGACAGAGTAGTCGCGGGGTAACGGCGGAAACCAGATCGCTGCTGAGCAAGGGGAGCGGGGTTGCGGGGGGGAACGCCAGTGGTTGCAGCAAGGCCGCCAGCGTCCCGCAGGGATAAAGGTAGGCCACCTGAACCCCCAGCACCTGAGCGCACAGGGTTTGGAACGGCGCGGCGCCTTCATCCGCGCGCCGTTCCCCGGTCAGCAGCGCCTGATACAGGTTTGGTCCGGCGTTGAACACCTGTAAATCTTCCATCGCGCGTTCATGTTCGGCGAAGGCGCGTCCGGTCTGCAGCGCGTAGAATGCAGCCACGGTGAAGACCGCGAGCAGAAAGCCGAATATTTTCGGTACGCGCAGGACAAAACCCAACGCCAGCACGGCGCTAAACCCAACACTCAGGAGCACTACAGAACGCCAACTCCGTTGAAAACCACGCCGCGGCAATGTTTTGCCGGTAAAAATCTCATAGGACACGACGGCCTGCCCGATGAGGATCACCGCGACAGCGACCAGCGCCGTCGTGGCCAGATCGACCCACCCGAGGAGATGAATGGTTACTGGAGAGATGCCCTTGACCGTCATCAGGAGCATATCCGGCATGAAATGGAGCAAGGCGCCGCACACCACCAAACTCACCAGTAGGAGCACGAAGGTCGTGGCCACCAGCCAGGGTCGCGCACGCTCGCGTGCCAGATCGCCCATCATGCGCGCGGAGGGCGCCGGATGTCGCAAGGCGAATAAGGCCAGGGAAATGCACGCCAGCATCAGCAGCACATAACTGATGGCGATCACCGGCACGCGGTCGATGGCCGGACCGGCGAGGATAACCGCTGGATCGTAAGTCGTGACCAGCGCCAGCGGATTGCGGCGCACCCCGGGGTCAGAGAAGACCAGTATGCCGGCTGCGCCAAAAATTCCGAGCAAACTCGCAACGGCGGCAGTATGGACCTGATGGTGGCGCAGTGCCGGTCGTTGCTCCCAGAAACCGACATGCCAGAGCACCACAAAGTACCAGGCGCACGGCAACACCAGGCCGATGACCCATGCCAGCGGCCATTCGCTCAGCGCCAGCAAGCTGCCCAGCGCCAAACCGCGGCTGACTAGAATAGTATGCACGGCGAAGAACCCCGCGGCAAGGAGCATGGTGCCGCCCGCCAGCCACACGGCCCAGGTTCGTCGTTCCGTGGTGAGCAGCAGCGTCAACCCCAGCCAGCTCAGCAGGCTGACGACCATCAGCGAGATCGTCAGCAGGCCCCACTCCAGCAGTCCAGTCATGCGCCCTCCCAGGCCACCCATTCGCCACGTTCGTTTTCGCAACGCGGTGTGCCGTCGCCATCCCATTGCAACAGGCGCCCGCTGCGCATGATCAGCGTGGCGCGCGTGCGCGCCACCTTCTCATCGGTGGTCGTCTCGTCCAATCCCCAGGCGGCATAAATTTGCCCATTCGTGCGGCTAATCGTGCGTTTGTCGCGAAATCCCATCCGTGCAGCGATCTGCTCATTGGTCAGGCCCAGCGCCAGCAGGCCGGCGACTTCCTGCTCATTGGGCTCCAGCACAGACAGGGGCGACCGGGCATCTTTGTGGCGCACCTCCTGCACCCGGGCTTCGATATCCGGGTCGATGAAACTGCGGCCGGCCACCGCATCGCGCAACAGCGGCACGATCAACTGCGGCAGCAGATAGTTGGATTTTCGCACATAGGCATAATGGCTGAGGATACCCGCTTTGCGGAAGGCGCGGTAGTAGGCATCATCGTCCTGAATCGAGTAAAACACCACGGGCAGGCGCGGGCATTCCCGGCGAATAGCCACCGCGGCGGCAATGCCGTTCATCGCCCCCGCCAACTGGACATCCATGAGAATTACCTGGGGAGGATGCTCCCGGCAACAGGCCAGCGCAGCTTCTCCCGTATCGCATTCCCGCACGATTCGTACCGCACCGGTTGCCGTCAACCCCGCCGCCAACGCCGGGCGCAACCGCGCATTGTCTTCAACCAGTAATAGATCAAGCATGCCCCCAGTATACGGAATTCTCCCCCGCACACCAAGCACTCGAGTGCGCGATCACGACACCCTGATTGCATCGTCAGATGGTTAGTCGACTTTATTCGCAAAGGGAGTAAAGCTCTGGCTAACCGAAGCATTATTCATGCGTTCATGAATAATGCGGGCTAGCAGCCCGGCCGCTTGCGTGCTGACCAAACCGGTATGTCGCTACCGGCTACCCTTTCTTTCGTCGGAATCTCTTGTTGCCATGCAAGCAATCAATTATAATGACCACATGCCATACTACACATGCCTGCCACAGGAGGGTGCGATGCACAATCGTTTACACGTGTATATTTTGATCCTCATTACGCTGGCGAGTGTCAGCTCACAGCCACTGTTCGCACAGGATGGCAATGGCTGGTGCCGGCACAAGCAAATGTACGCCGTGCCGGCGGGTCCGGTGGTGATCGACGGCAAATTGGATGACTGGGACCTTTCCGGCGCTATCGATGTCTACGTGATGCCGGAGACGCGTGAGCGACAGAGCGCGCGCTTTGCGGTGATGTATGACGCCGACGCCCTCTACCTTGGCGCTATCGTGCGCGACCCGACTCCACTCATGAACTCCAATGCCCCCGAAACCGACGGTGACAAAGGCTGGGACGGCGATGCCGTGCAGTTTCGCCTGTGTCTGGATCCCGCTCAGGGGTACCCACTATCGGATGCCACATGGCAGAAGACGCACAACGACAGCATCGCTCACCTGACCCTCTGGTACTACACCGAGCGGAAAGAACCCGTGCTGGTAATCCAGAAAGGCATGGATTACCAGGCCATACCGGGGTCGGAAAAGTATGGCGTCATCCCCAAAGCGAAGTATCAGGCGAAATTCCTGCTGGGGAATGATGGGAAAAGTTATAGCTTCGAGTATCGCATCCCCTGGACCACGCTGGGATCCAGGGGGCCCTTAAAAGGCGACGACATTGTGGCCGCTGCCATGCAGTTATTATGGGGACGCACTGGCAATGAGCATATCGGCATCAACGGAGTCACCTACGATCTGCAAATCCCCGGCGGCTTCGCCTACCAAAATGCTGCCGTCTGGGGGAAGCTCATCTTCTCCCCTACCGGGAAGATCCCCAAAGCACAAGCGGAAGCAGGCTTGCCAATAGAGAAACCCTTGCCACTGACCTTGACGTATGACTTGCCGGAAAGCAGCGAGGTGACACTCCAACTCGTCAATGCGAAACACGAGGTAGTCCGGGTGCTCGCGGGCGAGGCGCCGCGGTTGGCCGGAAAAAATACGGATCGCTGGGACGGGCTTGACGCGCTGGGCAAACCGCTGCCCGCCGGTCAGTATACTTGGAAAGGTGTTTACCACCAGCCTATCACCACCCGGCATATCCTGTCGGTCAACAATTCCGGGCAACCACCCTGGAAGAATGATAGCAACACCGGCGGCTGGGGCGGCGATCATGGTGAGCCCTGCGCGGTGTGCATCGCCGGCGACGATCTCATACTGGCGTGGAATTACGCCGAAGCCGGCTGGGGCATCATCCGCGTGAACGCGGAGGGAAAGAAGCAGTGGGGCATTTTACGTGCCGCCTCGTGCTTGGCAAGTGCCGGCGAGCATGTCTACCTCACCTGGGATGTCGATGGCCCGAATGAGCCTGGTGACATCGAAGTCGTCGCAAAAAAGGATTTCCGTCCCCTGCTCTTCGGTAATGGGAGCAAAACGCTGCCCGCCCCCCCCGGTGGTCAGGCTGTTAACAATCACGTCGGCGGGTTAGCCTGCGTGGGTGGGCTCCTCTACGCATCGTATACGCAACGCAACCTGCTTGCGTGCTTTGATGCCACGTCGGGCGACTTGAAAGCCACGTACCCTGTGACGGCGCCAGGCATGCTGGCGGCGCACAAGGACGGCGTTCTCGTGCTGATAAGCGAGGGGAAACTCGCTCTGTTCCGTGACGGTAAATTTACCCCGATGACCGGCGCGCATCTGGACCACCCACAGGGTGTGGCGGTGGACGCGGCCGGCGGCATCTACGTCGCCAACCAGGGAGTCTTGCAGAACGTCTCTGTCTTTGCTGCAGACGGCGTCTATCAACGCAGCATCGGGAAAACCGGTGGTCGTCCCCGCATCGGAAACTTCGATCCCACGGGCATGCTGTGCCCGACATCGCTGGCGATTGACGCCAAGGGCCGGTTATGGGTGATGGAAACCATCGATGCGCCGAAGCGGGTCAGCGTATGGAATACGCAGGATGGCCGGCTGGAGAAAGAATTCTTCGGCGGCGCGCACTACTCGTCGCATATCTGGATGGACCCTGAACACGCCGATGAAATTTACTGCGACAATGTCCTCTGGAAGGTTGACCTGAACGCGCAAACCTGGGCGCCGAAGAGCACCATCTGGCGACCGACGGACCCCAATACGCCGGGGTTGTATGGCACCCATGGGAACGGCTTTAAAATGTTCACGGCGAAGAATGGGCGGCAGTATGGCTGGGGTACCGACGTGCACCTGGGCACCGTGCTGGCAATCCGCGAAGGCAATATCATGAAGCCGCTACTGGCGTTCTTCTGGACGTATGCGCCGAAGCCGTTCATTGGTTATCCCATCACGTCTGACACGACGAAATATCCTGATAATGGCACCTTTATCTGGGTGGACCGCAATGACGATCAGCAACTCCAGCCCGATGAGATCACGACAGCGAATCTCACGCCGGAATGCGCCCGACGTTATTTCCGTGGATTCGCGTGTGTAGATGCGGATCTTAATATCTGGCACAGCCGCGGGGCGGTGAATCGCCCGTTACGCATTCTGGACAATGGCCGCCCCGAGTATGACTTCAGCAAGCCTGAAGTGACCCCTGTCGGCCCAGGTATGGTCAATCGCGCCGGCGCGCTTTACACTCTGTCGCAAGATGACGAGTCACCTGAAAAGGTCGGTTATGGCAAGTGGTCGCCAGCGGGAGAATTGCAATGGGGCCTGTTGGGCTTCAGCAATTGGCCTACAGCGATCAGTTACCCGGCGCAGCAACCCGGCACGCTCTGGGGGCCTACGGCGCTATTAGGCGAGGCTGGACCATTCACCGGTTTTAACACGTATTTCGGTGTCGCGCACCTCTACACCACCGATGGCGTATACGTCACCAAAATCTTCAAGGACATGCGCGTGGTCACCGACAATTTCGACGCAAACGTCATCTCTTGCGAAAACTACAACGGGTGCCTGGTGCAGCCTAAGGGGATGAATCGCTACTTTTTCCTGGGCGGCGATCAGGATGGCCGCGTGACCGAGGTGTTGGGACTCGAGACAGTGAAACGACTCAAAGGCGGGGCGTATATCATCACCGAAGACGATGCAAAAACGGTCGCGACGGCGTGGGCGGCGTACCGTGCCGGCATGACGGGTATCCAGACGCTGACCATTGCGCAGGGTAAGGCGGCACTGGCGACCGCGCGTCCCGTCGGCCGCGCGCTCGATACCCGGCGCGCCTTTACCGCCAAAGCCGCCTATGACGCAACGAATTTGTATGTCGCATACACGGTGGACTGCCCGGCGAAACTGGTCAACGACATCCCGGATCCCACGCTTATCTTCAAAGGCGGCAACCTGATCGACATCCAGATGGCCGTTGACCCGCAGGCTGACCCCAAACGGAAGACGCCGGCACCCGGCGACCTTCGCTTGCTGGTGACGCGCCAACACGACAATACCGTCGCCGTGCTCTTCCGCCCCAAAGTCGCGGGATTCACCGGCAAGCCGATCATTCTCTCGTCGCCGGTCGCGCAAGAGTCCTTCGATGCCATCGATGTATGCGACAGGATCACGCTTACGTATGCGGAAGTGGTAGGCCAGCCATCCTTCACCGCCGTAGTGACGATCCCGCTGGACGTTCTCGGCTGGAAGCCCAAAGCCGGAACCAGGATAAAAATGGACCTGGGTTACATTTATGGCAATGTCGAGGGGACACAGGCGACGGCACGCAGTTATTGGTCCAATAACGGATTCAGTGCCAATGTACTTAAAGATGTGCCGTCGGAAAGCCGCCTTGAACCCGCCGCATGGGGTGAGGTTGTCGTGGAATAGGAACCGATCATCGATTCCTGCCATATCGAGCGGAGGATACGTGATGCGCAACAGTGCTATCTATTCTGTGGTATGCGCGCTGTTCTTGTGCCTGGTCGGTCTACCCGCGCGGGCACGAGAAAATCTAAGCGAGATTGATGCGACACGCGTGGCGCAACCGATCGTGTTGGATGGGAAGTTGAACGAATGGCAGCGTGACCGCTTCATCAAGTCCTTCTTTGAAGAGGCGCTGCTTCCGAACTACGAAATCGCTGTCGGATTGCGCTACGACGCCACGGCGCTCTATGTGGGCCTTCACGTTGCGGACACTACGCCACTCCACAACGCGCATACTCCCACAACGGATCCGGATGAAGGTATAGCGGGCGACTGCCTGCAATTGAGTCTGTTCTCCGGACCGACCACGGTCTTTGAAAAGTTAGGCGCCGACAGTACGGACACGCGCATCTGCCATCTCACATTCTGGTACGACACAGCAGGTAAACGCCCGGTCGTCGTCTACACATACGGGATGGACCGGCATGGACGCCAGATGTTCACCGGTCGCGATGCCGATGCCGTTTTCACGATTGACCCGAATGGCAAGGGATACATACTGGAAGCACGCATCCTGTGGAGTCGCCTGCACGGCAAGGCACCTCTGCCCGGCAGTTGTTGGCCGTTCACGCTTCAACCGAGTTGGGGGGATAACCGCGGCATGCATGCTGTCGTCTCCTATGCTGAAATTGTCCAACTCAATCGCTACAACAGCTTCGCCACCCCGCTATGGGGTCAGGTGAATTTCACCCTCACCACAATAGCGCCCCTGCGGGTAAACCCCGCCTACTCCGGCGATGCCACCGGCATGAACCCGCTGCGGTTGAAGGTGCCACTCGTCGATCCGCAGGCACGGATCGTCAGCCTTGGAATCTTCGCCGAAGGGCGCGGTTTGGTGCGCACGCTGCCGGTTACCGTGCGCCCAGACAGCCTGTTGGGGCAAAAAGAGGTAACGGTAGCCTGGGACGGTCGCGACGACAGCGGGCAACCGCTCGCACCTAGCATGTATACGGTGAAATGGCTGACGCATCGTGGCATAGGCCAACAATTCGTGGCCTCACTCAACAACGCCGGCACCCCCCCCTGGTTAACCGATGACGGGCATGGCGCCTGGGGCGGCGACTGGGCCCCCCCATTGGCCGCCGCTTCCGTCGGCGACGTCGTGTATCTCGGCTGGGCCTTCTGCGAAGCAGGGACCGCCATCATATGCGTGGATCGGCATCTGGGTGACAACGGGCAAGCGACCAAACGCTGGGGCATTCACCCGCGCGTCTTCAATGATGTCGGCATGCTCACCGTGGCCCTGGCCGCGACGAACGACACCATCTTCGTCGGGCAGGATGGCCCGTTCATGAACGATCACAGCAAGGCCGCCGCCGCGGTGTCGCTGTACGAACCGACATCCGGTCGTCCGATCAATTTTCCCTCCGGCAAACCCACGCTAACGCTCTCGCATTGGGATCCCACCACGGCGACGGCGGACGGTGATGCCCCGATTTTCCAGCGCAAGCCCACTGGGGATTTCGGCCCACAGCAGGTGCAAACCAATTTAATCGACCTGGCGGTCAAAGGTGACGTGCTCTATGCCTCCCTCTACCGGGAGAATAAAGTGGTTGCCGTCAATTGGAAAACCGGCGTCACGGTGCAGGAATTTCCGATGCCGCACCCCGCGGGTCTCGAGATCGATGCCGTGGGACGCCTGCTGGCTGCGACGCCGGAGGGCATCGTGCGCATCGACCTCGCCAGTGGGCAACGCACGATACTGGGCGCCGGTCAGTTGCTGCACCCCTGGGGCCTGGCGCTGGACGCGGCCGGCAACCTCTATGTGTCCGAGTGTGGCCGCGACATGCAGGTGAAGGTGTTCACTGCCGACGGGGCGTTGCTGCGCACCATCGGCAAGCGCGGGGGACGCGCCTGGATCGGCGCGTATGACTCGCAGGGGATGCTGATGCCCGCGGGCATCGCCGTGGACGGCGACGGCAAGCTCTGGGTCACCGAGTATGATGAATTCCCGCGCCGTGTCAGCGTGTGGGGGGCGGATGGGAAGGTCGTCGCTGATTTTCACGGGCCCTGCGTACCGCAAACCGACCGCGCCGTCGACCCCGAGCACCCGGAATTGATCAATGCCCAGATGGTGGAATACAAGCTCGATTATGCTACCGGCAAATATACTTGCGTGGCGACCCTCTGGCGTCCCCACGTCGACGGCTGGACGCCGGTGACGAATTTCGCCCGCAATAACCACATCCAGATACGCCATCGCAATGGCCAGACCTACGGGTTCGTCGGGAGCTGGTTTTACGGTATCGTGCTGAAACAGAAAGGTGATCACTTCCAGGCGTGTGCGTTGTATGGCCTGCGTCCGGCGTTGCCGATCAAAAGCTTCGGCGATGAGTCGACCAGTTTCGGCCGCATGACAGAACCTGAGAAGTTCTTCACCCCGCAACAGCTGGCCATCCTGCACGAGGGAGGGCAATGGACCGATGTGAATCTGCAAGGGAATGTCTGGCTTGACCGGAATGACGACGGCATCATCCAGCCGGAGGAGTTGACTGTTGAGCGGCGCACGGTGCAGGGAATGTCCTTCATAACCGGCATCGATGCGGATATGGCGCTGTTGGGCATCGGGTGGAACAACTCGACATCGTATCGGGTACCTGTCGATCATTTCACCGACACCGGCGTGCCTGTCTATCCGCCCCTGCCGCAGGCGAAACCCTTGCTGCATCTGAGCGGCTCGTCGACCTACGCGCCGTGGATCGATGCGACACGCCAGCAGATCTATACCATTGAGTATAAAGGCGGCGACAGCCGCCGGCGGGGCGAATGGGCGGCGGTAGTCGGCTATACCCCGCAGGGGCAGGTGCAGTGGATGTACCGCAATTGCTGGCTGGAATTCTGCGACGACTCACCCTTCGCGTCACCGGGAAACCTGGTGGGCATTAGCAAAATCATCGGTTGCGCCGATGTGACCGCGCAAACCGGCGTGCTGATGCTGCCGGGGTATTACGGCAACTACCACATGCTCTCAACAGACGGTCTGTGGGTGGCCGCCTTCTGCCAGGATAATCGCCTGGGCGGCGCCGCCGGCCCCAACACCATCTTCATCGAGAACTTCACCGGCAGTTTCTTCCGCAATAAAGACAATGGTAAGTATTATCTCATTGGCGGGGATATCGATGCCCGCGTGTGGGAAATCACCGGCCTCGACACCCTCAAAACAGGGGCCTTCACGGTGACGCTCACCGCCGCGGATACCCGGCAGGCGCAGGCCATGGCCACCATCGCCACCCCGCTAAAACCTTTGGCGCCACTGGCGCTGGAGCGCGCCCCGGTCATCACCATCGATGGGGCGCTGGAGGAATGGACGAAACTGCCGACCGCCTCCGTGAATGCCGGACCGGGTCGTGGCGCGAAAGTGGCACTGGCCTACGATGCGCGAAATCTCTACGCATCCTTCACCGTCGACGACCGCTCGCCCCTGATCAATACACAGGGGGATGCTCTGCTGCTCTTCAAGGGTGGGGACACCTGCGAGGTGATGCTGGCCACCGACCCGGCCGCTGACCCGCAGCGAAAAACACCGGTTAGAGGCGATACCCGTCTGTTATTCAGCGTGCTCAACGGACAGCCGGTATGCGTATTGTATCAGGCAGTGAGTGCCACCGGCGCGCTGGCGCCGAAGACCTTCATCTCGCCCACCGGTAAGGCGGAGTTCCAGCGGGTGGAGGTAGTCGCTACCGCGAAAGTGGCCGTAACGCGCACGGACACCGGGTACATATTGGAAGCGGCGGTACCGTTAGCGGCCATCGGCTTTACCCCCACGCCAGGGATGACTACACGCGGCGACGTGGGGGTATTGTTCGGCACCGATGGCGGTGGACGCACGATCCTGCGCGCATATTACGCCAATACTGACACCGCGACGATTGAAGACGTCCCCTCGGAAGCCCGTCTGACGCCGGCGCAGTGGACGACGCTGGAGGTGAAATAGCCATGAAAGCCATCACCTGCTTGTTGATGTTGATAGTGGCCGTGCCCCTGCTGGCTGTCACGCTGCAACCGGCGGGGGTGCTGGGCAACAGCGGAATTGCCGGATCGTCCCTGATACGGGTCACGTCGGAGAAGCCGGAAGACCTGGTGTCCGGCGCCTATCTGGATGCGGACCAGTGTCTCTGGTTGAACGCCGGAAACGGCATCAACCAGGTGTCGCTGGCGGGGGCCTTGCTGGCACAATATCCGCTGGACCCGGCGGGCAGCCGCTGCTGTTCGCACAACTTCGCCGTCGCCGACGGGAAGCTCTTTTTCTTCGCCTTCCTGCCGCGACGCGAAACGAAAACCTATGCCCAGATTGCGCTGTTTGCATTGCCGCTGCAGGGGGGCAAGGTCGCACAGGTTGTCATGCCCTTGCCGGAGACCAACTCCAATATCGTCGGTCTCGCGCAGGAACCGGTCAACGGCGAACTGGTCATGGCCTATACCTGCACCCGAGACGGCAAGCCAACCATCGCCATTGAAGGGATCAATCCGATGACGATGGCACGCCGACGTCTCTTTACACTGCCGGGAGAAAGCGTCAGCAGTCTGGCGTCAGATCCTGACGGCCACCATCTCTATCTGGGCGGAAATTTCGGCCGCTATGTCGGCGGGAGTGTCTGGCACCAGTATGCTTCGGATATCGTCAAGCTCACGCTGGAGGGCACGGAACTGTGGCGTCGTGTCACCATAGATCCCGGTCCCGAGCCGGTATACTTTACCGGCAATATCTCTTATGCGGCGGGGGCGCTGTGGGACGGCGCCTGGTATGGCTTCCTGGGCCGCCTGGATCGTGACGGCAACATGGCGCCGGGCATGATCGGCAACTGGCTCATGCAAACCCCCCGGCCCACTCAGGTGCTTGATGTACGCCGGGCGCTAGCCGCGACGCTGCTGCCCCCGACCGCGCAAGTGGCCGGGCTGGACCCACTCATCATTGCCGATCGCCACCCCCACCAGGTCTATTTCGCCACCTGGGACACGACCACGCGACGGTTGACGTTAACCCGGCGCTACGGCTCGTTGCCCAACATCTATAGCCTGAACATGAATGCCGACGGCTGGGTGGCGGTGGGCATGGACGACACCACCTACTGGTGGCATTATGACGATGCCCCGTGGGCGCCGCCCGCCGCGGCGAATTTCGAAGGCAACCGCATCACCCAGGGGGCCTTCCGCGGAAATGAATTATGCGTGCTGCTGGCGTTCGAAAAGAAGGGGATCCCCACCGTCACCCGTCCGGCCAACGGCCGCGGGTCCGCCGCGCGCTTCTTTGAATACAGCCCATGGGGCCGGGCGCGCGCCTTCGCCATCGGACCCCAGGCCGGGCAGCCTGACCGCAAGGTCGCGTTCGTCACAGCAACCGACGGCACGCTCTGGCACACCCCCATGCAACCGGGCGACTGGCGACCCGATACCGCGCAATGGGCGAAACTCACCATAGCCGCTGGCACACTGGCACACGCCGGTGACGTGGCGGTGCTGGGCGATGGCCGGGTGGCCGTCGCGGACAGCAATGCGGTCGTGATCCTGACCGTGCAGGGCGACACCGCCACCGTGGCAACCCGCTTCACCACGTGGGGGGCGCCGCCGGACGCGCATTTCGGCGACATCCTGCACCTGGCGGCAGACGGGCATCGCTTGCTGGTGGCGGACACCGCGCGACACCGCGTGCTACTCTTCGACACGGTTGCCTTCCAACAACCCCTGTCCAGTTTTGGCGTCACCGATACGCCTGGCGACGATCAATACCACCTGTCGACCCCGGGCCCGGTCTCCCTGTGCGGCAACCGGGCCGTGGTGGCCGATGTGGACAATCAACGCATCATGAAATTGTGTATCGAATAATCCCTCAGTAAAAATCGCAGATTTTTCATCCTGTGACGGTGTCTTTGCCATAGATTGCGAAAAGGCAGAGGATAATTGTCCCCCATTCGTAATTGTGGTTTATCTTGCTGTGTCATCAATGTTTCCCGATCTCAGTCACTGTTCCAGACAGTGACTAACTGTGGGGACGGAATGATGTTCTTCTTAGGGGAACAATCCTAAGCTGCACAGCACGGGTTGCGGGGTGTATTCAGTATCTGTTCGGTTGGGTCTCCTGTGGTCTCATCACTAACAGGGATAGGTTACCTATTACCAGGTGGCAATAAAAATTTAGCCCGCGGACGAGTGGTCCACACGATTGACGAGGCGCGGACGGCCGTGCTATCGTTTCGCCAGGATTTCAACCGCACCTGGCGACTGGACAAGCCGGGCTTCATGACGCCACTGGAAGCCAGACTGTCTGTTGCTTCATGAATAATCCGCGCTACTCTTCGCCTGGAGGTCTCGTATGCGGAATGCGCTGCTCACCATAATACTGATGGTCTGGTGTCTGTCGTGCAGCCTGGGGCTTGACGCAACACAACCGAAGGCACTCTCACCTGGTCTTGCCGCGTTGGCGCCGGAGATGCTGGTCGTGGTGGGGAAACGCGCGCCGGTGACCGAACGGCAGGCAGCGGAAAACGTGGCGGCGGCATTACGCGCAGCCGATGGGCCGGCAGACAACCTGCTGGATGACGAGACAGCGCTGAAAAATCTGGACCGGACGGCGTTTTGTCACCTGATACTGGTCGGCACGTACACCTCCAACGAGTTGCTTCATCAGCAATGGGGGCATTTCGCGCTGGATCGCGCAGTCTTTGCGCGCGAACGAGCCGTGCCGTGGGATACCCCGCGCCCGACGCTCTATGACGGCGCGCCGACAACCGGCTTTTATGTCTTCGGCTTCGGCACCTTCAGCGACACGAAAACCGGCTACCTGGAGAGCGGACGGAATGAGCTGTACCTGGTGCCCATCGCCCTTGACACGCCGAAGAAACCGCCCTATCGCCTTCGCATCAACGTCACCGGCGCCGGCAGCGCCGGCGTGGCGCAAGCGGCGCAAGCCTTGCTCACTACCGGCATGCTCAACGGTGTCATACCGGCGGTCGGCGAAAAGCTGCCCGCCACAGGTGATGCCTTCCTGCTGGGGAAGGACCGCTATACGCGAGAATTGCCGATGTGGGCGCCGCAGGAAGCCCTCCTCGGCTGGACACTGCCCGATGCGACCGACTACGCCGGCTTCCTGCAGGCCGGTGGCAAGCCGGCGGTCCACCTCTGGCGCGCGAAGTATCTCACCGGCAAAGGCATTACCGACTTCGACACCGCTCCCCAACGGCACTCGACCGCCGCTGAACTCTTTATCGCGCAACTCGCGTCGCCAGTAGCGGCCCAGGAGGCGCTGGCGGCACTGGTAAAAACGCTCTCCGCAAAACCACAGGAACTGAAATTTATCGCCGTCACGCTGGACGGCCAGCCGGCGCAGCAGGCAGGCGATTTCTATCTCGCCGCCTCCGGCGCCTGGTTGTTGATGGAGAGCCTGCCGGAGCCGCAAGGCCAGCAAGTGCTGACGGCGGCGTTGAAAAGTCTGGCGCAAGGAGGTGGCAAATGAGAAGGATCCTGTGTATTGCGGTACTATTCGCTTTTATCGCTGTTGCCGCCCATGCCGAAGTCACCCCACTTCCACCCACCCACCGCGTGCTGGTACCGCTTTTTGGTTGGGAGCAAGGTACCTGGGGCGGACAATTTACCGCCTGGCTGCAGGCGTTGCGGTCCGGCGGGTATACCGTCGAGGTGGTACCGCAGGTACCGGATCTTACCGGACAGCAGCTCCTTGAACACTATGACGTGGTGGCGATGACCACTCGCAGCATCTATGCCGGTGTGCTCACCCCACAATTCCAGGTGGCGCTCGAAACATTCCTGCGCCAAGGTGGTGGTGTGATTCTGGTGCAGACCGCCGATCAGTATGCCTGGATGGATCAGCCGGTCAGTCTGTTGCTGCCCACCAGCTTCTACCGCATTGGACCAGGGTGGGGCACGGCGCTGGCCGGGCACGATGTCCATATATTACCTGGCAGGGAACACCCGCTCACGAAAGGCATCGACTGGACGACGGCCCCGTCCATCAACACCATTTGCCCCACCCCGGCGCCGACCAACGAAATCTACCGGGGTGCCCTGCAACTGCTGGCGCCGCGGGAAGAGCTGCGCAAGCCGCTGCTGAACGGGGAATGGGCAGAGATTCTCACCGCCGACGACGTTGAACACACCCCGCTGGCGACCGCCGGTACATATGGCCGCGGGCATGTGCTGGTCTGGGGAATTGGCTTCGGCGGAGATCCGAACAAAGCGGATGTGCCTACGCCATTCACCCAGTGGGCTGGGTTTACGCCGATGTGGCGGCAATTCCTGGCGTGGACAGCGGGCGACAAGGTTAAATCCGCACGAGATAGCGTCTGGATTTGCGGCGCAGCACGCGATACCTTGCCGGGAAAAGCCTGGTCCGGACAAGGGTGGGCCTTCCCCGCCGCGGTCAGTTATGCCTTACCGGAATTCGGCTTCTCGCGCACAGAATCGCCGAATGACGCCCAGGCCGCGCTGGTATTGAAAGCGGACGCGGCGCAGGACGCTACCTTGAAACGCTTCGCCGAGGACGGCGTCTGGCAGATGATCTGCGATCCACTGGCGCTGGATGGCGCGCTGAAGGAATATTCTCCCTGCCTCCAGGAAGAAGCGGCAACGCCAGCGCTCCCGACTCTCACGCTGGGCGCCGCCGTACCAAAGCTATCTGCCCCGCCCGTGAAACCGGCGTTGCCGCAGCCGGCGCGCATCACCGATCCCACCGTGCAGCCACCGCTACATTGGAAAGTCATGGCGACAAACAGCGTCACCTTTCAGCGCGACCTGACGGAAGGCTGGCAGGCGCCGGGGTATGATGATACTGCCTGGGAGACTCGCGCCTTGGGACCGCTCTCCCAGACTCTCGGTGGTACAACGGTTCCGCTCACCGGCGCCATCTGGTAT
>Ga0073936_10000429_pt1 | contig 64608 bp, 56 predicted proteins | sample AliMusrvi5mmetaG_FD_87041 | JGI IMG/M metagenome (GOLD analysis project Ga0073936, IMG submission 87041) | Freshwater lake bacterial and archeal communities from Alinen Mustajarvi, Finland, to study Microbial Dark Matter (Phase II) - Alinen... | ecosystem: Environmental > Aquatic > Freshwater >... | reverse complement strand
GCGTCATCCATTGACGGGCCAGATTGCTCATGCGACTGGTGGTGGATTCCAGGCTCAACAGCAGCGAGCCTTTCATATGCTCGCGCGCCCGGCGCAACTCGTCCTCCGGCACCGGTTCTTCCCGCAAGCGCCGCAACTCCGCCAGCGTGCAATCGAGCACGCGCCGGCCGTTTTCAGGCGAAGTGCCCGCGTAGACTCCCAGATTGCCGGTGTCGCTGTACAGGTTCAATTCCGAAAAAATGGAGTAAGCCAGGCCCTGCTGCTCGCGGATGTTCTGGAACAGCCGCGAACTCATGCTGCCGCCCAGAATCACGTTCAGCGTGAAACAGGCCAGCCGCAGGGGGTGCGCGGCCTCGATCATCGGCGTTCCCAAACACAGCTGCAATTGCTGCAGCGAGCGGCGGCTCTTCAACTCGAAAGGAGGCTGGAAGCGCGGGGCCGGCTGCTCCGGTTCCGGCTCCCCGGCCGGTAGCCCGTCCAGGTGGCGATTTACCAGTTCGATGACTCGTTCATGGCGCAGATTCCCGGCTGCCGTCACGATCAGGTTCGCAGCCGAATAATGGCGGCGGTGGTGTGCACGCAGGACGCTTTCGTTGAAGCTGCGGATCGTCCGCCCGGTGCCGATGATCGGCATCCCCAGCGGGTGGCCTTTCCAGCAGTTGGAGACGAAGAGTTCGTGCACCACGTCCTCCGGATCGTCGTTCTCCATCTTCAGCTCTTCGAGAATTACGCCCTTCTCCTTTTCGATGTCGGCTTCGTCGAAGCGCGGGTTTTTCAGCATGTCGGCCAGGATTCCGAAGGCGAAGTCCAGGTGTTCATCGAGCACCTTCATCGTGTATCCGGCCAGATCGCGCCCGGTGAAGGCGTCGAGGTTGCCGCCAATCGAGTCCATTTCGCGCGCGATTTGCTCGGCGGAGCGGGTCGGCGTGCCCTTGAAGAGCATGTGCTCGATGAAGTGCGAGATCCCGTTCGTCCTGGGTGTCTCACAGCGTGAGCCCGTGCCGATCCAGAACCCGGCGGCGACGCTGCGCATGGCGGGCATGGGCTCGGTAATGACGCGCACTCCGTTGGGCAGTGCCGTCATTTGAATGTCTCGCTCGAGCGCGTTCTGCGTCATCTGCTTCTATTCCATCAGATCGGAGACCAGCCGATGTTGTAAAAACTGCTGCGTGTCCCAGGGTGGCGAGGAATCGCTGCCGGGTCGGCCGTTACGAATATGCTGTCTGCTGGCAGGCAGACGGGCGACAATCGGTTTAGGACATTACTTGACACTGGCTTTACTGGGACTGGAAACCGAGGAGTTGCGCGCCTTGCTGCCGGATGGCGAACCGGCGTTTCGCGCACGGCAATTGTACGAGGCGCTCTACCACCGCCGCGCGGCGTCCTTCGACGAGATGACAGCCCTCGCCAAGCCGCTGCGCCTGGATCTGGCGCAGCGCGCCAGCTTCGGCTATCCCGAAGTCGCGACCGTGTACCAGTCGGACGACGGAACCGAACGCTACCTGCTGCAACTGGCCGACGGCAAGACGGTGGAGACCGTCTACATGCCGGAGCAGGGCCGCGACACCCTGTGCATCTCCACACAGGTCGGATGTCCCGTGGATTGCCAGTTCTGCCTGACCGCAAAGATGGGGCTGGAGCGTAATCTCACCGCGGGCGAAATCGTGGGTCAGGTGCTCTACGCTGCGCGGGAAAACAACCTGTGGGCCGATGCCAAACGCATGAACATCGTCATGATGGGACAGGGCGAACCGCTGCTCAATCTGCCGAACGTGCTGAAGGCTTCGCGCATCCTCACCGACCCTAAAGGTGTCGGACTTTCGCCACGCCGCATCACCGTCTCGACATCAGGGATCATTCCTCGCATCGCCGAGTTTGCGGCCGCACCCGACCCTCAGCGCCCCAAGTTGGCCATCTCGCTCAACGCCTCCCACGAAGAACAGCGCCGCGAGTTGATGCCAGTAACCCGCAAGTGGCACCTGAAGGAACTGATCGACGCCTGCCTCGCCTACCCGCTCCGGTCGTGGGAGAAACTCACCTTCGAATACGTTCTATTGAAGGGCGTGAACGACACCGACCTGGACGCGCGCCGCGTTGTGCGACTGCTGGCAAAGATCGACTGCAAGGTGAACCTGATCGCGCTGAATCCCGGGCCCGGCATCCTGTTCGCGACACCCGACGCAGAGCGCGTTACGGCCTTTCAGGAGATCGTGCGCAAAAGCCTGCCCTGCTTCGTCAGGCGTCCGCGCGGCCTGGACATCTTTGCCGCCTGTGGACAGTTGAAACGCATGGAGACACAGCGCGACCAGCCACTGATCCCGCCGACGTTTGCGCCGCCGCGAAGCTGAGGCTTATCGGAGACCGCCAGAGTCAAGACAAGTCGGCGATTGGCCAGAGGCACAGCGACTTGTCCCGATATGCTCCCCCGGCCTCAATGCAATTCTCCACGAGAGTGCGCGCCGGAGCGGGGAAATTGAACGGGGCGCATTGGAAATTCAGAGGACGCCAGTCGCCGTCCTCGATGTCACGGTTGCTCGTCACCTCGGGGAAACTGGTGGTCAGAAAGTGCTTGGCCCCGCTGCGCTTCACGTTCTCCAAAGCGCGTCCGATGTTCGCATAGCTTAGGTGGACCAGGCAGTCCCGGCAGAGTACGACGTCCGCCGTGGGCAGCGGATCGGTGGTCAGATCCAAGCGCATGAAGCGCCGGCTCGCCGAGCCGTAGCGTTGGGTATTCTGCGCAACCAGCGCCTCGACGATGTCTGCGCCCACATAGTCCACGCCGAGTTCCGTGAGGCTAAGCCAGCCGAAGTCGCCACATGGAATGTCTAGCAGTGATCGTGCGCCGGCTTCCTTCAGAAGCACGGGGATTTCGCGACGCAAAGTCTCGGTTTCAGGAAGGGTCGAACCAGTACCCGAGCGTGATTCGGTCTCGCCCCAGAGGTTCACATCGAAAATGTACTCAAAACGACCCTTGAGGTCGAGCCGCTCCAGTTCGTTCTTGTGCTCCAGAAACCGCTTCTGAGCTATGATCTGCGGACGTTCTTCACTCATCAGACTTTCCCCCCGGAACATGACTTGGCGGGTGATCAGCGCTTGCTGCTGAGTTCCATTTGGGCGTATACCTCGCGCTTCGGCAAGCCGCGCCTGCGCGCAACCTCCTTGATCGCATCCATGCGCGGTAACCCGGCCTTTTCGAGCGCAAGTACTTCCTCCGGAATGGTGAGTTCCTCCTGGACCGCGCTGGTCTCAGGCTTGCCGACGACCAGCGTGAACTCTCCGCGGACCAGGTCGCGGGAGGCCAGTTCGGCACGCACCTCGGACGCTTTGCCGCGCAAGAACTCCTCGTGGAATTTTGTTAACTCCCGCGCCGCCACCACGGGCGGGTCGCCCAAAGCGCGCTCCAAGTCTTCGAACGTCTCCAGTACGCGGTGTGGTGATTCGTAGAAGACATGCACCATCCCGGTGCCTGCCAGCGAGGCGAACAGGCGCTGCCGCTCACCGCTCTTGCGCGGTGCAAACCCATGAAAACAGAAACTATCGGTAGGTAAGCCCGAAGCCGATAGAGCGGAGAGCACGGCTGAAGCGCCTGGGATGGGCACCACTTTGACGCCCGCCTCAGCCGCGGCACTCACGATCCGGTAGCCGGGGTCCGAGATGAGCGGGGTGCCGGCATCGGAGACCAGTGCGATGTCCTCACCGGCCAGCAGTCGCTCGATCAGGTCGCCGGTGCGCGCTTCCTCGTTGTGCTCGTGGTAGCTAACCATCGGCCGGGCGATCCCGTAGTGATCGAGCAACTTGCGGGTCTGCCGTGTGTCCTCACAGGCTATGGCGGCCACGGATTTCAGGGTTTCCACAGCCCGGTAAGTGATGTCGGCAAGATTGCCGATCGGCGTCGCGACCAGATACAGTGTTCCCGGCATTCGGTTGATTTTAGTATCTCGTAGCGCTTCGGGCCGTGGCGGCAGACGGGCTGTGGGATTGGGCCCACCTGAGGCAGGGCGGTTGGTGAAAGCTGTGCGACGCAGCGCGGATAACTGCCGCTTAGTCGTCCGCTTTGATCATGCGGCGGGCGTCGGCCGGGTCGAAATCGAACGTTCTTGAAATCAACTCTCGTCCCGTCAATGCCTTACGAGCCACACCGGAACGGCCATGCTCGTTGCATTTGCCTTTGATGTGATACAACTCGTGAGCCAGCACCCGCGCCAGCGCGCGTCCCAGCAATTCGTCGCGGTGTCCGAATTCGCCGCCCGCCATGGCCGAGTGAGCGGCGACCCCGACGCGATCGCAGAGCACTTCGCTGAACGGCAGCACCTCGCCATCGCTGGTGTGAGTAAAGGCCATCGGGCCGCGCTCGTCCAGAAACACGGGCGTTGCCTGGATGCGGCAAGTGCCGCGGAACTTGACCAGAACCAGGTCGTGGACCTCGGTTCCCGCGGAGAAATCCGAGAGTTGCCTCCATTCCACGCGGATGGAGGCTTGCGACATCAGTTTGTCCATCTCCCGGTGCATTTCCGCCTCAGTCTCGGCGGGCAGCGGTCGTTCCAGGGATATGACGAGAGTGAGCGGAGCCGTCAACTCGGGCAAACCCTCTGCCCGTGCTGAAAGACAAAAAGCGACCGAAAACAGAAGAAATAATGGCGGCCAGGTGCGAAGCCGAAGCATGGGCTGCACTCCTTATGGCCCGCGACAAAGCGGACCTGCGACTCCATTATATGGGTGACTCGGATAAGGTCTATTCAAAAAAGCGATCGATGCAGAATGTTTAATTAGCCACTAAGCCTATGAGATTCAGGCACTTTCACCCGGCACTGGTTCACGGTTGCTCCTGACCGCTGGGCGGCGGCGGAGGGGTCGTGGTACCGTTCAGGTGCGCGTAGAAGCCGAGATCGGAACCGGTCAGCGCCTTGGTCAGCAAGATGATCTGGCCCGTGTGCAGCGAGAAATGCTCGACCACGTGGTAGATCGCTTCGAGCACGGTCACCGTGTAGTTCTGAGGATGGCAGACTTCCGCCAGACGCGCGTCCGGGAGTGTTTCAATCTGGCCGCAAGCGGTCTCGACGGTTTCGCGCAGGCCCGCCAGCAGTTCTTCCCGCCCTACAGCTCCAACGGCGGCGAACTCCGCTTCGCGTACCCGCAGGTCCGTCGCGCCGCCGACACCGTGCAGGATCCATTGCCTGACGTTCCCGGCGAGGTGCAAGCAGAGATTGCCGCAGGCGTTCGAGTTCTCGCCAGCCCGCAGCCAGATCTGCTCATCGGTCAGCCTCCTGGCACAGGCCTCAATGCGGTCGAGAGACTGGCGCATCCGCTTGGCGGAGCACACCAGGAAATTCCGTTCGATTGTCATTTCGGCTTATCCTCGAGCAACGTTTGCAATTCCAGCAACAGCCAGCGCGCGCGCAGTCCGGGGTGATTCAGTCCCAACTCCGCAGGATCGATCCCGTTCTTCTTCAAATACTCCGCGAAGGACATGATGAGTTCTCCCGGCGAGTCGTCGGTGCTGCTGTCGAAGACCTTGCAGTGCTGGTCCTTGCACTGGACGAACGCCTCAAAGGAGTCCTGCAGAGCCTTCGCCGCCTCACCCGCCTTAACTGGCTCCCCGTGCTGGTGGAACCAAAGCGCGAGTTCGCATTGCAGCAGGAGTCGCGAGGAACTGGACGTCATACTGAGGCTGTCTCGGAGGATCTCCTGGGCCAGCGACAGCTTGACACGAGTGTCGAGTTCCGCATCTTTCTGATCGAGTACGTCGGCGAGCATGGCCGCCCGGGCTCCCGCATAGTCCCGCCGGCGGGCCAGCGCGACGGCCTCCTCAGTGCCGAGTGTGGAGACGTCGGGCAGACCTTTGACCTGGGGGTCGTCTTGTTCCAGCAACGAAGGAAAGCGAAATGAAGACAAGGCCCCGAGGAAGTCGGGACTGAGTTTGACTCCTGGCTCCGCCGGGGCACCCTCGGCTAGGATCGGATTGGCGACTTCGGACAGTGGTGCCTCCGCTGTTGAGGTCCGGGAGCCCGGTTGCCCGCGGTGCGCGGCGGCAAACTCGCGGCGCGCTGCGGCGGCAGTCCGGCGGGCCAACCGGGAAAGCGCGGCGTTGCCGGAGGCGAATTTGTGCTCGACAGACTCAAGTCGAGTGATCTCCTGAAGGCGTGGGCTGGAAGTCGGGAACCCACCGACGAAACGGGCAAGCAGTGGCACAAAGTCCGCAGCATGTTGCTCGCGGGCATCCTGCAACAGCTCATCGGTGGCCGTCATGTCGTATGCGCCCATGTCCAAGGCGCGGACGAAGGCCTCTTTGCGCGAGGGCCAGTCTTTCAGTTGCGTGATCAACTGGTCGTAGCAAACTGCCAGCGGGTCGGCCTTGGCGCTGGAATCGGCGCGCGACTGGGCGGTACACAGCGACTCGGCCTGCCGGGCATCGAGTGGAGTCAGCGACCGGACGATCAGTTTGAGAAAGTGGCTGCGAGCGGCGGGATCGGCAAGTTGGAGCGTGCGCTGGCCGGCATCCAGCAGGAACCGGGTGGCGTGAGGGTTGTCATGACCCTCCAGGATGCGGGCGGCGTTGACCTGCGTGTCTATGCCATAGACCGGCGTCTCAGCCGCTAGGGCTGCTTCGATCTCCTCGATCAGGACCGCTTTGCGCCGCTCTAACGCAGCAGAGCCCGTTTCTGGGGTTTGCGACAGCATCACCGCCGCAAACGCCACAAACGGGCCCACTGTCATGCCCTGATTATACGGCCCCGATCAAACGGAGTTACAGGATCTCGTCGCTCCAGCCTTCGAGGATCTGCTTCACCTTTTGGCAGAATTGGTCGGCCAACGCGCCGTCCACCAGGCGGTGATCGAAGGTCAACGCCAGGTAAGCCATCGAACGGATCGCGATGGCGTCCCCCTCGACGACTACCGGAACCTTTTCCACGGCTCCGACGCCGAGAATGGCGATCTGCGGCTGGTTGATCACGGGCGTCGCAAACAGACTGCCGAAGCTCCCGAAGTTGGTGATGGAGAAAGTGCCGCCGCTCACCTCGTCGGGCTTCAGTTGCTTACCGCGAGCACGCGCGGCGAGGTCGACGATAGCGCGCTGCAAACCGGCGATGTTTTTCTCGTCGGCCTGCCGGATGACCGGGACGATCAGCCCGTTATCGAGCGCCACGGCGATACCCAGATTGACCTCATTGTGATAGAGGATATTGGTGCCTTCAATCGAGGCGTTCAGCAGCGGGAACGTGCGCAGCGCCTCGGCGGTCGCGCGGGCGATGAAGGGCAGGAACGTCAGACCGAAGCCGTAGCGCTGCTGGAAATCCGCTTTCGCCTTGGCGCGAATCTTGGCGATTCTGGTCATATCCACGCGATGGACCGTCGTGACGTGAGCCGAGGTGTGCTTGGAGTGGACCATGTGCTCGGCGATCTTCTGCCGCATCATGGACATCGGCTCGACGCGGACCTTGGCCGGATCGACGCGCGGGAGCGGCGGGAGAGCGACCGGGGCAGCGGGCACGGAAACCGGCGCTGCAACGGGTGCAGGCGCGGCCAGAGTCCATTCCGGAGCCGCAGTTGGCGCGGCGCGCCCCGCAAGGTAGGCATCGATATCCGATTTCGTGACGCGGCCCCCGGCGCCGCTGCCTTTGACCAGCCGGAGATCGATGTTGTGCTCGCGAACCAGCTTGCGCACAAGCGGGCTCACGGGGCCGGCCGGCTCGGCTTCCGCTTCCTCAACGACCGGCGCGGGTGCGGGCGCAGGCTCCACAACAGCCGCGGGCGCAGGCGCGGCGGGTGCGGCAACCGGTGCCGGCGCGGCTTCTGCCGCGGGAACCGGCGCTGCGGCGGGCGCTGCGGCGCCGTCGCCAATCCGCGCGACAACGGTATTGATCCCCACCGTCGCGCCTTCCTGCACCAGAATCTCGGTCAGCGTCCCAGCCGCGGGCGCCGGGATTTCCGTATCAACCTTGTCGGTGGAGATCTCGAAGAGCGGCTCGTCGCGCTCGACGTGGTCGCCCAGCTTCTTCAGCCAGCGGGTCAGCGTGCCCTCGACAATGCTCTCGCCCATCTGGGGCATTAACACATCGGCCATTGCTTGAATCTCCGTTCTAAAATCTTGCCGTCATACCAGCGCCGGCGCGGCCTTCACCGCCTCCGGTTCGTAGTCGAAAACGAGCGCGAACTCTTCAACGATCGCCCGTTGAAGCGCTTCGCGCGAAACGCTCACGCCCAGTTGCTCCAAAGACGTGACGGGCCGGGTCAGGCCGCACGGGACGATGTACTCGAAATAGCGTAAATCAGTTGCCCAATTCAAAGCGAACCCGTGCGTAGTAACCCAGCGCGAGAGGTGGACTCCAATAGCGCACACTTTGGCCAGTTGCCCATCCGCCGCTTTCACCCAGACGCCCGTCGCCCCGGCCTCTCGACTGCCTTCCACGCCGTAGCGCGCCAAAACCCGGATGATGACCTCTTCCACGCTCCGGACATAGGCCACCACGTCGCGTTTCCATTCTCGCAAGTCCACTATCGGGTAGCCGACGATCTGCCCGGGCCCGTGATAAGTGATGTCGCCACCGCGATTGTTCTCGAAGTATTGGATGCCCAACTGCTCCAGGCGGTCGCGGGAGACCAGGACGTTTTCCGGATGGCCGTTGCGCCCCAGGGTCAGCACATGCGGATGTTCGAGCAGCAGAAACTGGTCCCCGATGGCCGCCAGCTTCCGCTCGGATTCCAGGGCTTGCTGAAGTTCCAGCGCCTCGGCGTAACCCAAGCGGCCCAGTTCGCGGACTTCCAGTGTCCTCATGGCAATTCAGCGCCACCGCTCAAGCGTTGATGGCGAGTCCGTAGACGCTGTTGAACGCCTCGCCCACGGCCTCGTAGAGCGTTGGATGCGCGTGGATCGTGGCGATCATGCTGTCTACGGTCGCCTCGGCCGACATCGCCGTCACAGCCTCCGCGATCAACTCGTACGCGTGCGGGCCGATGATGTGAACCCCGAGGATCTCGCCGTACTGCGCGTCCGAGACGATCTTCACAAACCCGTCGTGGTTGCCGAGAATCGACGCCTTCGAATTTCCGGCGAAGGGGAACTTGCCGATCTTGACTTCGTAACCTGCCTCGCGCGCCTGCTTTTCGGTCAGGCCGACGCTGCCGATGCCCGGATCGGTATAAGTAGCGCCCGGGATCTGACGTTTGTTGATGGGCGTCACCGGCTTGCCGGCGATGTGGCCCACTGCGATCATGCCCTCCATGGTTGCGACGTGCGCGAGTTGAGGCGTGCCCGCCACGATATCGCCGATCGCGTAGACGCCGGGTTCGGCCGCCTGCTGGAAGCCGTTCACCTTCACAAATCCGCGGTCCAGTTCGACTTTGGTGTTCTCCAGCCCGATGCGGTCCGTGTTCGGCTGCCGCCCGATGGCCACCAACAGGCAGTCGCCCTCGAAGGTCTCGGTCTTGCCGTTGCCGAGTTTGACGTTCATGCGGATCCCCGACCCGGTGCGCTCGACCGAGCCGAGATCCACCTGCGCGTTGGTCTCGCAGCGGATGCCTTGCTTCTTGAAACTGCGCTCGAGTTGCTTGGAGACTTCCTCGTCTTCCACCGGCACCACGCGCGGCAGCATCTCGAATATGACGACTTCGCTGCCAAAGCTCTTGAAGATACAGCCGAACTCCGACCCGACCGCGCCGGAGCCAATGATCAACAGCTTCTTCGGCGCGGTTTGGAGCTTAAGGATCTCGACATTCGACAGGATGAATTGCGCGTCGGGCGTCATGCCCGGCAACATGCGCGCTTCGCTGCCCGTGGCCAGAATAATATTCTTTGCTTCCAGGGTGCGCGTGCCTTCGGCGGAACTCACTTCCACCTGGCCGCGTCCTTTGAGCGTGGCGAAGCCTTTGATGATCTCGACCTTCTGCCGTTTTACCAGGAACTCGACGCCGGAGGCGTGCTTGCTGACGATGCCGTCCTTGCGCTTCATCACCAGCGGCAAATCCAGCGTCGCGTTGTCGCAATGCAGGCCCTGCGCCTCGGGATGCTTGAAGTTCTCCCAAACCTCGGCGGTATGAAGCAGCGCTTTCGTAGGGATGCAGCCCACGTGCAGGCAGGTGCCGCCCAGCTTCGGGTCTTTTTCGATCAGGGCGGTCTTAAGGCCGTACTGGCCCGCGCGAATGGCAGCGGAATAGCCCCCCGGCCCACTGCCGATCACGATCACGTCGTAGGACATCGCACTCAGTTTAACATCCGCTAATCCCGTCATAATTATGTTGATGAAGCAGGTTCTCCTCGCGTTGCTCGCATGTGGACTGATCCGGTCCCAGGCCCCGGTCAAGCAGAGCGCCCCCAGAAGCTCCGCTGGCAAGCAGCAGGCGCCGGCAAAGAACGAAGCCGGCCAGAATGCCACCCGCTGGCCACTGCGCGAAATCCGGATGCAGGGCATGAAGCTCGGTACGCCCGAACAGGTTGTCGCGCTGTCGGGGCTGAAGGTTGGAATGCTCGCCGGCAAGGAGGAGTTCGACGCTGCGCGCGAAAAGATCTATGCGACGGGGTGTTTCGACTCGGTGACCTACGCCTTCGAGCCGGCGCAAGGGGGCGGCATTTTCGTGACCTTCGAAATCCGCGACGTGGAACAGCGCGGCGGCTGGCGGCTGGAGCGGCTTCCACTGGACCAGAAAGCCTTCGCGGCCCGGGCGGTGAAGACGCTGCAAGGCTTCGGCGCGGAGATCCCGATGACCGAGATCTATACGCAAAGGATGGTCGATCTGGCCGAGGCGATGCTCAAGGAAAAGGGCGTCACGGAGACGGTCATCTCGAAGTTCGAAGCGGGCATGAACGACGGGATGGTCGCGGTGATCCAGCCCAAAACGCCGCCGCCCAACATCTCGCAAGTTCTGTTCGTCGGCGCGCGCGCCATACCGCCGCAGGAATTGCAGCGGGCGATCCTGGACATCGCGGTTGGCTCACCCTGGAACGAGCAGTTGTTCCGGGTCTTCCTCGAAAATGCGATCCGCGCGGTGTACGACTCGGAGGGCCGGATGCGCGCCAAATTCCCGTCGATCACCACCGAACCGTCCAAGACCGGCAAAGGCGTTGTGGTTACCGTGACCGTGGACGAAGGCCCGGTTTTCAAGCTGGGCAAGCTGCAGATCAACGGTGCGCCGCTGCCCGAGGAGGAGGTCAACCAGCTCGGCGGAGAAGCATTCAAGAGCGACGTTCTGTTGAACCTGAGCGTGGTGGGACAGGCCATGACCAAGGTGTTGGCACGCCTGGCGGAGATCGGCTACCTCAAGGCGGCTTACCACGCGCTTAAGACGATCCACGACGAAGAAAAGACCGTCGATCTCACTGTGGAAGTCGAACCGGGACCGGAGTATAAGATGGGGCGCCTAGACATCGCGGGCCTCGATATCGAGAGCGAGCCGGCCATTCGCAAGATGTGGGCTCTGAAGCCCGGCGATCCGTACCGTAAGGGCTACGCGGAGCGGTTCATCACGGAAGTGCGCGAGCGCAGAATTCTCGACTTCCTGGGCGGGACCAGCGCCGACGTGAAGGTCGATGACAAGAACGCGCAGGTCAACGTGCAACTGGCGTTCAAAGGCGGAGCCCAGAGGCTGGACAACCGGCCGAGAGAGAAGAACGGCGAGTTGAAGGAAGAACGGCCGCAATACTGAGGGGCAAAGCGCGTTGGACGGCTGTGATGGATTTGATCGGAGCGCCTTCGGATCAGAGCGCACTTGGGTGGTCAATCGTCAGTTTCAGGAGATGCTGGGAGTCCGTGAGCGCCGTCGTGTTCATCATTGCCCTTCAGGAACAAGGCACATAGTAGAATCGTCGCCATGCAGGAAGTGTGCGCTACCTACCAGATATCGGAAGACGATTTGCTGGAGGGGCAGGTCAGTCACGCAGGCAAGTTGTACAGAGTCGGGCAAGTCGCTGGGGCCATTCTCATCGCCGTTGGATTCGCAGGAATTCTCGTAATTCGACCGATGAACTATGGACCAGTGATTCCCCTTCTGGCCGGCCTGTTTCTTATGTTTCGTCTGCGCCTCGTAACCAGACTCTCGTTCGGTCGCGATTTCGCTGGGAAGGGCAATGTGGATGTAAGGGTGACATCCTCAGGAATCGCGCTTCGCACCACAAACGTAACGGCCGACCTATCATGGAGCGCATTCGAGCGCTTCGTTGAATCGAAGCATCTGGTGATCTTGTACGGCCAATCAAATATCTTCCATCTAGTCCCGAAGCGTGCGTTTTCCGCCGACGACCTTTCAATGCTTCATCAGGTGCTAGAAGAGAATTTGGGAGCGAAATCAGCAAAATTCAACCGGAAAGTGAGCCCGCAGATGTTCGTATTCTTAGCGGTGCTCGCGTTTGTTAGCATCCTCCTCACGATGGTAGTCGTCAAGTCGATGCGCTGAAAGGTTTCATCGACGTTCCCAGCATCAACTGGTCCAATATCGGGCCCAAACGAACGAGTTTGTCTGCCTGAACCCCGGCTGCGTAGGCGATACACCACTTTGGTGCATAATGGTGCCATGAGGGCTGCAGTCAAGACCGTTAGACAGAGCGTTAGCTTGCCGGCGGGCGTCGCGGTACAAGTTCGCCACCTGGCGAAGGCACGCAAACTGAGCGCCAACAGGATGCTGGTTGAACTGATCGAGTACGGTATGGAGGCCGAGAAGCGTAAGCAGCAAGAGTTTTTCGACCTTGCCGAACGCTTCCGCAACGCCACCGATCCCGAGGAGGTCAAACGGTTGGGCGATCAGATGGGCCGTATGGTTTTCGGCGCCTGATGCCGAGAATCGACCGTTGGGAGAACTTGCCCGTAGGCGTGCGTCAGCACCTCGTCGACCGAATGCGCGACCGGGCGATCACCATAGGAGACCTCAATCAGCTTCGCCTCTGGATCGAGTTGAAACCGGAAGTCCCTGAGGGCGACTGGTACAAGGATTTTGGCACATTCAAGATCTGCGGCCAGGGGTCTTTGCCCAAGACCTTTCTGCTGCGCGGCCAAGCGGCCAAGGGGATCGCGGTTTGACGGTATAGACCTGATTGATCGGTCAATCGACCGCCGGACAGCTGCCATCTGATTCATGCCAGAACCTATACCGTGAGGCGGTGATAGACTGAGCACGATCTGAGCCAATCGCAAGGATGGGCACTATGAATCGAAGGTATTTTCTGGGCGCCGCAGCGGCTCTGCCCCTGCTCGATCCGAAGCGCGTGATGGGCGCGAACGACCGCATTCGCGTCGGGTTCATCGGCACGGGCGGCAGAGGGCATTGGCTGCTCGGCTACGACGTGCCCGGCACCGAAGTCGTCGCTGTCGCGGACTGCGCGCAGGACCGCATGATGGAGACGGTGAAGGCCCATTCGGAGGGCTCGCGCTGGACCCAGTACACCGACTACCGGCGTCTGCTCGATAAGGAGAAGCTCGACGTGGTATTCGTCGAGACGTGCACTCACGCGCGCGCCCTGATCGCGATCCACGCCATGCAGGCCGGGCTCGACGTCTACGCCGAGAAGCCGCTCACGTTGACCGTGGCCGAGGGACTGGCCCTGCGCAAGGCCGTCAAGAAGTACAATCGCGTGCTGCAGACCGGCACGCAGCAGCGCTCCATCCCGGTGAACGCCTACGCCAGCAAGCTGGTGCGTGAGGGTGCAATCGGCTTCGTGCACACCGTGATCGCCTGCAACTTCGAGCCTCCGAAGACCTGGATTCCGCGCGCGCCAATGGCCATGCCCGAGGGCCTGGATTGGGAGCAGTGGTGCAACCAGACGGAGTTGCGGCAGTACCACGTCGAACTGCAGCGCGGCTGGTCGTCGTATCGCGATTACGACGGCGGCGGGCAGTCCTGGGGAGTCTCGGGCTGGGGCACACACGCGCTCGATCAGGTGCAATGCGCACTGGGCACCGACCACACCGGCCCCACGGAAATCTGGCAGGAAGAGACCGGCGCGACCAAGCCGATCTTCATGCGCTACCTGAATGGGACCGTGCTGAAAATGGTCGGTCCGAAACGCGACCACGCCGACCTGGGAGCCGTCTTCTATGGCACGAACGGCAGAATCGAGATCAAGCGCGGGCTGTTCGAGACGGACCGCGCGGATTTGCTGAAGGGCGCGCCCGAGCCCACTCCGGAAGGCCGCGGCGAGGATGCCTTCCACCTGCAGAATTTCTTCGACTGCGTGCGCTCCAGGAAACTGCCCAACGCGCACGTGGAGGTGGGCCATCGCTCGACAACGGTCTGCCACCTGGCCAACATCTGCCGTGAATTGGAGCGTCCGCTGCGCTGGGATCCCGGACAGGAGCGGTTCTTCAACGACGGCGACGCCGACCGCTTGCTGTCACGCCCGCGGCGCAAGGGCTTTGAACTGCCCAAGCTCGATGGGTGAGTTCCGACGCGCCATTGTGAGGCGATGCTCCGGCGCCCGCAGACCAGACGGAGTGCGGGCTCTGAAGAGTCCACGCGGCGCTGGAGCGCCGACCCACCCGGGGGACCCATGACGAATTCGATCACGCGTAGAAACTTCGGCCTTGGCGCCGCCGCAATGGCATTGGGCGCACCCGCCTGGGGCGGCGCGTTCCAGCCCAAAACGCCGCAGCGGGCCATTCCGCGCTGGCGCGGCTTCAATCTGCTGGATCTGTTCCAGGCGCTGACGCCGGAGGAGCGGCGGCAGCGCTCCAACGAGGACGTCTATCGCTGGATTCGCGACTGGGGCTTCAACTTCATTCGGGTGCCGCTCGACTATTGGTTCTGGATCGATTCCGACTGCCGCCTGACGAAGACGATGCGGAAGGCGGACGTGATGAAGATCCGCGAGTCGTCGCTCGAAGAGATCGATGCGATCGTCGAGCGGGGCCGCAAGTTCGGATTGCACGTCAACTTGAACATGCACCGCGCGCCCGGCTACTGCATCAACGGCTCCGAGCGGGAGCCCTTCGCGCTGTGGTCCGACGGCGAGGCGCTGGCGGCTTTTGCACAGCACTGGGAGATGTTCGCGAAGCGCTACAAGGGCGTTTCCGCATACGACCTCAGCTTCAACCTGGTGAACGAGGCGCCCTCGCCCAAAGAGGGCTACATGAGCCGCGACGACTACGCGCGCGTGATGCGAACCGGCATCGACGCCATCCGCTCGGTGAGCCCGCAGCGTTTGATCCTGGTGGACGGGTTGGACGTCGGCAATAGCGTCGCGACGGAACTGATTCCGACGGGCGCAGGGCAAAGCGTGCACTCCTATTGGCCGGGCGAACTGACTCACTTTCACGCCAGTTGGGTGGACCACCGTATGGACTTCCCGCAACCGTCGTGGCCCATCCTGAACGCGGACGGCACGACTAGGCTGGGACGGCAGCAACTGGAGGCGCACTTCAAGCCTTGGGGTGAGTTGGCCGCACAGGGGATCCCCGTTCATTGCGGCGAGATGGGCTGCTTCAACCGTACCCCTGAGCCGATCGTCCTGCATTGGATGAGCGACGTGCTGGAGATCCTGGAAGGCTACGGCATCGGATGGTCGCTGTGGGAATTCCGCGGGTCGTTCGGCATCCTCGACTCGGGACGAGAGGATGTCGCCTATGAGGACTGGCACGGGCTAAAGCTGGACCGACAATTGCTCAGCTTGCTGCAGGCGCACTGACGATTGGTTTCTCTCGGTCATCCTACGCACAGCACCTTCGTACCAGCCCCGACGGCCTGAATGAATGAGACTACCTCAAACGGCCGTGGCACAAATGCCCGAACCGCCGATCTCATCGGTATTAGTTTGCTAGCATAAGCTGCCGCATGGAACGAGAGCGAACTCTCCGCATCTCTGAGTCAGACGAAGCGAAGAGGCGGGACGATTTCACTTGCCAAGCTCAAGCGACGGAATCTCGCGCGCGGGCTCCGGGTCAGAAGGACGTCGGCGGGCGCGTCACCACACGTCGCACTGGAAGTATCGACTTGTCCGTTGAACCGGAGGTCGTATCCGTGGTTGAGTTCGCGGTCGAGGTCGGAGAAACGTCGGGCGTCAGTAAGCGAATTCGCGAATTCAGCCCATCCACAACATACACCTTGCCGCTCTTATCCACCGCGACGCCGCACGGAAAGTACATCGAAGCCGCCAAAGCAGGCCCGCCGTCACCGCTCTTGCCAAACCGGCCGTTGCCGGCGATAGTCGAGATCATCCCGGCCTTGTTGACCATGCGAATCCGATTGTTGATCAGGTCCGCGATGTACAGATTGCCCGCACTATCCACCGCCACCGAACTCGGGTAGTGCAACAGGGAATTGACGGCATAGCCGCCATTGTCGGCTCTGCCCGCCTGGCCCAAGCCGGCCACCGTGGAGATGGTCCCATCCGTCGCTGAGATTTTGCGGATGCGGTGATTTAGCGAATCCGCAATATAGAGGTTGTCGGCGGCGTCGAAGGCTAAGCCGGTGGGGTGATTGAGTTCGGCATAAGCGGCTCCCGCGCCGTCGCCGTAATAAGCGCCCGTTCCGTTCCCAGCCACGGTGGTAATGGTCGAATCAGTGGCCGATACGCGGCGGATCCGGTTGTTGCCCGTGTCGGAGAAGTAGACGTTGCCTTTGGAATCCACCGCGATGCCTGTCGGGTTGTCGAGCTTCGCGGCGGTGGCGAGGGCGACGGTGGTGATGTTGTTCGCCTTGTTGTAGGCGATCAAGTATGCAGTCGTGTCACCCGAAAAGCCCAGGGTGCCAGTGCCCGCGAAAAGAGTTATAGTCCCGCCCGAGGAGATCTTCCGGATCAGGTGACGAGCGGTATCGGAGAAGTAGATATTGCCCGAGCTATCGACGGCAATGCCTCCGGGCGAGCCAATTTCCGCGCTGGTAGCCGCAGCTTTGTCCCCGGTGTCGCCATTCGTCCCGGTGCCCGCGAGGGTAGAGATCTTACCGCTGGTGTCAACTTTGCGAATCCGCAAATTCCCCGTGTCGGCGACGAATAGATTGCCGGAGGCGTCGAGCACGGCGGAGGCGGGGAAATTCACCTCGGCGCTGGCCGCCGCGCCACCGTCTCCGCTGAATCCGGCGGTCCCATTGCCGACCGCAGCCGAGATGGTGTAGACCGGCGCGGTCTGCGCCTGGCACAGCAACGGCGTGCAGAAGATCACCGCTCCCACTACGTACCCGGCTGCCCGCAGCCCCGAAACCCGCAAGCGGCGTGCGCCCGTGATCGATTGCACCGAATTCTGAATCACTTGAAACCAAGCCTCCCTGTGCCGGGTGATGATAACTGAGCTACAACCCCGGCTTCACTACGCGGCGTAACCGGTTCCAGATGGCAAAACAAGCCTATGGCCGACCGGAAAGCGGGACACAAATGGCTCCTGCCCCACTCCACAGGGTCGCCATCCGGCCAGACCTAAGTCAAGTTATATGGACGAAGGTGCACGGCGCCGGGTGTACAGGAAACCTGTTTGAGGGGCGGATTGAGCGCCGGAAAAGCGGTGGCGGGAATCGAGGGTTCCCGAAATACCAGGAGAATCCGTCAGAGTTCTTCCCACTGAGTCATGAGGGGGCCTGTTTTGGCACTGTTTCGAACCCGAAGCGCAGCAATCTTCGGCATTGAAGCTCAGACTATTGAAGTTGAGGTCGATCTGTATCCCAGCGCCTCGCAACGCGATTCCGTCGTTGTAGGGATGCCGGACATGGCGGTCCGCGAAAGCCGGGAGCGCATCCGCAGCGCGTTGTCCAATAGCGGCTTTGGATACCCCTCGAAGTCGGTCACCATCAATCTGGCACCGGCCAACGTCCGCAAGGAGGGAGCAGGATTCGACCTCCCCATGGCCGCCGCCGTTCTAGGGGCAATGGGCACCATACGGCCGTGCAGCCAGACACTTTTGACCGGCGAATTGTCACTTGATGGCGGTTTGCGCCCGGTGCGCGGTGTACTCTCAATGGCGGTTTGCGCCCGCAAGAATGGCTTCCACTCGTTCATCGTGCCCAAGGAGAATGCCGCCGAGGCGGCGGTGGTTGAGGGCCTGAAGGTGTTTGGGCTCAGACACCTGCGGGAGGTAGTCGGATTGTTGAATAACCCCGAACAGTTTCAGGCGACGCTACCGACCCAGCGCGCGGAGAGCGCGCCGGGAGTCGAGGTTCCCGACTTCGGCGACGTCCGCGGGCAAACGACCGCTAAGCGCGCTCTCGAGGTGGCGGCGGCAGGTGGGCATAACGTGCTGATGGTTGGACCTCCCGGGTCGGGCAAGACGATGCTCGCACGCCGGCTGCCCGGGATCCTGCCGCATTTGACGTTTGAAGAGGCGCTGGAAACGTCGCAAATCCATAGCGTTGCGGGCGTTCTGTCATCTGAAGAGGGACTACTGCGCGATCGGCCGTTCCGCTCTCCACACCATTCGGTATCTGACGCGGGATTGATCGGCGGGGGCATGGGCACCCCGCATCCGGGCGAGGTCAGCCTCGCGCACCACGGCGTCCTGTTCCTTGACGAACTGACCGAATTCAACCGGAATGCGCTGGAGATGCTCCGGCAGCCGGTGGAGGAGCGGTCCGTCACGATTGCACGCTCACAGATGACCCTAACCTTCCCGTCTGACTTCATGCTGGTGGCGGCGATGAACCCATGTCCGTGTGGTTACCACGGTGATCCGACTCACGAATGCCGCTGCAGCGGCGGCATCATCCAACGCTATATGGGCAAGATCAGTGGGCCGCTGCTGGACCGCATCGACCTGCACATCGAAGTTCCGGCTGTCGCCTACCAGGAGCTGCGCGGCAAGGAGACCGGGGCTACCTCGGCTGAGATGCGCGAGCGAGTCCTGGCGGCCAGAGCCATCCAATTGGCGCGCGGATCGATCAACGCAAACACTTCACCAGCCAGGCTGCGGGAGATCTGCCCGCTGGACGCGGCCGCCGAGAAGACGCTGGAAATGGCGGTTCGGAGGCTAGCACTCTCCGCCCGTGCACACGACCGCATTCTCAAGGTCTCCCGCACTATCGCCGACCTGGGGCGGAGCGAACAAATCCAGGCGAAACATATTGCGGAGGCGGTGCAATACCGGTCGCTGGACCGGGAGTATTGGAAGTGATAACCCCGGGGCGAGGCGACAAGAGGGCGCCATCCCGAGCAGTGCAACAACCGTGCCTAGGTCAGGTACCCTTCACGTTTGGTCGGAAGTGGGCAGCCGGGAGACTGCCCCAGGAGGTTGGGTGGCCGAATCCTAGCGGGCGCCCGTGTTCTTTCGGCGCTTCCGGGCATACATGCCGGTAAGGGGAACCAAGCCGAGCAGAGTGAGAGATCCGGGTTCCGGAATCCCAGGCACCGTGGGGTCCGAAACCTGCAGTTCGTAGTAGTAGATGCCCAGGGAACCCGGTTGGCCGAGGCCAATGAAACCGTCGCCGAGGGAACCGCTGCCATAGTTCTCAGCTGAGGACATGTTCGCAAACGAACCCATTGTGGCGATGTAGCTTCCCGGAGTCAGCGTGAAAGTAAGGATGAAGTCCCCACCAGTCGTCCACGCTTGCGTATAGTTCGACCCAAGGAGCGTGGCGGTCCCGTCGTTGCCGGCGAACAGCGAAAAGTAGGGATCCACTCCGCCCGCTGCGAAGCCATGGCTGGTGAAGGTCACCGAGGTGGTCGCCGTGTAGCTCAGGTGAATCAGCGCCAGGTTGTTGGCGATGTCACCGTCGTTTCCGGATAATGGTGCGGGAGCCGTGGTGGGACTCGACCACTGGCCACTACCAATCAACGCCGCATCGGCGTTGTCGTTCAAGTAGCCCTTGTAGCTGACGGAACCAGCCGAACAAATAGACGCTAGCATCAATCCCGCAAATATACGAAATAGTACACGATGGCAGTGGGTCACCACAGTAGACTAGACGAAACTACGATCATTGGCAAGAGATAATTGAAGTAACTGGTACGAAATAGTAAAAAAACGGAAGCGCTCTAGTTCTACGCGCAGCTGTTATCTCCACTGCGAAGACTGGCCGGGATTTCGTTCAGAATCAACGACCTGCCCTCGCGGCGCTAGAATAGCCGCTCACTGCGCTGCCAATTTGGTCGCAGGTCGCGCGCGCAAGGACTGGTGTTGCGGCGCTTGTGCGGTCATGTGGCAGTTCCCTTGAGGAGGCGGCTCAAAGTGCGCTACCTATGCGCGACAGCAACGCGGCCGACTGGCTTGACTCTCCTGTATCTCCAGTGGTTTCAATCGCCTGAGACGTGGATCTCCTGCTCGCACAAGCCCACTTCGCTCCCCAGCAATCAACCGAGGATAGGTACTTCATGGGCACTCCGCGTTGGGGGGTCTGCTTGGGCACCTCACTAGCAGACTATTTAGTGAAGTATAATATTAGTGAATACTGCATTACTGAGCAGGATGGAACTACAGGACTTGACATGTCGTTAAAGTCCGCGCTTCGTGTCGGGGAAGTGCTACGCCGTGTCCCACAACCTCACATCGCGTTTCGGCAATACTGCCGAATTCTTCAACAAATTGAGCAACCAGTCTCTGCCTCTACCTTAATATTTGCCGTCGCAAGCCAATATTAGTTGACAGTTCTGGACAAGGTATGGCAAAGTTGAACCCCATGAAACAGTTTCTCAAGTTCACCCTCTATGCTCTGATCTTGGGCGTGGTGATCGTTCCATCCGCGCTGGCCCAGAGGGCCGCGCTTGTGCAGGATCGAGACCAGGCTGGCCGCAACTACTACACCGCCTCCGCCAGTTGTAGCCAGACGACCTTCGGTTACTGCTCGGTTGTCTTCCCGACGCCGCCCGCCGGCAAGCGTCTGATCGTCACGCACGTCAGCATGCTCGACCTCATGCCCGCGGCGAACACGATTACCAGCATTGACCTCCGCTACCAAAACGGCTCTATCCTGGCCTTCCTCAATTGCCAACTCAACCCAGGAACCAGCCCGACTTTCAATTACGCTGTCAACGACTCCGTTTTCGCCAAGTTCGACAATGGCGAGGTGCCTCAGTTGCTCACATTCATCAACAACAACAATAACTTCCAGATGGTGGGCATCATCAGCGGCTACATGATCGACATCCCCTAAGTAGATCTCTTGGTAGCCGTCAGAAAATAGCTTTCTGCCTGGGAGCCGGACGCCTACGCGGCTAGTCGACCGGCCCCGAGGCTCGCCCTTGGCCGTCCCTTCTAACTCGTCTCCAGCCGGGACGCGCAGGCACAATCGAGGGGAGCACATGGCCAGTGGAGTTGAAGGGCGCGTCAATGCAGCTGCGCCTGCGGTGGTGGGCACTTTAGTTGGCGTCGACCAAGTTGGGACCTCCGTGACAATCGCGGAGGTCACGAATAGCAGCGGATTACCTCGACGGCGCTTGGCCACGGGACAAGCGGTGCTGGGGGTTGCCGCTCCTGGACGGCCAATTCACTGCTGGGATTCAGCCAGACCGGCAACGCATTGACAATCCAGTTGTTCACCAACGGCAGTGGCAACCACATTGCATCGCTCCAGCAGATCACTTACCCGCTGGAACCGGCGCAGTGAACGAACACTCCCGGATCGTCTAGACAAAGGGCAGGGCTCCACCGAACCGCGCGGGCCGCTCTCTATCGGACCGGCCTACAACGCGGATCCCGCCCCCGGCTTGCACCGGTCAGCGTGGGATGCTGCGCACCCAATCCGGCTTAGTCGCTGCGCCCATCGGCTCACCCTTTGGGTCCGGCCCCCGGTTGCCTGAATTCCCCATGCGTAGATTGTACTTAAGGTGCCGTCCGCACCCCAGACAGACGATGTAAGCTCCCTCGTTCCCGATCTGCTTCGCGCGCAGGGCTGGGTCGGGCCGGAAGGTCATCGGCATGGTCGTCTTGCGGTGCCTGCAGCCGAAGATCCGGTCCGCTAGTCTCAACAAGTACATACGCGCGGTATGCGCCAGAACGCTCAATTGAGGCATCGGTGAATCCTCCGGGGGCCGACTCGGCCGCCATCGCTACTTTTCATCAGTCGCCCCATGCGCGCCCCGTTCGGGTTGACTCGAGAGGATGGGCGGTGGCCGAACCATCGCTCCCAACACCTGTCATACAAGGGCGCCAAAAATGACTCAGTTCATCCCGCGGCCATCAGGGTTAGGAATGCGCGTCAATTCTCAATTCCGAGTTTCGCCTCACGCCGGAGGTCGGCATTCGATCCGAGCATCGGCTGGAAGAGCGTGCGCCCCCCGCGCTGCCGCGCCAGTTTCAATGTGTGCACGTTCGTGCCCAACCGTCCAATGAGACGGCCTCAGACGGATTTCTCACGAGCACCGCGAGCCTGCGTTTGGTGGCCGTCCTGGCACCATTCAATGTGGCCGGGTCAAACCGATCTGGCGCAGACGGCAGGAACCGCTGGTCATCAAATGCTAGCGGTGGCCGTGGCGCAGTCCGGCGCCCCAAATTCGGCTCTGCCCGCGAAGCTCCACTCATCCGAGGCCGACGACCCGAGCGAGCGACCGGACTCGGGCGAATGATAGGACCAGCGATGGACCCGGAATCTGCGTGCGATCGCGTAACTCTTACCAATTCCGCACGGAAAGAATTGCCGGTTACCGGCACCCCTTCTCAGTCCAATCGGCCAGCGGCCAGCCATCGCAGACGCCGCTTATCGCTATGGGGCCAATGGTCAGGTCCCTCAACCCTAGCGTGCGGCCTCCGAAATGGACGGCGCCAGACCGCTGCCTCCAGAATGTCGGCCCGCCGGCGACGCCTATCGATTGTCGCGCTGCGAGCAAGCCGAGTGCATTGCGGCAGGAGACGGACGAGCGCGGATTGCCCCATCAAACCAATCCAATGACGTACGACTCGACCAAAGCGAACACCTCAACTCCGCGCCTGCGGGCGATTCTCCAGTTCAGCATCGCGACTGGCCGGGCAGACGAATGCGACGAGCGGCCGAAGGTCCTCCGTAGCTGCGAATACTCGATCGCAGAAATGGAGAAGCCGGTTTCCACAGCAATCCAACGATATTCGCTTTAGATTGAAGCGCGAACTGATTAAGGAGGCTGCAAGAAATCTGTGGAGGAGACACAAGTCTGGCAGCCCTCAAAGTGACAGTGTGCGTGCTGTCACCTAGACGTGCGGATGATTCAATCAGGCACCCAGTGACCTTATCAAGCCACCCGCACGAACCCGAGTCAGAGACGCCCTCAGCCCGACAGCGTTGATTCACTAGTACGCTTAGATGGCATCTTTGCTAACTGTGCAAACAATCGTACTATGTAATCTACGTCTAGTGTACCCTGCACCTTGTCGAGCAATTGAAAGGGAAAAACCTATTCTTATGGAATTGCTGTAAGGGATTGACGAAGTTCCATGTTCGTCGTGTGGTAGTCTCAGCCTACTGCACGCTCCGGCTTCGAGCTCGCACGCGATTCCCGAACGTGCAGGTGCCCCATGCGAAGGCACCTTTCTGAAGTCCATGTCTGCAGTCCATGGAGCCTTGAGGCCTTGCAGCCTGCCTTAGCCCCGTCATGGGTGGAAACTCCTCGTCTTGGCGACACGAGACCGCGTGGCCGTCGGGACTTCCATCGCGGACGAACGGGACGATCCCCGATTGGGCTCGTTTGATGGCCGGAGGTTGACGTCCTCGATTCGATTAGATTCGGCTTTAGAGCCTTGTGCGGAAGTGCGGGCGCGGATACAGTTTAATCTGGGATGATCCGTTGATCCAAGCAGTCGAGGCGCTTGCAGGCGATATACTCCTGCAGTCTGCGTGATTCCGCCTAGGCGACGGTCGTCCGTGGCAGAGTAATGAACAGGAAATGTCGTTAGTTGGTGATCGATGCACAAGACGAGTGTTGAGATAATCGATGACCACGCCGTTGTCCGGGCCGGCGTGCGCATGCTGATCGATTATCAAATCGATATGCAGGTGGTCGCTGAGGCATCCAATGCGTTCGACGGCATCAACTTGGCCCACGAACTTGCCCCCGAGGTCGTTCTACTAGATATCGGTTTGCCCCGATGTTCCGGACTCGATGCGATCGCCCCGCTTTTGCAGGCTTCCCCCAAGTCCCGGGTTTTGATGCTGACGACGCACAACAGCCAAGCCTACCTCCGACTGGCCATCAGCGAGGGTGCTGCCGGATTTCTGGTCAAGAACGCTGAACCAACGGAACTGACCACTGCGATTCGCACAGTTGCGTCCGGCAGATCTTACATCAGTGTCCAACTTTCCGGCAAAGATGCTTTAAAGCCAGTTTTGAAGGAAACTGCGGCCTTCGTGAACCCGCCTCTGGATGTTCTAAGCACCCGGGAAAAGCGGGTACTCACCCTGGTCGCTTCCGGCTACACCAATCAGGAAGTTGCTCAGGAACTAGGCCTAGGCGTGAAGAGCATTGAGACCTATCGTTTCCGGCTCAACGAAAAACTGGGGTTCACCAAAAAGACAGAATTGGTACGTTTTGCGCTTGAGTCCGGGTTACTCACTCCAGATCTCGTTGACTAGATTGCTCGATCTTCCCGGCGGGCCGATGACGATCGCGATATCGCACGTACAACGCCACATTCGCTGGCCCGCTGGCCGACCGGCAGGCAGGACTTCCGTTGCTCTCCTCTCGAGCGAATCGAAGGAGACTCAGACTCGCAAGCCAGGCTCGCTTGCCGCCAGTGCAGTAAAGCGTTCGTCCGCCAGGTCGTCCTCAAGTTCCCCATTTCGATGCATTCCCGGTTCTCGTTGGAATGGACCTACGCCGATTGCAGGCGTTAGGAATAGGATCTTCTTATGAAAAGCCTCCTGCCTGACGCCGACTCGTTCTTCGCTCTCGTTCTCGCCGACGCGGAGTCGAAGCGACCGGAATTGTTGTCCTTCCTGACAACCAGGGGGTGTGCCGTAAGGGTCGTAATGACCCCTGCGATGGCACTGCGGACCATTGACGCGCACCGTCCTGACCTGATCTTCATCTCGGTCGGTGCGTCGGTTGAGAGGGGTTTGCAGTCATGCTACTTGATTCTTTCTAAGGCTACCAATCAGGGAATTCCAGTACTAATTGTTGGAGGGTCGCCAAGCCTCGCGGACAAGTCGGCGGCTTTTACCGCAGGTGCGGCAGAGTGGATTTCCTCGCCAAGTGCACCGGAGGAAGTTTTGGCCCGCCTCTCCAGTTGGCTAGAAATCATCACTCGGAGACTGGATTCGACAAAAACGCTGGAAAAACTGACTCGACTCGATCGGCAACGTCAGAACCTCTTCCACATCTTGAACCACGAAATGAGTTCGCCTCTGAACGTGGTCGGGGGATATCTAGACCTGCTCGCGTCCTATGAAGCGGAGAGACTCTCCTCGAATAGCCTGGCGTTCATCGCCGCGGCCAGAACGGCCATTGATGACGTTGTAAGGATGGTGAGGACAATCTCCGATGTCCACAAACTGGAGTCTGGCGATAAGCGTCTTGAGATAAGTTCGGTCAATCTGTGGTCGCTGGCGCGAAATGCGGTAGAAGCCCTGCATTCCGGCGATGATACTCATACTATTATTCTTGACTCGTCCGATAAAGATTTTTCTATTCTTGGCGACGCCGTTCTTATCTCGCGCGTAATTGGGAACTTGATCGAGAACGCCTATCAATTCACATCAAGCAATGGAGTGATTAAGATCAACATCGCGTTCGAAGGAGAATATGCCAAGGTAACTGTCCAGGACAACGGGTCTGGAATTGAACCGGCGAGACTTAAGAACGCTTTTGAGTTGTTTGGACTTGTTGACGAGATCAACAGGAAGCCCGGCACGGGAGTTGGTTTAGCCTTCTGCAAACGCGTGGTTGAGTTGCATGGGGGTAAGATCGGCGTCAAGAGTGAGGTGGGTCTGGGGAGTTCATTTTGGTTCACATTGCCACTTTCTCAGCCACGCGCGACGAGCAGACCACGCCGGCGCTCAGCTCGGGTCAGGCGCGCAACGGACTAAGTCGCCGCTCAGTAGCCGGAATCGCACCCGCGCTTCGAGGCCGGATTCTTGATCGTCCGTAACATCATGATTCCGGCTTCGCGAGACTCACGGAACACGCGACTTGTGGCAATCACGGGCTGCTTCTGATGGATTCGAGCGCGGCAGTCGGCAGCCTTCCAGGGGAGGCCCGGCAGCGGACAGTTCGGCGGGTTTCGCAGTTTGTGTTTTCAGCACCCGTTACAATGGGGTGTAGAGATCTCTCCTACCTACGGACCCTTGTGAAAATTGGATTTGTCAGTTTAGGCTGCCCCAAGAATCTGGTGGACAGCGAAGTGATGATGGGGCAGTTGACCGCCCGCGGCCACCAGCTTACCGCGTCGCCCGAGGACGCCGACGTACTCGTGGTGAACACCTGCAGCTTCATTGACCCAGCCAAGCAGGAGTCCGTCGATACGATTCTCGAGATGGCCGAATACAAGAAAACTGGCCGTGCACAACGCCTGGTTGTCGCCGGGTGCCTGGTGGAGCGTTTTAGAGACGACATCAGGGTGAATCTGCCTGAAGTCGATGCTGTGCTCGGCACCAACGAACTCGATTCCATCGTGGAGCTTTGCGAAGGCCTGACCCCCAAAGCGGACGTGGCGGAACCGTATCTCTATCACGACGCCACGCCGCGCGTGCTGGCGACGCCGCGCCACTTTGCCTACGTGAAAATCAACGAGGGCTGCGATCATCCTTGTTCGTTCTGCGTGATCCCGCAATACCGGGGCGGTTTTCGCAGCCGCCGTTTCGAGAGCGTGCTGATTGAAGCTCGCAGGTTGTTCGAGCAAGGTGTCCGCGAAATCAATCTGATCGGCCAGGACACGACGGCATACGGGGACGACCTGTGCCTGAAGGACGGGCTCGCATCCCTGCTGGAGCGTCTGGCTCAAATTGAAACCCCGCAACCAGTCTGGGTGCGATTCTTGTATTGCTATCCGAACCGCATCACGCAGCGACTGCTCGACGTGATTGCCGAGTACCCATCTCTGGTGAAGTACATTGATATGCCGCTGCAGCACGCCTCGGCCAGCGTCCTCAAGCGTATGAAACGCGGCAGCTCCGGCGATATCTTCCTCAAATTGCTAGAGAAAATCCGCAAGACCATTCCAGGCGTAACGATCAGAACGTCAATGATCGTCGGCTTCCCCGGCGAGACGGACCGTGACTTCCACGAGTTGTGCCAGTTCACGGAAGCCGCGCAACTCGACCGGCTGGGCGTCTTCAGCTTCTCGGACGAAGAAACCGCCGCCAGCTACGCGCTTGGCGGCAAGGTGAGTGCGCGCACGAGTTACAATCGCAAACGCCACCTGATGGCCGTACAACGCAAGATTTCCCGCAAGCTGAATCGGCGTTGGGTAGGCCAGGATATCCCGGTAATGGTCGAAGGCCCCTCTGCAGAGAGCGAGTTGCTGTGGGAGGCTCGCAGCACTGGGCAGGCACCCGGGATTGACGGCGTCTGCTACATCTCGGACCCCGGCCCCTCACCCCTCGCGCAGGGTCAGATGCGCGTAATGCGGATCACCAAGGCACATGACTACGACCTCGTAGGCGATCTGGTTGATGAAGTGATCGAGCGACCCATAGAGCCCGCAAACCCGTTCCGCGTCCTCCCTGGCGGTTTGGTCTCGGGTCATGCTGCCGCCGGGCTTCCGCACCGGTGAAGCAAACTGCCGATTCAGACTCGAGCTTGGAGCCAAGCCATCTTTGAAGCCGTAAAGAACGGGTGTCACCGCTGGCAATACCCCGCATCCTAGTAAGTGAAGGACAAGCTATGGAACTCACGGTGACCTATCTTGGTGGCGTCCAGTTTGAAGCTGAGGCTCGGGGGCACAGAATCTACGCTGATCAGCCGGTATCGAACCAGGGCTACGACGAGGGCATGACCCCGCCGGAATTACTGCTCGCCTCGGTCGGCACTTGCGCGGGATACTATGCGGCCGAGTACTTGAACCGGATGAAGCTGCCAACTTCCGGTCTACGCGTTAGGGTGACTGCGGAAAAGGCAACTGGTCCTGCACGGCTTGCGAAGTTCATCGTTGTTGTGGAGACGCCTGGGGTGGAGGATCCAGAGCATGTGGAGGGCGTAAGGAAAGCAGTAGGCAAGTGTCTTGTAAAGAATACTTTAGCCATGCCACCGGAATTCGTCGTTGAAGTTGAGTCGTTAGTGGCAACCCGGGCTTGATAGGGTCCCCTGCATATCTCGGCGTCTAAGATGCCGGGCCGCAAAGCCGATACCATGGTGGGGTGGATGCATCGTTGAATTCTGAAGTGGAATGGGCGAAACGCCTGCTGGAAGGCGACGCTTCTGCCTTCACTCCCTTCGTGGAGAGTTTTCAATCGAAGATATTCCAGTACACGTGGATGATGTGCGGGCAGCGCGAGGATGCCGAAGAGGTAGCGCAGGACACGCTGCTAAAGGTCTTTGAGAGTTTCGATCAACTGCGCGAGCCGGAGCATGTGAAGGCGTGGGTATTCCGGATCGCGAGGAATTACTGCCTGATGAAGCGGCGGCGTAGCGTTTTCGCGCCGGAACGGGAACTGTCGTTGGACGAACTCCGGCCTGGAGCGGACTCGCCAGGACTTGCCGCGTCCGAGCGGGTACCCGACAAACGGGAACAGCCCGAGCAGCGGTTGTTGCGCGCGGAATTGAACCAGGAGTTGGAGACGGCACTGCAGGAACTGCCGGCGAATTACCGATCTGTGCTTTTGCTGCGCGACGTAGAAGGACTCTCCACCGCAGAGGCAGCTGAAGTGCTCGAACTGAGCGAGGACGTCACCAAACAGCGGCTTCACCGAGGCCGCCTGGCACTAAGAAAGCGATTGGCGGGCTACCTTACCCCCGCCGGAAAGGTCTCCGAATGAGCTCAGCTGGACATGGGCCGGGCCGACAGGGTGCGCTTCCTCCGGAAGACTGCCTTGAAGTGTTCGAAAGGCTCTCGGAGTACCTGGACGGTGAGCTCTCCCCTGGGGATTGCGCGGAGATCGAAGAGCACATCCAAGACTGCGAACCGTGCGTCGCATTTGTCGAGTCGCTGAAAACGAGCATTCGAGCCTCAAGAGAACTGCGGCCTCAATCGGCGCCTCCAGCGCTTCCCGAAGAGACGAAGGATAGACTGAAAGCCGCCTGGAAGACGGCACTGCAACGCCGAACCGGGTGAGAGATGCGGCTCAGAATTCAGATCAGTCTGGCACCTGCCATTCACCCAAAGTCATCAACTCGTTAGCAGGTTGGCGCCAAGGTGGTTCGCCTGGCGCGCACCTCTGGACGGTTGACTTTAGTTCGCGGCAGAGAAAATGACAAAGAGCGATCCAGCGTATTGCATGGACCGCTCTTCGTCGTTCGGCACAACCGACTGCGACTCCCCGCATTCCTAGCGGGTGCGGAGAAGGTCTTACTTGCCCGCCTTAAGGTAGGCCAGTAGGTCCTCCATTTCACCATCTTTGATGGCTGGCCATGTCTGTTTGGACGACTCCATTTTCTGGATCATGCCTGGAGCATGCCGTGTGAGTGAGCCGATCAGGGAATAGGCGTCGGGAATTTGACCTGCAATCTTAGGACCCGGGCCGTTGGTGTGGCACCCAGCACAGGCTTTGGCAGCGAAAACTTTGCCGCCGCGAGCCGCGTCACCGGATTCCGCTGCGAACTGGAGCGACCAGACGTAGCCGACCAGTCGTTTCATTTCCTCCGGGCGAAGCTCGCCGGATTGCTTCATCATGCCAGAGTGATTCCACATTGAGGCGGAGAAGTCGCTGACCGTGCGGAAGGCCACGCGTTTGGCGAGACTGCGGGCCCCTTTGTGGCAGTCGGCACAACCCTTGACCTGGAAGAGCATCTCGCCCGTTTCCGCCGAGGCAGGCTGGAATACGGGTTTGTTCGCTTTGGCCTGCGGCAGTGCTCGAAGGTAAACCAGCATGTCGTTCATCTCAGCCGCCGTCAGTGTGGGCGTCTTCACGCCCTTGGCCTGCATTTCCGCGCGCATGGCGGGACCGTGGTTCCACATTTGGCGGCTCAACTCGATAGGATCCGCGAGCGCGTCCCACTGAAATCCCCGTTTGCCCGCTGCGCCATCAAGCGAGTGGCAGTCCGAACAGCGTTTGGCAGTAAACAATTGCTTGCCGCGAGCCGCGTCGCCGGGAGGATCCATGTAGCGCGCGGCGTAAAAGTACGCAAACATATCCGCACTGTCCTGAGCAGACAGGTCCACCTTGGCTGAGGACTTGGCCAGGGCGCCCCACATGCGCGGAGCGTGATTCCAGAGCATGGCTGCCAGCGACGCCGGGGTGAAGCCGGATCCGCCGCGCTTGCCAAGATCGGGGGCCAGTTTGGCGCCCTGTCCGGCTACGCTGTGGCAGGTGACGCAGTTCTTCGATTGAAAAAGAGCGGCGCCGCGCGCGGCGTCGCCGTTCAAAGACGGCGAGGCCGCCGCAAGTGCGGCGGCCGTCGCAAATCCGACAAGAGTTCTGAGCAACATGACGTTTATACCTTACATCAGGAAACGCACGCCGGTCATCAGCGTGTGCGCGCGGAAGCCCTCGTAATAGTAGAGTGGCTGGTGCAGCGCGTACCACTGCCACTCCGCATAAAGTTGAACGTGCCTATGGAGGGGCAGCAGCAGTTTGCCTTGTGGTTGATAATACCTCGATGGCCGACTGCCTTCCGTGGTTACCAGGGAACCACCGAAGCTCAGCTTCGGCTTTAGCAGGCCCTTGCCGGGCAGGGCCAGTTCGGCCATCAAAGACGCGGAATGGGCGTTGTCCTGATAAAGCGACCGGTTCGAATCGCTGAAGGGGAAGATGATCAGGTAGTTGATATCGGACTTGATGTCGGAGTGCGTGTAGTCGGCGATCAGGCTAATCTTGTGGCTGGCCGGGAGCCATTGCAGGCTCGCCGATTCGACCGCAGAAGTGTATTTCGCGTAAAGCCCGACGTCCGGGTTGCGATTGTCCAGGAAATTCACGCCAGCCGTGAAGAACAGGTTCTTGGGCAGCGTAAAGCGCGACTGCGCGCGGAATTTCAGGTAGTTTTGCAGGCCCGTGCGATAGAACGTCTTCACGCCGTCCGATTTCTCAAAGTCGGCGTTAACGACCGCAATCTGGGAGATTCGGAACTGCGCTCCGGCCAGGCCCACATGCCGAATCAACTGGCCGCTCTCGTCCGGGCTGGTCGTGCTGACGATACCGGAAGGCACATCGGCGGAACCCCATTCGTAGCGGTAGCCGCCGCGCACCATGAGTTGCTTGTTCACGTCCACCAACAATTCGGTTTGCGAGCGACGCTGCTGCACTGCGAGGCGGCCGGTGTAGGGGCTATTCACACTCGCGTCGAGTCCCGAGGACAGGTAGAACAGTTGGCTGAGCGTGGAAGAACTGTCGTTGTGGAACGAATCCAATTCGACGGACTGGCGGAGGCGGAGACGGTCCTTCAAACGCAATTCCATGGACACCGAACCCGAGGTTCGAGGCATCGCCGCGCTTCCGTACATCTGATCGAAAGCCGTTGAGTAGAACGCGAGATTCGGCGTATACGAGGGGATATTACCTTGTGCCAGTTGGTTGAGCGTTGAGGAGGTATTGGAATCGGAGTGGTAGAACTGCCCGTAGAAATCGACCCACGATGCCGGGCTAAACGTGCCGTATCCCTTGGTGAAGTTGCCTTCGCCACGGATGTAGTAGGCTTGCCAGCCATTCGTAAGGTTCAGTGTTTGCCCAATGTACGGCGCGGTCCGGTCACCGAGACCGGGCCCATTCGAATAAAGGCCCTGGTCGTCCTTGAACTGGACGGAACCCTGTTCAAATGTGACATGCAGCTTAGACAGTTGGACGCGAACGCCACCCCGGAAGGTGTTCTGACCCCAATGGATGTTGTTCACGACTGGATAGTTGTTGTAGCTGCTGTCTACCAGCGTCGAAATGCCGGTCCCACCATCGGTATTGCGCGAATATGCGATGTACGGCTGGATCCAGTAGCCCGGCAGGAGCAGCAGTTCGTTTTCGAAGTCTCGAGTCTTGGTGTCGTAGGCACGCTGGTTCATGAACACGCCGGTCGTCAACAGGGTCGTATCGGCGAATGAAGGCAGGTAGTTAAAATACGAGACATTCGAATAGCTGCTCGTCAGCCGGTAGATGCGGTTTCGCTGCATGTCGAGCCGCATCGAGTTGTATGGATCGCCCCAACTGTGAGCCTGCAGCAGGATGCTGTCCGCAACATTGTTGTCGTGCGGCCCCGGAACCAGTCTCAGGTCCACGCCTACAACGCGCGGCCCGGACTCCAGGTTGACGATGCTGCGATACGTGTTCATGTCGCCGCCGACCTTTGAGACCCAACGTGCTCCGAGGTCGATGGAGCCTTCGAGCAACTGCTCCTTCTGGGGCGTGGCTGCGTCAGCAGCCGCAGGGGCCGCCTCCGCCTTCTTCTCTTCAGGCTTTTGCGTCTCGGCCGCTGGGGTCTGGTTGGCGCTCGTATCTTTCGCCGCATCCTGGGCGGCGGCGAATGCAAAGACCCCGGTGAGCATCCACAAAAGGGCTATTCTCTTCATCGCAGCAACCCCTTACCGGCGTTGGAGCCGTGAATCTTCTGATGGCAGGTGGTGCAGTTGCGGAAGCGCGGCGCGAGCATGTTGTGGAACGCCGGCGGCACTCCGCCGAGGCTTCCGCCCGGCGACGGCGACTGCAGGTTGGAATGGCACTCCATGCATAGGAGCGAAATGTCCTGGCGGATTAGCATGCGCGGATTCACCGAGCCATGCGGCTCGTGGCAGGTGTTGCACCCGTCGGTACGAACCGGAGCATGCTCGAAAACGAACGGTCCGCGCTTGTCACCATGACAGTTGACGCATGCGGGCTCCGAACCCGTGCTGGCCTGCCGGAGATTGCGACTCATGAAACTGGAATGTGGATTATGACAGGACGTGCAGGCCATGGCGCCTTCGGGCACCTTGTGATGATGCGGCTTCATAAACGCGGCGGCCGCCGCCGTATGGCAACTGCCGCAAAGCTGATTGATCCCGGCGTTGCGCTTAAGCCGGACGAAGGAACTCTCCGCGCCAGTCTTGTGCATGTCGTGGCATGACGTGCAGGCGATCGCGTTGCGCGAATGCCCGCCCTGGATCCGGCCGACTTGAGTGGACTGGTTGCGGTGGCAGGCGAGGCAGATCGCGTCGGTCTTACCCGGCGTCTGCTTCGCAGGGTTCACGATATCTTCCGCCGATGCAGATTCGGCGTGCTTGGAGCCCATGCCGTGACAGGCTTCGCAGGCTTTGCCTTCCCAATGCTTGTTCTTTTCGAGGTTGAAATGGGGGTTCTTGGCAAAGGCCTTGCTGATGTCCTCGTGACACCCCGCGCAGGCCTCCGAGCCGGCGTATTCCGCCTTCGCGGGCGGCGCCTGCTTGGCTGCTGCCTCCTTCGGGTCCTGCCTGGCCGGGCCGGCGGCTTGCACAGTGAAGGCGAGCGCACAGACGGCCAGCGGGATGATGAGATTTCGGAATCGGGTCATGGAAACTCCCTGAAACTCGGATCCACAAAAAGGCCGGGCCGCCTAGGCAACCCGGCCCTCTCTTCCGTTGACTTAGTTGGACGCGTGCACCTTAGCCACGGAGTAGTCCCCATCGGGGCCGTGGCAAACGAAGCAGCTCTCACCCAGCGTAGTCGTGTTCACCAACGCATGGGAAGCCGCATCGATGGACGCGTGGCAGCCCAGGCAGGCGCCGGTAGTGGGATGAACCGGGTTGATGTAACCACGGGTGTCGTTGATCATGGCGGTGGCCCCGATCGGCAACACGTAGGTACCCGGCAGGTGGCACTGTTCGCAATCGTTCAAAACGCCGGGGTAGCCGACGTCGTTGAAGTTGTTCTTAGAGCCGCCGAAGCCATAGATCGTGAAGTCGCGGCTCTGGTTCGGGCCGGAGTGAATCCGGTGAATCATCAGCGCGAGATCGATGCTCTCGGGCGGGTTCGCCGAGCCGTCGGCCGGGCGGCGCGCTGCGTCGTTCTCGACCGGGTTGTGGCACAGCACGCACTGCTCGATCTGGTTGCGATTCTCGCCGTGCAGAGAAAGGTTCCAGTGGCAGCTATCGCACTTGGAGAGTGCAACAACGGCGCGGCGTGGCGCAACTTCGCTGCCGTCCACCGAGAAGTTGTAGACGACATTCTTCATGCCGTATTCGATGGTCCGGGCCTTGGTGGTGCCGGCCAACACCGTATCGTTCCTGCGGCCTTCCATACCGATGCTATAGGTACCCTTTGCATTGGCTGGAATTGGCGTGGTGAAAGTGTAGGTGTACGTATCACCGTTCAGGACCGAGGTTTTGCTGGCGTCTTCACTGATGTACCCGTGGGCATTGATGCCGGTGTAGTCAGTGGTCGGGCCAGCGAGCACGAGTGCGAGGCGGTGCACCGGCTTCGAGAAGGTGGCCAGCGGGATCGTGACACCCTTGCTGTCCTGCACTTGGAACGCCACGACCGGCTTCTGGCCCGGGTTGGTGTTCGTGACGGACAGGATCTTGCCTTGGATGCCCGGCAGAAGGCTGGACTGATTCCCGTTCACGTGCGCGCCGAGGATGGAGGCGTCGAAGTCCACTTCGCCTTGCGGGATGTGGCAATTCGCGCACTGATTGTCATTCGCAGCGGGTCCACCGAGGTGGTTGACACCGGACACGAAGTTCACGTTGTCATGGCAGGAGCCGCAGGCGGCTGCTGTCGGGTGGGTGGTAAAGGCCGAAGCCTGCTTGGCGTCGGCGGCGTGGCAAGCCTGGCAGGTGTTGGGGTTGGCCGGGAAGGCGATATCGGAATAGTCGTTGCTCCCGTGCGAGCCGTTGATCTGATAAGGTGTTCCCGCTTTCACGCTGGGCAGATTCTCGCCCATGTGAATCTTGTGGAACATCACTTTCATGTCGATCGAATTACCCGTCTGCGGGTTCACGAAGCCGGGGACGTGGCACAGGATGCAAATTTCCATCGTGCGGCGCGATCCGCCGTGGAATGCAATCTGGCTGTGGCACTTGTTGCAGGTGGCCGTGGTCACGACTTGCCGCACGTCAGGCGTACCGCCGCCCAGTTTGAAACTGGACGTCGCGTTCGCGTAATTCGTGCCAAGGTCGAACTCGGTCAAATTGCGTGACGCGGTCATGCCGACCGTAAGCGTCGAACCCTGCGGAACCGAGTTCGGCACGGCGGTCTTGAACGTATACGCATAAGTGCCGTCGGAATTGGTCACCAGCGTTCCGCCGGAATCGGTTCCCGGCGCACTGACAGTAACCCCGGGGACCGTCGTGTTCTTCGTGGTTGTGATGTTCACATACTGGCCTCCCGGCGAGGCAGCCGGGATGTACGAAAGTATGTACCGGACGGAAATCGCCCCGGGTGTCTGCACGCCCGTCAAGTCCAGAAGGGCGCCCTTCGGATCCACGAGTTTGTAGTTCACGGTCAGCGGGTTGCCAGTCGTGAACTGGATGTTAGTAATTTGAATTGCCACTCCAGGACGCACGAAATTGAGTGCGGCCGGATTGGCAAACGACGCCTTTTCACGAGTCGAAAACGGGGATTTGGTCGAGCTTAGCAGAGCAACGCTCCCTGCCATCAGCATCGCTACCAGAATGAACCCCATAGAAGCACGTGAGCGAGAACGCATTTGCATGAAAGCTCTCCTTCTCAACCCCAACAGAGGGATAACGCACGGACTCCCCGTCGGCTAACAGTCGGCGGAAAAATCGCAAAAAAGGCAGTGCATCTTCCACTCCAAACCGACGGACAGGGTATGGAATAATTCTACAGTGCATACTTTCAATAAGTTACAGCAATTAAGATTAACAGATCTCAATCATACTCTCACAAAAGCAAGGCACCAGGGTCTGCACTGGGTGAAAGCCCACAGTCTGCGCATTGCCAGATGTGAGAAATGACGCGATTTCGTTGCACTCAATCTGCACGAATGTCATCTTCCAAGGCAAATCCTGCGCTGAAGGCGGTCCTTGGACCCTGCGCTTGGCGTTTTGAGCGGTTGTGCCGTTTCGGGGGATGTCCGTCGCCTGTTCCTCGCCCTGTCACTGCGTGCTTTCGCGCAGGTGGGTTGAGTGTTAGCCCAACGGGCTAAGGCCATCCCAAAACGGATAAGTAGCTCCTCGGGTAGTCGGTTCCCATTACCAGCGGACAGCCGTTCCGGGTTGCAGTTCCCAGACGTGCACCCCGTCCGCCTTTACCAGGTCAGCTAGTTCGGCCGGGGTGCCTGTCAGAATCGGGAAAGTGCCAAAGTGCACCGGGATGACCGTCTTGGCGCCGATCAGGCGGGCGGCAAGCGCGGCTTGCCGCGGGTCCATCGTGTAGTGATCGCCGATCGGTAGAAATGCAAGGTCCGGAGCGTAGAGTTCGCGGTACAACGCCATGTCGGAGAAGACCGACGTATCACCCGCGAAATAGGCCTTGCTCCCGTCGGCGAAGTGCAGAATGAACCCCGCTGCCTCACCGCCGTAGAGCATTGAAGTGCCGTCCTGAATTCCGCTGGAATGCAGCGCGTGGGTCATCGTGACCTTGAGCGATCCGGCCGTCTGGCTCCCGCCTTTATTCATCCCGCCGGTGTTCTGCACCCCCTTGGTTTCCAGCCAGGCGCAGATCTCGAAATTCGCGATCACTTTGGGCTTGAACTTCTTCGCCAGTTGCACCGCATCGGCCACGTGGTCGAAGTGCCCGTGGGTGATCAGCATCGTGTCGATATGGTCGATCTTGAACCCTTGCGGAGACTTCGGGTTGCCGTTGATCCAGGGGTCGATCAGTACGATCTCCCCGCTTTCCAGCTTCAATTGAAACGTGCCGTGCCCCAGCCAGATGATTTCGATCATGACTCAATCCTCATCCACCAGAATGTCTCAAATCGCAGCCAGTCGTGGCTGATGGGTGCCGCCGGCTCGGGTCTCCGTTTGGTCGCAACGCTCGGAGAAACTCCCCGCCGGCGCAAGCCTGTATCCTGAAGGGACATGAAGCGGTTGCTCTGTTGCACCTACCTGTCCGCGTTTTTCGCGGTCGCCCCATTCGCATTCGCCGCTTCCAAGCGCGAGGTCGCGATTACCGTAGACGACTTGCCGTTCGCGCAATCAGGACCGCGGGCCTGCGGCTTCGGAGGCCTGCAGATCCAAACCCTGCACCTGCTCGAGCAGTTCCTTCGGCAGAAGGCGCCCATCACTGCTTTCGTGGTAGCGGGGAACTGCCCGGATCTGACCGACGACGACCGCCGCACGGTGCTAAAACTCTGGCAGGATGCGGGTGCGGAACTGGGCAGTCACACCTATTCGCACCTCGACTTGAGCAAGGAGGATCCGTCGGTCTTCGAGGCGGATATTGTCAAAGCTGACGGGGCGCTGCGCCCAGTGCTGGGCGGCCGTCCTCTGCGTTATTTCCGCTACCCGATGCTGCACCTGGGGCCAACGCCCGAAATCAAAGCGCGCGTCGCCAGGTTCATCGCGAGCCGCGGCTACACCAACGCTCCAGTGACGTTCGATAACTCGGATTGGATGTTCGCGAACGTGTACGCCTCAGCCTTGGCTACGGGCAACATGGAACTTATGGCGCATGTAAAGGACGAATACGTGCACTATATGGAGACGGTCGTCGACTTCTTCGAGCAGCGCACGCTGGAAGTGGTGGGGCACGAGATCCCGCAGATTCTGCTCATGCACGCCAACCGCTTGAACGCCGACCTCGCAACGGACCTGCTGACCATGCTGAAGCGCCGCGGCTACCGCTTCACCACGCTGGAGCAGGCCCTCAAGGACCCCGTCTACCAGTCGCCCGAGAACTACGTGGGCACCAACGGCATCTCCTGGATCCACCGCTGGTCGATGACCAAAGGCATGCCGGACAAGAGTGAGCCGCAGGAACCCAGGTGGCTTCAATTGGAGTTTCAGAAGATCCCAAAGGAGTGAGTGGTGGCACCGCAGCGTCGCGTCGGTAACTCGTGCTGGTGATGGATGGAATCCGGATGCCGCGATCGTCCTGGTTAGCCTGTATATTCGTTGGTGAAGAGACATGCTCAATTCATCCGTTCGAGATGAACTAGTCCGCATCGTGGGGTCGCGTTTCGTCTTCGACCGACCGGAGGACTTACGCCTGTACGAATACGATGGCGGCGTGGACAAAGCCCGTCCGGACGCTGTCGTCCTGCCGCAAACCACCGGGCAGGTGAGCGCGATCGCCCGTCTTGCTTCGCGCCATGGCCTGCCGCTCGTCGGACGCGGCGCCGGCACGGGCCTGAGCGGCGGCGCCATCCCGCGATTTGGCGGCATCATGGTCGGCTTCGCCCGCATGAACCGCATACTTGAGATCGATTTCGCCAACGAGCGCGCCGTGGTGGAGCCTGGCGTGGTCAACCTTGACCTGACCATCGCGGTTCAGCCCGGCGGTTACTTCTACGCGCCCGACCCATCCAGCGGGCGAGCCTGCACCATCGGCGGCAACGTCGCCGAGAACGCTGGAGGCCCGCACACGCTGGTCTATGGCGTTACCACCAACCACGTGCTCGGACTTGAGGTTGTACTCGCGGATGGAGCCGTCGTGCGCACCGGTGCATTCTGGCCCGACTCCCCCGGCTACGACCTGACCGGTCTGCTCACCGGCAGCGAAGGCACCATGGCGCTGGTGACGAAAGTGATCGTGCGGCTGATGCGCCAGCCCGAAGCCGTTAAGACCGTGCTCGCCATTTACGACAGCGCTGACAATTGCGCGGCCACCGTCAGCGAGATTACAGCCCGGGGCATCACCCCGGCAGCGCTCGAGATGTTGGAAGGTAAGCTAATACAGATCGTCGAAGAGGCCACCCACGCCGGCTATCCGCTGGATGCCTCGGGGGTCTTGCTGATCGAGATGGAAGGGCTGAGCGAAGCCGTGGAAGAGCAGGCCGAGAAAGTCCGCGCCGCCTGCATGGCTTGCAACGCGCGCGAGTTCCGCGTTGCCCGCACCGAGGCTGAGCGGGCATTGCTGTGGAAGGGCCGCAAGAACGCGTTCGGCGCGATCGGTCGCGTCAGCCCCTTTTACTACACGCAGGATGGCGTGGTCCCGCGCACCAAGATCGCTCAAACACTGCGCGAGATCGGCGCGATCGGCAAGCGCCGCGAACTGATGATCGGCAACATCTTCCACGCCGGCGACGGCAACATGCACCCCATCATCACCTTCGATGCCCGCAAGCCAGGCGACCTGGAGCGGGCGCAGAGGGCGGGTTTCGAGATCCTGGACTATTGCATTTCGGTCGGCGGGTCCATCACGGGCGAGCACGGGATTGGCATGGAGAAGATGGAACTCCTCGGTCACCAATTCTCCGACGAATCGCTCGACCTGATGCGCCGCATCAAGCAGATGTTCGACCCGCTCTGCCGCCTGAATCCCGGCAAAGTCCTGCCCACCGGCAAGGGCTGCGTCGAGATGCGGCAACCTCCGCTGATAAATCTGTCGCAGGAGATGTAGCCCGGATGCGGGATGGTCAATGCAGGCCGCCGGTCGGAGCCGGGCCCATCAGTTCTCTCCGCTGCGACAGGTCACCGTCGGGCACCACCACCGCGACCCAGGGGGAGTCCTTGGCAACGATGCGAGCACGCCATGTGAGGGTCTGAGCCTCGCCTGACTTCAGAGTCACTCGCCGTAAGGCATCCTCAAGCATGAGATTGTCTGAGCGAAGGGCGAAGTCGTGGCTCCCCTCGCCGCGGACCCCGGCGCGTATGAGCACTTCGCCTGCCTCGGAGCTCTCCTGGGACAGCCGTAGGTCCAGCACCCTTCCAATACGCAGGTCCAGATGGTAGGAATCGCCAGGCAGAAACGTCCGTGTCCCGACGCTCTCGCCGGAGTGCACCTGATAGACGCCCTGCGGCAGCGTCACCCGGAAGCGGCCTGTCCCGGGGACCGGCTGAACCGTGGTCTTCTGATTGGTCGCCGCATCGACAAACTCCACTGGTCCGCTAGCCTGCCCTTCGACAACCGCCGGCCCGGAAAGATTCTTCATTAGCCAAATCCAGCGTGCGACGGGATGAACCCAGACTTCTTTGTAGGTCCAGGTGGATTGCACCGGCCAGTACGGCACATCGGCGTCGCCGCGCGTTTGAATGCCCACGGGCAGCGACCCGACCATGTCGCCCGACGATGGCGTGTATTGCGGCGTGAAGTCGTAGCCATCGCCGTACATCATGCTTTGCGCGAAGGGATTGCGCCCGATCACCCACTCAAGCTGCCGCTCCGCGACCTGAGCCGCTGTCAGATCGCCGCGCAGGTGTGCCGCCTCGCCCAGCGCCTGAGCTTGAGGCAGAATCGTCCCGAAATGACCGCGGTAGTCGAGCCAGACCGGGAACAGCCGCAGGTAGTGCCCCGCACCGAGCGGAGTGCCGTTCAAGACCTGCTTGCGGAATGACTCGCGCCGGCTCTCAGGCACCTGCAGGTAATCGTCGTCGCGATAAATCGAGGCCGGCATCACGCCGTACGGCTCGGTGTACTTGGCGATGGTCTTCTGATACTCCGAATGCAGCGCCACCGCCGAATACCACTTCATCCAGTCGGGGTGATCGGGCAGCGCGTTGCAGAGCGCACCCAGCGCTTCAATGGGTGCCTGCTCGCGGCCCCGATGGCAGTAATGGAGAATGCGATCCTTTGCGGGACTCGTGTAGAAATAGCCAGTCAGCGGCACCGTCCAATCTGGGATACGCCGCTCCTGCGAGTCGAGGATAGTGCGGGCGAACGTCACTGCTTTGTCGGCATAGGCACGATTGCCGGACAGACGAAACAGATCCACGCCGGCCAGCACGGCGATCGACAGCGGTTCGTGGACCACGCCGGCGGAGTCGAACGAACCGGAGAAAATCTCCTTGGACTGATGTGCGCCGGCTCGTTCGAGGCCCTCGATTCCGTAACTCCAATCCTGCTCCGCCATGCGCAGTGCGTACGCCGCCATTCGCGGATCCCGCTCCTTGAGCACGCGGGCTGCGACCGCTTCCGAGGCTGCTGCCAGCAGGTTGGTCATGGGAGAATTCGATGCCGTGGTGATGACATCGTCGTAGTCTCCCAGAATGCCGTTCGTGTGACGACTGTTGATCGACCCGGAGACACGATACCCTTCGCCGAAACTCGTTTTAAGTATCCAGTCAAGGCCCCAACGACCCTCTTCGATGAGGCGCTCGTACAGCTCAGGATCCTCGCCGCGCGCGTGGAGTCGCTCGGCGAGACTGAAGAGCGCATAGACGATTTCGGCTGTGTTGCCCATGCCTTGCGTCAGGTCGCCCGCGTCGTGCCACCCCCCGTTGATGATGATGCGCCGGTCCCCGTGCACCGCCTGCCAGTCGCGGTGACACACGCCATGCACCCCCGGGACGGCAAACCCGCAACGCTCCGCATAGAAGAAGTTCAATGCCTTGAGAATCGATTCGCGCCACACGTCGTTGCCAATCGCGAACGGCGGCGTCCGCAACTTTCCGACTTCCAAAACATAGTTACCCGCTTGTCGCGCATCGGAAAAATCCAATACCTGAAACTCGCCCAGATGAGTCTTCACCGTCTTAACCGGTTTAGCGAGAACCGGTTTGCCGGACTTTGCCTCGATGAGCCGGAACTCGCGCGCGGACAAACCGCTGGCGACCGCGCTTTTGAGTGCGCCAACCGCATAGCCCGCCTGGCTGTAAGAAATGCGGCCGGGCCATACGTCCCAGCCCTCGATATGGTCGGGTTCGACCCGCTCGAGCTCCATTTGGTCGAAGTCGAAGGTCACGCTGTCGGCGCCGTCGAGTTCGTTGCCCGCCATGCCATAGACAATCTCCAACCCGGTGACCTTGTCGCGGGCCACGTTTGACATCTCCCACACCACGTGATTCCATTCGTGATTCTTGAGCACCAGCGACGTTTCGCCCTCCTGGGCGAAAGCCGCGGGAAGTTTCTCGACGCCGTCGTTGCGTAGATGCAAGTCGAGCGAGGCCACGTAATGTCCAGGACAGTCCGGATAGATCCAGAGCGAGATGCGATTGAACTCGGTCCAATCCTCGGCCTCAAACTTGCGCAGAATGCCGGACTCGCCCCAGCCCCGTCCGTTCGCGGGACCGGGCTTTGGCAACCGGGTTGGATTGCGCAGCCGCAGCGAGTGGCCGCTGTCCCGCGAACGTTCCGCGGTGAGCGACATTTCGGCAACCACCTTTGCCTCGTCAACGACCTGCGAGGCGAAGCGCGCATCCACAACGAGCGGCGCACTGTTCGTAAATGCGCTCCAATTGTCCAGACTCTCCATATCGTCCAGCAAGCGGCTTTGTAGAACTCGTTTGTTCAACCAGCGCTTGGCGGCGGATTTGTGTGCGTCGGCCGGCAGCGGCGCTCGTTCCGCCGCGGGCACGCAAACGCACCACAGCGCAATGTTGCTCAGAACAAAGTTGGACCATTTCATCCGGTCTCTCCCCAAGCTGATACAAACCCCTGATCCCCGGCGCATTTTTGCGCTGACGCAGGCTGCACAACCATTCCCCCCGCGGCCGCGGCTCAGTTCCAGCTAGCCGACGACTTCCGTATAGAGTTGTTCGTAGCGGGGAATGATCTTTGTGCTGCAAAAAACTGCCTGGGCCCGTTCCCGCGCCTTGCGAGCCATGCTCGAGCGCAGAACCGGATCGTCCAGCAACTCCCGCACTCGCCCCGATTGCGCCACGATGTCGCCAACTCCTTCGAGAAACCCGCTTTCGCCGTGGATTACCACCTCGGGTAGTCCACCCACGCGCGTGGCCACCGGGACCACTCCGCAGGCCATGGCTTCCAGCGCCACCAGACCGAACGACTCCTGCCGGCTGGGCAGCAGCAGGATGTCGCACTGCGGCAACAGCCGCTCAATGTGATCCTGCTTCCCGAGGAACTTGACGTATTGATTGACCCCCAGTTCGTGCGCCAGGTTTTCAGCCCCGCTTTGCTCCGGGCCATCGCCAGCCATCCAGAGTTCGACGTCATGGTCTTTTCGGACCTCAGCCAGAATCCGCACGCAGTCGCCAACGCGCTTGACGGCGCGGAAATTCGAAACATGCAGCAGCCTCGGCCGGCCCTCGTGCGGCTCTTTCGCGGGTAGGTAAAGATCGCAGTTCACGAAGTTCGGAATCACGCGGATCTCGCGCCGGATCTTGAAAACCTCCACCGTTTCGCGGCGCAAGTCCTCGCTAATCGATGTGACCGCGTCGCTTTGCTCGATCGTGTATTGGGTGATTGGGAAGTAGGCGCGGTCGGTCCCGACGATGGTAATGTCGGTGCCGTGCAGCGTGGTCACGTATGGCAGCCGCCGCCGTGCGGCCAGCATTTGCCGGGCCAACATCGCCGAGGCGGAGTGCGGGATGGCGTAGTGCACGTGTAGCAGGTCGAGGTTGTGCCATTCGGCAATCTCGGCCATCCGAGACGCCAGCGCCAGCATATAAGGCGGGTGTTGGAAGAGCGGATAGGAACTCACCTCCACCTCGTGGAAGAAGACGCGGGGTTGCGCCGGGTCCAGGCGGATAGGATTCGAGTAGGTAATGAAGTGGACTTCGTGCCCGCGCTGGGCCAGTTCACTGCCAAGTTCCGTAGCAACGATGCCGCTCCCGCCGTAAGTCGGGTAACAGGTGATTCCAATACGCAAATTGTGCCCCTCCCGGAACTGCCTCTAGGATAGGCCAAGAAAGTGCTCGAACGAGCCGCGACGCACGACTCCAATTGGGACCAGTCAGGCCGCGCGCACACATTTGGTCCGCTTCCACGGCGTCGTCGGTCCCGGAGAACCCGCTGGCCCAAGCCGCTATTTGTGGATCACGTACAGGTAGAGGGTATGGCTGCGGCCCGCGCCGTCGTCTTCGACGTACTCCTCGCGCTCAGGCGTCCAGCCGCGGAAGACGAAGTCGTGCGCGACGATACGCGTACCGTTACGCAGCTCCTTTTCAAGCAGCGGACGCAGCCTCTCGTTCGAGCGGGGCAGCAGGTAAACCGCGAGCACATCGGCGGACGAGTAATCCTGCCGCAGCAAGTCGCCGCGGATGATCCGGGCGCTCTTGTCCAGCCCGAGCGCGCGAATGCGGTCGGAGCTTTGCTTCACCAGTTCTGCGTCGAGCTCCACCCCGGTGGCATCGGCGTGGAACTTCTGGGCGGCAATCACGACGATGCGGCCGTCCCCGCTTCCCAGGTCGAAGAGCTTCTCTCCCGGCTTCAGCCCGGCGAACTTCAACATGCGCACGACCACAGATTCCGGAGTGGGATAGTAGGGAGCGAGTTTCTCGCCTTCGGGCCTTTGTTCCTGAGCTGGAACCGGCGCGGAGCGCGCCAGCAGGATGGCTGGCACGATCAGGAGCAGAACACAGGCTCGAGTCGTTTTACCGGACGCCGTCCGGCAGCTCGAAGCTTCAACCCGTCTCCGCAAAGAACCTTGCTCAGACTCCACCGGTCCTCCGATCCTTCGCCGCAACGAAGGCAAACCGATCACTGCGCGGCCATATAGACCCGGACCGCGTTGCTCGACTGGCCGGCAGCCTCGATCGCTACCTCGGCCACGCCGGTGTTTACGAACTCGGGCGCATCGAACTCCACCAGATAGAACCCGACATAGCCCGGCGCCAGCACCGAACGAACGACTTTCGCGGGCACGCCGTCCAGCAGCACCCGCAGTCCAGCCAGCACCTCTGGAGGATGCTCGGCGGGAGCCGCCATGCCGGCTGGCCAATCGGGCCGGACCCGGCCTAGACCCGTCGCTAATATCTGTAGACGCGCGCCGGGGCGCGCCGGGTTCAAGGCGTCGATTTGTATCCCGGAAGTGGCGTCCACAATCACCGGGAAACCGTCCCCATCAGTCAGGATCGCGGGCGCAACCTGCCGTAGCGGCAAGCCAAAGCTCAACGCGACCGCACCCGTTCGATTGGCGGTCACCCGCAGGGAGTCGCCGGAAGCCTCGAATGGCACTTGGATCTGAGACTCGGCAGCATTCGACGACAGGACGATGCCAGGTTGGCTGTTCACCGTGACGCTCTCCACCGCGCTGCCGACAATCGTGAGCAGCGAGCCGGGGGAGGCCGGTCCAGCGGCGTAATCGGCAGCTCGCAGCAGCAGCGGCTGGCGGGCGCGATGCGGGGCCGGGGATTCATAGACCCCGTATCCGTCCACGGCCGCGAGCACCCGGACACCGGCCTCGTCGAGACGGACATCCATCGTGGGCGCGTCAGGCAGGCCGCGCATCGGCGTCCAACGCGCGGCAGGCTCAGGAGCCCGCAGCCCTTGATAGGAGAGAAACACGCCCTGACTTGTGGCGGCGTAGACAGCTCCGGTCGAGCGATCAAACGCCAGCCCACGCACGGGCCCGTCCGGCAGATCAGTCGAGATGTCGTCCCAGGTCGCACCGCCGTCCAGGGTGCGCAGAACTCTGGATCGACTTCCCGCCGGATTGCCTGCATTCGTGGAATTCGCCAACGCGGCCAGGGCGAAGCGGCCGTCCTGGGGGTCGCTGACGATTCTCTGCACGGGGCCGGAACCGGACGGAAGCGTCGCCGGTCTCCACAACGCGCCGCCGTCCAGGCTGGACCACATCCGGCCATCTTCCGAGGCCGCATAAAACACACCGGGGCCTTCCGCCGCGGCACTCAGTTTCGTGTGCAAGGACAAGGAAAACCCAGCCTTCAGGACTTCCTCGGCGTCTCGCGCCGGCGCAGGCAGCCAGCCCGCGCGGAATCCCGGCGCCCATTCCAACGACTTAGGCGAGCCCTCGCCCCGCACCTGCACCTGCAACCCGTGCCCACCCGCCGGCGCCGTCAGGATGCGTGTTACACGGAATGCGGGCAATGCGTCGTTCCAGCCCTGCCAAGACAGTCCGCCGTCCAGAGAAACCCAAACTCCGGTGGCAGTCGCCACGGCGATCCTGTCGGCGTTCTCCGGATCGACCGTCAAGTCGTTCACTGCGGCGCCCAGCACCGAACTACCGCGACTGTCCCGCAGTTGAGTCAAATTGCGCCAGGTTCTCCCGCTGTCTTCAGAGCGCCAGAGGTGGCTCCCTCCGGCGAAAAGCAGGGTCGGCCCGCGTTTCGATTCCCGTAGAATCGCCCCGGGCTCCGGCACACGTACCGCGTTAGCGGCCCGCTCGGCAACCGGCATCGTCTCGGCCGGAGTCCAGGCTTCTCCATCGGCCGTTTGCCAGATCCGCCCACCCGCGATAGCCACCCGCAGCCGGCCATCCTCAAGGAAGTGCACGCGTTCCACGGCGCCACCGGAGGATGGCGATGCCAGTCCCTCGGCCAGCGTCAAAGTGCCGACGCGGCGCCAATCGGTCTTGCTTTGGGTTGAAAGCGTTGTCTGGGTAAGGACGCCCTGAGCAAACAGGCTTCCCGCCAGCACGCTGCTGACACACCATAGCAGGAGCTTTCCGGCCGCGGAACGGGTTGGGGCTGGCTGCCGCACGTCTCAGATTGATTTTAACCTGACTTTCCAATTACAGAGTGCTCTTCGGGCAGCCTCCTCTCCCTAATTTCAACGATTTACAGTATTCCGAGGCACCCGTGGGCCTCGCATATCGCTTGCCATGGGCTTGATCGGTGATAGACTTATCGTCGAGAGTTGTGTAGGCGCACGACGCGATATTGCTGTTCGTTGGCAATGCTTTGGGAGTTATTTGGCATGAAGTGGGGCTCAGCTGTAATGCTGCTCGCATCGCTCACGCCGGTTGTGTGCCTGGGCCAGGGCTTGCCCGGCATCGAAAGCTTGTTCGGCGATGACGTCGCCGCTCGCGTAGTGAATCGCGAAGGCCAAGTTTCCCTTTACAAAGACAACACTTATTGGGCTATCGACACCGGGGATTCGGTGCACGTGCGCCAAGTCGTGGTCACCGGCGCGGATGGACACGCCACATTTCGAGTTTCCGACGGCAGCACGTTCGAGATCTTTCCGAATTCGCAAGTGACGTTCCGGGCTAACCCGGGCAGCCTGCGCGACATCCTGGACGTTTGGCTGGGCCGCATAAGGGTTCACATTCAGCGGCCCGGCGGTCAGCCTAACCCCAATCGTATCTTTACGCCAACGGCCATAATTTCGGTTCGCGGAACCATTTTCGACGTCACGGTTGACGACGAGGAGGAAGCGACGGTGGTCCTGGTGGAGGAAGGTTCGGTGGGCGTTGAGCACCGGCTCATGCCGCGCTCGTTCGAGCCGAAAGTTTTGAATGCCGGGCAGGAGTTGACCGTTCACAGGAATCTCCCGCTGGACGAGGCGCGGCATTTCGATACCGGCCGCGCTTTGCAGATGGCTTCCGACATTTTCCTGCAGATCATGATTCGTATGCCCCGGACCGGCGGTAGCGGCGGCATCCAGGTGCCGGGCGGCGGCAGTGGCGGCGGCCTGCCGGGTGACACGGGCGGCAAACCGCCTGCACCTCCCCCGCCCCCCCATCACTAAGCCATCCGGGTAGCGGACCTACCGCGTCCGGGGATCCCGATGCGGGACTGGACAGGGAAACCCCTCAGCCAGGACCTTCCGGCATTACACTGGTGGAAGACGTGCATTCAGTTCTCATCTCCCTGATCCTGTTCGTTCAGTCCGCCTCTCCGGCGGCGCAATCCTCGCCCGGTGCTCCCGCCGATTGGGAGATGCGCCCCCGCATCGAGCAATTGGGCAAGGATGTCGGCCAGTTGAAGCCCGTCTTCGATCGGATTCAGCCCGGCTCATGGGCTGTGGAAGGCGGGCCAGCAGCCTACCAAAAGCAGCAGAAGGCATGCGCCGACGGCCTAGTTTACGTACAAAATGCGGTCGCGCGCTGGTCGGCCCAGCCGGACAAACTCAGCTTGATGCTGGAGACGCTGATCCGGATCGAGAGCATGGATCAACAAGCGATTTCACTGAGCCAGGGAGTCCGGAAGTACGACAACCCGGCCATCGCGGATATACTCGACTCGCTGTTGAATTCGCTTTCGGGCGATCTGGAGTGGCTGCGGTCTCAATCGCTCGACATGGCCCGGCAGCGTGAAAAAGAACTGGAAGTTGCGCAGAAAGAGGCCCAGCGTTGCAGAACTCAGATACTCCAGCCCAACTCCCCGAAAAACTAGCACCAGCATCCGGCGAGCAGGTGTTCTTATGTTCGGTGTGCGAGGAACCCTCCCAGGACATCTGCGTCTGGTGCACTTTGGACGCCTGCCCCAATCATCTCTGCGAGAAGTGCTACCGTTGCACCGACTGCTGCGAATGTCCGCAGTTGCACGAGCACGACACCCTGTAGGGCACGCCTCCAGCTCACCATGCCTGTTCGAATCCTCGCTATCCACGCCCATCCCGACGACCTGGAGTTGTTCGCCGGGGGGACCCTCGCGCTGCTTGCGCAAGCGGGTCATCAGCTCACTTTCGTCACTCTCAGCAACGGAGATTGCGGTTCCACGGAGTACGGTGCCGGGGAGCTGGGCCGCATGCGCAAAGCCGAAGCTGCGGCCTCGGCGCGCCTGATTGGAGCGGAATATGCGTGGGGAGGGTTTCGCGATCTCGAGATCTTCCAGGACGACGCATCGCGCCGCATGGTCACTTCCCTGCTCCGGCGTTTCCATCCGGACCTGATCCTGACCGCGTCCCCGGCCGACTACCACTGCGATCACGAGGCGACCAGCCGCCTGGTGCAGGACGCGTGTTTCGCCGCACCGGTCCCCAACTATGACACTTCGGCGTACGATCCCGCCCCGGCGACAGATTCCATCCCACACCTTTACTTCGTCGATCCAGCCGCCGGCATCGACCGGGAGCATCGCCCGGTTCGACCGGAGTTCCTGGTCGATGTCAGCACGGTATTGGCGCTGAAGCGCGAGATGCTGGCGTGCCATGCCTCGCAGCGGGCCTGGCTGCGGCGGCAGCACGGCATGGACGACTACCTGGAGACGATGGAGCAATGGGCACTCGCGCGCGGCGCAATGGCGGGCCTGGGGGCAGCCGAGGGCTTTCGCCAGTATGCGGGCCACCCGTTCCCTGCATCGCCGATGCTGCAGGACTTGCTGCAGGTCCGCGTGCACGCTCTACCCGCGTAAGCCGCGGCGCTCGTTTACAGGCGTTCCAGAAGACCTGTCAGGAACGTCCAGAATGGCATGACCGACGAGATCTTCAAACGCTCGCTAGGGCTGTGCACGTCCACGATGTGCGGACCAAACGAGATCATCTGCATACCCGGATGCTTCTCGCCGATCACCCCGCATTCGAGTCCCGCATGCATCGCGACAAGTTCCGGCACATGGCCCAGCAGTTCTTCGTGTACAGCCTTGGACTTGCGCACGATGTCGCTCGCGGGCTCGGGCTTCCACCCCGGGTAGTTGCCGCTGTGGGCGACTTCGAACCCCAGCATCCGCAACTGCGTCGCCACCCTGCGCGCGACGGCCAGTTTCGCGCTCGCCAGCGGGCTGCGCTGGCTGGTTTCGATCACCACTTCGCCGGCGCTGGTGGCGACGGTAGCCAGGTTCGTTGAAGTCTGGACCAGACCGGCCACATCCGGGCTCATCTCGACAACGCCGTGCGGCAAACCGGCGAGCAATCCGGCCACCAGGTCGGCATCCGCTTCGCTCAACACGAGTTCGGGGAGATCAGCAGCCTCTACCGTGATCCGCAGGCCCGGGTCGAAAACGCCGAGTTCCGACTTCACCTCGGCTTCGACGGTTGCGGCCAGCGACTTCAGTTCCTGCTCGTGAATCAGGTCCAGCGCGACGATCGCAGACGCCTCGCGCGGTATCGCGTTGCGCTTGCTGCCGCCCGTCAGGTCACCGAGGGCCAGCGGTAAACGGTCCAGCAGAACCTGCAGAACGCGTCCCAGAATGCGCACCGCATTCCCGCGTCCTTTGTTGATGTCGATTCCAGAGTGGCCACCCTGCAGGCCGGCAACCCTTAGGCGCCAACCTGCGGCCGCGCCGGCAGGCTGCCGAGTCACTTTGCGCCGCCCCACCGTGTTGATACCGCCTGCGCAGCCGATGCAGAGCGTGCCTTCTTCCTCGCCGTCGAGGTTCAGGAAGTACTTGGACTGCAGCAGCCGCTCGGGGAACTCCGACGCGCCGGTGAGCCCACTCTCCTCATCGATGGTAAACAGGAACTCCAGCGGACCGTGGGCGACATCCTCGCTCTCCATAACGGCCAGCGCGGCGGCCACGCCCACGCCGTTGTCTGCGCCTAGCGTGGTGCGGTCAGCCTTCAGCCAATCGCCGTCCCGCACCAGCCGGATCGGGTCCGTGTCGAAGTTGTGGACGGTCCCCTCGTTCTTCTCGCAGACCATGTCCAGGTGGCCTTGCAACACGGCCGGCACCGCTCCCTCGCGCCCCGGCCGCGCCGGCTTGCGGACCACGAGGTTGCCGACGCCGTCCTGCGTCGTTTCCAGGCCCAGCCGGGCAGCCAGAGCCAACACGTAGTCACGCGCAGCCGCCTCTTTTTCCGAAGCGCGCGGAATCGCAGATAGCGCTCCGAAGTGCCGCCAGAGCGGCGCGGGTTCCAGGTTGTCCAAAGCAGTGCTCATAGGTTTTACGTCCAGTGTCCGACCCTTCATCCTACAGCGGCGGGGTAGGCGTCAACCGCGACCGGTCAACTTCCCTGCAGCCGGCCTTCCAGTTCCGCCCAGCGTGCGTAGAGCACGTCAACCTCTGCTTGCGCCGCCGTCAGTTCCGCATAGGCGGCCTCGATCTTCACGTGGTCGCTAACTACATCGGGCGCGTGCAGCCGGGCCTGAGCCGCAGCCAGTCGCCCATCTGCCGCCAGGATCTTCTCCTCGATTGCATCGTACTCCCGCTGCTCGATGTAGGAGAGCTTCTTCCTCGAACTGGCCGACACCGGCCTCTGGGCTTGGGTTCGCTGTGACTCGCGCCCGCTCTTTTCGCGGCGCTTCTGTTCGAGGCCCGCCTCCCACTGCGCAAGATCGGCGTAGATAGTCGCGCCGCCATCCCCGTCGAGTCCCAACACCGCGTTCGACACGCGATCCATGAGTGCGCGGTCGTGCGTGACCAGCACCAACGCACCGGTGAATTCGAGCAGCGTCTCCTCCAGAACTTCGAGCGTCGGGATGTCCAGATCGTTGGTCGGCTCGTCCAGCAGTAGCAGATCGGCTTCTTCCAGCATCAGCCTCGCAATGTGGACGCGCGCCCGCTCGCCGCCAGAAAGGCTTCCCACCGGCTGCTCCAATTGCTCCTCTCGAAACAAGAACCGTTTGGCCCAGCCGATCACGTGGATGGTGACGCCGCCGTAGGACACCGAGTCGCCTTCGGGCGCCAAGGCTCGCCGCAGAGTCAGCGTGGGGTCGATCTGTTGCCGCGCCTGCTCAAAATAGACAGTCTTCAACGCCTGAGCGCGCTTGACCTCGCCGAACTGCGGCAGCAATTCGGCGGTCAACAACTTAAGCAGGGTCGTCTTGCCGCTGCCATTGGGGCCCGCCAGGCCCAACCGCTGACCCGGGCTGAGCACCAGCTTGAGGTTCTGGAACAAAGCGGCGCCGCCGAACGAGAACGAGACCCGGTCTAGTTCGATCAGCTTCTTCGTCCGCCGGTCGCTGCCGGTGAAGTCGATCACGGCGGTAGAACTTGACCGCCGCTCGTCGAGGTCCCCCAGATTCTCGATCATGCGATTGGCCTCGCCAATGCGCGCCTTCGATTTGCGCGTGCGCGCCTTGGCGCCGCGCCGGAGCCAGGCCACTTCCTTGCGCACTACCGTAGCCAGGGCTTCGCGCTCCTTGGCCTGGGCCACCAGGAAGTCACCACGCTTCTCAACGAACGTGCTGTAGCTGCCCGCCACCCGCAGGATGCCGCCGGGGTACACCCGGCTGAGCTCCATCATGAACGAGGCGGCGTTTTCCAGGAAATAGCGGTCGTGACTGACGACGATTGAGGAGAATGGCGCCGCGCCCAGCAAGTCTTCCAGCCACTCGATGCCTTCCAGGTCGAGGTGATTGGTGGGCTCGTCCAGGAGGAGCAAATCGGGTTGCCGGAGCAGCGCCTCCGCGATGGCCAGCCGCTTCTTCCAGCCTCCCGAGAGGCTATCTACGGCCTGCGACGGGTCGCTGAATCCGGCTTGCCCCAGGATTGACGGTATCTGGGCCTGCTCGCGCGCGGCGGCCTCGAGCACGGCACCGATGGTGATGCCGGGCATGAATTCGGGGTCCTGCGCCACGTACACCATGCGCACGCCTTTGCGCAGCGCGACTTCGCCCGCATCCGGCGTTTCCAACCCAGCCAGCACCTTCATGAGCGTGGACTTGCCGGCGCCGTTGGGACCAATCAGCCCATGCACCTCGCCGTCGTTGATAGCAAGCGAGACGCCTTCAAACAGAATGCGGGAACCATGTTGTTTCGAGATTTCGCGCGCGGTGAGGAGAACAGCCATCGTCTTTCTAAGTGAACCACAAGCAGGCCGCACATCCGGAGCCAATCGGTTGCGTTACAATGAAGGCGAGGGAGGTGCCGCCTTCTCGAGTTTTCGATTGCCGAGAACCGAATCGCTGCTTTCCTGGTCAAGAATGGCCGGGTCTCGCTTTCTTGCGCTGCTCTTCCCCGCCGATTGTGCCATTTGCGGCACTCCTCTTCATACCACGTCGGCTGTTCCGCTATGTCCCGACTGTCTCACCCCGTCCGAACCCTTCGCCGCTGAACACTGCTGCGCCCGCTGCCGCACGCCATTCCTGAATTCGAGTCCGCTCGACGACCAGGGCCTGTGCTCGCTGTGCCGGCTCGGCTTGACTGAGTTCGACTGGAGTTGGAGCTACGCCCTTTATGAGGGCCGCCTGCGCCAACTGATCCACTTATTTAAGTATGGCCGGATGCGCCCGCTGGCGCGGGTTCTCGGCTCCTGGTTGGCGAATGCCTATCCGCGACTGGAGCAATTCGACGCGATCGTCCCCCTGCCCCTGCACTGGTGGAAGCGCATGCGGCGCGGGTTCAATCAGAGCGATTTGCTGGCTCGCGAACTCTCTTGCCGGGTCGGTGTCCCCGTGCTGAATGCGGCACGCCGGTGCCGCCGTACGGCCACCCAGGCCAGCCTTACGCCTGCGCAACGCCGCGACAACGTGCAAGGCGCCTTCGACGTCCCCGCGCCCGCCCGGATTCGCGGGTTGTCGCTGCTGCTGGTGGACGATGTGATAACCACCGGGTCCACCGTGAACGCTTGTGCCAAGGCGCTCAAACAGGCCGGTGCCGCCCGCGTGTGCGTGCTGACAGTCGCTCGCGCCGGGCGTCAAACGGATGCGCGCCTGCTGTCTCTTTCGGGTAAGTCCAAGGTCGGGGGAGGGGTTACCGCATGAACGTGATGCCAGAGCGACTGCACCGGCCGGTGCTAGTGCTCAACGCGAGCTACGAGCCGATCAATATCTGCGCAGCGCGCCGCGCGCTGGTGCTGGTGTTGAAGGGACTGGCGTCGGCGGAAGCCCATGCCCCCGGGCAGTTCCATTCACAGCGCCAGACCGTGGCCTTGCCCAGCGTCATCCGATTGCTGGAATACCGCCGCATTCCGCATCAGACCCGCGCCTTGTCCCGCAAGAACATCCTGATGCGCGACCGCTACACCTGTCAGTACTGCCAGAAGGTGCTGAACGCCAGCGACCTCACGCTCGATCACGTGATCCCGCGCTCGCGCAATGGCGAGACGACCTGGGAGAATCTGGTGGCGTGCTGCAATCCCTGCAACAACAAGAAAGGCAACCGGACGCCGGATGAGGCTGGCCTGAAACTGCTCCGCCCACCCCGCCCGTTCAGCGTGCACACAGGAAGGCAACTGATGCGTCTGCTGGCGCGCACCGACGAGCAGTGGAAGAAATACCTCTGGTATTGAGGGTGCCCCAAACCGTTACATCTTAACGGCCTTATCAGCCGGGATCGCAGCAGTGGCTGGCCTCGCCTGAACAGGCTGGCCATCGCCAGGCTTCTTGGCCTTTTCCTTCACTGCGTCCTTCTTGATCGGACTGATGATCACATGAGCATTGCGCCCTTCCAGCTTGGGTAAGCCTTCACTGGCACCGTGCTCGATGAGATCCTTGGCAAAACGAAGCAGGAGCTTACGGCCGAGTTCCGTGTGCGCGATTTCTCGCCCGCGGAACTGCACCACGGCCTTCACGCGATTGCCCTCAGCGAGGAACCGCATGGCGTGATTCAGCTTGAAGTCGTAGTCGTGGTCGTCGGTGTTGGGCCGGAACTTCAACTCCTTCACCTGGATCACGTGCTGCTTCTTCTTCGCCTCTTGTTGCTTCTTCTTCTGCTCGTATTGCCACTGGCCGTAGTCCATGGCCTTGGCAACTGGCGGTTCGGCGGTTGGGGACACGACGATCAGATCCAGACCCAGTTCCTGGGCCCGGCGAATGGCGTCGTGCGTCGCCATGATTTGGACGCTTCCGTCGGGGAAGACAGCGCGGACCTCGCGGGCCCGAATGCCTTCGTTGACGTTATCTCGGACTTTGATGCGCGGACGGGGATACCTGGAAGGAAACATGCGGTGGGTAGTGGTCTAGCTCCTATGGGTGGCCGAACGAATATCCTTGACTTTCCAGACACAAACACAAAAATCCGGCGTATTGCCGGGCTGTATGTTCGTTCTGGTCGCAATCGTGAGAAGCTGAAGCCTCAGTAGTTGGCCCCCTGCGGATCAGCATACACCGGAAAGTCGCGTAAATGGAAGCAACTTCAAGCGGACTGTGGCCCGGGCGGCGCAGGGCGTTGCACACTGGTTCCCATATGGCGAACGCAAGACTTGGGCAGCCGTCGATTGCCGCACTCAAACGCACGTACCCCGGAATCATGCGCAGGCTCACGGAAATCCGCCGCAATTCTGATCGATTCTTGCGGTCTTTCGCCGTGGCGCCGCTGGTCGCCGCATGCGTATTGGCCACCGTTCCTGCGCTCGCGCAGATTCAAGGCGCGGCGCTGGTTCGGCATCCTCACCCCGGCGTGTTGACTTGGGGCACTGAGTTGAAGTTCTGGCCGCTGGCGGGCGGGCCGCCGAAGTCGCTGAAGCAAGGGACTGGCTTCGGCCCGGGCGGCTGTGTCGCAGACGTCGATGGGGACGGACTGGATGACCTGATGGTGCAGGAACGCCCCGGCAGCGGAGCGTTTCTCTGGCTGCGCGCTCCCAGGTGGGAGCAGCGCGTGATCGAGCGTGAAACCGAATTCCGCGACTGCCTGCCGTTCGAGTTCGACGGGCACAAGGGCGTGCTGGTCCCGCATTTCAACGCGCAGTTGCGACTGTATGAGTACCCCCGGCAGCGCGACGGCAAGTGGATCTACAGCGAAATTTACTCGATCTACACCGCCTCGAAGCAGGGCGGACTGGTGAGTTTCGACGTAGACGGCGACGGTCTCCCGGACCTTTTCATTGGAAATTACTGGATGCGCAACCCGGGCAAGTGGGATCTTCCCTGGCGCCTTTTCAACATGAACACGTTCTTCGACAAGCCCGATGCCGCCCTGGCGCGTCAGGCGATTTACCGGCGGCCCGGGCGCGCCAAACCGGATCTGCTGTGGGCCGAAAGCGAGGCCGCGCCGGCGCGGTTCGCGCTGCTGGAGCGGCCGGAAGACGAGCAGCAGGCCTGGCCAGCACAGCTGGTCGAGCCCGCCCCCGACCATCCGCGCGCCCTGCTGGTACTCGAGTCCCAGCCTGGCGAGTGGCCGCCGATCCTGGTCGGTGCCGAGGACGGATTGCGCCAGTACACCCGCGCTGTAAACGCCTGGAGAATGTCCAAGTTGTGGACAGGCGCGCCGGTGCTGGCGCTGTTCCGGGCCGGCGGCAGTTTGTTGGTGGTCACGCCTCAACGGGTCGAACGCCTGGCGTTGCCCCTCTACCGCCGCAAATAGGCGTCATCGCCGCGAATCCAGTCTTCGCGCCGCGGCGCGAAGATGTCTAGCGCGACGCTGTCTTCGAGCGCGATCACCTCGTGCGGTACGCCGGAGGGAATCTCGAGCGATTCTCCCGCGCCCACCTCGATCGCGCCGGCCGGATATACGAACTGCAGCCGGCCCTCCTCGACGGTGCAGACCTGTTCGTTCTCATGCCAGTGGCTCGGGACGACACAGCCCTGCTTCAGGTTCAGACGCGCGATGGTGAGCCGGTCGGTGTGCACGACCCGCCGTCCCAGCAAGGGGTTCAAATGCTCTTCCGCTATCTCGTTCCAGGAGTATAGTTTCACGCGCAAAAGTGTATCATGATAAGCTTCCAGCGGAGGAACCATGAAAGGCATCGTCCTCGCCGGCGGCAAAGGATCCCGTCTTTATCCGCTGACAAAAATCACCAATAAGCACTTGTTGCCGGTTTACGACAAGCCCATGATCTACTACCCCGTTCAGACCCTGGTGGACGCGGGCATTCGGGACATTTTGATCGTGACCGGGGGCAACCACGCGGGCGATTTTCTCCAATTGCTCGGCAATGGCAAGGAGTTCGGCCTATCGCTGGTTGGCTATACCTACCAGGAAGGCGAAGGCGGCATCGCCGACGCGCTCAAACTGGCGGAGGATTTCGTCGAGGGCGAAAAGGTCTGCGTGATCCTTGGGGACAACATCATCGAGAAGGACATCTCGGCGGCAGTGGACGACTTCCGGCGCCAGGAGTGCGGCGCTAAAATCCTGCTGAAAGAGGTCGACGATCCAGAGCGTTTCGGCGTCGCTGAAATCGAGGATGGCAGGGTCGTCAACATCGTTGAGAAGCCCAAAAACCCCGCCTCCCACTACGCAGTGACCGGCATCTACATGTACGATGCGTCGGTCTTCGAGAAGACACGCATGCTGAAGCCCTCTGCGCGCGGCGAACTCGAAATCACGGACGTGAACAACGCCTACATTCAGGAAGGCACGATGACTTATTCGTTCCTGGAGGGCTGGTGGACCGACGCCGGGACGTTCAGTTCCCTGCTGCGCGCCAGCAACCTGGTCGCGAAGGACAGCAAGGCGGAACCGCATGAGTGAAGCAGCGCTGTCGGAAATCCAGATCCCGCAGTGCGAACGCGGGATCGGCAAACTGATCCTGAAGCCCGACTCGCCCGACCTGATCGCGGGTGTCCGTGTCCTGCCGATCGCCCTGTGGCCCGACGACCGCGGCTATTTCCTGGAAATCTGCCGCTTCGGACAGGGCCTGGTGGATCAATACCCGGCCGCCACGACCCAGGTGAGTGCGGCTCTGACCTACCCCGGAGCGATCAAGGCGTTCCACCTGCACAAGCACCAGACCGACGTCTGGGCTGTCGTGCAAGGTATGTTCCAGGTTGCCCTGGCGGACTTGCGACCCGCTTCGCCGACGTTCGGGGTGAAGAACACCTTTTATATCGGTCAATTGCGCTCGTGGCAGCTCCTGATTCCACCGGGCGTCGCTCACGGATACAAGGTCATCGGAACCACTCCGGCGATGCTGGTCTACCTGACCGACCGGTTGTATAATCCGCAGGACGAGGGCCGCATCCCTTACAATTCCGAGGGGATCAACTACGACTGGGAGTTGCAGCACAAATGAAACTGCTAGTCACTGGCGGCGCTGGTTTCATCGGCAGCGCCTTCGTCCGGCTCGCGGTAAAGAACCGCTGGGCCTCGCGCCTGATCAACCTCGACAAGCTCACCTATGCGGGCAACCTCGAAAATCTGATCTCGATTGAAAAGGACCCCGGCTACCGCTTCGTGCACGGCGACATCTGCGATTCCGCGCTCGTGCGGCTGGTGCTCGAAGAGGAGCGCCCCGACGCGATCGTGCATTTCGCGGCGGAGTCGCATGTGGACCGCTCCATCCTGGGACCGGCCGCGTTCGTAGAGACGAATGTGCGCGGAACCTTCGCCCTGCTGGAGGCCGCGCGCGCTTTGAAGACACCGCGCTTCCTGCACGTTTCCACTGATGAGGTCTACGGCTCGATCGACGAGCCGGACGACGCCGACGAAGCCTATCCGCTGAAGCCGTCGAGTCCCTACTCGGCGTCGAAAGCGGGTTCCGATCTGCTGGCGCTCTCCTACGTCACGACTTTCAAACTGCCGGTGGTGGTGACCCGCGCTTCAAACAACTACGGACCGTTCCAGTTCCCCGAGAAGCTCATCCCACTGATGATCTCCAACGCCATGGACGACAAGCCCTTGCCGATTTACGGCGACGGGATGCAGATCCGCGACTGGCTGTTCGTGGAGGACCATTGCCGCGCCATTTGGGCCGCGCTCAATCACGGCCAGGTGGGCGAGATCTACAACATCGGAGGCTCCCGCGCCCTGCCCAACCGCGAAGTGGTGCAGTTGATTCTGGCGCAACTCGACAAGCCCCTCAGCCTGATGACGCCCGTCACGGACCGGCCCGGCCACGACCGGCGCTACGCCATCACCACGGAGAAGATCGAGCAGGCCACGGGTTGGCACGCCGAAGTCCCCTTCGAGCAGGGCTTGGCGGAAACCATTCAGTGGTACCGCGAGAATCGCGCCTGGACCGCACGCGTGAAATCGGGCGAGTACCTGGGCTATTACGAGAACAACTACAGTCACCGCTAGCCGCATATGGCTACTGGTGCGCCATCTGGTGTTGCCTGCAGTAGCGACTGCCTGGAACTGAAGGGCGCGTACAGCGCTCGCCCTTGGCGGTCATTGCGCCGCAACGGACTGACTTGGGCTTAGACGGATCGGCAGGGCTCGCCGCCACTTCGCCCATCCCGCCGAATGCGGCCGGCTTGCGATTCTGGGCCGCGCCTTTCTGCTCGCTCAACTCCGCGATCATCTGATCCAGTTGGGTCTCGATAGCGGCCACTTTTGCTTTCAGGTCGGACAGCGCCTGGAGCGCCCGCTCGACGCGTTCCAACTCCGGTGAAGGCGCCTGCCCCTGACGGGGGAACGCGCGAATGGCGAACAGCACCAGCATCAGCAGAACGACGGCACGCATGAGGGAGCCCACTGGCAAGTCAGTGGCGGGGGCTGAGCTTTTCTCTCAAGATCCGACGACGGGCCGTAGTTATGAAAATCGACGGAGTCAGCGCGGCGGAACGCCCTCAGGGCTTCGGGGTCGGCTGCCAGAGCTCAATCTTATTCCCATCCAGATCATAGATCCAGGCGAAGCGACCGTAGGATTCATCCATTCGTTTGGCGTCGATCTTCACGCCCTCTTGTTTCAGGCGGTCGAGCAAAGCATCCAGATCGTCCACGATGTAGTTGATCATGAACGATGCGTGGCTGGGATCGAGATAGTCGGTGGAGGCGGGGAAAATACTCCAAACGGTAACATGTTCTTTTTGCGGTTCGCCGTGTTCGCGCCACGGAAGCATCACGCCCGCGCCTTTATCAGCGAGTCCAAGATGCTTTGAATACCAATCGCGCATCTGATCACGATTCGCGGATTTGAAGAAGATACCGCCGATTCCAAGTATGCGGCCGCGCTGCTCCATTTTGATCGGCGGCTTGGGCTTTTCAGGTTGCGGAGATTGCACTTCCTGTCCTCCTATTGCGTGGGCCAAGATGAGCAACAGAAAACTGAGCGTAACTGTGCTCCAAGGTATTCCTTGCATCTGTGGATTGTACATGTTTCGATCCGAATCGAGAAAGCAATTCGGACCGGGATCAATGCCGAAACGAGCCAGGCCTCGCCGGCCGCATCTGTTCGAGGCGAGACCGTCGCCCCCGGCGCCCTTCCATGCTCCGCGCGAAAATTCGCAGACGGCGACCGGCGCCCGTGCTTACCGCACGACGAGATTGACCAGTTTCCCGGGCACCACGATCACCTTCACCACTGTCTTGCCGGCGATGGCAGCCTGTACTTTCTCGTCTGCCAGCGCGGCTTTCTCCAGATCCTCTTTGGAAGTTTCATGCGGGACTGTGATGCGCCCGCGCAGTTTGCCGTTCACTTGGACCGGGATTTCGAGCAATTCCTCGCGCGCCAGGGCCTCGTCGAACTCCGGCCAGGACTGCTTGAAGACCGGTCCGGCGTGGCCCAACAGCGACCACAGTTCTTCGGCGGCGTAGGGCGCAAACGGCGCGATCAGCAGCGTGACCTTCTCCGAGCAGTCCCGGCGAACCGCGGGCGACAAGCCGGCTTCCACCGACTGCAGTTCGTTCATCAACTCCATCAACGCCGCGATCGAAGTATTGAAGTGCCAGCGGTTCTTGAAGTCCGCCGTGACCTTGCGAATGGTCTGGTGCAGTTTGCGCAGCGCCGCCGCGTCGGTCTCGCCCGTACCGGCGGGATTGTCGAAGTTGCGCGTGACCCAGCGGAACAGCCGGCTCAGGAAGCGATATTGCCCCTCGACGCTCGACTCGTTCCAGTCCATATTCTTCTCGGGCGGCGCCGCGAACAGCGTGAACAGGCGGCAGGTGTCCGCGCCATACTTCACCACCATGTCGTCCGGATCGACGATATTGCCCTTCGACTTCGACATGGTCTGGCCGTTGAGCTGCACCATGCCCTGCGTGAACAGGTTCTTGAACGGCTCGTCCACCGAAACCAGTCCGAGGTCGCGCATCACCTTGCACCAAAAACGGGCGTACAGCAGGTGCAGGATGGCGTGCGTCACGCCGCCGATGTACTGGTCCACAGGGAACCACGGCTGCACCTTGGCCGGGTCGAACGGCAGGGAGGTGTTGCGCGGATCGACGTAGCGGAAGAAGTACCACGACGAATCGACGAAGGTGTCCATCGTGTCGGTCTCGCGCTCGGCGGGCCCGCCGCACTTCGGACACGTGGTCTTCACGAACTGCTCGTTCTGCGCCAGCGGCGACTTGCCCTCGCCCGTGAACTGCACGTCGGTCGGGAGTTCGATCGGCAACTGGTCCTCAGGCACGGCTACGACGCCGTCCACGGGGCAGTGCACGACGGGAATCGGCGTGCCCCAGTAGCGCTGCCGCGAGATGCCCCAGTCCTTCAGGCGGAAGGTAATCGAGGCTTTCCCGAAGCCCTGCTGCTCGGCGAAAGCGGCCATCTGCTTACGCGCTTCGGCGGAGGCCAGCCCCGACCATGGTCCCGAGTTCTCGACGACGCCGTAGTCCGGGAAACACTCCTGCATTTCGGACTCGATGGCCAACTCGCCGTCCACCGGGCGGATCACCGGCGTCACCGGAAGGTCGTACTTACGGCAGAATTCGAAGTCGCGCTGGTCGTGCGCCGGCACGGCCATGATGGCCCCCGTGCCGTAGCCCCACAGCACGAAGCTGCCCACCCAGATGGGCACTTCCTGCCCGTTGTACGGGTTGACCGCGGTCGCGCCGGTGAAGAAGCCCGACTTCTCCTGCGTCTCCGGGTCTTTGCGGGACGGGTCGTCGATCATCGTCTTCAGCGCCGCGGCCAGGTCGCCGCTGCAAAGCTGTTTCGCCACCGGATGTTCCGGCGCGAGAATCACGCACGTCGCGCCGTAGATGGTGTCCACGCGCGTGGTGAAGACGCGCAGCTTTTCCCCTGTCGCCTTCAGCGTGAAATCGACCTCGGCGCCCTCGCTGCGGCCAATCCAGTTGCGCTGCATGGTCAGCACCTGGGCGGGCCAACCCGCCTCCAGTTGCGCCATGTCGTCCAACAGTTGATCGGCGTAGGCGGTGATGCGCAGGAACCACTGCACCAGCTCGCGCTGCTCCACCGGAGTGGTCTCGTGACGCCAGCAGCAGCCGTCCACAACCTGTTCATTCGCCAGCACGGTGGCGCATTCCGGGCACCAGTTCACCAGCGAGTTCTTGCGGTAGGCCAGACCCTTTTCGTACATCCGCAGGAAAAACCACTGGTTCCAGCGGTAATACTCCGGCGTGCAAGTGTTGGTCTCGCGCGCCCAATCGTAGGCGAAGCCCATCCGCGCGAGCTGCTGCTTCATGTGGCCGACGTTCGAGAACGTCCACAGGGCGGGATGTTGATTGCGCTTGATGGCGGCGTTCTCGGCCGGCATGCCGAAGGCGTCCCAGCCCATCGGGTGCATCACGTCGTAGCCGCGCATCCACATGTAGCGCGCCAGGGTGTCGCCGATGGAGTAGTTGCGCACGTGCCCCATGTGCAGCCGGCCGCTGGGGTAGGGCAGCATTTCGAGCACGTAATAGCGCGGCTTTACGCCGTCGTCGGCGGCCTTGTAAAGCTCAGGCTGCGCGGCCCAGCGTTCGCTCCATTTCAGTTCGACTTCTTCGTGGTTGTAGGGCGTTTCCGGCATAGAGATTTCAGGGCGTCCACATTGATCCGGTCGTCGCCCTCGTTGTCGATGGGCGTTTCCAGAATAAAGGCCTTGGTTCGCAGCTGCGGGTGGTTCAGGATGCGGCGGAAGCCTTCGAGACCAATGTGTCCTTTTCCAATGTTCTCATGCCGGTCGAGGTGCGAGTTGAGCGTGCCTTTGGAATCGTTGGTATGGATCACCGGCACGTTGTCCAGTCCGAGCACGGCGGCGGTCTGGTTCACGGTGTCGTCGAGCCCTGCTTCGGTTGAGACGTCGTAGCCCGAAACGAACAGGTGGCAGGTGTCCAGGCAGTATCCGATCGGGAACGGCAGCCGGGGAGCGGCCATTTCGCGCAGCGTTTTCAACTCTTCCAGGCTGCGCCCGATGGTCGCTCCGCCGCCCGCGGTGTTCTCGAAAAGTAGGCAAAAACCGTCGAAAGCCAGCCCCTTGGCGGCGGTTTCGAGCGAATTCGCGAGCGTTTCCAGTGCCAGTTCGAGCGAGTCGTGGCCCTTCGCGCTGCCCGGATGCATCACCAGATACTCCGCGCCGATGGTGCGGGCACGCTCCAGTTCGCCGCGGAATCCGGCGATGGACTTAGCCCGGATCTCGGGATCGGACGCCGCCAGATTGATCAGATAGCTATCGTGAATCACCAGCGGGGCGAGGTCGTTCTCGGCCCGTGCAGCTTTCAGCTCAAGCACTTGCGCGGGATCTGGAGGCGATGCTTTCCACATGCGCGGGCTGGCCGAGAAGATCTGAAAGCAGTTCGCGCCGAGTTCGTGGGCTTTGCGGGCGGCATTGGCCAGATTGCCCGCCGTGGAGGTGTGAATGCCGATGCGCATTCCACTGAGTTTAGCGTGGGAACGTCACGCGCCGACGGACTGCCTGTTGCGCGCGGCTTCCGGCCAGAGGCGCCGGACCTCCTCCGGATTGACAGTGGCCCGCCACTGCTGGTCGAATCGCTCGGCAATGTCGGGGCGGTCCCGCAAGGTGTGTTCCAGGCCCAGTCGGGCGTGCGGGCTCAGGAAGTCGTCCAGCAGTTTGAGGCGGCTCTCGATGTCCGCCCAGCGGTTGGTCAGGCCGCCGGCGTCGAGCAGGACGATGCGCTCGCCGAGAATCCCGTAGTTCTTAAGATGCGCGTCGAGCGAGAACACGCCCAGCGCCCAAGCGCGGCGGCGGGAGGCCAGGAAGCGCTGCAGCCAGACCTCGATCTCGTCGAAACGAAGCGAGCGCGCCAGGTCATTGATCCGGTCGTGCAGCGTCGTCTCCACCCGCTCGGTGGCCTCGGACACCATCAGCCATCCGGGCCACTCCCTGACCTGGACTTTGGTGGGCGGGAAGGTCACCCGCTCCGGGATCAGCGCAGTCCCGGTCAGATACTTTTCCGCGATGAGGGCTCCGCGGGCCTCCGATTTCGTGTACCAGCGCCAGTATTCGCCGATATGCGTCGCGAACCAGACGCCGCGCGGGACGGCCTCCACAATTGGCTGAAAGATCAGCAGGAGCAGTTGGATCCGCCGGCCCGGATCGGGAGCCAGACGATCGCGCGCCCAGCGCGGCAGCAGGGCTTCCAAACGGCGCAGCAGCTTCCAGATGCCGATCAGCGCCATGATCTCCGCCGGCCGGCGCTCGCGCTTCACCACCCAATGCGCGGAGGCGTAGACCACTTTGCCGATGCCCTCGCCCAACCGGACCAGCCGCCCGGAGGTCAACTCCGCGGGCGCGTTGGGAAGCACGCGGACCTGACTCGGTGCTTTGAGCTTGGGCGGGCCGCCGTTGTGTCCCGATTGCGCCATGGATTTCGTGTGCGCTCACCCTCCTTATACGCGTATCGGCCTCCCGCCACAAGCTTCCGGTGAGTTTGATTCGACCTGCCTCCCGCACGGCAGCGGTTGTCAAGGTGCCCCTGGACCCTGGTGATACGATGAGTGTTCTTCCCATGAGACTCGCCCGCAAGCCATTCGCTTCAACACTGGTCCTGGCGCTGTGCGCCGCAACCCTGCTGCCGGCCGCCCTTTCGAGCGAGGAGCAGATTCTCACCGCCGCGATCACCGCCAACGTACTGAAAGCGCACGTGTCATTCCTGGCTTCCGACGCCTTGGAAGGCCGCGGCACACCGTCGAAGGGCCTGGACGTCGCGGCCGAATACATCGCATCCGAGTTCCGCCGGGCGGGACTGGAGCCGGCCGGCGACGACGGGTACTTTCAAAGCGCACCCTACGCCACCATTACGGAGAATCCGGCGGGGCTACAATTCTCGGTTGAGAAGGACGGCAAGACGGTCGAGCCGCCGCCCGACGCTGTGCGGGCCACCGCCGAGACCGGTGTCGAATGGAAGGACCTGCCGCTGGTGAAGGCGGCGTTCGCGGACGGGGACACCGCGGCGTTCGCCGGGAGCGTGACCGGCAAAGCGGTGGTCCTCGTACGGCCGGACTTCCGGTCCCTGCCGGAGGCCCAGCGGGAGGAGACGTACCGGCGGATGAGCAAAGTCCGCAACAGCCTGCGCGAGTCCAAGGCGGCTGTGTTAATCGAATCCGTGACGAACCTGGGACCGCAGGGGCCGCGCCTAACCGACCTGAGCGGGCGCAAGCAGACTCCTCCGCCGGCGATCGTGGTCAGGGACCCGGAGTTCCGGAAGTTCGTCGAGGGCCTGCCCGAGGGGGAGACGGGCGCCACGGTCTCCGCCCGCTGCGCGGCCGCGGATAGCAAGAAAGTCACACTCAGGAACGTCGCCGGGC